>Ga0302234_10001202_pt1 | contig 18350 bp, 19 predicted proteins | sample II_Palsa_N3_2_FD_193576 | JGI IMG/M metagenome (GOLD analysis project Ga0302234, IMG submission 193576) | Peat permafrost microbial communities from Stordalen Mire near Abisko, Sweden - II_Palsa_N3_2 | ecosystem: Environmental > Terrestrial > Soil > Palsa > Peat permafrost | place: Sweden... | reverse complement strand
GGTTGAAACCTTTCGCAGCTCCACCCGTCTCGTGGTGTTGGATGTAGTGGTCAGCGACAAGGCTGGCAATCCGGTACAAAATCTGGCCAAAGACGACTTCACGGTCGTCGAAGATGGCGTCTCGCAGAGCGTAGCATCGTTCGAAGCGCCCGCGGCAGATTCTTCCTCTCCATCCCCGCGGATGGCAAAAGATAAAGATAAGAATAAAGACAGCGGCACGACGGCCGCTTCGCGCCCCGCGATAGAGCGCGCCATGAACGTTATCGTTCTCGATGAGCTGAACAGTGAATTTCTCGATCAGGCTCACGCTCGCGTTGCGATCGACAAATTTTTGCGTTCGCAAGGTCCGCGATTGAGCAGTCCCACGGCGCTGCTCATCCTTGGACAAAAACGGCTCGAAGTTTTGCATGATTACACGCAGGATTCAGCGGCGCTGCTGGAAGCCCTGAAGAAACGGCGCGCCGAGATGCCTTCCACTCTGATGTCGGCGGAGATGTATAGCTCCGGCGATCGATTCAATCAGGCGCTCGCCGGGTTAAATCTGATTGCGGACGCCAATCGTGACTATGCGGGGCGCAAGAACGTTATTTGGATCGGGCCAGGATTTCCCGCGTTAAATTCCGATTTCTACGACCGACCCCAGGTGGTGGGCGGCGCTGTGCGGGATGTGGGCAACGTTCTTCTGGATGCGCGCATAGTCGTTTATACCCTTGACCCGCGCGGTCTCGAAGTCACGCCGGTCAGCTATAACGGCCACGATCCGGGCGGACAGGTGGAGGGCGAGCTGTTATTCGAACAGATCGCTCCCGAAACCGGTGGACGTATTTTTCGTATTCGCAACGATATCGATGTGGCGATCGCAGACAGCATCAAAGATGGAAGCTTCTACTACACGCTTTCCTACTATCCTTCGAATCGGGATTGGAACGGAAAATTCCGCAAGGTGAAAATCGTAATGAAGCGCGATGGCCTCGTCGCCCGCACTCGCTTGGGCTATTTCAGCTTTGCCGAAACTCCAGCGAACGATCAGCAACTCGATACCATTCTGTCGCGCGCAGTCGTCAACCCGCTTTCCTATCGGGCGCTGAACGTGCAGGCCTTCGTAAAAGGTTCCGGAACGCAAGCCGGTAGCCGGCGCTTCAAAATCTATGTTGGCCGCAATCGCCTGGATTGGCAGACTTTAGCCAATGGCGATCACCGTTGCGAAGTCACTGCCGTAGAAGCCAGCATCGCCCCATCCGGCAAAGTGACGGCGCATACGGTGAAGGAGCTGGAAGGAATTGTCGCCGCCAAGAAGTTTTCCAAAGATTGGGACAAGCCCATGGCGTTCGAAATGACCGCCGATGTTCCGGCGGGTACGTCGCATTTCAAGATTGTAGTGCGGGATTCTGCCACGGGAGATATGGGAACAACCGATATGGCGGCGCAACAACGTTGAATTCACCGCGCTCGGCGCAAGTCATTCGGATTTCAAAGGAATCACCGCCGCGACTGTGGTTCCAGCTGGAGTCGAGCGAATCTCCAGTGTGCCACCGAACTGGCGGACTCTCTCTTCCATGCCACGTACTCCCACCCCAACTTGTGCAGCGGTCTTTTCGCGCTGCTGCTCGGGCGGAATTCCCTTGCCGCGGTCGGCGATTTCAACCTGTACGGACTTGTCCGACCGCTTGAGGCGAATGCAGGCCCACGGGCTGCCGGAATGCCGATGAACATTGGTCAAACTCTCCTGCACCACGCGAAACACAACCGACTCGATCGCCTTCGGAACCCGCTTCGAATCCTCCGGCAACTCTAGATCGACCACAATTCCGCTGCGCTTTGAGAACCCCTCCACATACCACTGCAGCGCCGATTTGAGCCCGGCCTCATCGAGAAGCGGAGGATGCAGCAGGTACGATAGGGTGCGAATTTCCTTCGACAGGGTGGCGGAGAGTTCCTGACTTTGGGCCACCAGATTGATAATCCCTGGATCTTGACCTTGGGCGGCCTCCAGCAGTGCCGCGAAGTTCAGGCTTAGCGCGACCAGCGTTTGTCCCGCGTGGTCATGTAATTCCCTCGCCAAGTGTCTTCGTTCTTCGTCTTGTGTAAGCAACAAACGGCCGGTGAGCTCGCGCAGATTTACCTCCGCGCGCTTTCGATCCGAGATCTCCGTTTCCAGCGATGCGGTGCGTTCCGCCACTTTTTTCTCCAATTCGGTATTCGCCACTCGTAACGCTTCCTGCGCTACTTTAAGAGGAGTCAAATCGGTTACGAAAGCCGCAATTTCGGTATCGGGGACCGCAGAGTGAATGGCGGCGGCTCCTATAAGTATTGGTACGCGACGCCCGTCTTTCGCGATGTAAGCTTTCTCATAAACCTCGCAGCGCCCCTGTTCGCGAAGCTGCTGCACCGCGCGGGCGTCGGCTTCAGCGTACTCCGGCGGGGTCAGGAGGTCCCAGCGTAGTCTTCCCGCAGCCACGTCGGCTTCGGAATAGCCCAGGGTTTTCAGGAACGCCGGATTCACGTAGGTGAGGTCCCCGTGCAGGTCGCCGATAACCGTCCCAAACGGATTGGCTTCCGCGAGGCGACTGAACCTTTTCGCCGCATTGGCGATCTCCAGCTTGTCCACTTCGCGCTTCAGCAGGCTGCCGATGCGGGCGCCCAACAATTGCAAAAACGTCTTGTAGTTCTCGTCGAAGGCGAGGCGCGGACTGATTCCAAAAACCAAGACTGCTTGCGCCGGCGATCCCGCCATGGCCAGCGGCAGAACATAGGCGCAATGCACGGGTTCCGGCCAGGGCTGCAGGATGATCTCGCCGAAACGCTTTTGCAGATCTTCGATCAGGGCGGGAATTTGAGAATTTACAGCCTGGGCCAACGGCCAATGGCGCGCGTCAGTAAAACCACGCTCGGAAACCGTGCTCCCAACCTGCTGAATTTCTCCCTGCGATAGCAGATACAGCACTGCAAATGGCAGGTCGGCAGCGTCGCTTTCAAGCTTTTTAACAATTTCTTTCCCTAAGGTAAGCAAGGGCCGCGCCTTTGTACGTTGCTCTTCGGCCGGAGAATCCACCGTAATTGCCAGCAGCGCACGCAACCGCCGTTCGCTTAGCACCTGCTCCGTGGTCTCGCTGCACACCACCAGAGTTCCCTGGACCACTCCATCTTTGTCTCGCACAGGGCTGTAGCTGTAAGTCCAGAACACCTCTTCCAATTTGCCATTTCGATTGATGGGAACCAGTTGATTCGTGTTCCAGGTGGACTCACCGAGACTCATCACGGCATCGATTTGCGGACCGATGATAGGCCAGATTTCCGGCCAGCAATCGACTCCCCGTTGGCCGAGGGCAGAAGGATGTTTATCGGAACGAATGCTTGGCCGGTAGCCGTCGTTGTAGAACTGGATCAGCTCCGGACCCCACCACAGAAACATGGGATGCCGCGAAGCCAGCAGCAGGTTCACGGTGGTCAGCAGCGTGTCAGACCAGCCTTCCACCGGGCCAACTGGAGTTCGGCTCCAGTCGAACCCGCGCACCAGTCCAGCCATCTCGCCATTGCCGATGATCCGCGAGGGAGATTTGTTTTGACGGAGTGCGCGGGCGGTTTTAGCCCGATCGGAATTCTGAACTGAGCGAGACATAGTGGGAGGCGAGCCCCTAAGTATATCAACTGAGTAGGAAGGGGCTTCCGATTGCACACAGGAAAGAGCGCTGAAGACAGCTACTGCACAGCCTCACTCCATTTCACCGTCCGCTGTTCCCGGCTGCTCTTGTGCGCCAGTATCACCGCCCGCATCGTGCGCAACGCCTGTTCCGGCGTAACTTCCAAAGGCGCCTTCTTCTCGATAGCATCCCGCACATTCGCATAGAACCCGCGATAGTCGCCGCGCTCCGTCTTTACCTTCACACTGGGTTCACCCACTAAACTCAAAGTCCCCCACCACTCTTCCGTCTCTTCGCCCCAATCCGTGCCCCAATCGGTGCCCTGAGGATATTCATCCGCTCGCAGCCGCGCCTCCTGCGGATCCATTCCATACTTTACAAACGATCCCTTCGTCCCATGAATCAGGAAGTGCGGTCCCGGCGCATAGGCAATGATGCGAGCCCGCCCCAGCGCGCGGAGTCGAGGATATTCCATGCAAACATCGAAAGAGTCGTCCACCTGAGAAGTCTCGCGCTCACAGAATGCCGACGCTGTGACCGCCTGCGGCTCGCCAAACAATACCAGCGCCTGGTCGATCACATGCGGACCCAGATCGAACAACACGCCCGCCCCTGGCTGATCCACTTTTTCCCGCCATGCGTTCGGCTTCGGTTCCAGACGAAAACGGTCAAATCGGCATTCGTATTCGACAATCGTTCCCAACCGTTCCGACTGCACGATCTTCTTGATCGTGCCAAAATCGCTGTCCCAGCGCCGGTCTTGATAGACCGTGATCAATCTTCCGTGCTCCGCCGCCAGCCGCACAAGTTCTTTAGCCTCCCCCAACGTCGGCGCGAATGGCTTGTCCACCACCACATCCCGCCCCGCCAGCAAACAGGCCTGCGCCAGTTCGAAGTGTGAATCGTTCGGCGTAGCAATCACGCATAGCTGGATGTCCTTATCCCCCAGCAATTCATCCAAAGTCCGCGCCACTCGCACGTCAGGATATTTCTCCTGCGCCCGGGTTCCGCGGCGCTCCAGAATGCAAGCCAATTCCATCCCGGGCACGCCGCAGATCACAGGCGCGTGGAACGCCTGCCCCGCCATGCCGAACCCGATCAACCCAACTCGTACCATGCTGCCTCCCTGTTTTCTTCCCGCAAAATACTACGATTGCTTCACTCATTTACAGCATTCTGCCGATATTGCCGCTCTCCAGCACAACGTATAACGATTAAGAGTTCTTCTGCTGCTGGGTCGAACTAAGAATGCTAACGTCTTAGGAGGCGTAGATGCGATTCGGACCTTTTCTGGTGATTGCTCTGCTGCTGCTCATTTTGTGGGCTGGTGGCTTTCTCATGTTCCACGTGGCCAGCGGATTGATCCACTTGCTGCTGCTGTTCGCAGTCATTTCATTTGTCGCCCATCTGGTCATGGGCAGCAGAACAGCCTAAGAAAGACGGTTTACCAGAATCGAGCGAAGTTGCTGTCGGTCAGGCTAACCGGCTCCACTGTCGGCAACTTTGGCTCGATGTTCTTCAAGGCCATCCCTCCCCCGGATGGCCTCATTTTTTTCGATCCTTCACCCGTCGCACAAACTTCAATCCCGACCAAACGTCCGTCACCGCGCAAACCTTCACGTCCACCAAGCCTGCCTCTAGTCCGGTCTCGCGGACTCCGTGCTCATCCACGTCGGTCGTAACTCCGGAACTTTTCTTCGGCCAGCTCACCCATAGCATTCCCGCCGGCGTGAGCAGCTTTGCCAGCCGCGAAAATTCCTTCGTCAACTGTGTGCGCGATTTCGTGAACAACATTGCAAAGTCGAGTTCTTCGGCCTGTTTGAGAATACTGCACTCCGCCAAAGCCTCCGACAATTCCGCCCGGACATCTACCGGAACGTTCGCCAAATGCACGCGAAATCCTGGCTTGATTCCCAATTTCTTCGCTAGAGGTGTTCCAGAGTATCCCGGCATCAAGTTGCTCTCGGAGAAAAAACTTGGATGAACTTACTGCGCTACCGCGTAGTATCCTCGCCGCGCTCTCACCCGGAAGTTCTTGCGGTCGTTAGCCACGATCTCGATAGTGCGAAAATGCCCGTCGGACTTGAAGTCCGCGGGCCGGTAGGAAACCGCATACTGGCTGCGCAGTTCTTCTTGAATTTCGGCAAACGCGTTGGTCACGTCGCGAATCTGGAAGGGAAAAAACGCGCGCCCGCCGGTGGCGTCGGCCAGGCGCTCGAGCACTTTGTCGCCCGCTCCCTTGGTGCCGCTCACGTTCGTGCTGATCGTGTAAATGATGGCCTCGGCGCGCTGCGCCATATCGATGGCTTCTTCCCGCGTCACGTGGCTTTGGTTATCTTCTCCATCGCTCAGCAGAACAATCGCCCGCCGCGTCGGCCCATTCTGCGGCTGCTTCAGCAGCTTGTCGCGGCACGCATAGTAGAGCGCGTCATACATCGCCGTTCCGCCGCCAGGGCGAAGTTCGCGCACTCCGTGGGCCAGCTTCTCCGTGTCATCGGTAAATTCCTGAGTGACCTCCGGAGTCACATCGAAGCCCACGACAAATGCCTGGTCATAACGCTTGCGCACCGTCTGATTCAGAAACTCGATGGCCGATTCCTGCTCGAACTTGAAGCGGTCCCGCACCGAACTACTGGCATCGATCAGCAAACCCACCTGCAGCGGCAAATTCGTTTCGGCGTGAAAGCTCCGCACCTCCATCACCGGCTTGTTGTCGTCGACGATGCGAAAGTCCGCCTGCTTAAGGTCGGTCACCCGCTTGCCGTGCCTATCGGTCACCGTGAACACTACGTTCACTTCGTTGGTGCCGACGCGAATTTTCGGAATCTCGCCATTCTCCGGCGCTGAATTGCTGGAATTCTGTCCCGCCGAGTTTTGCGGAGCCGCCGCCGCAGCCCCCGCTGCAGAAGGCGTGGAAGGTGAAGACTGCGAGGAAGCGGCAGGCGACGGCTGCGAGCCCCCCGGTGAACCTTGCGTAAAGCCGAACTCAGACACGGCCACCACCAGAAAAACCGCGGCCCAACCTGCAAAACTGCTCGCTAAGATGTCTCTCGTAAAGATGCCCCTCATTTGGTTGTCTATTATATCCGCAACCGGCGCAGGAAGCCGATTTCTACTCCACTTCCACTTTTCTCAGAAACTCCCGCAACTCATCCGGCAGTTCGCTCTTCAGAGCAATTGCCTCCCCGGTACGCGGATGCCGGAACTCCAATTCCGCCGCATGCAAAAAATTTCGCGCCAGCGCAATTGCCGCCGATTTCCCCCGCGCCTGCTTCGGCGCGCCGTACGTCGTATCTCCCACCACCGGATGCCCCATCGCCGCCACGTGCACGCGAATCTGGTGCGTCCGTCCGGTATCGATCCTCACCTCGAGCAAAGAAAATTTCCCAAACTTAGTATCCAGACGCCGCGCCACGCGATAGTGGGTCACCGCCGTCCGCCCGCCTTCGAGGCGCGTTGTCATCTTTATGCGCCGCACCGGATCGCGGCTGATGCTCTGCGTCAGCGTCCCCGAATCTTTTTTCACCCAGCCATGTACCAGCGCCACATACTTCTTCTTCACTTCCCGCGCCGCAAACTGCGCGCTCAGCTTGCGATGCGCCTCATCGTTTTTCGCCACCACGATCAATCCGCTGGTCTCTTTATCCAGACGGTGCACAATCCCCGGCCGCAACTCCCCGCCCACGCCCGACAAACTCGCGAGATGATGCAGCAGCGCATTTACCAGCGTCCCGCGATTGCGAGCGTCGTCGGAAGCTCCGGCACCGGCATGCACCATCATTCCCGCCGGCTTGTCGATCACCGCGAGATCGTCGTCTTCATAAACAATGTCGAGCGGAATCTCCTCGGCAATGGCCTTCAGCGGCGCCCGCTGCGCCTCGCCTAGCACGCTGATGCGCTCCCCGCCGCGCAGCTTCAGCGAAGCCTTCGCCGGAGCATCGTTTACCAGCACCTTGCCGTCGGCGATCATCTCCTGCACGCGGGCGCGGCTGGTGGTCTCAAGGCGGGCGGTGAGAAACTGGTCCAGGCGCTTGCCGGCATCGTCGGCCGCAACGGAAATAAGGATCGGAAACGGTTCAAGCATTCGCTGCGAAGGATACTACAAGGTATCGCGGGGCATAAGTCATCCGGATACCTTCGTACAAATTAGAGATCAGCCTTGAAAGGGCGCGGCTTCAAGCCGCGCCGTAAAGCGGTAGTGGGTCAGCACGATTTCCACAGAGCTAATTCACGAGATGGGGATGTTTACTTCCGCATTCCCGCTGGGAGAGGCGAGTAGGGCAACTATTAGGGTTCTCCCGTCTGACGGTGGAACCGCCGGAAGTGAAACGTCAAAGATGCAGTTCGTAAATATGAGTTTGCCGTTCGGCACAGTCGGCGTTTGTGTGGCAACTCTCACGGGTACGAATATAATCGGTCCTCCGCGATAAAAGATTGCACATTGCTCAAAAACCAAGTCGCCAATGTTCAGATACGGACTTAACGTCGTCGTAGCCTCTGGGGAGTCTAGAATTATTTTGCAATTTCGATAAACCATTGGTCCGTGCTCGATCTCTACAGCGTACTGGCCTGTCGAGGTAGGAACAGAACTTTTAGTTACTCCACGCCCTACTGGAAGTTGCTCCGAGCAGGAGGGTAGGGCGGTTTGTGCCCAACCGCTTAGCATCTCCGAACGGTAGCTAATAAATTCGGCTGCTGCTGGCCAAAAACCAGAAGTACTAGGCTCCGTGGCCTTTAATTGTGTTGATAGATCGTCTACAACTGTTGGAGGGATTTTTACATTGTGCTTTCGCGCTACACCGATAGAAGAACTAATGTCTGGCAATGCCGCTCTAAAATCGGTCGGCGGCAATGCGGCATAGGTTGTGAGATTTTGTCTTGCGGTTGATGCCTGGAGTCCGCCAACGTTCTTTTCGATGCCATTTACTACGATCTCAAGATGGATCACGGCTCCTGTTGTTGCAAGTATGGCTGCTACACACAAAGGCGCAACAAGAAACCTGAGCCACCAAGGAGTATCGCTTGGCGGTTTGATCGAACCCTTAATCTCGCTTACTTCTCGGGCCAAGCCCTGCAATTTCTCATCAATTTTATCAACACGGGATGCAGTGGCTTTCTGCTCGGAGTCGATCCGCGAAAGCATTCCTAGGTCGATGCGCTGTTCTGTCATTGCTAAGGATTCTTCTTCGAGTAGGTCTTGCATCTGGCACACTCCAAATAGTACGCTTATTCAGCGTTGCCAGACGCGACAATTCAAAGGCAAAACGCCCACCTGCCAGCGGGCCGTTCTGTCTGCGTGGATTTTACTCCCCAGCAAGAGCCCTGAGTACCAGATTATTTTCAGCCTCTCGTGCCGACGAGATTGGCTTGGGAAGCAACCCACACAATTCTTCGATACTCCAAACGTGGTTCGCTAGACCGCTTTCCATTGCTGGGGTCACGCGCAAGGTGGTATGCACGCGGCAGAAGTTGCAATACATAAACCAGATCGCAAGAGATACTGACCCACTACCCGTAAAGCTGGATGAAAGACATCATCAAGAGTAGAGTGTAGAGGTAGCTTAGGCTACGCTGGGCGCGAATATGGGTACAGCCAAAGAGTGGCTTCAGGTTCTCTGGCAAGGCGCGTTTTTTTGCGGGTTCATGGCGTGTTGGGAAGCCTACAGGAAACGCCGCGCTGGCCTCAAACCTATTTGGCGCGTTGTGGACCTATTTGCATCGGCCCTGGCGGGAGCATCGTACGGCATTGGGATGACCTTTGGTTGGCGGACATTCCACAGGCCGCTCGTTTTCTTCATGGTTGCGCCGCTCGTGGCTATTCCTGTGGCCTTGCTCCGTCGCAGAAGGTTCCGTCGCAAAATTCGCGAGGCAAGTTGAAAACAAGCCTAGGCCTTGATCTTCGCTCGGATTCCTACCGCGTGGCTCCCACCGCCTGCGCCGTAATATCCTTCGCCCCCGGCCGCAGCCGCCGGATCAGCCCGCCGCCAATCACCAGCCTAATGGCAATCAACTGCGTCCCGGCCATCGCCCCGCCAAATACCGACCCGCGCGTTCCCGCCTAACCTTCTTGGCTGCCGGCCGCAAACATCTACGGCGATGCGAAAACAGCATTCCTTACCTGCGGCCTGCGGCAACATCATTTTTTATGCCGTTGATGAACAGTTGAATAAACACTCCTGAAATCAGGGCAGAGACAAACCCAATCCACAACCAGAACACGTTTCTCTGCCAGCCCCCGAGCGCCAACACCAGCACGCTCAAAAGGCTCATCACAGCGGTAAGAAAGGTTTTGAGCTGAGTTCCTCGATCCCGATTGGACGAGCGAGTCTGCGACGACAGTTTGGTAGCCATGGGGAATGCTTCTTCCCCCTCAACAAAATCGTAGGCTTCGCCGGGGGACCATGTCAACGCTGAAGCAAGCGGCTAGCTCAGGGACTTATTGGAGAAGGGAAGGAGGACTTCTGCGATTGCGATGTGTCGTTCAACTCAGCGCGTCGCGCTAACCGGCTCCGCAGGAACCGCCTTCGCGCCTGGCCGCAACCACCAGATCAATCCGCCGCCAATCACCAGCCCAATCGCAATCAACTGCGTCCCCGTCATCGCCCCGCCAAACACCGATCCGCGCCCCGGATCGTCGCGCAGATATTCCAGGAAGAATCGCGCCACTCCATAGATGAACAGGAACGCGCCGAATATCTGGCCATCAAATTTTCTGCGTTTCAGCAGCCACATCAGAAAGAAGAAATTCGCCAGCTCCACTGCCGCCTCAAATAGCTGCGTCGGCTCCAGCGGCACGTTCAGCGGCGTGCCGGTAATCTGATTGGCCAGCGGATTGCGAAACACCACGCCCCACCAATGATGCGTCTCTTTCCCGTAGCAGCATCCCGCCGCAAAGCAGCCCAGGCGTCCAATCGCGTGTCCCAACGCCAGACCGGGCGCAAAGGCATCGCAGGTCCCAAGCGCGGGCATGTGATGCCTGCGCACATACCACGCCGCAGCAATAAACGCTGCAATCAGTCCGCCGGAAAAAACTCCTCCAGCCTGTAGCGTCGTGATGCTGAAAATCTCCGATGGATGCGCCGTGTAGTAGCCCCACTCATTGATGACGTAGAGAACTTTTGCCCCTACAATCCCGCACAGCACCACCAGAATGCCAAGGTTCCAAGCCTTCTCGCCGTCAATCCCCAACCGCTCGGAGTTACGCACGCTGATCCACAGGCCGATCAGCACTCCCATGGACACCAGGAAGCCATACGTCGGCAGAAAAAATCGTCCGAAATGAATTAATTGTGGGTACACAGTTTAGCTAGATGCGGAGAACCGGGATTTGCTAACCTTGTCCAGTTTAGCAGGATGTTGGCGCGGAGGTTGCGCAGCAAACACGCGAATCTTATTGCGGGTCTTCCAGGCCAGAAATGCGGTTTTCGGGGGTCTGGACGATTTGGAGAAGGGCAGCGCTGGCATCCCGCAATGCGCCTACTTGCCGGCTATGTTCGGAAATCTGCCGGCTATGCTCGGAAATTTGGCGGCTATGTTCGATAACCAGGCGTGTCTGTTCCTGACTCTCGCGAAGCAGAAGTTCTACCGACTGCGTCAACGCTTCGTGCCGCTCGGTCAAGCGATCCAGCCGTTCATCAATCGTCATACAATCTCCCGCGCGGTTCAGGGCCGCTCAACCTCCGATTATAGAAGAGCGCCGCGGTGGCAACAAAAACAAATCAAGCCGACCCACTGTGCCGTGTGACGGGCCGAGAATGAACCGTCAGGTAGACGTTGGGAACCCGCCGAGACCCTTTAGGCATCTCCGCATGGCGGAGCGTTGCACACCGGATCCTAGTTCGAGTCGAGTCCCCGTTCATTCAGCATTGGTTCAAAAATCGGTTACCGCCATCACCAACCCCGCAGGCCGGCTTTCACCTTTGATGCTAGGAGAACTCCCCCCGGATTAGCAATAGGGGAAGCGTAAATAGTTGGCAGATCACTTGCATCCAAAGTAATCAGGGCATCAAATTCCTTGCTTGCAATTCCAGCCAGCCGCCCGGCAAGCCCGTGTAGGAACGGCCGCCTCGGTCGCCTGCCCTGAGCGAAGCCGAAGGGTCCAGCCGAGCGCAGCGAGTGGGCTCGTGCTCCGGCCGTAGGTTCCTAAAACAAATCTCTATTTCTCCGCGCCCACCGCCCAATAACTGCTCCTCGCCAGCACCACGCTGTCTCCCGGATTTCTCAACCGTACCCGAATCCGATGCAACCCCGCCTGCGGACTCTTCGGTTCGATGCTCAACAAATACCGGCTGTGCAAATGATTGCTGAAGTCGATCATCCGCAGGTCGAAGTTTTTTCCAGTGGCGAACATCTCGTACTCGCCGCCAGTCATGGCAGCCACGGTCCTCGGCATATTTTTCTTCATCGCCTCGGCCGCCATAATCAACGGCGCCAATAGATCCGGCGACGGATGCATCTCTCCCATATTGTTCCCGCGCATCGTGTCCAGCACATTCGAGCGCGATGGCGAAAATGCCAGCGCATATACTGCCGTGCTGCTCTGCCCGATCTCAGCCACTACATCTTCCACCTTGGCCTGACTGCCGTGGTCCCGCGTCTCGCTGATCAACAGCAGGACCCGCTGCCGTTCCTTCGGAGCCTTCTCCAGCAGCTTCACCGAATAATCCACCGCGTCCAGAATGGCCGCGCCCTCATCGCCTGCCTGCAATCCTTTCAGGTTCTCCGCTGTCCTCTCGGAATTGCTGGTGAAATCCTGAACCAACTGCACCTGGCTGTCGAACTCCACGATCGCCACCTGGCCCAGCCCCGCTTCAACCATCGGATCGAGCATCGCACTCAGCCCGCGAATCCGCGGAAACTCGTAGTTTGCCCGCCGCCCGCGCTGAATCGCAACCACCAGCGATACCTGCGACGTCTCCGACACTTCATCCAACCGCACTGGCTGTTCGACTCCATCGTCCTCTACGACGAAATCTTTCTCACCCAGCCCATACACAATCTCGCCCTTCGCGCTCTTCACCAGCGCAGGAATCACCACCACATTCGATTGGCTATGGAAGGTTGTTTCTTGTGATAAAGCGCTGCCGTTGAGCAGCGCCAACAAAAAATGAAGAAGTAATGCGGACCGCAGCACTCTATCCCGCCTTGCGTTCCTCGCCCAGCACTTCATCCAGCGCATCTGCTAATAGATGCGCCCGCTTCTGGTAATCGGTTGCCCCGCTCTCCTGCTTGCGCTTTAATAAATGATACTCATCGGCAATGTTTAACGCGGCCAGCACCGCCAGCCGCACCGTATCGATCGTATTCGTCGCCTCAGCCACCGCCCGCATCTTGGCGTCCACATACTCCGCCAGCTTCAAAATGTATTCCGGATCTGACCCGCGCAAGTTATAGGCCTGATCGAAAATCTCCACCCGCACGCTGCCGTTTTGCCCATCCTTCAATGTCGAATCCTTAGCCGCCGTCGCCATCACCAGTAACCTTTATCGAAATCCTTGTCATTCCGAGCGAAGCGAGGAACCCTGGGTTCATTGTCTATCGGCTCGCCCTGACCATCTACCACGCGTGCTTGTGCCGGACGCCGGAACCCGAACTAGCTTGCCCGCTCCTCCGCAATCGACTCAATCTGCTCCAGCATTTTCTCCACGCGCCCGCGAATCTCCTCCCGCTCTTTGCGCAGCTGCACCGCCTCGCGCCGGAGCGCAACCAACTGCTCCTCGCGCTCTTCCAGTTGCTGCCGCACCCGCTGGGCATCGCGCTCCGCCGCCGTTTGCGCCTGCCGCGCGGTCTTATACATTTCGATCGTGCGAAAAATCTTTTCTTCCAGCGCCTGAAAATCGTCCGCTGGAGACTGCTCTACCACCGTTTCCGCCGCTTCCAACGCCATGATTGCACTTTCCCTGAAAGGATTTCAAACTTTCCCGCAGTATACTCCACCTTCCTGTGGATCGAGCATGGCCTCTTTGTGCCCATTGGCCCCAGAATTAGCTATAATTCCCCGCATGAAACCGATAACCCTCCCCACACTAGCTACGGTCCTCGCTCTGATGGCTTTCACCCTTCCCAGCGCAGCCAAAACCAAGGTTGACCTAAAGGACGCTCAAGGCAAAGATGTCGGTTCGATCATCGTCATGCCGCACGGATCGGGCGTCAGCCTGAAGCTTTCGCTCCACGATCTGCCCCCCGGCGAGCACGCCATCCACTTCCATCAAAATCCCAAGTGCGATGCTCCCGACTTCAAGTCCGCTGGCCCGCATTTCAATCCAGAAAGCAAGAAGCATGGACTAGAAAACCCTGAAGGCCACCACGCCGGCGACATGCAGAATTTCACCGCCGACGCTCAGGGAAAAGCCAAGGCAACGCTGGAAAATAATGACGTCACCCTCGGCGACGGCCCCCACTCGTTGTTCAGCAACGGCGGCACCGCCCTCGTCATCCACGCCAAAGCCGATGACATGAAGACCGATCCCAGCGGCAACTCCGGCGACCGCATCGCTTGCGGTGTGATCACAAAATAGCTTGTAAAGCTGTGAGGTTGTCATCCTGAGCGCAGTATGGATTTCGCGAAGCGAAATCCATACGAAGTCGAAGGATCCCTACCCGCGATACATAACTGGCCCTCGGGAGCTCGGTCTGCGCTGCCAGTGAAGCCGGACAGCCTTTGGGTGGCGCAGCGCTTCAGCGCTGCGGTGAGCACAAGAAAAATAGATGGGCTTTAGCCCCGACGAAGCTTCCCCAGATTCTCCACCGCCGCGTCCAGCGTCTCCAATTTCTTGCAGAACGCAAACCGCACCTGCCGCGCCCCGTCCCGCGCATCGCGATAAAAACTCGACCCCGGCACCGCCGCCACTCCAACCTCCCTTACCAGATACTTCACAAACTCCACATCATCGTCATACCCAAACGCCGAAATATCCGTCATCACGTAATACGCCCCGCGCGGACGAAAGCACAGAAACCTCGCTGCTTCCAGCGCCGGAATCAAATGATCACGCCGCACCCGGTAACCCTCCGCCAACTTGGCATAATATTCCGCCGGCAAACTCAAGGCGGCAGCGCCCGCTTCCTGCAGCGGCGCCGGAGCGCCCACCGTCAAAAAATCGTGCACCTTCCGGATCGCATTCGTAATCTTCTCCGGCCCCACCGCCCATCCCACGCGCCATCCCGTCACACTGTACGTCTTCGACATTCCATTGATCGTCACCGTGCGCTCCCGCATTCCTTCGAGCGACGCCATCGAAATGTGCTCGGTCCCGTCGTACAAAATGTGTTCGTAAATCTCGTCCGTAATCGCCAGCACATCGAACTCCACGCACAGATCGCGAATCAATTCCAGCTCCGCCCGCATGAAAACCTTGCCCGTAGGGTTGTTTGGCGTGTTCACGATGATGGCCTTGGTGCGCTTATCGAAGGCCGCGCGCAACTCTTTCTCGTCGAAGGTCCACTCGCCGCCTTCACTCACCGGCGGCCTCAGCTTCACAAACCGCGGCTGCGCCCCGCTCAGCACCGCATCCGGGCCATAATTCTCATAAAACGGTTCGAAGACCACCACCTCATCGCCCGCGTTGCACACTGCGAGCAAAGTCGAAATCATCGCCTCTGTCGACCCGCAACACACCGTAACTTCTTTTTCCGGATCGACCGCAATCCCTTGCCACACGCCCATCTGCCGCGCAATCGCGTTGCGCAGATTCTTCGCGCCCCATGTGATCGCGTACTGATTCACGTCACCGTCAATCGCAGCGCGCGCCGCCTGCTTGATCTCCGCCGGCGCCGGAAAATCCGGAAACCCCTGCGCCAGATTCACGGCTCCGTAAAGCGCCGCCTGCCGGGTCATCTCCCGAATCACCGACTCGGTAAAGTGCGAGACCTTGTCGCTCAGGAAAGACTTGTTGTGGGTGGATGGTGAAGAAATTACGTCCGCCATAGCTGGCAGATTAGCACAGGATGTCAATTAAGATTTGTCATCCTGAGCGAGGAATTTGCTTTGCGATAGCAAAGCAAATCCGCAGTCGAAGGATCCCCATGTCCCACCACTAACTCATGGAGTATGGATTTTGGGTGGCGCAGCGCTTCCGGCGCTGCGATTAGGATTCGGCATGAAGTCTGGGCTTTAGCCCCTGAGGTACGCGCCCTATGCCCGCTGCACTCCCCCCAGCCCCTTCAACGCCCCAACAATCGCCGCCGACCACGACGCAATCTGCTCATCGCGCAGAGTCCCCTCATCGGACTGCAACCGCGCCCGCAGCAGAATCGAATACTTTCCCTTCGTGATCGACCCGCAACGAAAAATCTCGACGGGTTTGAATTCACGCAACTCGGCAATGCCCAGCGCCGTTACGGCGACATGCATCGCTTCAAACTCTACTCCATCGTCAAACACGAAAGAAAAATCCCGCTCCACCGCCGGATATTTCCCCAGCGGTGCGAACCTCAACGTCCGCAATCCGACGGTATGCAACTGCTCCAGGTCGATCTCCGCCAGAAAAATATCCTGCCGCAATTTCCGCTCCACCTTCACACTTTCGGCAACCTGCCCGAACTGCGCCACTTCGACTCCACCCATCACCGCCCGCGCCGATCGTCCCGGATGAAAATACTCCGCTGTCTTGCGATCGAAACTCAACTCACCGCTACCAAATTCCGCCAGCAGATTCTCCACGTCGCCCTTGAACGACCGAAACGCCTCCGCCACCGCGGCGTGCTCTCCCTTGCTGACGTCCAGCGACCTGCCCACAGGCAGGGAACTCTTCACTGCCTCGAAGGTCGCACCCAGGCACGCGCGCGCCGGCTCAATCCGCTCGCCGCTGCGCATTTCGTAAACCCTCCCCATCTCGAACAGCCGCACGTTCTCCGAATCGCGATTCAGGTTCCACGCCAGCATATCCAGCATGCCCGGCGCCAGCGAGGTGCGCATCACGCTCGCTTCCTCGCTCAGCGGATTTTCCAACTCCAGCACGGAGGCCGAAGAAAACTTCTCCGCGTCCGCATGAGAAATAAAAGTCAGTGAAACCGCTTCGTTGTATCCCAACGCCAAAGCCCGTGCGCGCAAAGTCGCGTCCATGGCCGCATTCGGCAGTTCCACCACTGCGCCACTGTAAGCCGGCAAAGTATTCTCGAATTTGTCGTAACCATGCAGCCGCGCGATCTCTTCGATCACGTCGATCTCACGTTCCACATCCAGCCGCCAGTTCGGAATATGTACGCGGAACTGTGCGTCCGCCTGGCCCTCTGGAATCAGTCCGAACCCTAGCTTCTTCAGAATGCGAAAAATCTCATTGGTGGTCAGATGGCCACCCAGGATGCGCTGCACCTCGCTTAGCCGCAGCACCACCGGCGCCTGGTCCATCTTCTTCGACACCACGTCGATGGCATCGCCAACCAATTGTCCCCCGCCGGACCCCAGAATCAGCGCCGCCACCAGATCGCACGATAAAATCGTCGACTCAAAATCCGCCCCGCGCTCGAAGCGGTGCGAAGCGTCGGTGTGAATCCCATGCCGCCGCGACATCTTGCGCACCGTCACCGGATCCCACCACGCCGACTCGATCAAAATATTCTGTGTCTTGTCGGTGATCATCGTGTCGAATCCGCCCATCACGCCCGCGAGTCCGACCGGCTTTTTCCCATCGGCAACCACCAGATCTTCGGAAGTAAGCGTGCGCTCGACACCGTCAAGCGTTTTCAGCTTCTCGCCGTCTCTGGCTTTTCGAATGATGAGCCGCCCGCCTTCGAGCAAGTCCATGTCGAAGACGTGCGTCGGTTTGCCCATCTCCCAGAGAACGTAGTTGGTGGCATCGACGGTATTGCTGATGGGCCGCTGATCGAGCAACTGCAATCGATGCGCAATTTTCTCAGGAGAAGACTTGATTTTCGTTCCTCGAATAACCCGCGCCGAAAAGCGGGGACATAACTGAGGATCCTCAACCGCGATAGGAAAAGGCGCGTCGTGGGATGGTTTGACTGGCCACTGGCCACTAGCCACTGACAACTGTTTCAAAGGCATGTCATAAATCGCCGCCGCCTCCCGCGCCACGCCGTAATGATTCATCGCGTCCGGGCGGTTTGTCCCAATCTCCATCTCGAACACCGTGTCCGCGCCAGAACCGCTGATTCCCTCGACCGCGATCCCGGTCGCAGTCAGATCGTCAGCGAGTCGATGGTCATCGACGGCGAGATCGACAAAGTCGCGAATCCATAACGAAGAAAGTTTCATCGTGTAGCGCCGGCGTCCCGCCGGCTTTATGCGCAAAAAAAGCTCTGTCATCCTGAGGCGCGTTCTTTGCGGCCGAAGGACCCCTGCAACTCAGCGCCAAAACCGGCGCATCAAGGAATTCTCAAGATGCCCTCGCAGATTTAGGCGGGAGGCGGAAGGCAGACGGCTACGCAAACTGCCGCAAAAACCTGACATCCCCCTGAAAAAACAACTGCAAATCGTCCACTCCATACTTCAATAGCGCAATCCGGTCTGCCCCCATGCCAAAGGCAAATCCCGAAACCTTTCGAGGGTCGTATCCATTGTCCTTCACAAACTCGAACACGTTGGGATCGACCATGCCGCAGCCGAGAATCTCGATCCATCCCGTCTGCTTGCAGGGACGGCACGGCGCGTTATCGGGCCCGCGCTTCCCGCTCCCGCCGCAGATGAAGCACGAAACAAACATCTCCGCGCTGGGCTCGGTGAAGGGAAAAAACGACGGACAGAAACTC
>Ga0302234_10001200_pt1 | contig 18384 bp, 18 predicted proteins | sample II_Palsa_N3_2_FD_193576 | JGI IMG/M metagenome (GOLD analysis project Ga0302234, IMG submission 193576) | Peat permafrost microbial communities from Stordalen Mire near Abisko, Sweden - II_Palsa_N3_2 | ecosystem: Environmental > Terrestrial > Soil > Palsa > Peat permafrost | place: Sweden... | reverse complement strand
AGGAGGCCGACCAGATCGTTGTCGATGAGATTAAGAAGGCGGGACTGTACAGGAAGGTTTGGCAGAGCTTCGCGGTGCTGCTGCCGGTGAAGTCGGTGGGGGTGATGGGGGATCAGAGGACGTATGCGAATACGTGCGCGATTCGGGCGGTGGAGAGTGAGGATGGAATGACGGCGGACTGGGCTCCGCTGCCTTATGAGGTGCTGCGGACGATCTCGAGCCGGATTGTGAGTGAGGTCAGGGGGATCAATCGGGTGGTGTATGACATTACTTCGAAGCCGCCGGGGACGATTGAGTGGGAGTAGAAGATTTGTCCTGCCGGACGGGCCTCCTGCGCGGAGGGCGACCACTTCGTGGTGGGTGTACCGGTCTTGCGGGGATGATGTTTTAGGGGCCTCGCGTTGCTCGGCGGATGATTTAAGGATTGGCGAGGAAGCGGTAGCCTATGCCGCGGACGGTGACCAGGTGCTGAGGGGCGGCGGGGTCGTCTTCAATGTAGCGGCGGAGGCGGACGATGAAGTTGTCGATGGCGCGAGTGTCGGTGTCCTGGTGGACGCGCCAGACGTCTTCGAGGATGGCTGATCGCGGGATGATCTGGCCCTCGCGGTCGGTGAGGTAGCGGAGGAGGTCGGACTCCATCAGGGTGAGGTGGGTGGTGCGGTTGGGAGCGATGAGCTCGAGGGCGTCGAAACGGATGGTGCGGTGGTTGAAGCTGTATTCGGATTTTTGATCGGGGCTGGTGGGAGTGGGGGGCTGGTGTGTTGCGGCGGTCTGCCATGAGGTGCGGCGGAGAAGAGATTTGAGTCGGACGAGAAGGATGGTGAGGTCGAAGGGCTTGGCGAGGTAGTCGTCGGCGCCGGCTTCGATGCCTTCGAGGACCTCTTCGGGGCGGGAGCGGGCGGTGAGCATGAGGACAGGGGTGTAGCGTTTTGCTTCGCGGAGGGCGCGGACGATGGTGAAGCCGTCGGCGCCGGGGAGCATGCAGTCGAGGATGATGGCGGCGATGGGCTCTGCGGGATTTTTCTCTGCGGCGAGGAGGTAGGCGAGGGCGGAGTCGCCGTCGGACTCGTGGTGGGTGCGGTAGCCTTCGGCCTGGAGATTGAAGAGGAGGCCCTGGGCGAGGTGGTCTTCGTCTTCGACTACGACGATGAAGGGGGTGGTGGGTTCGGTCATTGTTCTGCTTAGGCTCTGTCTGTCTTCGATGCCTCTGGAGGGTTGAAGGTTCTTATCGTTTGAGGACTGACGTAAGGAGGTCGCTGAGGCCGTTCCATGCGATCTGGACGCCGATGCAGAGCAGGATGAAGGCCACGACGCGAAGGATGCCGTGAGCGGTGGAGGGAGAGATGGAGCGCGCGATTTTGGGAGCGTAGGCGTAGCAGAGATAGATGAGGGCGCTGAGCAGGATGACGGCGATGAAGAGGCCGACGTGAGCGAGGACTTTGTCCTCGAGGGTGGTCTGCTCGGTGTGGACGCTGAGGGTGAGCATGACGACGATGCAGCCGGGGCCGGCGGTGATGGGAAAGGTGAAGGGATAGAAGGCTTTTTGCCTGAGGCTGTTGATCTCGGCCGGGGTGACGGCGGGGACGGCGGCTTCGGTCTTTTCGGGGCTGGGGGTGCTGTCTTTCTGGTTGAGGAGGGACCAGCCGATGGCGGCGATGACGATGCCGCCGGCGAGTTGCACGATAGGGAGCGAGATGCCGAAGAAGCCGAGCAGGTAGGAGCCGATGAGTTCGATGACGGCGAAGAAGATGACGGTGTTGATGGCGATGCGGCGGGCGAGACCGCGATAGATGTCGATGGGCGCAGCACCGACCAGGCCCAGGAAGATGAGCGCGGAGCCGAGGGGGTTGACGAGCGGAAGAAGCGCGCTGAAACCCAGGGCGAAATATTTCCAGAGCAGGTACATGACTATTGCTGAGTAGATGGCCTGGAGGGGCTTGATGTCAAAGGCTTAAGGGCAGGGATGCTCTTTCTGTGTCGTGCCGGGCTCTGACTTGTCCTTCACTGCATTTGCACGGAGAAAGCGGTGTTTGGCGGGGCGGAGTTTCCTGAGCCCGTGTCGTAGTTCGGAAGCGACGGGCTGCTTATCGCCAGATCATAGTGAGTGATAAACGAATGTCCGGCCACGCCTGAGATGCAGGTTGCATCTCCGATCAGATGCATGCCCGTGAGGCCTGCTGTGACACCACTCGTGCCGAGGCCTGTGATCTGGCTCTCCTGCAGAATCAGATATCCGCTGAAGGTCTCTACTCCTGGGACCGTGCAGCTGGGGTCGTTGATTCCTCCAAAGACAGGGAGTGAGGTTCCTGCGGGGTATTTGCCGTGGTGAATCGCTGCTCGGCTTATGACCAGGCCGGTGATGGTTTCGGTGGAAGAGCAGTCCACCCGATTGGGAATGGTGGCATCCGGCTGACAGGATAGCCGGTTGTCGTTACTCTGCCAGGAGATGAGTCCATTTAACAGACTGCCCTGACCGGTTTTTGCTTCGGCGATGCCGTCGTCCGCGGAGACGGTGTAGTCCGTTTGCGCAGAGTCGTCGATATCTTGAAGGCTGTAGACCGGCACCGCGAAGATGGATTGCGAGGCGCTGGTTGCGGGAACGTTGCTTGAGCCAGTGTTGAAGTCTGTGTTGACGGCGGCTTCATCCACCGGGCCGACAGTCACGATATTCGGAGGCGTTCCCGATACTGTATTTGTGACCGTGCCGTAGATCGCATCGGCTTCCGCGTGGAACCGGGCTGGAGGTTCCGGGGCAGGCGGTGGAGTGGCAGAGGTGGCGAACTCGAAGGTGCCTGAAAGCGGTATACCGTACCCACCGCCTCCTTCACCGACCATCATGCCGTTGTATTGCAGGATGAACTCAGGTACGCCGTAGGGGTCGTCGCCGATCTTCAGATAGCCCTGTTTATTCGTCGTATCGTAAAACAGCCCCTGCGCCGTTGCGGTGACCGGCATTGAATTTATCTGCACTGTGGTGTAGCCCGGGCCGAGGGGCTCGAGGATGATGCCCGGCAGACCGGTATCGGAGACGAGGAGATGGACGCCGATGATATCGCCGGAGGTAAGGGTTCCGAGCGTTCCATTGGTGGTGATTGTTCCGACTACGATAACACCGTTGTTCTCGTAGTCCAGGTGGTAGACGATGGGGCTCGCAGAGACGCGCACCGGAGCGACTGCGATGGCTGCTGCTAACAGAAGTCCGAGTGCGGGTTTCATAGGTTCGAGAACCTTTCAAGGGGCAGGAAATAGTTGCACACACCTGAAACACCGACATGGCCGAGAGACCGACCACAAACTCAACCAACTTAGCCCCGGACCATCGAAGGAGGAAGGGTAAACAGTTCTCAAAATTGATTGAGAAGCGCTACCCCTGCCTGACGCCGGTGGGGACTACTGGGATGAGGAGGAGGTGGTGGGGTTGGCGAGAGGGAGGGTGATGGTGATGGTGGTGCCGAGGTTGGGGCCGGGGCTGGTGGCGGTGGCGTCGCCGCCGTGCTGGCGGGCAATGTTGCGGACCAGGAAGAGACCGAGGCCGGTGCCCTTGATCTTCGCCATGGCGCGGCCGGGGACGCGGTAGAAACGGTTGAAGATGCGCTTGAACTGGTTGGAGGGGAGGCCGACGCCGGTGTCGGTGATGTCGAGGGTGACCTGGGTGTAGCGGTGGATGGCGAGGGCGCAACGGACGTGGACGCCGTCGGGAGAGTATTTGACGGCGTTATCGAGGACGTTGATGACGGCGGTGCGGAGGTCTTCGGCGATGCCGAGGGTGTGGAGACGGACGGCGCCGGGAGTGGGTTCGAGGACGATGCTTTCGGGTGGCAGGTGGTGGCGCTGGAGGGTGATGGTGATGCAGTCGGAGACGAGGGATTCGAGGTTGATAAGGGTGCGGTTTTGCTGACGGTGGCGCTGGCCGAGTTGGCCGGCTTTTAAGACCTGCTCGACGGTGGCGAGGAGACGGTCGGAGTCGGAGAGCATGATTTTGTAGAAGGCCTGGCGCTGAGACTCTTCGATGGGGCGGCGCTGGAGGGTTTCAAGGTAGAGGCGGATGCTGGCGATGGGGGTTTTGAGCTCGTGGGTGACGGCGTTGAGGAAGGAGTCCTGGCGCTCGTTGCGGCGGATCTCGCGGACGAGGAAGACGGTGTTGAGGACGACGCCGGCGATGAGAGCGGCGAAGAGGATGGTGCCGAGGATGGCCAGGGCGAAGGTGCGCTCGTTGCGGATGATCCAGCCGATATTGAGGGTGACGAGACCACCGACGAGGAGCGCGCCGAGGGTGATGAAGAAGGCGATGGCTCCGCGGCGTCGGGTAATGTTCATGGGCCTTGGGGAAGTATAGCGGGTGTGTCCTGCCGGACGGGCCTTCTGCGCGGAGGGCGACCACTTCGTGGTGGGTGTACTGGTCTTGCCGAGGTGATTTTTAGGGGCCTCGCGTTGCTTGGCGGATGCATGATTCCGACCAACGGGAGGACCGATGCTGTTTATTCTGCCTCGACAACTCAAAAAGGCGTGTGAACGCCCGCCCCACGCGGAGTGGGCCCGTCCGGCAGGACACGGTTTGGGTGTACGAGGCTGGTAGCGGCGGGGTATGATCGGGTGCTGTTCAAATTGGTCCGACAACTTGCGGAGGGTTGGGTATGAAGCGGTTCGATCGTCGTACGATGATGCGTTATTCGGGGATGGCTGCGGCTGCGCTGGCGATGCCGGCCTGGGCGGTGGAGGATGCGGTAAAGCCAGTGGCCGCCACGACGGCGGGACGCATCAGCGGGGTGGTGGAGAACGGGATCAATGTGTTTCGGGGGGTGCCTTATGGCGGAGATACGGCTAAGACGCGCTTTAAGGCGCCGGTGCCTCCGGAGAAGTGGAGCGGGGTGAAGGAGTGCGTGAGCTTTACGACGATGGCTCCGCAGATTGTGAGTGAGCGGGCGGCGGGAGCGGCGACGGCTGCGCGGACTTCTTCTTCCGGGGTGCCGGGAGGGGTTCGGGACCAGGGAGTGCAGAGCGAGGACTGTCTGCACCTGAATGTGTGGACGCCGGGGTTGCGGGATGGGAAGAAGCGGGCGGTGCTGCTTTATATCCACGGCGGGGCTTATAACAACGGGACCGTGAATAACGATCTGTATGACGGGAATCGGCTGTGCCATCGCGGAGATGTGGTGGTGGTGACGGTGAACCATCGGCTGAATGCGTTTGGGTACCTGTATCTGGGAGATGTGGGCGGGAAGGAGTATGCGGAGTCGGGGAATGTGGGGCAGCTCGACCTGGTGCTGGCGCTGAAGTGGGTGCGGGAGAATATCGCGGAGTTTGGCGGGGATGCGGCGCGGGTGGTGATCTTTGGGCAGTCGGGTGGAGGGGCGAAGTGCGCGACGCTGATGGCGATGCCGGTGGCGAAGGGATTGTTCACGCGGGTGATGTCGATGAGTGGGCAGCAGATTAAGGGGGCTTCGGTTGAGATTGCCAGCGAGCGGGCGAAGGTGGTACTGGCGAAGATGGGAGTGACGGCGGGGAAGGATCTGGAGGCGCAGTTGAATGGGCTGACGATGGAACAGATTCAGGCGGGGACGCGGGCGGTGAGCTCGGACTGGCTGCCGGTGGTCGACCACGTGGTGCTGATGAGGAATCCGTTCGATCCGGATGCGCCGGAGCTGTCGGAGGGAGTGCCGATGATTCTGGGGAATACGCACGATGAGACGAACGTGAGTCTGAGGGGAAAAGAGATGACGTGGGAGGATGTTCCGGGGGTGCTGCAGAGTCAGGTGGGGCAGTATATTCCGCCGTATTCGCCGGAGGAGGTTGTGACGAGGTATCGCGAGATCTATCCGGCTTATACGCCGGACCAGGTGGCTACGGCGGCGGCTACGGCGTTTCGGGCGTGGCCAGGGCAGCGATGGGAGGCGGAGCGAAGGGCGCAGAATCCGAAGAGCCAGGTGCATACGTGGGCGTATCAGATGGACTGGAAGGGGATCGGCGGGAAGGCGCAGCATACGATCGATATTCCGTTTATGTTCGACAACCTGGCGATGGCGCCGGGACAGATCGGGACGAGCGCGGAGCAGATTGCGGCGGCTCAGCCGCTGGCGGATGTGATGTCGGAGATGCTGATTCGGTATGGGAAGACAGGGAATCCGAATGGGGATGGCGCACATCCGGGGATGCCGATGTGGCCGGCGTATGACCTGAAGGAGAGGAACACGATGATGTGGGAGCTGCCGGTGCGGGTGGAGAAAGACCCGAGGGCGGAGGAGAGAAAGTTCGCCGAGGGGGCGCACTATCATCAGGCGGGGACGCCGCTGCCTTAGGTCGTATCTGGCGAATGGGATGGAGCAGGAGCCACCAGGATTTCGGGTGGCTCCTGTGATTGCGGTTTATGCGATTGGGGTTTATCGGATGCTGAAGTCGGCGCGGCAGCCGCGGTCAACCCAGAGGCCGCGACGGTCGACTCCCCAGGTGTTGTCGCGGATGCAGGCTGAGCCGCTGATCTGACGGGCGAGGCGGACGTCGCGACGGCCACCGATGTCGCACCAGTTTCTGCGGCCGTCGTTGGAGGAGCAGGTGACGATCTGCCGCTGTGGTGGGGGCGGGGGTGGCGGAGCTGGACGGCCTGCGGCGACGAACTCGGCGCGGCAGCCACGGTCGACCCAGAGGCCGCGACGGTCGACTCCCCAGGTATTGTCGCGGATGCAGGCTGAACCGCTGATCTGACGGACCATGCGAGCATCACGAGCGCCGCCGATGTCGCACCAGTTTCTGCGGCCGTCGTTGGAGGAGCAGGTGATGCGGGGACCGGGGCCGTAGCCGGGCTGGGCAGATGCGGGTGAAGGCGCAACGCAGGCGGCTGCGACAAGAAAGGCGGTGATCAGGAGAAGCTTCGTTGTGCGTGTCATTCTGCCCTCTTTCGAGATGAAGATAGTCACTGGCCCATGAAGCGGTTCTGGTTCGGGATGAGGATATCTCTGTGCCGGATGCTTGTCGAGTTTTGATTTGGAGCGGAGATCGTAAGAGCAGAAGGTGCAAGGGTTCTTCGCCGTTCGGCTTCGCTCAGGATGACACCTTCCCTGGCAGTCCATCCCTATAGCTCCAGCTATAGGCCGATACGGGCTAACGACGATGGCCGCCACCCCTTTGGGATGACGGCCATTTGTGGTGCTGATAGCGGGCGCTTAGATAACGCCGGCGGGTTTGGGGTTCTTGGGATCGAATTTGGCGACCTGGACCTTTTCGGCGAGGCCGATTTTGCTGAGGAGCCAGATGCCGTAGTAGTTGATGTCGAACTCGTACCAGGCGAGGCCGTGGCGGGCGCTGACGGGGTGGGCGTGGTGGTTGTTGTGCCAGCCTTCGCCGCCGGTGAGGAGGGCGACCCACCAGCTGTTGCGGGAGTCGTCTTTGGTCTCGAAGCGGCGCTTGCCCCAGAGGTGCGTGGCGGAGTTGACGAGCCATGTGGCGTGGAGGCCGAGGGTGACGCGAAGGAAGGTTCCCCAGAGAACCATGCCGACAGCGCCGATGACGTGGTGACCAGCAGGTGCGAGCGCTGCGCCGAGGGCGACCTGGAGGAGGCCGGTGACGACGAGCGGGAGGTAGTGGTACTTGCTGAGCCAGACGTGCATGGGGTCTCTGGTGAGGTCGGGGGCGTAACGACCGAGGAGGGCAGTCTCGGAGTGCAGGGCGCGGCCGGAGAGGATCCAGCCGGCGTGTGCCCACCAGGTGCCGTCGTGCGGAGTGTGTGGGTCGCCTTCGTGGTCGGAGTTCTGATGATGGACGCGATGGGTGGCGACCCAGAAGATGGGTCCGCCCTCAAGGGCGAGGCAGCCGCACATGGTGATGAAGTACTCAAGCCAGCGGGGGGTCTTGTAGCCGCGATGGGTGAGCAGGCGGTGGTAGCACATGCCGATGCCCACGTTGATAGCGAGGAAGTACATGACGACGAAGACAGCGAGATTCTTCCAGGAGAAGAAGAAGAGCGCGGCGATGGCTCCAACGTGGAAGAGCCCCATTGCGATGGAGGTGATCCAGTTGATGCGCCCCTGCTGGTGCTCACGGCCCATGCGGAGGTCCTGTTTGATCTTCTGAGTGACTTCGGCGACGGCCGGAACGACGACGGCCAGCTTTGGCGCTTTTGCCGGGGGGGCTTCGGTGGTGAGAGGAGTCATGGTTTTCGCTGTCCTTGAACTGCTGATATCGACCTTAACAGGGGTGAGGCGGGTGTGGGTGTAAGAGTTTTGTAATGCCCCCCAAAGGTGGGAGATGGAGCGTAATACTTTTGTCGTTGCCATAAAAGACGGAGTTGATAGGCTGTAAGCATGACCGTTGCGACGAGAATTGAACCGTTTCGATTGAAACCCTGGTTTAGTGAACGAGTGTGGGGCAGGAAGAGTCTGCAGCCCTGGTATGCGGAGACAGGCACGACGGAGCTGGTGGGCGAGGCGTGGCTGACAGGGCCGCAATGCATCGTGGAGTCGGGGCTGTTTGAAGGAGATACGCTGGCGAAGGCTGGCGAGGAGCTGGGCGGGGAGTTTCCGCTGCTGGTGAAGCTGCTGTTTCCCCAGGAGAAGCTGTCGGTGCAGGTGCATCCGGATGATGCGCTGGCGAAGCAGATGGGAGAGACGCGGGGTAAGACGGAGTGCTGGTATGTGCTGGAGGCGGAGCCGGGAGCGACGGTGGCGCTGGGGCTGAAGCCAGGGGTGGGGGCGAAGGAGGTTGAGGCCGGGGTTGCGGACGGGACGATGGAGGCACTGATGGAGTGGGTGCCGGTGTCGGTGGGGGATATGTTGTTTGTGGATGCAGGGACCGTGCATGCGATCGGGCCGGGCGTGGTGCTGCTGGAGACGCAGCAGACCAGCGATGTGACCTATCGGCTGTATGACTATGGACGGCCGAGGGAGCTGCATCTTGAAAAAGGGCTGCAGGTGATGAAGACCCGGACCGCGGCGGGGAAGGTTGCGCCGAGGGCGATGGATGGGTTTACGCGGTTGATTGAGCAGAAATATTTTGTGGTGGATCGGTTTGAGGTGCCGTCGGGTGAGGTGACGGTGACGCTGGATGGAGCGGGGTGTCTGGTGGCGCTGGCGGGTAAGGGGCGGGTGAAGTGCGGTGAGGAAGAGGTGGAGCTGAAGACGGCGCAGGCGGTGGTGGTTCCGGTGGGGAGTGGGCCGATGGTGGTGAGTGGGGAGGGACTGTCGTTTGTGCGGTGCGTGGCGCCGGTGGGTGGGAGGGCGGTGCTGTGACGGCGTCGCGGCATGTGGCTTTGCTGCGAGGGATCAACGTCGGCGGCAAGAATATGCTGCCGATGAAGGAACTCACCAGGATGTTTGCCGCGGCGGGGTGTGGGGATGTGACGACTTATATCCAGAGTGGGAATGTGGTGTTCAGCGCGAAGGATAAGGTGGTTGCGGGGCTGGGTGGATTGATTGCAAAGCAGGTGGAGGAGCAGTTTGGACTGCAGGTGCCGGTGGTGTTGCGGACGGCTGCGGAGGTAGAGACGGTGATTCGGAGTAATCCGTTTTTGCGGGCAGGAGCGGCAGAGGAGACGCTGCATGTTTCTTTTCTGGCAGACAGGCCAGGCGCGGGGCTGGTGGCGGGGCTCGATGCGGGGCGGTCGGCACCGGATGAGTTTGTAGTGGTGGGGCGGGAGATCTATCTGCGGCTGGAGAACGGGGTTTCGGGGACGAAGCTTAGTAATGCTTATTTCGATTCGAAGCTGAAGACCGTGAGCACGATGAGGAACTGGCAGACGGTTCTGAAGCTGGCGGAGATGATGGCGGGAGCGTAAAGGCTTTCTTTGGAAGACAGAGGCAACAGCAGGGGCTTTGACTGAGTTGCTCGCAAAGTACGCGAGCAACTGCGCTCAGGATGACAACTTTGTGAATGCATCCGTGGGTTGAAGCGAATGCGTTAGTGGGTTGATTCGTGAATGCGTTAGTGGTTGAAGGTGGGCGACTGAGATGTGGCTTTAGCTGAGGAAGACACTTAGCTCGTTGGCGGCGCTGCGGAGATGGGTGAGGTAACGGCTCTGCATCTCGAGGACGGAGAGGCGCGGGGCGTTGCCGCTGAGGTTGAGTGTGGCGACGACACGGCCGGAGTGGGAGTAGACAGGCACGGCGAGAGAGCGGAGGCCGACCTCGTACTCCTGATCGCAGAGGGCGTAGCCGTTGCGGCGGACGGTGCGGAGGATGATGCGTAGCTTTTCGACGGAGGTGATGGTGCGGGTGGTGTGGGGGATGAGATCGACTTTGGCGAGGTACTGTTCAAGCTGCTCGGTGGGCAGCCAGGCGAGCAGGACGCGGCCCATGCTGGTGCAGTAGGCCGGGAGGCGGCTGCCGATGTGGAGGTCGACGGCCATGACGCGGTTGACCTGGGTGCGGGCGATGTAGACGATGTCTTCGCCGTCGAGGGTGGCGACGGAGAAGGACTCGCGGAGGGCGGCGGACATGCGCTCGAGGATGGGCTGGGCGGCGGTGGAGAGGGTGTTCGACGCCGTGTAGGTGTGGGAGAGGGTGAGCATGCGCGGGCGCAGGGAGTAGCGGGAGCCGTCTTCGGCACCGGCAAAGCCGAGTTTGGTGAGGGTGTAGAGGCAGCGGCGGACGGCGGCGCGGGAGAGGCCGGTTTTCACGCTGAGCTGGGAGATTGTCATCTGAGGGGACTGCTGGGTGAAGGCCTGGATGACGATGAGGCCGCGGGCGAGCGAGGTCATGAAGTTGGGGTCGCCGGTGTAGACGTCGAGGGAGGAGGCGGGAGTGGGTTTGGGCGTGGGAGGGAGAGCAGGTGTTGTGGGTGGAGGTGAGGAGGGAAGAGGTTGGCGAGGCGTGAGGCTCATGCTGGGTCCCTTTCCGACGTCGTTCGAATGGTTTTGTTCGATAGACGCCCTATATATACGATAAACGCACATGGCGGTTTGTCGCAAGGTTTGGATTCACATGACGGACTTCGGGTTTCGGGATAAAAAAGGCCTGACGCGGATTTGCGCCGATGACGCCGATTACGGTTTAGAGGCTCAGGGCGGCGAGGACTTCGGCGGGCTCGGGGCGGACGCGGGAGTCGGCGTGGGCTTCGGAGAAGAGGATGGTATTGTCCTGGCCGATGATGAAGACGGCGGGAAGCGGGAGCCGCCAGCTGGCTTCGGTGGCGTTGTGGTAGCTGAGGCCGGCGTTGTTGAAGGGGATGTTGACGAGGATCGACTGGAAGTAACGGCGGTGATCCGGGGGGATGGTGTAGGCGATGCCGAACTGCTCGGCGATGGCGGCACCGGGGTCGGCGAGGAGAGGGAAGGGCAGGGCGTGCTGCTGGAGGGTGAAGCTGTTCTGGCGGGTGGTCTGGGGAGAGATGGCGACGAAGAGAGCGCCGCGTCTGCGGAGGTCGGGCTGGAGCTCGCGCCAGGCTTCGAGCTCGGTGACGCAGTAGGGGTCCCAGCGGCCGCGGAAGAAGTTGACGACGACGGGGCCGAGGGCGAGGAGATCGGCGGAGCTGACGGATTTGCCGGTGAGGGCGTCCTGGAGGGTGAAGGCCGGAGCGTGTGCCCCGGCCTTTAGGGTGCGGTCCTCGATGCCGGTGTTGAAGAGGTCTTCGGTCGCCTTTTCGGAGATGGCGAGACGCTCGGGCTGGACGAGGGCGCGGGTGTTCTGGGTGATACGGTCGAGCTGGTCCTGCAGCGATTCGTTGAGCGATTTGTTGAGTGCGGCGGTCACAATTACATTATTGCAGCCATCTCCTTTGTGGATGCGGCGTCGTGGCAGGAGACGGCGGGTTCGGCGGATTTTTTGGCAACGGTTTTGTTGGGGGTGGGGTTGGCGGCCATGGGGGCGCTCTTCATCTCATGGAGGAGTCGGACGAGGCTTTTGAAGGCTTCTTCGCGGGCGGTTTTGTTGCCGGGGACGGTGTTGGTGGGGTCTTCGCCGGCGCGCATGAAGCCGTGGCCTGCTCCGTCGTAGGTGACGGGCTCGTATTTTTTGTTTGCGGCCTTCATGGCGGCGACGGTGGCGGGGATGGTGGCGCCGATGCGGGCGTCGTTGCCGCCGTAGAAGCCGTAGACGGGAGCGGTGATGGTGGTGACGTCAGACGGGCCAGGGCCGTAGAAGACGAAGGCGGCGGAGAGATCGTGGCGATGCGTGGCGAAGGCGAAGGACTTTCCGCCTCCCCAGCAGAAGCCAGCGACGGCGATTTTTCCGTTGGCGGAGGGGATGGTTTTTGCGTAGTCGGAGGCGGCGTCGAGGTCGGCGGTGACGACGGCGGGGTCAAGGGCGGAGACGGCTTTGACGGTGGCGTCCTGGTTGGGGAAGGCGTCGGAGCCGCCGCCGTTGGGGCCGAAGCCGGTGAGGAGGTCAGGCGCGACGACGATGAAGCCCTGAGCGGCGAGTTCGTCGGCCATCTCTTTGGCCCAGTCGCTGAGGCCGAAGATCTCGTGGATGAGGATGACGACGGGAGCTTTGGTTTTTACTTCGGGGTAGACGACGAAGGCCTGGACGGTGCGGTCGCCGTGTTTGAGGGGGACGTACTCGTGGTGGCGAGGAGAGGCGTCGAGACGGGTCTTTGCCCAGTCCTGCGCGTTGGCGGCGAGAGGGAGGAGAAGAAGGAGAGCGAGGAGGTGCAGAGCTGATCGGCGCATGGAAGGAGTTTAGTCCGAGGGGCATGGCTCGACAAGGTGCACGTGAAATTTACGTCAGGCTTTGATGGGTTTGGTGGCTGGTAAATTCCGGGCAGGCTGTGATTCGGGAGGAACAGATTGTCGGGACCCGGAATCTGCCCGGGCCTGGTGGATGAGAAGGCGGCTTATTAATTGGTGAGGTGCTCGTGGCTGGGTTGCATGGAAGCGGGTGAATGGGCGAGATTCAAAAGGCGGATCAGAAGCAGGCGTAGCCAACCAGGAACTCCGTCTCCGAGCCCAGCGGTACCTCTCCGGTGGAGAGCGTAAATCCCGTAGTGTTGGGGGCATTGATAAATAAGCTGTGTAACGCCGCCGCCGTAGCTGCGTTCTGAGCTGTGACGATACAGGCATTTGGCTGCTGCGCGAGCGGGGTTGCAAAGGTGATGGTTGCCACAATGGCAGAGGCTGCCGGAGAAGAACCCGTCTTGAAGACTACGGTGCCGGAGACGTTTGTACTGCCGTCAGAGAGCGTTACATTCGCCGGCAGTACGCCCGCGCCGGGCCCGGCGGTGATGAGGGGAACAGCAGAGTTGCCGACAAACTGTGATCCGGAGAACGCACCTGCACTGAGGCCGCCGGATGAGTCGGCATCAACTCCATTTCCAAGGCAGAGTACCGCGGTTCCTGTAACGCAGGGAGAAAAACCGACATAATTCGCGGCAGTCGTAGGGCCAGTGGACCAACCCAGGACATAAGAGCCGCCGAGCCTCATGTTGTTAGAAAAGACAGCGACCGCCGGGATACTGGCGAAGCGCATCAGGATACTGTTATCGCCGTTCCATCCGAAGTTATAGGTTGATCCGTTGAGCTGGGTTGTCCCGTTCCACGTGAGCACCGCGCCGGGAGCGATCGTAGTGGTCATGGTGGTGCCTAAGCCATTCATGAATCCGTTGGCAACAAATTGAGCGGATGCCCCGAGATTGAGTAAGGTGGCCCCAGTGCATGGACCCGAGGTGCTGATGCACTCGCCTCGCAGGAAGACGACGTTATCCCCTGCGTCTCCCCCGACGCTGCCGGTACCACTGACAGAGACGGCCGTACCGGTAGCGTCAGATGTCTCTACAGTTCCATCGATATAACTGTGGTACAAAAGGGTTCCGGTTTCCATGGAGAAGCCAATCTGATTCGTTCTGACCTGCGCGCGGAATCCACGAATTGAGGTGTATCCAAAACTCTCTGTGAGCGGGCTTCCTGCAGTGTTAGTGAAACGCATGCCGATCGAATTATTGTTCGAACTCAAATCGATAAGAGCCATGCCCTCGGTGAATGAGATTGTGTTGTCAAACCAGAAGCCGGCCGATGTCGGTGTTGCATTAAAGTTATTCACCGCCACATTCGTGAGGGTAATTTTGGCGATATCCCCGGCATGGATACCACTGCTGGCTGTTGACGAGGCATTGTAGATGGAGCAGTTCTGAACCGATGGGCCCTGATTCGGCTGGGTGGGGGCCGGCCCCGTAATCTGTGCGCTGGGCAGGATGCGGATAGCGTCCCCGGATCCCACATATGTCAGAATGGCACCGTACTCACAGTGCAGATTCACATAGGGAGAGTTCAGGATAATTGTGGTGCTTTGGGTGTAATCGCCCGCAGGGATGGTGACCGTCCCTTGTGCCCATGTTTGTGAATTCTGAGTCACGGTAGGGAGCATCGCAATTTCGTTATTGACCTCTGCTCCAATGTCCAGTGTCGCTGCACTGCCAGACGTGCCGTTTGCCGGAACACCGGAGCTGCCGGTTGTCATTTCCCCGTGTGCCCTTCCGGCGACCATCGAAAATATAAAAATCAGAATGAGCTTTTTCATCGCAATCGCTTTTCTGCCAGGATTCCAGGAAGGTTATCCAGACGGTGTAACGGTTATGAGGCAAGCAGTGTGCTCATCGAGAGAGAAGCGTTGGATCAATCCGGGAGCGTCGTGCACCTCACCAAATCCTCCTCGTACCGGTTCCTCTCAATGAAGAGAATCTCGTCATTCCGGTGCAGCAAAAAACCGATCGTCCCGACACCCCGGAATCCGATCTTCTCCAGCGCTCGCTTACATGCAGCCCCATGGTCTGGACGCGAGAGTTATCTACAGCGCACTTCCTTCAATTGACATGCGCGACATGATGACAAAGTCTGGCTGCTACTTCCATTGAGACTATTTTCCAGACGGAGCAGGGGGAAGAGGTCGATCGGCCCGGTAATTCTGTCCCTACCGCTGTTAACCTCTGCGAGAGGGTGCTTCGGGGATCGACGGCGCTGATGGGCGACTCAATGCTTCCACCACCAGGTCTTCCGCACCCGCTGCTCCTTGTGGATGGTGGCGACGTTGCACTGGCGGTGGTGTGGGGTGTGTGGCAGATCGCCGTACGGCATGTGTTTGCGCAGAATGTGTCGGAGTTTTATCCACGCATTAACTGGAACGTGAAGTCGCTGCCGGGGGCGGTTTAGTCAGCGGCTGCGTCCGGCGAGACGGAAGGACAGAGCGGTGACTGCCAGGGTGAGGCAGATGGCAAGGGCGGTTCCGCCGAGGGTTATGCCTAACGAGTTCGAGGCGAGCATGTCGGCGTGCGGGCGGAGGTGCAGATTTGTGGGGATCAATGCGCCGGTGATCGGATGAGTTCTGATGTACAGGAAGAAGGCGACGAAGGCGCAGAGGATGGCGATGACGCCGGGAAGGATGCGGCGCCACGGGAAGGCGATGGGCGGCGGGGCGGTGGACTGCTGGTGGACGGCGTCCATGACGGAGAGGACGAAGCCGGAGGAGGGAGTGAGCTGCGTGGTGGAGGCGTTGAAGTGCTGCTCGAGAAGAGTGTCGAGGGCGTCGCGGGGGGTTGCGTTGGGCTGGGGGCGGTTCATACGGACTCCGTGGCTCGCTGACGGACGAGCGGCTGCAGTTTGGCGCGAAGGAGATCGCGGGCGCGGAAGAGGCGGGCCTTGACGGTGCCCTCGGGAAGATTGAGGCTGCTGGCGGTGGCCGGGACATCCATCTCATGAAAGTAATACAGGACGAGGACCTCGTGGTATTTGGGCGGGAGGGTCTGGACGGCTCGGTGGAGGGCGGCGTCGCGATTGCGCTCGTCGATGTCGCGGTCGAGAGCGTTATTGAGAGTGCGGGGATCGGTGGGCTCGTGGATCTCGTCGAAGGGGAGGGTGACGGGTGGGATGCGGCGCAGCTCGGAGCAGTAGAGGTTGGTGGCGAGGGAGAAGAGCCAGGTGGAGAAGACGGACTCGTGACGCCAGGAGGAGAGGTTGCGGAAGGCGCGGAGGAAGGCCTCCTGAGCCATCTCCTCGGAACGACTGCGGTCGCGGCAGAAGCGGTAGGCGAGGTTGATGAGCGGCGATTGCCAGCGGCGTACGATGCCCTCGAAGGCGGAGGTTTCTCCGGCGAGGACTCGGGCTGCGTCGCATTGGTCTTCGGCTGCGCTCAAGCTTTTTTCTCCTCAGGACAGTGAGACCGGGGAGGGCGGATTATGGTTGCGTTTTCTTTTGGGACTGGCCTCGAGCTGAAGGCTTAACACGGATTGGCACGGATGAGACGGATTTAAGAACAGGCAAAAACAAGGGCGAGATACGGGGGACTTTCACTCGGCTCACTTCGTTCGCTCGGGGCGGGATGACGGTGTAGAACAAACAGCCGCGAAAAAAATCTGCATGGTGGTTTTCGGATGGGTTGTAAAGAAAAACGAAACCGGTTTGGGGGAGGTGTTGTCTGACGGTATGAAACAACATCTGGATTGATTTGAGGAGAACTACGATGGAGAATAATACGCTTCCTGAAATTGCAGTCTTTTTCTTTCTGGCGATTGGAGCGATCTCGCTGTTTACGTTTCTGTCGGTGGCGACGTGGGCAGGGACACGGGCGCAGGAGAGGGAGTCGTACTACAAGGCAGAGATGATGAAGCGCATCGCGGAGCTGGGCGGGGAGGGAAAGCCGGCGCTGGAGTATCTGCGGGAGCAGGAGCGGAGTGCCGTACGAAAAAAGATCGCCGGCATGAAGGTGGGAGGGCTGATCAATGTTGCCGTCGGCGTGGCGCTGCTGATTTTTCTGCGGGCGCTGCTGCATGGAGCGGCAGTCTATCTGTGTGCGACGATTCCGCTGTTTGTGGGGCTGGCGCTGCTGACGTATGCGATCTGGTTCGCTCCGCAAGAGCAGGTTTAGGAGCGCGGCCTCCGCTTTGGGAGGCGGAGGCCGGTGGGCTAAAGGGCTGAGGCCAGGGCCTGCTGCTGGTGGGTGAGGAGCTCGCGGATACCCTTTTCGGCGAGGTCGAGCATCTGGTTGAGCTGGGGGCGGGTGTAGGAGTCCTTTTCGGCGGTGGCCTGGGTTTCGACGAGGCCGCCGTCGGCCAGCATGACGACGTTCATGTCGACGGCGGCGCGGGAGTCTTCTTCGTAACAGAGGTCGAGCAGGGCGTGGCCGTCGACGATGCCGACGGAGGTTGCGGCGATCATCTGTTTGAGAGGCGAGGCCTTGAGGGTGCCGGCGGTGACGAGCTTCGAGAGAGCGATGGCGAGGGCGACGGAGGCTCCGGTGATGGCGGCGGTGCGGGTTCCGCCGTCGGCCTGGAGGACGTCGCAGTCGAGGATGATGGTGCGCTCGCCGAGGGCCTTCATGTCGACGACGCTGCGCAGGGAGCGGCCGATGAGGCGCTGGATCTCGTGGGTGCGGCCGCCGACCTTGCCGCGTTCACTCTCGCGGGCGGTGCGGGTGAGGGTGGCGCGGGGCAACATGCCGTACTCGGCGGTGACCCAGCCGCGGCCGGAGTTGCGGAGCCAGCCGGGGACACCCTGCTCGACGGTGGCGTTGCAGAGGACGCGCGTGTTGCCGGTTTCGATAAGGACGGAGCCTTCGGCGGTGTTGACGTAGCCGGGAGTGAGGCGGATGGTGCGGAGGGCGTCGGCGAGGCGGTTGTCGGGGCGGAAGAGCTGGGGGGAGGTGAGAACAGACATAAGAGAGATTATAGAGGTGAGATTTTTCTCATGATTCCTGGAAGATATGTCCTGCCGGACGGGCCTCCTGCGCGGAGGGCGATCACTTCGTGATGGGTATACCGGTCTTGCGGCGGTGGATGGTATGGGTCCGAGCGTTGCTCGGAGGAGGAATGATCCCGGCCATCGGCCGGGCCCAGGCTGCCTGTGCTGCCTCGACCAGTTAAAAAGGCGTGCGAACGCCCGCTCCACGCGCAGTGGGCCCGTCCGGCAGGACGCTTCTGAGGGAAGTTCCGAAATGGGACTGGTTCCGTTTCGGGAAGTTGTTATGGATTGGACTTTGCTGAAGATTTTTGAGGTGTAGGCGGGGTGTAGTTCTATATTGGGAATCGCGGACCAAATCAGGATTGTGGACAGGGATGGAATGAGGTGCATTTTCGGTTGATGTGGAATCACTTAGGCAGGGAGTTCCAGTTTGGCACTTGAAGTGATTACGGGAGTGCGCCTGCTCTTATAAAAAACTCAGCAGGGGAATGGCGGAACGAAATTCATGCAGGCAACGCAGAGCAGTACTGCCTCGGGGTCAGAAGTTTACGCAGGACAGTTTGCCGCACTTCGACATGTCACTCGCCAGATGAAGCTGAATGGGCCTGGGATGCCGAGCGCGCTCAGGACAGTGGCCGTGCCGGTGGGGGGCGGTGGGATGATGGCTGCTCCGCTGGCCGGTGTCGCGGAGGGCGCGGGGCTGGCTCACGATGCGGGGAATCTGCTGGGAGCGCTGAGTCTCTATTCGGACCTGCTGGCGCTGCCGGGAGTGCTCCATGAGGAGCATCGGGAGTATG
>Ga0302234_10001193_pt1 | contig 18426 bp, 14 predicted proteins | sample II_Palsa_N3_2_FD_193576 | JGI IMG/M metagenome (GOLD analysis project Ga0302234, IMG submission 193576) | Peat permafrost microbial communities from Stordalen Mire near Abisko, Sweden - II_Palsa_N3_2 | ecosystem: Environmental > Terrestrial > Soil > Palsa > Peat permafrost | place: Sweden... | reverse complement strand
CTTCTCCCAACCTTCTTTCAGCTTCGCGCACATGGTCCGGACATACTGCTCGCCAAGCTCCGGATACGCCTTCTTGTACGCATCAAACTTCTTCTGCCACTCCGCCTGCGCCTTCGCACCCTTATCGACAGCCTGCAGCCAATTCTTCCCCGCCTCTTCCGGCACGTAAAAGTTCTTGTCCTCAGGGAACCCAAGATTCTTCTTGGTAGCCTTCGTAGCTTCCGGCCCGAGCGCCTCTCCATGCACGCCCTTGGTCCCGGCCTTCGGCGACCCATACCCGATCACCGTCCGCACCCGGATCAGGCTAGGCCTGGTCGTCTCCGCCTGCGCCGCAAGAATAGCCTTCTCAATCGCAACCAAATCGTTGCCGTCCTCCACCATCTGCACCTGCCAGTGGTAGCCCTCGAACCGCTTCGTTACGTCTTCGGTATAGCTCAGCTCCGTCGGTCCATCCAGCGAAATCAGGTTGTCGTCGTACAGCACAATCAACTTGCCCAGGCCCAGCGTCCCAGCCAGCGAAGCCGACTCGTGCGAGATCCCTTCCATCAGATCTCCATCGCCGCACAGCACATACGTACGGTGGTCCACCGGCGTGGTGCTCTCGCCCCTCGAACCCTCAAAGTGCGTATCGCCTGCGTTGTTAAACACGGCCGACAGATGCTTCTCGGCAATCGCCATACCCACAGCCATCGCGAACCCCTGGCCCAGCGGCCCGGTCGTCACTTCCACGCCCGGCGTCTCGCCATACTCCGGATGCCCCGGCGTATGCGATCCCCACTCCCGAAACTGCTTCAGCTGCGAAATCGGCAGATCATAGCCGGTCAAATGCAGCACGCCATACAGCAGCGCCGACGCGTGGCCGTTCGACAACACAAACCTGTCCCGATCCGACCACAACGGGTCCTTCGGGTTGTACTTCATGAACTTGTGAAACAGCAGGTAGGCGATCGGCGCACAGCCCAGCGGCGCTCCCGGATGCCCGTTCTTCGCGGCCTCCACCTGGTCGACAGCCAGAAATCTCAAAGTATTGATCGACAACTGGTCCAGTTCATCCTGTTGCCGCTGATCTAACGACTCTTGCTGCACTTGTTCAATCATTCCTGTCCTCGAAAGGGAAATGCGCGGACCTCCGCGCTTACAACGATTCAGATGCCGAATCACCCCCAACAGGCACCTTTACCAGTGTACTCGCGCCACCCTGAATGCCAAGCCAACCCCGGAACCCCACCCGCCGGGCCGTCATTCGAGCCAAGCCCAAGCACGCCTGACGGGGCGCTACTTAACGGTCAAGACGGAGACTAAGAATCTCATTGATCGCGCAAATTGGCTTGGGTCGCCATGAATTCGGGGCGATACAGCTTGTGGACGTTGCCCCGGAGGACACGGCCTCTTGCCGATTCGGAACACCGTCCCTTGCGTTCGCCTCGTTGCTGCCACGTCCGATTCCCATCGCATACGCTTCAAACGCCATCGCCGACAATGGCACACAAAACAGATAACCCTGAAACCTTCGGCACCCCTGTACCTTGAGGAATTGAAGTTGTTCGTCGGTCTCAACGCCCTCGGCAATCACGTCAAGATTGAGGTTTCGACCAAGTTCGATGATAGTTTTCACGATCGACGCGTCCAACACGCTGGTCACGACATCATTCACAAAGCTCTTGTCGATCTTCAGCTGGTTGAGCGGTAGAAGCTTAAGCTTGGATAGAGACGAGTATCCGGTTCCAAAATCGTCGAGCGAAATCTGGATGCCGAGTGCCTTCAGCGTCTTCATCTTCTCGATCACGTCACTCACGTTTTCCATGGCGGCGCTTTCGGTAATCTCGAGCTTCAATCGGCTTGGGTCAACGCGGGTGTCTTGCAAAACATTTTGCACCACGCCCACGAAGTGGGGGTCGGCGAATTGCCGGCTGCTAACATTCACCGCAATGGTCAGATCGCGCAATGCCGGCCTCTCCTGCCATATCGCGAGACGCCGGCAAGCCTCTTCCAACGCTTGCGCGCCCAGTTCCAGGATCATCCCGCCGCTTTCCGCCACCGGAATGAAGTCCGCCGGCGATATCAGTCCACGCTTCGGATGGCGCCACCGAGCCAGCGCCTCGCAGCCCACCACTTTTCCGTCGCCGTCCACTTGAGCCTGATACAGGAGCTCAAACTCGCGGCACTCCAGTGCGCGGCGAAGATCGGCAATCAGGGCAGCCCGCGAGGCCAGTTCCTGCTCCATCTCAGGGCTAAAGACACAAACCATGTTCCTACCCTGCTCCTTCGACCGGTACATCGCCATGTCGGCGCGTTTCAGCAGGTCGTCCACCTGGTCCGAGTCGTCGCCGATCAGCGTCAAGCCCACACTTGCCGTGCATTGATATTCATACGTGTGAAGGTGGTAGACCTCCCGCAGTGCGTGGAGAATCTGTCTTCCGATAGATTGTGCCCTCACACCCGCAGCGTCCAGATCCTTGCCCAGCCCTTCCACCATCACGACAAATTCATCGCCGCCAAGCCGGGCCACGCAATCGTTGGTTCGGACAGCCGATGTGAGGCGGCCCGCAATCTGCTCCAGCAGCAGGTCGCCCACATCGTGCCCCGCCGTATCGTTCAAAGTCTTAAAATCGTCCATGTCGATGAAGAACAGCGCACCCGTCTGACCTGTCATCCGCGCCGTCTGCAGCGCCTTCTGAAGCCGTTCCCGAAGCAGCACACGATTAGGAAGTCCCGTTACCTCGTCGTAGTACGCCAGCCGATGAATCCGCGCACGCGACCTCTTCTGCTCCGTCACATCTGTGTTAATGACGAAGATGGAACGCGGCCGCGCGTCTGAATTTCCAACCAGCGTGCAGCGGCTGGCCACCGTCAATTCGCTGCCAAACTTATCCCGCTTTGAGACCTCACCGCTCCATCGGCCTTCTTCTTTAACCTGGGCCAGCGCCTGCCGCATCAATTCACCGCCGTCAGGAAACACATCGCTAATCCCGCGGCCGATCAACTCTTTCTGAGTCCACCCAAACATCCGTTCCGCGCCTTTGTTCCAGTAGAGGATGCGCGCGTCCGTGTCCAGCACATAGATTGCGTCCTGCGCGTTGTCCAGTAGTTCCGAGCGCTCACTCAGCGCCGCATTCTGTTCGGTCAGGTCCAGCGTGACCTTCTGCAGGCTCGCATTCAGAACCTGCTGTTCGATCTTCATACGAATAAAGGCGGCCAGGCGCCGATGGTTCTCTCTTCCGATCAGAACCATCACCCCGACGAACGTCAGCAGCATGCAGCCCATGGCAATCGAAATCAGTTGCCCGCGCAGGCACAGGGCGAGGATCATGGGAGGCACGGCTGTCCCGACAAAGACATAGAACGCTGGCGGATACGGCGAATTTCGAATGGCGGCGCCCGCACTGAGACCCCCCACCGCAAACGTGGCGAAGAAGTAATATATCGGGTCGTGGGCGACAAAAACGGTCGCGGCCATCAGGCCCCAAAGACACCCGATCACTGCCGTGCTCTGGTTGTATAAGCGAGCCCATTCCTCCGGTCGTCTGATCTCTGAGCCGCGTCTGGTGAACTGCAACCACAGAAGCACTCTCCACAGCACCAAACAGAATCCGACCAACACCCACGCCACGGCGATGCCCCTGGGAAAGACCCGCCACAGCACTCCTGCCGTGAAGAGGATCACAACGCCATTGATCAGGGGCACGGCGGGCGAGCCGAAAAGTATAGAGATCAGCTCCTTCTGCACCGCCAGGTCGATCGCGGAGGGAGCTTTTCCGTTGTTCTCTGTTGCATTCATCGACTGATTCCTTGGTGCTAACGTGTCGGATCCCATCGCGCGCTCAAAGTAAACTCTTCTTAGCTCTATCGGTCATTTGGACAAAGACTTTAGCCCCCGAAGACAACCCAACTCGAGGTGTCTCGGTTCGCTTCATGGCACCTGGAGGTCGGGAATCAGGGCAAGACACGGCAGGGTTGTCGAACCCAGGCGCTCCCAAGCCAGGCTTTGACCGAGACAGAGATTGCACTCCTCCGCATAACGCACACGCCCTCCCACCACGCGCAGCTCCTAGCCGTCCGCGCAGGATCTTGTCAACCTCCGGCCGCGCCGTAATTCCTCCCAACCAGCTGATTCTAAAACAGATAAAACTCCCAAAAACTTGGCATAGTTACCCCCTCCAATCACTACAATTGAAGTAGGGATGAATTCAGCCGAACCACTGCAAGCATGGAAATAGGTTTCACCCGGCCCCTGCGATACTTTGACCCATAACCAACATGGCTAGAATGCTTTACGGAAACAGTATGACCTGGGACTGGAATGCAGCGACCCTTAAGCCGCCTGTTTAGAATCGCTTGCGGCAAAGAGGCCCAATAAAGTATGTAGAGTCTTAACCTCCTTCGCATCAGCCGTTTAACCCTTGCTTTTTCATCTGGCGCAAGGGATACTTTCACCCCTAAGCCGCTTGGTTTGAGGACTTTGAAGCCAAAGTATGGGTAGGTGGGGGGTAGGGGGGTACCCCCTCCCAGCCGGACCGGAAGCTAAACTAAATCAGCATGGTCACCGTCGCCGCCTTCTACCGTTTCCTCGCGCTTGACTCGCCCGCAACCCTCCGCGACGACCTCCGCGCCACCTTTGCCGCCACGGACCTGCGCGGCACCACGCTGATCGCCCCCGAAGGCATCAACGGCACTATGGCCGGCTCGCCCGAAACCATCGACTGCCTCTTGACCTTCCTCACCGCTCGCACCGGCCTCAACCGGTCTGAAGTGAAATTCTCGACCGCCGAAGACCCGCCCTTCCGCCGCCTCAAGTTCAAGCTCAAGCGCGAGATCATCACCTTCCGCAACGCCACCGTCGACCCAACCCGCCCCGGCCAGTACGTCGACCCCGACCACTGGAACGCACTCCTCGCCGACCCCGAGGTCCTCCTATTCGACACCCGCAACACCTACGAGACAGCCATCGGAACCTTCGCCGGCGCCACCACCCCGCCCCTCGACACCTTCTCCGACTTCTCCGATTACGTCCAAAAAAATCTTGACCCCGCAAAACATCGCAAGGTCGCCATGTTCTGCACCGGCGGAATCCGCTGCGAAAAAGCCTCAGCCTACATGCTCCAGCAAGGCTTCCCCGAAGTCTTCCACCTCAAAGGCGGAATCCTGAAATACCTCGAGCTAGTCCCCGAAGCAGCCAGCCAATGGCAAGGCGCCTGCTACATCTTCGACGAGCGAGTCAGCGTCGACCACGAAGACTTCAACCGCTAGACCTTCAGCCCGATCAGCCGCATCAGTTCCACGCCATTGCTCTTCATCGCCACGCCCTCGCGCAGCGTAAAGTCGAACCGCATCTGACCATCCACAATCTGATCCTGGAAGTGCATGTTCCGCATCGCTCCCGGAGGCAATCCTTCCATCTCCGCCAGCGCCAAGTCATGCGTGGTCACCATCCCAATCGCGCCCGCCTCCACCAACGTGCGCACCACACCTTCGGCTCCAATCAGCCGATCCTTCGAGTTCGTCCCCTGCAACAACTCATCCAGCAAGAAGAGCATTCCGTCTTTGCCAACGCCCTCAGCCAGCGCGCAGATCCGACCGAGCTTCTCGATCTCCGCATAGAACCGCGAGTGCCCTTCCTGCAGCGAGTCGTTCAGCAGCAAGCTCGCGCCAATCCTCAGCGGCGTCAACCGAAACCTCCTCGCCCGCACCGGAGCTCCACACATCGCCAGCACCGTGTTCACGCCCAGCGTGCGCATCAGCGTACTCTTCCCACTCATGTTCGACCCCGAGATCAGCAGCACGCGCATCTCGCCGCCGATCTGCAAGCTATTCCGCACACACTTAGCCGCCGCAATCAGCGGATGCCCCATCTCCTCCGCCTGAACGCAAGCTCCCTCGCTGACAAACTCCGGGAACACATCCGCCGGATGCTCATACGCATACGTGGCCAGCGAGAGCAGCGCCTCCATCTCAGCGACCGCTTCCATCCAAACCGGCACAGCGCTCCCATACTGCCGGCGCCACCGCTGAATCGCCCAAGCCACCTGCACCGAATACATCAGCGGAAGGTTCAGCCCCTTCACGATCAGGTTGTCCATCGAGTCGCGCCACTGCCCCAGCTTCGCAAGCTTCCCAATCGCCGCTGACCCAGCGACGCTATGCGATGCCAGCTTCTCCCTGATCTCCACCAGGCGTTCCGACGCGAACGTCTCCGCCTCCATCACCTCCAGCAGCGACGCCAGCAGCTGCATGTTCTTCACTGCCGCATCCGTTCCGTCGAGCACCGCCACGATCCTCTTCTCGAACGGTCGTCGCACCAGCTTCTCCACCGACACCACCACCAGCAGCACGGCAACGACATCGCCCATGCTGAGCCACCCAAGCGAACCCATGCTGCCGCCCAGCCACATCCAGATCACCGCAGACGCCAGCACGGCAAACGCCACGCCCAACGCACCAGCAACCCATGGCATCCAGCGTTGCGTCAGAGCATCCTCGACCGCGGCCCACTCCCGCAGCGCCTCAGCCTCCACACCCACTGCAGCGGACTCGCCCGCCACGCCCATCCGCTCCCGCAAATCCACCCGTCCCCGCAGCTCCTCAACCGCCGCCTGCCGCCGCAGAACCTCCGGCACCTCTGCCGGCTCCAACAACCAAGTCAGCAGCCTCTCTTCGCCCATCCGCGTCCGCGCACGGCACAGCAGCTCGAACACCCCACCTCGCCCCACAACGTCCAGGTCCCCCGCATACAAGCTAGCAGCCAGCCGCACCTGCACATCCGCAGACAGCCCGGCAGTCTCGCGCACCTCCATACCAATCCAGCGGTCCTCGATGCGTGCAATCCCCCGGCCATACATTTCTGCAGCCCGCCGCGCCATACTCAACCGCCTTGACACGCTGCCCTGCCACACCCCCAGCGCCACAAACAGCGCAATCGGTATCAACACGCTCCAGCGTGGACCCTGCCGCAGGAAGATCGTGACCCACGCAACCCCCAGCAACAAGACAACCGTCGCCAGCCGAAGCCAGCCCAGCAACAGGTGCGAATTCCTCAGCTTGGACGCCCGGCCTTCGCGCTTCAACAATCGCTGCTGGTACTCCTGCAGCGGTCCAGATTCCACACCATGGCTCATCAGTCCATTATGGACGCGCCCTAAACTTACGCAGCGCGCCCAGATCTGTTTAAGCTCCCTGGATTCCATTGGATTCCCTTAAATCCATGGAACCGCGAGGCTGCTTCGGGCGTATCCTCTTGTCGTGCCCCAAAAGACTGCGCGCACCTGCGTCCAACGCGCGCTGGAGGATTCATGACCTGCTCTCTTCGCTCCCTCGCCACCTTCGCCATTGCCGCACCCCTCGCCTGCCTCCTGCTGTCGGGCTGCCACATCACCGAGGACGATCACGGCGACCACAAGAACGTCAGCATCGGCACGCCTTTCGGCTCCATGAAGGTCAACACCAACAAGAATGGTACCGACACCGCCTCCATCGGCATCACTGCCTATCCCGGCGCCACGCCCATCAACGACAAGAATGACAACGACTCGAACAACGCCAACGTCAGCATGAATTTTGGCCCCTTCCACCTGGGTGTCAAGGCTGCCGACTTCCAAACGTCTGACTCCACCGATAAAGTCATCGCGTTCTACCAGAAGGACCTTGACTCCCGCTACGGCAGCGTGATTGAGTGCCGCGGTCACAAGTCCGTCGGCTCCGTCGATCGCACCTCCCAGGGCCTCACCTGCAGCGACGACGAGCACACCCACATCAAGACCCATGATGGACACTCCAAGGGCCTCTCCATCACCAGCGACGACTCCGCTACCGACATCGAGCTGCGTTCCGGCTCTCCAACGCATTTGCACATCGTTGGCGTGGAGCCTCGTGACGGCGGCACCAAGATCGGCCTTGTCTCCCTCGATCTCCCCTCGGATCTCTCCAATCACGACAGTAAAGACAGTGAATAGCCAGCAAGAACAGTGAATGGCCCGAGCGCGTTTGCTACGCGGCCTTCGCTCCGCTACCCTTCAAAGTAGTGAGTCCCCGCATCTGTTCCCGTTGTCACGCGCTTCTTCATCGCGAAGATGAAGGTGCCCTCGTCTACTGCTGGAACTGCGGAGCACCGCAGGTGCAACTCTCCGAAGAGCTGCGCGATCAAATCGATCAGCAGATCAGTGCCCAGCAGGCTGCCGCAAATCCTCTCGCCGAGCCAACCCCTCAACCCGCTGCTCCCAGCCACGCCATCGTGTGGCGCGGCGCCATCCAATGTGCCGGCCTCGCAGCAGCCTTTGCCGCCGCCCTTGCCCTACTCTCCTTCGCGCTTGCTCCCATCACGCTGCTCTCGTTGTTCTGGTTTATCTCAGCACCCATCGTTGTGCTCGGCGTGTATAGCTCCCGCTTCCGCAAGACACGCATCACCGCCGGCTTCGGCGCGCGCCTCGGCCTCCTCACCGGGCTCTTCATCCTCATCGTTACCTCGGCGCTGAACACCATCGGTCTCGTCCTCGAACGCTTCGTCTTCCACTCCACCGGCGAGCTCGACACCCAGATGAACAAGCTCTTCGACCAGGTGCACGCCAACTTCGCCACGCAATCGCAACAGTCCGTAAAGATTATGAGTGATATGCTCGCCATCCCGGAGTTTCGTGCCGGCATCCTGCTCACCAGCATCTGCTTCGGCCTCACCTTTTATCTCGCCTACTCCGCGACCGCCGGTGCCTTTGCCGGCTATCTCCGCTCCCGAGCGCCGCGCGCCTAACATCGTCCCGATACTCGCCCACTCACCTGCCCACCCACGCCGACCGATACCGTCCGCTGCTATCATGAAGGGCAAACCATGAGCGATCTCACCAGTTCCGCCGCCACCCCGTCCGCCACCAAGCCAAACCTCCGCGAGAAGGGCCGCCTCATGTCCGCCTCCGAGATCGAGCGCACCCTTGTCCGGCTGGCGCACGAAATCGTCGAGCGCAACAACGGCAGCGCCAACCTCGGCCTCATCGGCATCAAGCGCCGCGGCGTTCCTCTTGCCCAGCGCATCGCCAAACTCATCGAGACCATTGAGAAGACTCCCGTCGATACCGGCGTGCTCGACATCAGCTTCTATCGCGACGACCTCTCCACCGCCGGCCCGCGCCCCGTCGTCGAAAAGGGCGACATCGGCTTCGACGTCAATGGCCGCGACATCATCCTGATGGACGACGTGCTCTACACCGGCCGCACCATCCGTGCTGCCCTCGACGCCCTCTTCGATCAAGGCCGCCCCAAGTCCGTCCAGCTGCTCGTCCTCATCGACCGCGGCCATCGCGAGCTCCCCATCGAAGCCCGATTCATCGGTCGCACCGTCCCCACCTCGCGCAAAGAGATCATCGAAGTCAAACTCCGCGAGATCGACAACGACGAACAGGTCATCCTCGTAGAACTCGCCGACTAATTCTCCCGCTTCCACTTCATCAAAAGGCCCAACGGCCCGGCATATATTAAAGGGGGGCGAAGCCCCCCGCCCGCCCCGGGCCACCGCGACCTCGAATCTCTGCGTCCCTCCCGATCCCGCCGCATCTGTAAATGAAGCCGACCCATGAGAAATGAATCTCTCAAACAACTCGACAACGAGCTCGACGCACAGACGCCAGAAGCCATCCCCGTTCCCGCGCCCAACGCTCCTGAACCTCTCAGCATGGGCGCTGTTCTGCGCGTCGTCACCATGCGCCGCCTCTGGTACGCTCAAATCGTCTCCACCTTCGGCGACTTCCTCGCTCTCTTCGCAGTCATCACTTACATGACCTTCAAGCTGCACGCGACACCGCAGCAGGTCACCGGCATCCAGATCGCCTACCTGCTGCCCATCGCGCTCATCAGCGTCATCAGCGGCGTCTTCGTGGATCGCTGGCCGGTCAAAACCACTCTCGTCTCCAGCGACTTCCTCCGCGCCGGCCTCTGCCTCTTCCTCCTGCTCGTCCACACCGTGTACGGCTTTTACGCTGCGCTGGCCGCCATCAGCGTCGTCTCCAGCTTCTTCAGCCCTGCGCAGGGAGTTGCCATCCGCTCAGCGGTTCCGATGCATGGCCTCCGCTCCGCCAACGCGCTCATGCAGCAAGTGATGTTCATCATGCGCATCATCGGCCCGTCCATCGCGATCCTCCTGGTCGGAGCCTTCGGCGCGAAGATCTGTTATTGGCTCGATTCCGCCAGCTTCATCGCCTCCGGGACCCTCATCGCCTCCCTCTCCCTGATCCTCCCCAGGAACGCCTCCACGGAGCCCGTCAACGGACAACCCGTCGTCAAGCAAAAGACCGGCATCCCGCGCATCCTCGCCGACATGAAGGTAGGCGCCGGCTTCATCCTCCACCACGCCGGCCTTCTCTTCGTCATCGTCGCGCTAGCCGCCGGCATGTTCGTCATGGGCTGCTTCGGTCCGCTCATCGCCGTCTACGTTCGCGACGTCCTGCACGCCCTCACCAAGACCTACAGCATCGTCAGCGCCATGATCGGTGTAGGTCTTCTCGTTGGCGTCAACGCCCTCAACACCTTCGCGAAAAAGATGAGCAACACCCTGCAGGTCTACCTTGGCCTCGGCGGCATCGCTCTCGGGACGTTGCTCCTCGCAACCATCCCCACCGTCGCGACCACCATCCTTGGTTGCTTCCTGATCGGATTCTCCGCCGCCGGCATCATCGTTCCGTCACAAACACTCGTGCAGCAGGAGACGCCACCGGAGCTCATGGGCCGCGTCGGTTCCACCCTCATGTCCTCTATCTTCAGTGCGCAAATCCTCGGTCTCGTGCTCTCCGGCATCCTCGCGCAACACACCAGCATCCGCGGCGTCTTCGGACTCTGCACCGCGCTGCTCGTCGCACTCATCATCGCCGGCAAGCTATGGATGGAGCCTCACGAACATCCCGCACTCAGCTGATTACTTCTTCGAGAACGATCGCACCAGCGCCACCATGTTCCACAGATCATCGGTCTTCGCCCGGTCACCCTCTGCAGGCATCGCGCCATCACCGTTCTTAATGATGTAGAACAGCTCGCCGTCGGTTTTGGTCGCGAGCGCTGCGGGATCGCTCCAGTCCTTCATCTCCAGCTTCTGCTGCACAGCGAGCTCGCCCTTTCCGTTGCCGCTCGCTCCATGGCACATCTCGCAGTCGTAGCCATACATCTTGGTCGCGTGCGCCCTTCCCTCGGCGGTGGACCTTACCGGGTTCGTCATGTGCACAGCTTCTGGGGGGATCACGAGCGCAGTTGGTGCAGCCGCAGGTTGTTGCGCCGGTCCCATGGACAAAAACAGGGACAACAGCAGATAGGGAGGAAACATAGAACGCTCCTGTTGAGTAGCGCCCTAACTATACCCCTGGTTGAGGCCACCCGCCAGCTCAATACAGACCCCAGCGTCCCACCTTCAGCCCCGCCAGTCAGTGACTTCTATCACCTGCTCGCGTCATCCACGGCCCAGCGGACGCTGCGTCAACCCTTCGCCTGCGCCGCACGAGCGATCAACACCGCCGTGTACGCTGCCCCAAACCCGTTATCAATATTCACTACCGTCACATTCGGACTGCACGAATTCAGCATCCCCAGCAACGCCGTCGCGCCTCCAAACGATCCGCCGTACCCCACCGACGTCGGAACCGCTATCACCGGAACCCCCACCAGCCCACCCACCACCGAAGGCAGAGCACCCTCCATCCCCGCACACACCACCACCGCATTAGCCTCCGTCAATTCGCTCCGCACTGCCAGCAGCCGATGCAGCCCTGCCACGCCAACGTCATACATTCGCGACACCCGCGCACCAAACGTCTCGGCCGTCACCGCAGCCTCTTCCGCGACAGGCAGATCACTGGTCCCCGCACAAACCACCGCGATATGCCCCTTCGTCTTCTCCGACGCCGGCGTCTGCCGCAGACTCACCGTCCGCGCCACTACGTTGTGGACAGATCCTGGATACGCAGCGACCAGCGCTTGAGCTGTCTCCGGCTCCACCCGCGTCACCAGCACATCCACACCATCCTTCATCAGGCTCGCGAAGATCTCCAGCGTCTGTTCCTGCGTCTTGCCCGCCGCATAAATCACCTCCGGCAGTCCACTTCGCAGGCTCCGATGATGATCCACGCGCGCATGCCCCAGGTCCTCAAACGGCAGCGACGCCAGCCGCTCAGCCGCAGCCGCCGGCGACATCCCGCCCCGCTCCACCTCCGACAAAATCTTCAGCAAATCATCCGGCTTCATGCCCCGCCCTTCTCCCCAGCCGCATACGCCGCAATCGCCGCCTGCTGCACCTGTTTCAATGGAACCTCGCACCGCACCGCCGCAGCACGACAATCCTCAAACTCCGGCGCCGCGTTCATCACCTCGCCGTCAAGCGTTCCAATCTTCACGCGAATCTCCCCATAAGCCGTCTGCACCGCAACATGCCGCCGCTCCAAACAACTCCGCTCCTCCCGCCGAATCCGCATCCCCAGCGTACTCGTCTCGCGCAGAATCAACCGCTCCAGCACCGGCCGCTTCTCTTCGCTGCACAACACCGTCAACAGCGTTCCGGGCCGCCCCTTCTTCATAATTACCGGCGTCAGCATCACGTCCATCGCCCCCGCAGCCAGCGCTTGCTCCGCCACCCACGCCAGCACCTGCGGCGACAAATCATCCAGCGCCGTCTCCAGCACCGTCACCGTCTCCGCCTTCGTATCTTCTGTCGATTCGCCAATGCTGATCCGCAGTGCATTCGGAAATCCCTTCGGATTACGCGTCCCCGCGCCATACCCGATCCGCTCCACGCTCATTGCAGGCTGTACCCCGAACACCGGCTCAAGCATCCGCACCAGCGCCGCACCCGTAGGCGTCACCAACTCCTTCTGCACATGCGCCGAGTATGTTGGAAACCCGCGCAACAAATCCGCCGTCGCCGGAGCCGGCACCGGAAACGTCCCATGCGCACACTCCACCATCCCTCCGCCCACATTCAACGGCGAGCTATGCCACGCATCCACTTTCAAATACTCAATCCCCGCACAAGCCGCCACGATATCGACAATCGCATCCACCGCGCCCACCTCGTGAAAGTGAATCGCCTCAACATCCACGTTGTGAATCTTAGCCTCCGAGCCCCCCAGCAACTCAAACGTCCGAATCGCCCGGCTCTTCACTCCCTCCGCCAGCTTGGCCCCCCGAATCAACTCGCGAATCACCGACAGCGAGCGCCCATGCACATGCTCATGATCGTGCGTGTGTTCGTGCTCATGTGCATGCGTGTCTTCGTGCTCATGCGTATGTATGTCTTCATGATCGTTCGTATGCGTGTGTCCGTGCGTGTGTCCGTGCGTGTGCGTATGTGAGTGATCGTCCGTGTGCGAATGATCGTGCGTGTGCGTGTGTTCGCGTGCATGTGAATGCTCTTCCGCTATAACGCCGCCTTCCATTACCTGCACCCGCGTGCATGAAATTCCGCTACGATCCACCGCCTCAATCTTCAGGCTCGCCCCTAGCTCCATCGCCGACGCAGCCCGCTCCAACACCTCTGCCGGAACCCCCGCATCGATCAACGCCCCCAACAACATATCGCCGGCAATTCCAGCGAAGCATTCTAGATAAGCAATCCGCATGAACTCTCTTTCACAATCAAAATGGTTTGTGGAATGCCGCGGAACCCCGCTCCACGATCCGTGGACGCCGCCTACCCCGCCTGCGCGATCGCTGTCACCGGTAGCACGTCATTCATCGACCCAGACCGATACCCCTGCGTGTCCAGCGTGACATACAGAAATCCCGCTCCACGAACCGCCTCGGTCATACGGTCCATCACACTCAGCGTCAGTGCCCGCTCAAGGTCCTCGCGCGCAATCTCAATCCGCGCAAGATTCCCATGATGCCGAACCCGGACCTGCGCAAACCCCAGCGCATGGAGCGCTTCTTCCGCCTTCTCCACCTGTGCAAGATTCTCCGCCGTCACCTCGCGCCCATACTCAATCCGCGACGACAAACAAGCACTCGCCGGCTTGTCCGCAAGCGAAAGCCCCACCTCGCGCGCCAACATCCGAATCTCTACCTTGCTCAACCCCGCATCCACCAGCGGCGCCAAAGCTCCATGCAGCTCCGCCGCCTTCTGCCCCGGCCGAAACTCCCCGCGATCATCCAAATTCATTCCATACGCCAGTCGCTCGAACCCCAACCGCCCGCGCGCCTCTTCCATCTGCGTAAACAATTCACTCTTGCAGTGAAAGCATCGCTGCGCATCATTCCGTGCATACTCCGGCTTCTCCAGCTCGTTGGTTTGCAATACGCGCACAGGAATCCCATGCCGATCCGCGAACGCCATCGCAGCCGCCAACTCCTTGCGCGGCAGCGACGGCGAATCCGCAATCACCGCCAGCATCCGCTCGCCCAACGCCCGATGCGCCGCATATGCCAGGTACGCAGAGTCCGTTCCGCCCGAATAAGCAACCAGCAACGACCCCACCGAAGCAAGGTTCTCCTGCAGTCGCCGCGCTTTGTCGTTCAAGTCCATCGTAGGATCAGCCCTTGCTTCGATCCGTGAACCGGAAGAACAGCGACTGCTTCGCCACCGGCTCCGCCAACTCATTAATCGATGCCATCTGAGATGCGGACAGCGGCGTAAACTCACTCGCCAGCTTCACGTTCTCCTCCAGCTGCGCAACCGAGTCGCACCCAATAATCACTGTGCTCACCGGATGCGTCAGCGTAAAGTACATCGCCTCCCGCATATTAATAACGCCTGGCCGCGTAGCAATCGCCGACCCCTCCCACGAGTGCCGCTGCGCATCCAACGGCGGCGGCGTCCAGTTAGAAAGCAGCCGCCCGCGCGCCGGAACCTTCATCCCGATAATCCCCATCTGCTTCTCCACCGCCAACGGCAGCAGCGCATCGGAAAAACTATAGATGTGCGAATCGGCAGCATTCAGCGCCAGCAGAATCGCATCGAACGGATGCCGATTGATCGCATCGATCAGCGCATCCGGCCGGTAATGCCCCGTCACGCCCAGGAACCGCACCACCTTCTGCTCCTGCATCTCGATCAGCGCTTCCATCGCGCCGCCCTTCGCAAAAATCGCGTCGACATCTTCCGGCAGCCCAACATCATGCAGCTGCCAAAGGTCTACATGATCCGTGTTCATCAGCTTCAGCGACTTCTCGATCATGCGCAGCGAACCTTCGCGCGTCCGCTCCTTGGTCTTCGTCGCAAGGAAAGCCTCGCCGCGCCGCTTCGGCATCACCCGGCCGTAGTACTGCTCGCTCCACCGATCAGGCCCACCATAGATTGACGACGTATCGAAATAATTCACGCCCAGATCCAGCGCCCGCTCAATAATCGGCACCGCGACATCAAAATTGTTTGCCTTCTCCAGCGCCGCCTGCCCGCCAAGGCTGAAGATGCCAACTTTGTAGCCAGTCTTGCCCAGGTTGCGCGTCGGCATCGCCGTCAGCGTGCGCGGATTATCCGGAAGCGCGCCAAGCTCGCGTGGAGCCGCATGCGCCGGCATCCCAGCCTGCGCCAGCAAACCCGCTGCCAGCGCTCCACTTGTCTTCAGAAAATTACGGCGATTTCCATCTTTCGGCGCGTTGCTCATCAAAGGAGCCTCCAGGTACAACTGACTCCTGAATTCTATTCCAGCAACCGGCTCCCTGGTTACCGCGCCCCCCCGGTAGGGTTGGCCGTGGCCACAGGAGTCTGCGTTGCCGGCAGCAGTTGCCGCGCAGGTTCCTCCGCAGGCGGCTCCAAAGGCTCGGTCGTCTCCTGGTCCCCAATATTGAAAACCGGCGTCCCCTTCGGCAGCTTCAAACGGCCATCCGCGAGGTACGCCACCACCACCGCCCCCGTTACCGCGGGCGCAAGAATCGTCATCGGAATCAAATACTTCTTGCTCTTGACCAGCGACTCCGTCACACCATCTACCGCGTGACTGCGCGGAATCGTGCCCGGCACCTGAGGAATCACGAACGCGCTCATGTTCACGTCCGGATACTTCTGGCTGTACGCCACCAGCGACCGCGCCACCTGCTTCGGCGTCATCAGTCCGAAATCCGCGATGAAGTTACGGTGAACGGCGTGCGGCATATAAATGTCCAACACCATGCGCGAAAAGTCTGCGCAGTTATGAAACAACAGGTTGAAGTGCCCAACGTTCTTGCGATCGTTGAAGATCGCCATGAACCGCTCGTCCTGCTCCGCCGTGCTGTCCACCTGGAACCCGTGCATCGTCCGGATATACGACTCGCCCACCAACTCATTCCACTCACCCTTGGGAGCTTCACCTTTTTTGTTATCCGGAGCCAAGTCCATCAAGTGCGCCTTGCGATAGGCATCCTGCAACGCTGCAACCTGATCCCGATCCGTAGCGGCTGGAATATCACTGAGATTATCGACGGCGTACAGATACCCAACCAGCGGCATCGCGATCCAGTCATAGCCGTCCACCTTGTGATACCGGCTGATCACCACGCCATACTCGCCCTCATGGCAAGCCCGAAGAGATGTAGGGGAATCAGCGCAGACGTGATTCAAATAAATGGCCGCATGGCCCGTAGGATTGATCGCGCCAAATGCGCCATAAGGCTCTTCCATCAACAACGCCACGGATGCGTGCGCCGTCCCAGTTGTCATTAGGAAGCAGCTAAACACACATGCCAGCGCGGCCATCGTCGGTCGCAGCACCGAGTAGCCGCGCCACTTCATAAGCTCGCATTCGACCATCCCTAGTTGGATGCAAATGGTTTATGCGTGGCCGACGAAATCTTCCTCGTGAGCAATATGCGCCCCACAATTAAAAGGACTTAGCTTCTGCCTACGCGCCTATCCCTCAACTCTCGCACCCCCGAAAAACTTTCAGCGAACCCCGCCCGACCGCAGGGTTCGCCGAATCTTCTACGCGTTATAGGTGGACGACGAAACACGCCCCCCGTGCCCGGTCCAGTTGGTATGGAAGAACTCGCCGCGTGGCTTATCCGTCCGCTCATACGTATGCGCGCCAAAGAAGTCGCGCTGTGCCTGCAACAGGTTCGCCGGCAATCTCGCCGTACGGAAGCCGTCGTAGAACGCCAGCGCCGTCGAGAACGCCGGAGTCGGCACACCCAGCTCGATTGCCTTGATCAACCCCTCGCGCCAGCCCCCCTGGTACTTGTTGAGCGCGCTCGAGAAGAAATTATCCAGCAGCAGGTTCGACAAGTTCGGGTCCTTATCAAACGCCGCCTTGATATCGCTCAGGAAGATGCTGCGAATGATGCAGCCGCCTCGCCACATCAGCGCGATGCCACCCATGTTCAACTTCCAGCCATACTCCTTCTCCGCCGCGCGCAGCAACATGTAACCCTGCGCATAGCTAACAATCTTTGAGCAATACAGCGCCCGCCGCACAATCTCAATGAACGCCGCCCGCTCGCCAACCGCAACCTTCGTCGCCGGTCCATTGAGAACCTTAGACGCCGCCACACGCTCATCCTTCAACGCCGACAAGCAGCGCGCAAACACGCTCTCGCCAATCAACGTCACCGGCATGCCCAAATCGAGCGCCGAGATCGCCGTCCACTTGCCCGTGCCCTTCTGGCCCGCCGTGTCCAGAATCTTGTCGACAATCGGCGTTCCATCCTCGTCCTTCTTGGCAAAAATCGTCGCCGAAATCTCGATCAGGTAGCTGTCCAGCTCGCCCTTGTTCCACTCCTTGAACACCTCGGCAAACTCATCCGCGCTCAAGCCAAGCCCGTCTTTGAGCAGTTGATATGCCTCGCAGATCAGCTGGATGTCGCCATACTCAATGCCGTTGTGCACCATCTTCACGTAGTGGCCGGCGCCATCTTCACCCACCCAGTCGCAGCAAGGAGTGCCGTCTTCCACCTTCGCCGAAATCGCCTGGAAGATCTCCTTCACATGCGGCCACGCAGCAGGATTGCCGCCCGGCATAATCGACGGCCCAAACCGTGCACCCTCTTCGCCACCCGAAACGCCGGTCCCGATAAACAGAATGCCTTTCGCCGCCAGGTCCTTCGTCCGCCGATTAGAGTCGGTAAACAGCGAATTGCCGCCGTCGATAATAATGTCGCCCTTATCCAGATACGGCAGAATCTGCTCAATCGTATGGTCGACCACGTCGCCGGCCTTCACCATGATCATCACGCGGCGTGGGCTCTTCAACAACCCGCACATCTCTTCAATCGAGTGTGCACCGACAACTTCAGTGCCCTTCGCCTCTTCGTTGATGAACTCGTCCACCTTCGATACCGTGCGATTAAACACCGCCACCTTGTATCCGTGATCGTTCATATTCAAAACCAGATTCTGCCCCATGACTGCAAGCCCAATCAATCCAATGTCACACGTTCCATTCGACATAAATCATTCTCCAATGTGAGACGCTGAGCTCAAGGCGCTCGGCCCTGACCTGCTGCTTCCTTCGCTACGTTATAGACACGCTCGAACGTCGAGCGCCGCCTGGGAGTACAACT
>Ga0302234_10001189_pt1 | contig 18476 bp, 17 predicted proteins | sample II_Palsa_N3_2_FD_193576 | JGI IMG/M metagenome (GOLD analysis project Ga0302234, IMG submission 193576) | Peat permafrost microbial communities from Stordalen Mire near Abisko, Sweden - II_Palsa_N3_2 | ecosystem: Environmental > Terrestrial > Soil > Palsa > Peat permafrost | place: Sweden... | reverse complement strand
GTTCCCCCCGGGCACATTGACAACGGCCCGCCCTCGCCCAGGAGCGGTCGAGTACCTACCGATGTCGTGGTCCCAGCTCGTCGAGTGGCTGGCCGGCCCGGCGAAGGTCGACGTCGTCCTGGTCCAGGTCGCGCCCGCTGACCCGGACGGCAACCACAGTCTTGGCGTGAGTTCGAGCTACCTGCTCCCGGCGATCGAGGCGGCATCCGTCGTGATCGGGGAGGTCAACCAGCGGATGCCGCGAACCTGCGGAGCGAAGGTTCAGACCTCGGTGTTCACCTCGACGATCGACGTCGATTACCAGCTTCCCTCGTTCCCGGCCCGTCAACCCGGGGAACTCGACGTCCAGATCGCCCGGCAGATCGTGGCGATGCTTCCGGCCGCCCCGTGCATCCAGGTTGGGGTCGGCGCGATACCCGATGCCGTCGTGAGAGCGCTCGCCCGGGCGGATCGTCGCGACATCAAGCTGCATTCCGTACTGACGAACTCGGTTCTCGAGCTCTCCGCCGCCGACGGCCTGAGCGATGCAGACGACGCGATGGTGGTCGGCGAGATCCTGGGCGATCAGGAACTCTACGACTTCGTTGACGGAAACGAACGAGTGCGCCTGGTCGGCGGTCGGGAGACCCACAGCCTGTCCGCGCTCGCGAGCCTGCGCAATTTTTGTGCAATCAATTCTGCGTTGTCGGTCGATCTATTCGGCCAGATCAACTCGGAATACATCGGAGGGCGTCACCTCGGCGCGCTCGGTGGTCTGGCCGATTTCGCGCGCGGGGGGCTGCTGCCCGGCAACCTGTCGGTCACCGCGCTGCGATCTACGACTGCGGACGGTAGCTCGCGGATAGTCCCGGTGCTGGACACCCCCACCGTGACCCTGTCGCGTGACATGACGCAGATCGTGGTCACCGAACACGGCGTGGCCGACCTGCGTGGGAAGTCCGTCACCGAGCGGGCACGAGCGTTGGCCGGCATCGCGGATCCGAGGTTTCGTGACGACCTGTCGCGGGTCGCGCCATAGCAGATTCCGATCGCGCCAGCGGCCGAAGAGCCGAGCAAGATATCAACCGACAGCCGAACGTGATTGCGAAGCTGGTCTCATGGAACTTGTGCGTTACGAGCGCATCGATAACTACGGCCTGATTACGATCGATCGGCCGGAGAAGCGGAACAGCCTGTCTATCCAGGTCATCGCGGAGCTCCGCAGGGCAGTGGCGATGGCGACCGAGGACCGAGCGGTTCGTTCTCTCGTCATCACCGGCGCCGGCGGCGAGGCCTTCAGCGCCGGCGGTGACCTCGTGGAGATGGGTGCCCCCGACGATCCCATCGCCGAACATCGGGGACGAGGTGCGCTGGGCGAACTGTTTCTGGACATGTGGTCGGCCGGGAAGCCGACGGTCGGTCGGGTCGACGGCTACTGTCTGGCGGGCGGATTCGGCATCGCGATGGCGTGTGACTACGTCGTCGCCAGCCGGAAGTCCAGGTTCGGCACCCCCGAGGTCAGGGTCGGCCTTTGGCCCTACATGATCACCGTGCCGATGCTGCGGTCCATGGCCCCGAAGCTCGCGCTCCGTCTGATGATGACCGGCGAGACGATCGACGCAGCGGAAGCCGAGCGCTTGGGATTCGTCGAGATGGTCGAGGACTCCATCGCGCTCGATCGGCGGGTGGCCGAGCTAACGGATCAATTTGCGGCGTCATCACCCCAGGCGATCGCCTTGGGCCGAACCGCGTTCTACTCGGTGGTGAATCGAGAGGCCGCGGGAGCACTGGCGAACCTGCAGGTCGGGTTGAGTCTCGCCCTGGGTATGTCTGATGCTCGCGAGGGATTGCAGGCATTCAAGGGCAAGCGACGCCCACACTGGACATAGGGTCGCGCCGACTGGCACCGGGTGAGCCAGCCGCTGCGCTCGGGAAACGCGCCTGCGGATCTGTGAGACGGGACAGCGTTGTCCCGTGACAGCCAACATGTCATCGGAGACCTGCGAAATTACACGTTCCCGGCACACATGAGCCGAGGCGTGTGACAGCCACCATGTCATTTCCGGAGCCGAGAAACCGAGACCGCAGGGTCTGCGTGACCCGTTTCTCAGCCATCCGATCGGAGCGGCAGTCGGTGACGACGGCCCCGCCGTCGAATGTGCGGCAGAAAAGATCGGGGATATGCCGGACGGTTCGCTTCTCAAAAGGCCAGGTCAGCGCGAAAGGCTGCCCTCATGGGACATTGTGCCCCCTATCCCAGCCCCTGATCAAACGCCGATAATGTGCATTATGTAAAGTTAATCTGTGGTCATCGGCCGCGGGCGGCGATGATCTCCGGCTGCCTGCGGGTCCAGTAATCCACGATCTGCTGGCGGGAAACGGGAAGCGCATCGTCTGGGTCGACATCGTCGAAGTATCCGAGGCCCAGCACGATGTGGTCCCGCGAGCACGTCCAGGGCACGATGATCTTGCTGATGATCGCCGGCATCGACACCACCTGGTCGGCGATCGGCGCGTCGCTGTGGCACCTGGCCCGGTACCCCGGCGACCGGCACCGCCTTGCCACCGAGCCAGCGCTGATGGACACCGGCGTCGAGGAACTGCTCCGCGCCTATGCGCCAGTCACGATGGCGCGCCTGGTGGCCAAAGACCACGACTTCCACGGCCACCAGCTCCAAGAGGGTGACTGGCTGCTGCTCCCATTCCCCGCCGCCAACCGGGACCGGAGCGTGTTCGAGGATCCCGGCCGCGTTAACCTCGGCCGGGCCGACTTCCGGCACGCCGCCTTCGGGATGGGCATCCACCGCTGCCTCGGCGCCCACCTGGCGACGATGGAACTGCGGGTCGCCCTGGAAGAATGGCTGGCCCGCTACCCGGACTTCGAGCTGGCCGACCCGGCTGCCGTCACCTGGTCCAGCGGCCAGGTTCGCGGTCCCCGCAGCCTCCCCGTCAAGGTCCAGTTATAAGCACTTCACGGCCGCTCCGCTCGCCGGGTGGCGGCCGGGCAGTCCGCTCGGCGAAACGAGGTCAACTGGCCCTCCCCCGGGATGCGTCTGCGATCTTACTGGGCGTCATCCCGGTACAGCTGGGCCCGGCTGCGCAGCCTGAGACATGAACAGAACGGCCCAGAATGGCCACATAGCTTGAGACACATATGTCCTCTGCCAACAGAAACCGGACGGCACGGCAGCCGCAGATTGACAATAAAGATTCCTCTTCACAGGTCGGAAGCACGGATCGAGCAATCTTCGTTATCAGAGGACAACATAGACAATCGTGAGTCTCACTTAACCTGCCCGCCCAGGTCAGGCCCTCAGTCGACTGGCCAACTCAACTGAGACAGGGCAGTAGCGCTAGACATAGGGCAGTCTGCGGTCATCGGCCGCGGGCGGCGATGATCTCCGGCTGCCTGCGGGTCCAGTAATCCACGATCTGCTGGCGGGAAACGGGAAGCGCATCGTCTGGGTCGACATCGTCGAAGTATCCGAGGCCCAGCACGATGTGGTTAAGCGCCTGATCGGGGAACTCGGGCTGGAAACGCTCAAGGAACAGCGCCAGCCCCTCGTCGACCGTGCGGTTGGTGCGCTGCTCGATTGTCATCAGGTCGAAGTAGTCGCGCAGCTCGCCCCGATCGCCGACGACCTTGAGCTTCATCGCCATGAGGTCGCTGATCTGCGCGACCTGAAGTCCGGCGAACTGCTGGGCTGGCTCGAGCAGCCGCTGCGGGCGCACCTCGTCCGCGTGCAGGAACTGCACCCTGGTGGCTGAGAACACGCCGTTCAGCGTGCCGGGGGCGCGCTCGGTGACCGCGAACGGCCCGGCCGCGGACAGTTTCAGGGCTATCTCGTCGAGGTCCACGCTGCGATGATGGAAGAAGAAATCCAGGTCCCGGCTGGTCCGGTGCTCAAGGTGAACAGCTATGGCCGTGCCCCCGCCGAGGTATGCGTCAGGCGGGACGAGTGGCGCGATCGCCCGCCAGGTCGCGGCTGTGTCTGGCGGCAAGAAGGCCCGGAGCGGCTCAGCCGGCGGCATGCGTGTGCCTGGCCAGGTTACGAGCTAGCGCCCGGTGGGCGGGATCGAGGCCCCGGGTGGTGGCTGCGTGCTCCCAGGCGCTGGCCGGAAGGCTGGCCGCTCCCCAGGCGAGGCCGTCCGGGTCGTCAGCCTGGATCAGCCGTCTGGCAATGTAGGGTGCCGATGTCGCGACGTCCAGCTGGGCAGGAGCGGTATTCCAGAACAGGTGCCGCAGATGCGGGGGCACCCTTTTGACGCGGTGACTGCCGGTGTGGACGGGCAGCCGTACCTTCGCCACAGCGGGGGCGAGAGCCGCCCACTCGGCCGTTCCGAACCGTACTTGGTAGACGGTCGTCTGGCTGGCTCGCCCCTTGGCGAGCATCATGGGCGACTGGGTGATGATTCCCTTCGCCGAAAGCAGTGCCAGCGCACGCCCCGCAGCAGTCGGACTGACTCCCGCCCGCCGCGCGGTCTCGCGCACCGAAGCAAGCCCGCGCGGTGACCGTGACAGAGCCGCCAGCACCTGGGTCTCGGTTCGTGACAGGCCGGGTACCGGCGGAGTCACACCCAGCTCGTGAGCTAGTTCGCCGACCTCGCCCTTGGTCAGGTGGAAGACACCTGCGGAATCGCGTCCACCCGCCAATTCCAGGCGGTCCACGGCACGCCTTACCCGTGGCGGCGAGGTCCCGAGCAACCGGGCGGCTGCCGCGAGGCTATAGGTGTCCATATCGTTATGGTACCGGCCGGCACCCCGTCTCTACCGGGTGGCTGTGGAGTAGACCGTTCTGCGGTCAGACCGCGAGGAGACGCTGCCTGTCCCCCCGGTAAGGAACGGGCGCACCGGGACTACGAGCCCTGCTGGCAGACCTTGCGATTAAGGCCCAGGATGGGCACCTTCCGGTTGGTCAGCGCGGCGGCGGCGTGGTTGTCGCTGAGCCTGACGATCAGGGACGCGCTCCCGCCGGGGCCGTCGCCGGCCTCCCAGGCAATGCCATCGGCCAGGTTGAGGCGCCAGCCGAGGCCGATGTGTCCGGCCTGCGGCCGGAGCGCCTCGCTGGCGAGGCCGGCGGGCAGCAGGGATGACCACCCGGTGCCGAACCTGACCAGGTCGGCGGCGGTCGTCCACAGGCCGGCCGCGAGCAGGATTGCGGTGAGGTCGTCGAGATCGGGCACGAAGGTGCCGTCGGGCTCCAGCTCGTAGCCGGTGACCGCGTCCGGGTCCTCGTGCGGCCAGCCGGCCGGGAACGACGAGCCGGTCATGCCGAGCGGGCCGAGCACCAGCCGGGCGACGGCCGCGGCGTAGTCCGAGCCGGTGACATCGGCGATCAGCTGCCAGAGGGCCGCGTAGTCGCCGGGGGCTTTGCCCCTGACGGTGCCGCGGGGGCCGCTGCACGGCAGCACCGGGCCGAGTGATATCAGGCTGGGGACGGGAACGGTGCTGGCGTACAGGTTGGCGGGGGCGGGGGCGGGAGCGTTCACTCCGCCGGCGTGGCTGAGCAGTTCCCGGACGGTGACGGAGTCATCGGCGAGCCGTACGGTGCGCAGGTGATCGTTGGCCGGATCGTCGATCCCCACCCGCTCGTCGGCGATGAGCCGCAGCATGGCGGTCGCGGTGATGAGCCTGGTGATCCCGTAGGCGGGGAACCGGTGATCAGGGCGCAGCGGCTCGGCTCGCTCCAGGTCGGCCCAGCCCCGCGCCATCGTCCAGCCGGCCCCGCTCGGCGCGCCGCCGGCCAGGACGAGCCCGGCCAGGCCCAGCTCCCCGAACGCTGTCGCCGCGGTCCCGGCCGCCGCCACCGGGACCGCGCCGGAGCTGGACGTGGGCGGTGCCGCGACCCGCGCGTCGGTGACCTGGCTGCCAACCGGAGTCATCCGCAGGCCGGTCAGCCGGTGCGGCGGCTCGGGCTCCGCGTCCGCCTCCAGCAGCCAGCCGCCGGCCCGGGCGCGGGCATGCAGCGGGTCGTCCTGGATGATCATGAGCCCTTCGCGCCAGCGCGCGGCCCTGCCGGTGAGCGCCGTCACCGCCTTGCTGGTCACGTCCTGGCCCAGGTACCCGTCGAGGAGGTCGCCGGTGAGGTGCTCGCACAGCTCACCGTCGGCGGGTACCGCCCAGCCCGGCGTGTCAGCGGCGCCGAACCGGGAGATCATCCACCGCAGCTGCGTGAGTGCGGACCTGCCGAGCTCATCGAGCCGGCTTTCGATGAGCTGCTTGAGCGCGGTCCAGCTCGGCTGGCCGTGCTCGCGGGCGATGGCCAGCTGAGCGTCATGGAGGGTGCTGAACTCGTGAGCGGCCAGGCGGCGCCTGGCTTCCAGCTTCAGGTAACGCAGGTTCGGCTGGCCGGGTAGCGGACGCGGCTGATCGGGCATGGCAGTCCTTCCTCATGCCCGAGGATCCGCGGCATCGGGCGGGAAGACCACAAAGACCAGTCGTGCGGGTCATCGCCGTATGCAGCCGGTGAGCTTGAAGCACTGCCCGCGGATCCAGGGGCGGCCGGAACCACCACTCCTCATGCTAACCCAGTCTGCGTGTGGCGCCAGCTGACCGGCCACCGGGTTCAGACGACGGTCAGGCCGTGGGCCCGGAACTGGGCTTCCGCCCGCCGCACCAGCTCCGGGGCGGCGGGCGGCACGTCGGCCAGCTGGTACGGGAGCCGAAGATCAGTCCACTTGCCCGCGCCCAGCTGATGGAAGGGCAGCACCTCCACCCGCTCCACGTGGGCCAGCGTGCTCATGAACCGGGCCACCTTCTCGACGTCGTCCTCGGCGTCGGTGAGCCCGGGCACCAGCACGTAGCGCAGCCACATCCGGTTGCCGCGATCGGAGAGCCGGCGGGCGAAGCGCAGCGTCGGTTCCAGCTCCGCGCTGGTCACCAGCTGGTACAGCTCCTCATCACCGGCCTTGATGTCCAGCAGAAACAGGTCCACCAGGTCCAGGAAGTCCTCCGACGCGCGGGCGCCGAGGAAGCCCGAGGTGTCGACCGCCGTGTGCAGGCCGAGATCCTGCTTGCAACGGCGCAGCAGCGCTTCGAGGAAGCGGATCTGCAGCATCGGCTCGCCGCCGCTGACCGTGATCCCGCCGTGTGCAGTCCGGATGAAGTTGGCGTACCTGGCGACCTCGTCGAGCATCCGGCCCACCGTTACGGGCCGCCCGTTGTGCATGGTCCACATGTCGGGGTTCTGGCAGTACTGGCAGCGCAGCGGGCAGCCGGACAGGTACAGCATGAACCGCATGCCCGGGCCGTTGACTGACCCGGTGATCTCATAGGAGTGGTAATAGCCGATCTCCGGATCACCCTCGGCCGCGAGTTCCGCCTCCAGATCAGCGCGCGACCCGCCGTGGTGCTCCCGCACTGGCGTGATCGCGAGCCGCGTGGGCAGCGTCATGGATAACTACAGCGCACCGTGGAACGTCCGGTGCAGCACATCCTCCTGCTGCTCACGGGTCAGCCGGACGAAGTTCACCGCGTAGCCGGAGACCCTGATGGTGAGCTGCGGGTACTTCTCCGGGTGTTCCATCGCGTCGACCAGCGTGTCCCGGTTGAGCACGTTGATGTTGACGTGGTAACCGGACCCGTCGAAGTAGCCGTCGAGCAGGCCCGTCAGGCTGGCGACCTGCTCCGCCTGGGTTTTGCCCAGCACGGAGGGCGCCAGCGTGCTGGTCAGGGAGATGCCGTCCAGCGCCTGATCGTACGGCAGCTTCGCCACCGACAGTGCCGAGGCGACCCAGCCGTGCTGATCGCGGCCGTTCATGGGGTTCGCCCCCGGCGAGAACGGCTCGCCTGTCCGCCGGCCGTCTGGGGTGTTGCCGGTCGCCTTGCCGTAAACCACGTTGGAGGTGATGGTCAGTACCGACTGGGTGGGCACTGCGTCCCGGTAGGTGCGGTGCTGCCGGACCTTGGCCATGAACCGTTCGACAACCCACACAGCGAGCTGGTCCACCCGGTCGTCGTTGTTCCCGTACGCCGGGTAGTCGCCCTCAACCTGGTAGTCCACGATGAGGCCGGTGTCATCGCGGATCACCTTGACCCGCGCGTCCCTGATCGCGGACAGGCTGTCCGCGACGACCGCCAGGCCCGCGATTCCCATCGCCATCGTGCGGCGCACCGGGTAGTCGTGCAGCGCCATCTCAAGGCGCTCGTAGGCGTACTTGTCGTGCATGTAGTGAATGATGTTGAGGGCCTCGACGTACACCCTGGCCAGCCAGTCCATCTCGGCGTCGAACTTGGCCCGGACGTCGTTGAAGTCGAGGTACTCCGCGGCCACCGGCGGGCTGGGCGGTGCCACCTGCTCGCCGCTCATCTCGTCCCGCCCGCCGTTGATGGCGTACAGCAGCGTTTTTGCCAGGTTGACCCGCGCCCCGAAGAACTGCATCTGCTTGCCGACCGGCATCGCGGAGACGCAGCAGGCGATCGCCGTGTCGTCCCCGGTCACCTCGCGCAGCAGCTCATCGGATTCGTACTGGAGGCTGCTGGTCTCGACCGAAATCTGCGCGGCGAAGTCCTTGAAGCCCTGCGGCAGCCGGGCCGACCACAGCACGGTGATGTTCGGCTCCGGGGCGGGCCCGAGGTTGTTCAGCGTCTGCAGCAGCCGGAACGATGTCTTGCTGACCAGCGTCCGCCCGTCGCTGCCCATGCCGCCGATCGCCTCGGTCACCCACGTCGGGTCACCGGAGAACAGTGAGTCGTATTCCGGGGTCCGCAGGAACCGTACGATCCGCAGCTTGATCACAAAGTCGTCGATCAGCTCCTGGGCGGCAGACTCGTCGATCCGGCCCTCGTCGAGGTCCCGCTGCAGATAGACGTCGAGGAACGTGGAGGTGCGGCCCAGCGACATCGCCGCGCCGTTCTGCTCCTTGACCGCGGCCAGGTAGCCGAAGTAGAGCCACTGCACGGCCTCCTGCGCGGTGCTGGCCGGCCTGGAGATGTCGAAGCCGTAGCTCCCTGCCATCTCCGCCAGTTCGGCCAGCGCCCGGATCTGCTCGGCGATTTCCTCCCGGTCCCGGATGACGTGCTCATCGGACGGCAGCGCGTCCATCGAGGACTTGACCTGCAGCTTGTCCGCGATCAGGCGGTCCACCCCGTAGAGGGCGACCCGGCGGTAGTCACCGATGATCCGGCCGCGTCCGTAGGCATCGGGCAGGCCGGTGATGACGTGCGCCCGGCGGGCCGCGAGTATCTCCGCGGTGTAGGCGTCGAAGACACCGTCGTTGTGCGTCTTGCGGTATTTGGTGAAGATCTCCTGGACCCGCGGGTCCACCTCGTAGCCATAGGTGCGCAGGCTGGTCTCGACCACGCGCCACCCGCCGTTGGGCATGATGGCCCGCTTCAGCGGCGCATCGGTCTGCAGGCCGACGATAAGCTCCGCGTCCCGGTCGATATAACCCGGAGCGTGCGCGGTGATCGACGCGGGGGTGCGGGCGTCCACGTCGTACACGCCACGCTCCCGCTCGGCGGGGAACATCGCCGTCAACCGGGCCCAGATGCCCTTCGTGCGCTCGGTCGGGCCAGCCAGGAAATCAGCGCCCCCCTCGTATGGCGTGTAGTTGTCCTGAATGAAACGGCGAGTGTCGATCGAATCCCGCCAGACCTGGCCGCGGAAACTCCGCCAGGAATCGTCGGACGGCGCATCACCAAGGTCCCGGCGCGTTTCCCGCATCTGGGTAACCATCAGCTCCCCCTCCTAGAACAAACGCCGCGGCTACCCAGCTGGAAGCCGCTGTCAACACCCCTTGACGCTAGCTTTTCGGCTCTGTCCGCACTACCGGCGTTAGGGCAATCCGATAAGGACTAAGGGCCTTTCAGCTCGCCGCGACGGGGCGCATTCTTGGCAGAACGCTCCAGCTCATCGCCGGGGGTGCTGCCATTTCCGCAGCAGCGATACCTTCCACGGCGTGCTGTTCAGCAAGCAGTTTCGGCGCCTTCTGGATCCCTCTTTACTACTGCTTGTAGTGAGATCCTTTCCCGCGTCAGGAACGACTGCCGAGGGGCCGCCCGGATCAGACATGGCCTTCTCCCTGCGCCGGTGCTGTGTCGTGCGAGCGGTCATTCGCGGCGCGCGCTCCCCCGGCGGCACCGTAGTCGCGGAGGGCTCCTGGGCGAAGCGGGGTGCCCAGCAGCTGGCTGACGAGGGTGCGGTGGGCGGCATGGAGGGTGCGGACGGCCGCGCGGGCCAGGCCCGGCTTGACGGGCGGGCGGCCGTGGCGAGGCCGCCCGGGCTTGGTCGGGATCCACAGGTAGCCAGGGTCGCTGCCCTGGAGTTCGGCGATGATCGTCGCCCGGGCGCCGAGCCACCGGGAGAGGATCTGCACGGTCGGCCCGCCGAGCGGGCACGGGCCGTCGGCGAGTTCGACGCGTGCTTCGCCGTCCAGGTGCAGGGCGCTGACGCTGAGGTGGGCGAGCTCGGGGACGCCCCGGCCGGTGTCAGCGACGAGCGCGGCCAGAGCGGCGGTACGCAGCGATGTCGCGGCGTTGGCGTGGATGGGCCTGCGTACGGTCAGGTCGTGCAGGACTCGCCCGGTATCGGCGGGGGTCAGGTAGAAGCCGCGGGCGGGCGGTGGACTGTCACGGCGGCCAGGCAGGCCGAGGAACTCCGTGAAGGCGTTGTAGGAGTCGATGCGCACGCGCATCGAGTTGGGATAGGCGGCGGCATCGCAACCGTAGAGGGTGTTGCGGGCGCGGATCTTGCCCGCAGCCGCATCGGAGAGCCATTCGTCGGCGCGTGCGGGGTCCATGAGCTCGCCGACCGTGATCTGAATGGTGCCGGTCGCCTGCTGGGCATGCTGGAGGTACTCGTCGACGAAATGACGGCGGATCCGCTGGGTGGTGCTGCTGAACTGGCGGCGGGCCAGATGGCGGATGAAGTCGTCGGCCGCCTCGCTGGCCGGTGTGCGCAGGTCCAGAACGGGCATGCACCCAAGCTATCTGCCCAGCGTGATAACAGCAAGAAGCGTTCAGCAAAAGAAGGTCCGCGCCGAAGGTTCTCGGAGATGCGTGGCCCGTGTCGGATCGGCTCGATTCGGCATGTGCCGAATCGATTCGTCCCGGACTCCTCTCTCAGCAGCGGTGAGCAAGACGGTTGTCCATGCGTGCTTCTTGCTGTTATCAGCTTTAGGGCGGTAAGTGACTGCGCTCCCCCGTCTTTACCTGGCCTTCCGCGCGGCAGCGCGGCCCTGCTCCATCTGGTCGACGCTGATCGGCCCGGTCCCCGGCAGGCCCGCGGCCGCCCACGCCTCCTGCGCACGGGCCGTGTCGCCACCCGCTTCCTGGAGCACTATCTTCTTCGCCGTGGTGTTGGGCACGGCCCCGTCACCGCCGAGATCCATCAGGTGCGCCAGCATCCGGACCGACTGGGTCCGCTGGCCCGTCTTCCGCTCGTTGTACCGGTAGACCAGTACCCAGCGCCCTTCCAGGGACCGGGCCCGCTCGATCAGCGCCCGCCCGCGGTCGGTGTTCTCCTGCTCGGTACGGATCGGCTCGCTCTCGCCCGATGGCAGGCGCAACGTGAGCAGGCCGCGGCGGCTCGATCCCTCAATCTCAACCTTCTCCAGGAACGCGATGAAGGTCCGTGCTGACTCCAGCCGCTCGATGTCCTGCCTGGCCTGCTGGGCGATCAGGTGGAGGTCCACGGTCAGGCCGTGCACCCGGCGGCCCCAGGCCGCCTCTTCACCGGGAGCACACGGTCCCGCGGCGTGGGCGGCCGCGATGACCAGGCTGTAGTGGCTGCTGTCCACGGCGCCCATTATGGCCGTGCAGTACGACAGTCATGCGGATTGACAGCCTCTTAGCGCCGGGGCCGCGCTGCCCTCAGGAAGCCAACAGTTGCCGCCCGTCCGGCAGTTATCACGTTAGGTGACGTTTACCTCTGACTTCTCAGGCATTCTCCTCTAGGGACCAGAATGTACGCTCCGTAAGATTTTTTTGACAGAGAGTGAAATGAGGCTTTTCTGCCCTGTGGGGGGGCAAGACAATGAAACCCAGCAAGGTCATCGCGATCCCGGCCATCGCACTCACAGCCGGTCTCAGCCTCGCAGCATGCGGCTCGTCAAAGGCCCCTGCCGCAGCACCGGCCGTCACCCATACGGTGACCGCACCGGCTGCTGCGCCGAAGCCCACCACGCCCGCACCCACTACGCCGGCACCGGCCCCGGCCAAGACCGACTACGTGCAGGCTCCCGCCGCGCCAGCGCCAGCGCCTGAGCCCGCGTACTTCACCAATAGCACGGCTGTCGTGCAGCAGTTCTACCAGGACATCAACGACGGAGATTATTCGGACGCATGGGCGCTCGGTGGCGACAACATCGGCGGCAGCGATTACGCAAGCTGGATGGCTGGCTATGACAGCACGGTGAGCGTCTATCTCGGCACCTTCAGTGCATTCGGCTCAGATCAGGTCCAGGCCAGCCTCTCAGCATTGCAGAGTGACGGCACCTCGAACACCTACGAAGGCACCTACACCGTTTCGGGTGGCGTTATCGTCGCCGCGACCATCGTCCAGACAAGTTGATGATCACAATGAAACTCATCAAGCTCGCCGCAATTCCGGTCATCGGGCTTACCGTAGGACTCGGCCTCGCTGCCTGCGGGTCAAGCACCCCGACACCTGCCGTGACCGTCACCGCGTCATCCGCGCCGACCACGCCCGCAGCCACGACCCCGGCCGCGGCAGCACCGGCACAGCCCGCACCGGTCAAGACCGTGTACGTGCAGGCACCCGCAGCCGCGCCTGCGCCTGCGCCTGTGCTTACCGACTGTGGCGGGGGCGTGTACGCCGGGGCAGACACGAGCTGCCCATTCGCGCTGAACGTCGCGGCGAATTACACCGGCACCGGCCCGGACTACGCCTATAGTCCCGTGACCGGATTGTCCTACACGATGAATTGCAGCGACTCTAACCCCATCATATGCACGGGCGGAGACAACGCGCTCGTCCAGATTGGCCCCTGAACATTGACCGTGGTGCCCTCCGGGGCACTGCGGGCAGCGATTCAGCGGCGTTCACCGGATATTTAAGAATTAGTCGGCCAATAAGGTGCTGACCTGGATTGGCGTTGGGCTGAGCCTGCTGGCCATTGTCCGGGTCATCATCGTGGAAGTCGCGCCGCCTGCTGGAAGAGTGGCTCGACCGCCTCGCCGCGAGCCGCCGGTCGTGAGCCGCGCCCGGACGGGCGGCCACCGGCCGTCCCGGCAGGCACTCCGGCGGGGCTCCGCCATCATCTGGCCGTGCGGGGGGCCGGGCTGATGCTAATTTCAGCCGAACAGCTTCGACGGGCCCTGCGGAGGCGGCTGCATGCGACGCCTGGATGTTCAGATACCCATGCCCGATGGTGTCAGCCACGGGACGCTGCACCTGCCTGCGGGGCAGCGGCCGTGGCCGGGCGTGCTGGTGTTTCCCGACGCGGGCGGGGCACGGGAAACGTTCCGGCAGTTCGGCGACCGGCTGGCCAGCATGGATTACGTCGCGCTGATCCCGGACCTCTACTACCGGGCAGGCGAGTGGGCACCGTTCGACGTGGCCACCCTGTTCACCGACCCGCAGGAGCGGGCGCGGATGGCGAGCCTAACGAGCGTGCTGACCAACGACCGGATCATCGCCGATTCCGGCGCCTACGCGGACTTCCTCCTGGCGCGGCCGGAAGTGCGCGGATCGGCGATCGGGACCAGCGGTTACTGCCTGGGCGGCCGCATATCGCTGATCGCCGCCGAGGGCCTCGGCCCCAAGGTCGCCGCGGCAGCGTCCTTCCACGGCGGCCGGCTGGCCGTCGCTGACGACCCGTCCAGCCCGCACCTCGCGGCGGGCCAGATCACCGGCACGGTCTACGTGGCCGGAGCCCAGGACGACGACTCGTTCACGGCCGAGCAGGCCGAGCTGCTGGCGAGCGCGCTCGCTGCGGCCGGAGTCGGCCACACCGTCGAGTTCTACCCGGCCCAGCACGGTTTCGCGGTACCGGACAACCCGACGTACAGCCCGGAAGCCAGCGCCCGGCACTGGGCAGCACTCGGCGAGCTCTACGGCACCCACCTGCAGGGCTCCTGACGCGCAGGTAACGGCCATCAGGTGCCGGGCAGGTCCGGCGCGAAGACTTCCTCCACCGTCCACTGCCGCTCGGACAGGCCCTGCTCGAAGTGATACCGCAGGTACGTCTCGATCGCCGCGCGGTTCGCCGAGGTCCTCGCCGTCGGAGGCGGACGCGGCCCCGGTACGTGCGGACCATCCAGGAATGCCTGCAGTCGGTGCTGTGGAACGGGACGCTGGCGCCGCTGAGCCAGCCGCTGCCCGGGGGACTGGTGACCGTGCCCGTCACCGACCGGCCGCCGAGCCAGCTCGGTTCATCAAGGTGGAGCCGGATGACGGCCGTCTCGTCCTCGCCGTCCAGTTCCTCGCCGGTCCCCGCCGCCGCAGCGGCCCCGGTTTCGGCTCGCCGCCGGGTCATACGGTGGCCTTGATCTCGGAGTCCATTTCCGCGCCCAGCCGGATGATCCGCGCCAGCGTCAGCAGCGCCCCCCGGCCAGGGCCGGGACCGGCAGCAGGGCGGTGAGCACCATCGAGATCGCCCCGTAGGTGCTTTGCGTCATGTTGCCGGGGATGACGGCCATGCTGTCAAGCAGATGATTCAGGGCGAACCCCTGCACTACAGCTGAGACGACGCTGCCCGCGATGATCAGCCAGCCGAGCCGCCGCATGGCCGCGGCGACCTGAACCGTGAACGGCCCGCGCCGGCCGGCGGTCGCTATAACACGCCAGAGCAGGGAACAGTATGCATCCCCAGAGCAGCAGGCCGGGCAGGCTGTACAGGACCCGCTGGGCCAGTTCTGGATGGTCCGTGCAGGCCTGAAGCTGGCCGTTGATGCTGATCGAAGCGCCCTGGAGATCCTCGAGGTGGTGCCGCAGACGCAGAAATCCGTCCGGCCGATGTTGCGAACCCGTCGTCTGCGGGCTCGTGGCACCGCGCTGGCGTACAGATCGAAGTGGCTCGGAGCGAGGCGCCCTCATCCAGCCGCGGTCAGCGTTTCGGTGTGCCGGCGGACGGCATCGATGACGGCGGTGGTCGCGGGCCATGCCTGCGCGCCGGCGCGGACCGCGCTCCACATCCGGCGGTCGGTTCGGGCCAACGCGATTGGCACCATGTGCAGGCGATCCGCTCCCGGGGCGTCGGCTGGCAGCAGGCTAACGCCGTGCCCGGCGAGCACGAGGTCGATGACTAGTTCCAGGCTGTCCGCGCGGTGCCCGATCTGCGGCGTCCACCCGGCCAGGGCGCAGAGCCTGCTGGCGAGCTCGTCGTCGCCTGAGTCGCGCGAGTTGCCGATCCAGGACGTGTCACGGAAGTTCTCCAGATCATCCGGCGTGCCGATCCGTGCCGGGACAGCCGAGTCCGGTGGCACGGCCAGCATCATCGGGCTATGGCCCAGCAGGGAGCGGATATGCCGCCCGCCGCGCGGGACCAGCGTGTAGTCGTAGACGAAGCCCACGTCGATCTGGTCGGCATCCAGCAGTTCGTCCACCTCGGTCGGCTCACGCTCCTGTATTTCTAGTTCCACCAGTGGATGGATACGGGCCAGTTCACCGGCAACCGGCAGCAGGTGCTGCCGCAGCGCCGTGGTGTACCCGGCGACGCGCACCAGCCCGCTGGGCTGCCCCGCGGCAGCCAAGTCCAGCTCAGCGGCGGTCATGGCGGCCAAGATCCCCTCCGCGTGCCCGACCAACCGCCGGCCGGCAGGCGTTAGCCGGACACGGCGGCCATCCGCCTCCAGAAGCGGCACTCCGGCCTCACGCTCCAGCGCGGCCAGCTGCTGGCTGACCGCGGAGGTTCCGTAGCCGGTGGCCTGGGCGACGGCGGACATCGTGCCGAGCCGGGACAGCTCGACCAGCACCCTGAGCCTGCGTAGTTCCATCAGCCCATCATCCGTGTTGATTAAACAGTATAGCCAGTAAGCTGCAGTAGACGTGAACTATGGTCTGGGGATCGAATGGATCCATGAAGATTCCTGCGCCCGCCCTGGCCGTGTCGGCCATGCTGTCGGTTCAAACCGGTGCCGCATTGAGCACGCACCTGTTCAAGGCACTCACCCCGGCTGGCTCTGCCTGGCTGCGGCTGGCCATCTCGGCGATCTTCCTCCTGCTCATCACCAGGCCGCGGCCCCGCGCCGTCGGCTGGCCAGCTCTGCGCGGCGCGCTGCTGCTGGGCACCGTGACGGCCGTGCTGACCCTGGCATTCATCGAAGCGGTGGCCCGTATACCGCTCGGCACTGCGGCGGCCATCGAGTTTCTCGGGCCGCTCGGCGTGGCCGCTATACGCAGCCACCGGCGTTCGGCCCTGGCCTGGCCGGCACTTGCGCTCGCGGGGGTGATCGGACTGACCGAACCCTGGCACGGGCATCTGAACCTGAGCGGCGTGGGCTTTGCCGTAGCGGCGGCCTTCGGCTGGGCCGGGTACATCGTGCTCACCCAGCGCGTCGGCGCCCAGCTCACCGGCTTGCAGGGGCTCGCGATGTCGCTCGGCACAGCAACTATCGTCGCCGCCCCGGTGGCCGCATGGCCCGCGTTGCACGGCCTGACCCCGGGGATCGCGCTGCAGGGACTCGGGCTAGCCGCCCTCGTTCCGCTTCTGCCCTTCTCTTTGGAGTTGCTGGCACTACGGCGGATGCGAGTCGCCGCATTCGGCACCTTGATGGCCCTGGAGCCTGGCATAGCAGTCGTGATTGGCCTGCTGCTCCTGGACCAGCTGCCCGCCGCCTGGCAGATTGCCGGGATAGCGCTGGTGGTCACTGCAGGCGTCGGCGCACAGCGCGTGGCGCCCGCAGCCACGGCGAAGCCACCCACAAGCGCAAGTAAACCCGCCGGCTCTCCGGCGCTGTCGGCCGACCATCCACCGGATCGCCCTGGTGACCAGCAAACAGCCAACGAAACGCCGGCATCCCCACCAGCCTTCGCCGGCCGTCCATAGGAGGGGGTTGGATGTCCCGGGCCTCATACCGCGCTCGGGCCAGAGCGACCTGGGCTGGGAGAGCTTGGCAGGACGGCCGCCCACGCGGCCGCGGGCCCGCGCGGCAGCCCGGCCCACCGCCGCCCGCTCGGCGATCAGCTCCCGCTCGAACTCGGCCAGCGCGGCGAAGATGTGGAAAACCAGCCGACCCCCACAGGCACCCGTCCTGACCTCGCCGAAGCCGCCTTAACGTACGACACGGTTCCGTTGCAGGTCCTACCCCGCTGCGGCGGCCTGCGGCCCCTGCGCGACCCGGCCACCGCCAACGCCGACGAGGAGGGATGAGCGGCCCAAGTGTGTTCAGCTGGCGGCGGCATCGCCGGACGCGGCGCGTCACCGCTTCGGGAGGAGCTTGTCCGTGCACAGCGGACGACAAAAGGCAAAGGCAAGGAGGTTAGCCACTCCTTGCCACTTTCAACGTATAGCGCACCTGGGGGCTTGCCGCAAGCCCCGGGTCGTGCTGCAGAATCTTCAGCCGAAGCCAGAAATGCAGCCTTGTTGAATGGGGGGATTTCATGATTGACGTGATCGTGGCCGGCGGCGGACCGACCGGCTTGATGCTGGCCAGCGAGCTGCGGCTGCACGGCGTGCACGCGCTCGTGCTGGAGAAGGAGGCGGAGCCGACCCGGGTTGTCCGCGCGCTGGGCCTGCACGCGCGCAGCGTCGAGGTGATGGACCAGCGCGGTCTGCTGGAGCGGTTCCTCGCACTCGGCCAGCAGTACCCAGTCAGTGGTTTCTTCGCCGCGATCAGCAAGCCGGCGCCGAACCGGCTGGACACCGCACATCCGTACGTCCTCGGCATCCCGCAGACCGTCACCGACCGCCTGCTGACCGAGCACGCCACCGAGCTCGGTGCCGAGATCCGGCGCGACTGCGAGCTGGTCGGGCTGAGCCAGGACGAGGACGGGGTGACCGCCGAACTGGCCGACGGTACGCAGCTGCGCTCGCGTTACCTCGTCGGCTGCGACGGCGGCCGCAGCACGGTGCGCAAGCTGCTCGGCGTCGGCTTCCCCGGCGAGCCCGCTAGGGTCGAGACGCTGCTGGGCGAGATGGAGGTGGCCGAGGATCCGGCGACGGTGGCCGCCATCGTCGCGGAAGTCCGCAAGACCCAGCTGCGGTTCGGCGCCATCCCCCTCGGGGACGGGGTGTACCGCCTCGTCGTGCCCGCCGCAGGGATGGCCGAGGACCGCACGGTTCCGCCGACCCTCGAGGAGTTCAAGCAGCAGCTGCGGGCCCTCGCGGGCACCGATTTCGGCGCGCACTCAGCGCGCTGGCTCTCCCGCTTCGGCGACGCCACCCGGCTGGCCGAGCGCTACCGGACCGGCCGGGTCCTGCTGGCCGGCGACGCGGCGCACATCCACCCGCCGGTCGGCGGGCAGGGGCTCAACCTCGGCATCCAGGACGCGTTCAACCTGGGCTGGAAACTGGCCGCCGCGGTCAACGGCTGGGCACCGGAGGAGCTGCTGGACAGCTACCACACCGAACGGCACCCGGTGGCCGCCGAGGTG
>Ga0302234_10001180_pt1 | contig 18526 bp, 18 predicted proteins | sample II_Palsa_N3_2_FD_193576 | JGI IMG/M metagenome (GOLD analysis project Ga0302234, IMG submission 193576) | Peat permafrost microbial communities from Stordalen Mire near Abisko, Sweden - II_Palsa_N3_2 | ecosystem: Environmental > Terrestrial > Soil > Palsa > Peat permafrost | place: Sweden... | reverse complement strand
ATCGGGAGCGATCGCACTATCCAGCGAGCGGCGGGCCGCACGCGCTTGCAGAGAAACCAAAGAGGTGAGGTAACGGTGTGCGGGCCGTCCGTCCGGCGAGGTCTGCCCGGCGAGTGTCGCGACCATGCCGGGTGCGATCAGTAGTCGCAGCGGCCAGTCAAGCCACCCCAGCAACACGCCCGCGAGGAGAGTCGCCCCGAACCCCGCGAGCGCACCAACGATGGCGCCGGGCCAGCCGTGTGAGCTTGCGCCCAACAGCCCGACGATAGCTCCGGCCACCAGCGCGAACAGGATCGAGCGCTGGCTGAGGACAAGGATCGCCACCAGGGAGGCGAATGCCCAGCCAAGCCACTCAAGCGGTACGCCGCCGGGCACCGGGAGGCGCCGACCGTCGATCTGGTAGATACGCCGGTCGGGCCTGAATATCCGCTGGTAAGAGCGGATCGTGTGCGTTTCATCGCTCATCGCAAACAGTCCCCTCGGTCAACCGAAAATCTGTTTGCCGATGCCTTCGGCGGCTTTAGCGATGTCAGACGGTGCGAACACCATCCACGCGACTACGATCGCGGCGAACAAGAACACCGCCAGCTCGGTGTAACGGCGATTCACGAGGAACATCAAGCTGATGACGCCGACGATGCCGCCGTACAGCTCTCCCGCGTAATGCTTGAGAAGGCCGCCGACGTTCGCGCCGACATCATTCCCGGCCGCGAGTGAAGTCGCCGGGAACAACACCACCGCGTAGATCGCTACTACGCAGACCTGCAAGATGCGTCGTATGTGTGACACGCCGATCACTTCCCTTGCGCTTGTGAGGTTTCGGTGTCGGCGGGCTGTGTCACAGTCACCGTCACACCGCGAGTCGTCGTGGGCACCTGCGAGGTCGTGTCGAAGTAGGACGCGATGCCGCGAACCAGCAGCAACAGCACGCAACCCCACAACAGAACACGTCCCGCAAAGCGAGTCAGCCGAGAGAGGCTTTCGACCAATGCGCGGTCGTTGGCTGACTGGCTTTCACCCTTTGTCGTCCTACGGAAAACAGTCATAGGGCGACGGTATGGACGGAACCCCGCCAACACCACAAGCGGAACTAGCTATTACAAGTGAACTAGGTTTACTAGGTTTAAAGCGATGGCTTTCATAGGTACGCGCCCCGGAACGCACAAGAGCCACCGTGCAGCCGCAACGGTGGCTCCTGGTACTTTCGGGTGGGGATAGGGGACTATGCTGCGGCGAGGCTCACTAGATCGGCCAGCTCGTCAATCTGTCCCCGGATGCTCGCGAGCGTTTGATCGAGAAGGCGACACGCGGAGTAGTCGGCAAGCGAATACAGCACACAGTTACCATCACGGCGCCGTGAGACAAGCCCAGCCCTATGCAAGATGCACAGATGACGGGACACGTTCTGCGGCGTAGTCGGCATTTTGTCTGACAGCTCCTGCACCGGAACCTCGCCCTGCTCAAGCAGCGTCAGCAACTGCACACGAGTCGGGTCCGCCAACAGCGCAAGACGACTCGTCACAAGACCCACCACGGACTCTGTCCAAGTTCCAGTCATCATCGATCACCTGACCCCTATCGCCCTAGATAATCGAACTGTGTCTGGTCCATTTTTCCGACCTGTACCGGAGAAGTGGGACGGTCGGTTCCGACACGCCCGACACGTGTGGGACGAGGCACAACGTGACTGGGCGGCATACCGCTCTCGGAGCTCACTTTGGGTGATGGTGACGCCACCAACACACGACCGCGCTTGCCTGCCGACCGTCGGTGATTCACCCGGCGCCGTGGGCGATGACGGTCGTGGCCGTGTGTTCTGTCGGGGGCTGACGGCTGACGGTGCGTGGCGCCCGCCCCGGACAGCAGGCCGGCTGCCAGCAATGCGACCAGCAGGCCCGCGACGCAAGCCAGCCATCGACGTACAGGCGCAGTTGCCGGCACTGCCCATCTGCCGGTCGCGGATGGCCTCAGAGCCTCCGTCGGCTCCTCGACGCTCAGCGGTGAAGCCGCTGGCATGTCCTCATCAAAGAGCTCGCTCTCGGTGAAGGGGTCCATGCTTGTTAATGCAGGCACCGCTCCGTGAGCGACAGTGAATTAGGGCGGTGGCAGATTAAACGGCTGCGCCCGCCGGGTGAGCGGCGGGCGCAGTGTGCAGCGGGGCGAGGTCGTGCTGTGGGCTATGGCTCGACGGTCACGCGCACTGGTTTGGTGTGGGTGCTTGCGAACGGGTAGCCGCCGTTCGGGACGGTCGCGGCCCTAAAGAGATAGGACGTTCCCGCGCCAAGAGTGAACACGTATCTGTAGGTCCACCGGCCCTTGCTATTGGTGGGCAGAACTTCGATCGTGCGCCATCGCCCACCGTAGAGAATCTCCATCTGGACCGACTCGCCGCCAGCGGGCACGTAGCCCCCGGCGAGCTGACCGCTGAATACGACGGCACGGCCGAGATGGGCCTTATGCGGCGCGTGCATCGAGACGATGCCTTGCACGCTCTCGTGAAAGCCGAGGGTCGACGCCGGCGTGGTGTCGAGGGTGTGCGAGTAGTAGGCGACCTGTAGGAGCCGTGAGGGTCCGGCGGGCACCTTGATCTTCCATGCCCCGGTCGGGCTCGTGGTCACAGTTGCGGCCGTGGTCGTCGCTGCGGAGCCCACGATCTGCTGTAGGAGCTTGACCTGCGCACCCCTGATAGGAGCGCCCGTCGCGCTCGTGAGACGGCCTGTGAGCGTGGCCGTCGAGTGACCAAAGGAACGGGTGAAGGTCTTGGCCTCGCCTGCGGTAGCGCTCAGCTTCGCGGCTTCGTCGCAGGGCGTGCCGTTGCACGGACCCCTTTCTACTGGCGCGACGACGGTAGTCGTGGCGTGGTTGACGGTCGTCAGCGTGCCCGTGTAGACCGTGGCTACGTCTCCCGCAGCGTCTTCGAGTTCTACCGTGAGCGCGTGCGTGCCGTCGGCAAGGCCAGCGGTGTTGATTTCCGCGTTGACGGGCGTTTCGGTTGGGCATGGCTGCGTGTAGTTGAACGCGCGAGCGCCTTCGCTGGTGCCGGTGGCGACGCACTTGCCTTCGTTGATGTTCGGCGTTTCGGCCAAGACCTGTTCGCCATTGACCTTGACTCTGACCTGGTAGACGCCCGGCCCAGCAGAGTCGGTCGCGGTGAAGCTCAGTGTGGCCTTGCCCGCGACCGTGCTGTTCAGCAGCGTTCCGCCTAGCCCCGAGGCAGCCGGGACCGCGCTGGTCGATAGGAGTATCTGGGCGCTTGAGATTTCCGCTTCGGCAGAGAACACACCGTCGCCTTCGTGGTTGAACGGTTCGCCTTCTGGCGCGCGGCAGACCGCGGCTTTGCCGTGGCAGGCGGCCTGCTCGTAGATTTCGCTCGCTCCAGCGGCTGTGATCGACACGTCCCTGATGTAGTGAAAGCAGCCGGGGCTTTCGCATTTGGCGAGGATCATGGATTCGCCTTTGACCTTCGCACCGATCAGCGCGACGCCTTCACGCGCGGTCATATCCACAGCAAGGGATCCTCCCGCGATCGTGGAGCCGGCGGGCGGCTTGTATGACCACATTTGGCCCGCGAGGGTCAGATAACCCGATTCCATAGGCGCGATATCGACGCGCAAGCCGCCGCCGTTATAGAAGCGTTCGCAGTTGTCGGCGGGCGTCTGGTTGTAGCCCCCGACGTCTTTGCTTTCCCAGCCTTCGGGGAAGATGTATTCGGTGCCGACCGAGCATGAGCGCTGGACCCACTCGCCCGCGTTTGCAGTCGAGATTGGAGCAAGCAGCAGCCAGGCCAGCGCGAGCAAAGCGCTTGCGACAAGCGACGCGAGAGCGGAACCTCGGCTAGATGCAGAGAGCTGGAGAGAGGGTCGGGTGATGGTCATCGTCTTGGATTCCTTTCCAATGGGTATGGCTCGTGCTCAATTGCCGAGGTAGTTGAGGTTCGTTCCGCCGCCCGTTGCTGTCGGCGGCGGAGATTCCGGAGCAGGTTCGGGCGCGGCTGTTCCCGCCGACGCCGCCGTGGCTCGCGGCTCGGTGTTTTCCTTCGCGCTTCCGCCGAGCGCTAGATACTCGTCGGCATGGTTGGGTAGAGGCGCCGGCCGGCTCGGGTGTTTGACGGGAGCTGGGTGCAGGGCGACGTGCGTCTGCGTGGTAAGTCCGCCGGCGCCAGTTGTAGTCGGAGCACCGCTCGCGGTGGGTGCGCTCGGCGCAGGGTGGGCGGGGACTTTGCGATGGTGCTGGGTCGGCGCTGTTGATTCGAGCGAGTGCACGACTTTCGTGCCGACGCCTGCGCCCGCGGCGACGATCGCTGAGGTCACGGCGGCTGCCTTGACCAGCCCGCCGCCGCCGAGTATCCCGGCGGTGCGCTCGGCTGTCGCGCTGCCAGTGGGAGCACGGCCGGTCGTGAGCAGCGAGGTAAGCCGCTCGATCCAGCGGCCATGCACCCCGGCGACGAGCATCGGCGGCGGCAGGAAAGCCGCGCTCGCCGCGCGCTGGAACTCGCGGGCACGCATCTCCCGCAACAGGGTCGTGTAGGAAGACCTGCAACTGGAGCAGGCCGCGAGGTGTGCCCTGGCGGCCGTTTCCTGCTCGGCGTGGGCGGTTCCCTGCGCGTGTGCGTGGATCGCTGGCTGTCGGTAGTCGCACATGCGTCCGGCGGCGGTGATCGCGGCTACTTGATCGAGCTTTCGCTGTGCGCTGCGCTGGGCGGCGAGCACGGTCTTGATCGGCTCGCCCATCGCCTTCGCTGCGCGCTTGACGCCGAGACCGTGCGCGGCCATCACCGCCATCACCCGCTGCTCGAACGGGTCGAGCTGCGCCATCAGATCGGCGGCTGTGGCGATCCGCTCGCGGGCGGCCACGAGATCGAATGGCTCATCGTCATCACCGGGGAGCACTTCGACGACGGGCTCGAAGTCCACGCGGCGCTGTGAGCCGACGTGCAAGTCTCGCCGGCCCGATCGGTGCGCCATGAGCAGATAGCCGATCGACGACCAGAACGCGCCCTGTAGGTGCTGCTCATCACGGATCGGCTTGCTCGACATGACCACAAGCCCGATCGCCTCGTCCACGAGCTCGTCACGCACATGCTCCGGCAGCCCCGCCACGTCGCGGCGCCAGTCAAGGCGCTTGCGAAGCTCCGCGCGCTTGGCCTTCAAGGCGTGCGCGGCCTCCTCGGGGGACAGCGCGCCGCGCTGGCCGGGAGCGCGCACGAGCCAGCGTGCGTGACCACGCCGCACGAGCGGCAGTCCGGCGGGACGGGGGATCGCTGCGGATTCAGAGCTTGCCATCACCCCGTTAATGCAGGCTGACTCCTCAGCGAGACAACTAATTTCGTCCAGGGGCCGAGAAGCCGTCGGCGACGACGACCCCGTACCGGAGCGACGGCTGTTCCAGCGCATACTCGATCACGTCCCCTGTTCTCAGGACTTTTCGAGCAGACAGGATTCGGGCTGTAGCGGTGCAAGGCGACTGTCGGCTAATTGCAGGATCTACGCGATGAGGCCGGGGGCTCAAGGCACCGATGATCCGTCCCATCCGATACCGTGCCCTCAGTGTGATGCCCATCACCCAAGCTGACGCCGAGCGGATGCGCCAGGCGCTCAAGACGATCGCGAGCTATCGCAATCCTGCTGCCACGCAGGATGGTGCGCAAGCTGCTGCGCGTCTTGCTCGCGATACGCTGGACGAACTCGGGCTGTTCGGGGAGACGGAGACGACGAACCCGACCGGACACGAGTCGGACCGCGGTGGCTGACAGGTGTCGCCACACCGGACAGAGGATCGGCTGCTACGCAGGCATCTGAAGCGGCTGCGTGCCGAGCACGAGGACCAGTGGTCCTACAGTGATCGGGGCAGCTCTAGTCATCCCGCTCTATTCCAATACCCGGCGATGATGGTCGCCGACATGCAACGTGATCTCACCGCGGCATTGCTCGCGCAAGCGCCGGACGCGACAGGACCCGTCTTCGACCCCTTTGTCGGGTCAGGTACGGTGCTCGCGGCCGGGATGGTGCTCGGAAGGGACATTGTTGGATGGGACGTGAACCCCCTAGCCATCCTCATATGTCGAGTCAAGAGCGGACCCTTTCATCTTGGCGCCTTCGCTGATGCGGCAACGAGAGTGGTGCCCACAGGTGTCCTTAGAGGTCGCCCTGAGGAGCGATTCGCGAACTGGCGACACTGGTTCACCGAGGACGTTGCGCTTGGGTTGACAGCGCTACGTCGCCGGATTCGTATGGAGCCGCAGGTCGCTACTCGCCGCTTTCTATGGCTTTGCCTTGCAGAGACCGTTCGGCTGACAAGCAATTCGCGTACTACAACCGTCAAGCTGCACCGGCGACCACTTGAGCAGGTCGCCACGCGGCCTGATCCGCGCGAAGTCTTTGCGCGTGTCGCTGCGGAGAGCGTCACACGTCTTGCAGCCGCAGCCGATGAGCTATCACAGGCTGGCGTTCTCTCACGAGGTTGGTATCGCGGCAACGTGAGCCTCCAACTCGGTGACACTCGGAAACTTACGTGGCATGGGCAGCGGAGTGCAGTGGTTGTGACCTCACCGCCCTACGGTGACAACACATCAACCGTCCCATACGGTCAGCATGCCTATCTGCCGTTGCAGTGGATCGACATGAGCGACATCGATGTCGCGGCGGGCAACGACTACCTGTCGAGTACCTATGAGATAGATCGTCGCAGCCTGGGTGGTGAAAAGTACATAGAGGCATGCGACGAATGCAGACTGCGCTCGCAGTCGCCAGCGCTGAATGACGTCGTAGATGCATTGGCAAACGAGAAGCGTGATCGACGCAATCGCGTGTTGGCATTTACACGAGACCTGGATGCCGCTCTCGGGGTCATCGCTGGCACACTCGAATATGGAGGTGTAGCGGCATGGACCGTCGGCTCCCGGCGGGTCGGCGGCCAAATCGTACCTCTTGAGCAAATGCTTGTCGATCTTGCGTCCGCGCATGGGTTTTCGCACATTGGCACCCTAGATCGGGAGATCCCTCCACACCGTAAGCGGATGGCGGCGCGCAACCGCACCGGAGCGACGATGCAGCAAGAGCATGTTGTCGTGCTGCGACGGATCGCACCGTGAGTCCCGCCGATCCTCGCTCTATGTCGGACGCTGACGCTCCCTCGTTCGACATCAATCCAGAGGTCGTCTTTCGCCTAGGCGACGAGTTGATCACCGACGAGATGCAGGCCCTTGTGGAGCTAGTCAAGAACAGCTACGACGCCAGCGCCATGTCGGTCGTTGTTGAGATCGATACACACACTCCGTTCAGCGCGGGGGATAAGGCTCAGCTCGCCTCCAATCCGCGATCGCCCAAACAGACAGCTCAGCTCGGATGGCTTGAGGTACGGGATGACGGCGATGGCATGACACGCGACGAGCTTGACCACGGATGGCTTCTGATCTCCACGCTCAATAAGCGGGAAATGAAGGACAAAATGAAGACCAATCGACTCGGGCGCACGCCCCTTGGCGACAAGGGATTGGGTCGGCTAGGTGTCCTACGCATCGGCACCCAGGTAGAGATTCGCACACGGCCGCGCAGCGTTGCAGAGGAGCATATCCTCCGATTCAGTCGCATCGACTTTGAGCGTCAGCAAGCACTTTCCGACGTCCGACCACACTACGAACGACGAACTCTGAAGCGTGCGAAAGACGAGCCCGGTGGTTGGGGTCTCACCTCACCGTTTGACGCCGATGTTGCCTGTGCACCAGTGGTTGGCCGCCAAGGCACGGTAATCAGGGTGACGGCCCTCTCCGACCCAGAGGTCTGGGTAGATCGTGTGCGAATGCAGCAGCAGATGCTCTCACTGATCTCGCCGTTTCATGAAATTGATCAGTTCGACCTCAAGGTCTATCTCAACGATCCCGCGCAGACCGAGCCTATGCCGCTGGGGCTGATCGCCGACTTGCGGCGCGACCTCGCAGACCTTAGGTGGAGGTTCGACTTCGACGGTTCGCGCTTGACGCTAAAAGGCCGCTTCAAGCTCAAGGCCTTCAAGCCGGCAGCCACCAACGAAGGCCTCACGCAGTTTTGGTGCGGTCACGTCGAACCTGATCATGGCGCAGAGTACCGACGTCGCCTCACTGCCGGCCCGCTGAAGTCGCATAACGTCGAGCCATCAGAATCGCCGTGGTGGCTCGATGTCTCCCTCGCGGTGGCCCTCGCCGACGTGCCACCACCGGGCAGCTCAGGGCGCGCCCGCAAAGATGACAAACGCCGGGTCGCGTGGGTGGACCCAGGCCCGTTTTCCGGCGAGCTTGACTCGTTTAGCTTGGCTCGTGATGTAGAGATCGACACCACTGTTTTCGAGTCGGATGAGCTATACAAGAGATGGGTGCGTGATGTACGTGGCGTGAAGGTCTACCGCGACGGATTCGGCATACGCGTGCCCGATGACTTTCTCCGTCTTGGTACTGGCTTTACCGGCGGCCGGTCATTTTGGACGCTGCGACCCGGCAACACAGTTGGCTACATCAAGCTATCAGCGCGCGACAACGCCCAATTGCAGGAGACAACGGATCGAGAGGGCTTTGTCGCGAACGGCCCATACCAAACATTTGCTGCTCTAATAAAGGTGCTTGTAGATCGCATCAACCTTGTTCAGTCACAGATCGGACGCGAGCTAAGTACGTGGGCAGAAAGGTCGCAGATGCCCGTAGCGGAGCCACCGAGCAAAAAGGCTGCCGAGCTGGCCCGTGCCGTTGCCAGCCGCGAGGCGCGAACACGTGAGACTGTGGCAGCGGTTGCGTCGGTGCAACGCATGTTGTCGGAGCTTGGGGAGGGATCGGCACTCATCACAACGGAGCAGATGAGTGAGGCTCGCGTGGCGAGCGAGCTACTTGCACGCCTGCAAGAGCTAACCGCAGAGGGGGAGAGCCTACGCCACGACCTGGACGAGCTTGGGGCCAGTAGTCTGGAAGTCGAGCGGGAGCGCACACAACTGCGGGACCAATTGCGCGCCGCTTATCAAACGATTGGCCTTGGGATCGTGGCTGAGACAGTGGCGCACGAGATGACCAACATTACCGGTCGTCTACAGGCCCGTGTCGATGCACTGGGTCCTCAGTTCAAGGGACCTGAGCATCGCCCCGCACGAGCACTGGCGAGCGAGGTCAAGTCCGCAGTCCGAGCGATTCGCCTCCAGCTGCGCCATCTCGAGCCGCAGCTTCGGTACCAGCGAGCACGCCGTGAGGACGTCGACGTGCTCACGCTGATAGAGGAGGTCGCCGGGTATCACCGTGCTCGGCTTTCCCCTGCGGGGATCGACGTGCGTGTGCTCGGGGCCGGTTTTCAGGTGCACGTCAATCGTGGGCGCCTCCAGCAGGCACTAGACAATCTTCTGATCAACAGCGAGTTTTGGCTCGGTCATGCTGGCACTAAGACCCCACGCATTGACATTACGGCCAAGTCCCCGCTGGTCAGTGTGCGCGACAATGGTCCCGGTGTCGATCCCGGCCTGGAAACAGCCATATTCGAGCCGTTCGTCTCCGGGCGCACGGGAGATGAGGGTCGTGGTCTTGGGCTATTTATTGCTCGCCAGGTTCTCAACGACGATAACGTGACCATATACCTGGGTGAGCCCGACAAGGCTGAACGGCGACGAACTTTTGTCCTTGACTTTACGGGAGCTATGCCCTGATGCCTGAGCCCCACCTGCACAAGCTCTTGACGCTGCTCGGGGTCGAACGGGTGCTCGTGATCGACGACGACTTTGCGCCGCCCGCGTCTACTTACACCCTCGCCTTCGACCCCGGCCACGGACCGAAGGTTGAGGGACTACCCGAGTTGCCGGACGGCGGCGATTATGAGGATCACGTGCAGAGGCACTGGGACGCGGTGCCGATCGCAGAGAAGGTGAAGGTGCTGGTTGCGGCGCTAAAGGTGGAGGGCTTCGTGGACCCTAGAGGTGATCCAACAGGCCTACGTGATCTGGTCGAGCCGTGCTACTTCCGTGGCATGACACTCTACGAGTGGCAGCGTCTCAGCGAGAAGCTGCTGGCAGACAAAAGGAGGGCGCTGGTTCTGTTTGATGTTAATTTTGGACGGGAGACTGGTGACTCGGATGACACGGCCGGCCTGGTCCCTGCGGGTGAAGTGCTAAACGGTGGATACGATCACATCGTTGGCTTGCTGACGACTAAGGTGGCGGCGGGAGATGAGGAGAGTGCGGCGCAGGGGTGGGCGCCAGATGCGCATGTCGATCGCTCACGACTGGTTGTGGTGAACAAGAATCTGCTCGGTGACCCCGACAATTCTGGAGATATCAGTGAGGTAGTCGAGCAGATTCGCAGGACTTTGCAGGCGTCTCAGATACTGAGGCTACGTGAGAAGGTGCGAGCATCGCTGGAGGGAGGACTCGCAAGGGCGGCGGAGATGATTGGTGAGCGGTCATCGACCATGCTGGAGGACCTGGTTTTCCGCGCGTCACGAGAAGGTGGCGAGTGGGAGGGTGACACTTGGTTCCGACTTTACGGCACGCTCGGCTTGGCTCACGCACGACGGGTGGTGGCCGTAGACAAGTCAACCCGACGCGCCATTGAGGACGTGAGAAACCTCCTGCATGAGCGGACCGACGGGGCGCGGGAGGAGTCGGCGGTTCTGGCGGCTGAGGTGGAGCGAGCCGAGGCCTATGAGGGTAGTGACTATGTTAATGAGGCAGGTTTGCCGATTGCTAATGGTGATATCTTTAAGATAAAAGCAGGCCCGGCGTACATACTTGTCGGACAACCCTGCGACCTCATGTTGCGTCCGGATGGACGGGCCAGGGATCCGCGTACTGCGACTCTCCTGCCCATCAAGCCCCGCAGCGAGGTCATCGAGCGAGGCGAGATTAGCTCGTATCAACTTCCGCTGGGCTCGCCTCTAGGCGACGGAGAGTGGGAGGTGCGTTTTCGCCCAGGGCATCATGTTCTGTTCGACGTTCTGGACTTGGTGAGCTTTAATACCGAGGGGCGTGCTACCACTCGTCCCAAAAAGGGCACTGCGCTGACACCCCTTCTTCCGGGGCTCCAGGCTCGGTCCGATGCTATCGAGAAGAATGTTGCAGAGGCGACGAAACTACTTGAGGTGATCGAGACCCTAGTTCAGAGCGAGAGCATTACCTCCGCCGTCGCGAACAAGTTGCGTCATAGCGTCTTGGCCGCAGGAGGCCCGATCAAGGCTACGCTCATCGGCACTCCTACGCCGTTCGCTTTTGACTGTGTTCGTATTGGTCGATTGGCTGGCAGCTACGCGGATGCTCTCCGCGCTGCCTACTCCGCTGCTCAGTCGCGGATCGCCCATGAGCACGAACTCACTCGCATCGTCACTTGAAGATGCCTTTGAGCATCGTCAGTTGCCGCGTCTACAGAGTCGCAATGGCGATGCTGGCTTGAGGGACTACTAGTAGCCGTAGTTGCTATCCCAGCCCCCCACGCTGCGTCGGCCTAGAACGTCGTCAACATCAGCACGCGCCTCGTCGGGCTCGGCCCACTCGAATAGACAGTAGGTGGCGGACCCGAGGCGCCTGCACTCAGCGCTGAGCCGCTTGCCGAACTCAAACCATGTATCCGAGGGTGTCTGCTCCGCGTCGAGCAGCGCGCCTACCTCGGTCATCGATGTTCGGAGCGCTTCGCGGAACCCGTCGATCCGGTGGCCAGCCATCGTGCGCGAGTGGCGCCACTTTCGATGCTGGGGAGACTCCGGGAGGACCACGGCTCCCGTGCTTTGTGCATTTTCAAGCGTCCGGCGTCCGGCGTCCGTCAGCGCTAGCAAGTCCAGCCCATTGCGGCGAACGTCGCGGATTCGTCCAGCGGCCTTGAGTGCGTCGATTTGCGGCCGAAGCTGCTTTGTCGTCCACGAGTTATGCGCGAAGCCCAGGTGCGCGGCGATATCTGCGCGCGAGGCGTCGTCTTGCTCGTCGTGGACTTCGGCGCGGTCGATCGCCGCGAGTATCTGCGCGTCCGAGACTGGCCGAACGCGGGCGAGGTCGGCGAGGTATAGCTCGTGGAACTGTCGGGCTGACTCCGGTAGCTCCAACCGTTTGCTCGGCGCCTCGTCATCGTTGTCTGTCGTGCTCATTGCGGCTCCTTTCGGGCACCGACACGCACGGACGCAGCGACCCGCAGGACCGTCTCCGCAGAAAGCTACGGTGGTCCAGTGGCATCGAAGGTCCGTCCTTCGGTGCTACACGGGCCGGGCGGGTGCTCTAACACCCGTCCGGCCACTCGATTGTCTTGGCTGGCGCGCGATCAGAGCAGAACTCGCACGCGATCTCAAGGCCTAGCCAGAACCAGGCCCTGGATGCAGGGCCGGCCTCGTGCCCAGACGGAAGGCGCGGACCCGGCGCGCGCTGGCGGCGTGGAAGGCCTCATTGGCCTTGGAACTGACCTATGTGCAGATGGCCTCGCTTCTAGAAGTGCTGTAGGAACTTGAGGGGTGGCGCCGGCTGGGCCGCATGAAGTGGACCGCCCGACCCCTGGTGCCTCGAAACGGCCACTCGCTGCGTTAAAAGAACCCAGCAATGCCCTATGCATTGTGGTGTTATGCTCAATTCTTGCCTTTAACGCCAAGAAATGTCAATAGAGACGGGAGGTTACGATGTCTTACTGGATCAAGAGCCTCGGCGTAAGCGAGAAATGGCTCGATGAGGACTGGTTCGTGCGCGATCGGCGGGAATGGTTTGCGTGCCCGAGGAGTGGACGGCCGGGCTTCGAGGTTGGAGATCGCGTTCTGATCTACGCCTCGGGTCACCAGCGCCTCGTCGGTGCAGTAGAGGTCACCGCCGAGGCTCGCTTCGACCCAGAGTTCGTGAGCGAGGTCGGCAGCTTCGACGGCGAGCGCTGGCCGTGGGTCGTCGAGCACGTCCCGCTCCTGATTGTGCCGCGAATCTCACGTGGTCCGCATCTGACGCGGGCTGGCGTCGAGACACTCTCGATCCGGAGCCACTCCCATCTCTTCATCAGCCAGCAGCAGTATCGAAATGGCGTTGCCGGGCTCGCTGAGGCCGCAGGCGTAGCGGGCGAGCCCTACGCTGCACTCGCAGCGTAGGGACGACGATTGAGTGCCATTAGACGAGCCACGTAGGGACGACCCTTGGATCCAACCTCCCTGCGCTCACTGTCGCTCCAAGCCGCGCCGATGCTACGATCCAGGCCAGCCGGGCATGGCTCGTCCCACGGGCACCGCAAGGTCGCTAATGGGATCGGATCGTTCCCCCGCTATGAAGCGAAAGCCCTGGAAACCAGGGCTTTCGTGTAGTCGTTCAGTTGGGTTGGGGGACATAATCCGGGCGCGTCGAATTCCTGTGCGTGGAGCGCGTTGAGGCGGAGGCGATCTATGGGCAGGGCCGTGAGGCGGTGGTGGAGGTGCTGTTGGCTCTCTCGGCCCAGAATGAGCGGCTTGCGTCGCAGGTCGAGGTGCTGACCGCGAGGGTTGCGCGCCAGGACGAGCGGATCGCACAGTTGGAGCGGCGGCTGAATCGCAGCTCGCGTAACTCCTCCAGCCCGCCGAGTGTCGATCCGCCGAACAAGAAGCCCAAGCGTGGGAAGGACCCTTCCGGGCGTTCGCAGGGCGCCCAGACCGGGCATGAGGGTCATGGCCGTGAGCTGCTGCCGCTCTCGGCCGTGGATGAGGTCATCGAGCACTGGCCTGAGCGCTGTGAATGCGGTCACGCGTTCGCCGCAGGGGAGCTGCTCGCGGTCGGCGAGCCGCTTCGCCACCAGGTCGAAGAGCTGCCCGTCATCTCCGCGCAGGTGATCGAGCATCGCGCTCAGCGGGTTTGCTGCCCTGGCTGCGGTGCGCACACGCGGGCCGAGATCCCGAGCGATATCGCCGCGAGCGCGTTCGGGCCGCGCTTTCAGGCGGCCGTGGCGGCGCTATCGGTGCGCAACCGTGTCAGTCGCCGCGACGTGGTTGAGCTCTGCGAAGAGCTCTTCGGCGCGCGCGTCTGCGCCGGTACCGTCGACGCGATCCTCACGCGCATCTCCGACGCCCTCGATGACCCCTATGAGGATCTGCTGGGCCGCGTGCGCTGTAGCGAGAGCTTGAACATGGACGAGACGGGGTGGCGCTTGAAAGGGACCCAGCGCGCACTGTGGGGAATGTTCACCGCTCGCCACGCCGTCTTCGCGGTCGCCGCCGGCCGCCACGAGGAGCACGCCAAACGGCTGCTGGAAGGGCACACGGGGATCGTGACCTCAGACCGCTGGTGGGCCTACAACCACCTCCCACTCTCACGCCGCCAGCTCTGCTGGAGCCACCTCCAGCGCGACTTCCAAGCCCACGCCGAAGGCCTGGCCGCCGAGAAAGAGTTCGGCGAGCACGGCCTCGCCCTGTCCGAGCGTGTCTTCTGGGCGTTCGAGGTCTTCCAGCACACCAGCGATCGACGCGAGCTGAAGCGCACGATCCGCTGCCTGCAACGCGAATACAAGCCGGTCATCCGCCGCTACGCCACCAAACGAGCACGCAACAAGCGCTGCCGCGGCATGGCGCGCAACCTCCTGAAGGCCTGGCCCGCACTCTGGACGTTCGCCAGCCACCACGGCGTGACACCGACCAACAACCACGCCGAGCGCTCGCTACGCAGCGCCGTCATCTACCGCAAGCTCTGCCTGGGCAGCCAATCCGAGAGCGGCGAGCGACGCATCGAGCGCCTCCTCTCCGCGCACACCACCTGCCGACTACAACACCGCTCCCTGTTCGCCTACCTCACCGACACGCTCACAGCCCACGCCCGCGGCGACCCAGCTCCCATACTCACCTAACCCCACGCGACGCTGACGGACTGAACGCTTACGCTTTCGTGGTTCTAGGGCTCGGGCACCGGCGGAGCTTCCTCCCGAGATTTCCTCCCGAGATGAGATCGAGTGTAGCCGCCTGTCCTGCGTAGCCGCCTGTCCTGGCATCATGCGCGCGATGTCCGCGCGATCGGCAGCGACGCTGAGACCGAGAGTGGCTGTGTCGGTGAGCGCCAGGTCCTCATGAGCGGCGCGGCGTGGACGCTTGAGTTCTACGAGGAGGACGGCCGGGAGCCGGTGCTTGACTTCCTGCGCGGCCTTGATGAGCTGAAGGAGCAGGCGTTGGCCGCTGCGCTTCGCAACGTTCTCGCCTATGAGGGCATTGGGGTCTGCGGCTCCTCGTGGGGCAAGTGGGTGCCTGGTGCTCCGGGCATCTTCGAGTTTCGGGTGCGTCATGACGCGGCGACGATCCTGCGCGAGCGCGGCTTGCCGGTCCCCGAGCATCTGAAGGAGACCAGTGCCGACGTCCTGCTGCGCGTGTTCTGCCATGCCCACGGCAGGAAGGTGGTCCTGCTGCTGGCTGGCTATGACAAGGGCAAGGAGCCGAGTGCCAAGCGCCAGAACGCGGAGATCAAGCGGGCCAGGCAGCGCCTGACGCGCTGGAAGGCTCAGCAGCGGGCCAGGGCCAAGCAGGCGGGCGGCCGGGGCCAGTCTCGCGGCAAGCGAAGGTCTTGACAAAATATGCGGTATGCTGCATAAATACTGTTGGATGACCCGACTACTGGAGTTCTGTGATGGCCACTAAGTTCGACGACTACATCAGCGAGGTTGAGGAGAGGGCGAAGGCTGGCGGCCCGGAGGCCATCGCCCGCTGGGATGCCTTCAATGCTCACTACGCGATGGCCCGTGAGGTGCGCGAGCTGCGCAAGGAGCGCCATCTCACGCAGAAGCAGCTCGCCGCCGCGTCCGGCATCAACCAGGCCGAGATTTCGCGGATCGAGCGCGGCCAGACGAACCCGACCGCCAGCACGCTTGCGGCACTACTGGCGCCACTGGGTGCCCGCGTCGGGGTAGTCCCGCGCGAGCAGCGCGACCTGGCGCACGTGTAGGAGGAGTCTCAGCGGTCGCAGCGTTGGGCCTCGTCCTCGCACGCATGCTGGTAGTCGTAACAAGGAGGGCGCAGCCCGACGCCTCCGGTACAGGTAGCGGCGGCCACCGCGCCGCAACCCGTAGCGTTGTGTGAGGGTGGCGGTTGCAGCTCAGGCTGCCACGAGTGCCGAGCTTGCCGGCTGGCGATCCATCGCCCCTCGGTGCAGCCGTTGGCGGCGTTGGTGGTTCGGGTGCGTGCGTGGCGTTGCCGCCCCGGCATGGAAGGTCCCCGCAACTGGTGTGGGTGCGGCGTTGGGCTCGTCGCAGACACGGCCGGCGTGCCTCTGTTGGCGCTCGCCGCAAACTGGTCTTTGGCGGATTGTCAAGTGGTGTGTTGGCAGGTGTGGTTCTCCGCGCTGTTGGCGTGGTTGGTGGGGATGCTGCGGGCTGCGTGCGCGTCGGGTGGGGCTTGGGGAGCGGTGAGATGGCACGCCGTGGCCTGATTAGGTGCGCTTGCGGCCTTGGTGGCCGGGGGTCTTGTGCGGTCTTTGGCGTGCGCAGGGGCCCTTGTTTGCGGAGCGAGCTCGGGGCTCGAAATTGCGGATGCGGGCTTGCGCTCGGGTGTGTCGGTGAGGCAGCAGCTGTGGGTTGGTGTGGGTTAGCGGCTCAGGGCAGGCGCGACCTTCGCGGGGTTGTAGTCGATGTCGCTGTTGACCATGCGCCAGATCACGCGCAGCAGACGGTTGGCGCAAGCGATCACGGCTTGCGTGGCGGTGAGGCGTCCACGGAGTGCGTGGTAGAGCGCCCGGAAGGCGGGGCACGCTTTGATGATGTGTCTGGCGGCGTGAAAGGCAGCGTCGCGCAGCTGGTAGCGGCAGCGCTCGGAGATCTTGCGCTGCGGGGTGGACTTGCCGGAGTCGCGGGCAATGGGCGCGCAGCCGCCGAGCTTGCCGAGCGCGCGTGGGGACCTGAGCCGGCGCACGTCGCCCGCGGCGGCGAGCAGCAGCACTCTGTGCAGTGGTGTGAGGCCCGGCAGGCTGCGCAGTCGTTGTGCGCCGGGCAGCTGGGGGTAGAGGCGCAGGAGCTCCTCCTCGAGCGCGTCGAGCTGGCCCTCGACGAGGGCGCGGCGTCGCATCAGCCGCTGCAGGCGGGCAGCGTAGGCGGCTCTGGCAGCACGGTAGCCAGCCGGGCGGCTGGTCTTCTCGGTGAGCTGCTTGAGCTTCGTGTGGCCGATCTTGCGTCCGGGTGCTGCCGCTCGCACGCGTCGCTCAAGCTCTTGCGCCCCGAGTCTTCTTGCCCGTGCGGGGTCTCCGCCGGTGACAGCGATCACAGCGCGTGCGGTGACGCCTCGCTCGCCGCCGCGGAAGGTCTGCAGAAACTCGGGCCAGATCGTGTCCAGGCAAACCTTCACTGCGCCGCGAAGCCGGCGGCGCTCGCGGCGCAGTCGCAGCCGCTCAAGACACAGCGCGTGCGCGCAAGACAGCGCCGGGGAACCGGGGCGAACAAGATGGGAGTAGTCCAGGGCGCCGGCGAGGGTGCGGGCATCCACACGATCGGACTTGGCGCCCGTGATATCGCGCGCGCCGCGCAGCTTCGCGACGGTCGCCGCGTTCACCTGACGGACCTCAATGCCTTGCCCGGAAAGCTCCTCCACGAGAGCCTGCCAGCGTGTCGCGGTCGGCTCGATGATCACCAGAACGCGGCCCCTCAGATCCGAAAGCTCTCCAACGAACCCATCGATCCCGTCACGGGAGTGAGCGAATCGCGTACGCCGCTCAGACCCATCCGGTGCCCGCAAGACCGCTTCGTGCGCCGCGCGGCGGCCCAGATCGATGCCGACTGTCCACGCGGGCTCGCCCGCGTGGACAGTCTCAATCACGTCCGTCATGCTTTGCATCCAGCCTCCTCCGACAGTGGTTTAAGCCCGCACACACCTGGGCCAATGAGCTACTCGAAGAGGAGGCTGACCTACGTCCCGGCGGCGGAGAACAAGCCCCGACTTCCAGGCGAACCTAATTGCTTGGCCGGTTGAGGGCGGTTGTGGTCAGTACACGTAGATGGGACACGACTGCGCCAGTTCGCATGGGGCGTGGTGTCCCGCTTTCCGGCGAGTGAACAGGAGGGAAGGAAGATGGCGAGGCTCAACAAGACTTCTGGGCAGGCCCGGGCTGGCGGCGGTGAGGTGGTGTCGTTGGACGAGCCGCTGCTCGACTGCGCTGCCGCGGCAGCGCTGCTGAACGTGCGGGTCTCTTGGGTGCGTGACGCGGCGCGGCTTGGGCATTTGCCGTGTGTGCGTGTGGGGCGTCATCTGCGCTTCACGCGGGTGATGCTCGAAGACTGGCTGGTGGTGCAGCTGGCGCGCCCGCCTGCGGCTGGGCGTGCGTACGCGGCAGCGGCCGCCACGCCCCGTGCGAACGCGAGTCCGTTCAGGCGCAGCACCCAGGCGGCGCTGTTGGCGAGCTTGGCGGAGAGGCCGAATGGCACTGCGGTTGAGCGCGAGGGGTAGCGATTTTCGCAGGGGATCAGGGACAGGGCCGCGTCGGGCATGGTGAATCTCAGCGGCCGCGGCTGGCGCTGCGCTCTGGGGTGTCGCGCCGGAGCGCTCGCGTGATACTAATCCGCAATCAAGTTGGGTGATGTTGTGATCCAGTCGTGGCTGGCGAGGGATTGGATTGTGGTGTGGTCGGCTTCCAGGGCGCGTAGCTCCTC
>Ga0302234_10001169_pt1 | contig 18608 bp, 19 predicted proteins | sample II_Palsa_N3_2_FD_193576 | JGI IMG/M metagenome (GOLD analysis project Ga0302234, IMG submission 193576) | Peat permafrost microbial communities from Stordalen Mire near Abisko, Sweden - II_Palsa_N3_2 | ecosystem: Environmental > Terrestrial > Soil > Palsa > Peat permafrost | place: Sweden... | reverse complement strand
GGCCCGCGGTCGGTTGATGCGCAGTGGCGCAAGTCACGCACCACGGTTCGGATCTTGCTAGCCGAAGGCGCAGGGCGACAGCCTTGACGTTGTCGCGCAAAGCGGAAGCGACACCAACGCCGCCAGGCAGTGTCGCAGCTCGTCCAACTCAGCAGTGTCTCGGGAGGGATTTGATCCAGACGCCTGCTTGCTCACGGTAGGCAGTAGTGGGACCTGTCCGAGGCGCTTGCGGGACCGTTGCAGCCAGGCCGGTGCCTCAAAAGCGGTCGGGGCGGTTCAGTTCTGTCCCACATCGCAGATTGCCAGCCGCTGTCAGGTGGGCGTCCCGTCCAGCCTCGTCCCTATCTTTTCCACGATGAGTGAGACGCAGAGCGACCTGGTCAACGCGAGCGACCGGATACTCCGGAGTGAGCATGCGACCCTGACCGCCCGCCTCGGGGCGCTTGAGCGGCGTCTGGGACTGCACCGCGGCATCGTCCACGAGCTTGAGGTGGAGTACGCGGTGTTGCAGCGACTGCTGCGTGAGATCGACGAGCTCTCAGACCGTCGGCCGCAGCTGCGCATCGAGCGCCTCGACAAGCAGCTGAAGGGACGCCGTATCCAGGAGGTCGCTATCGAGCTGCTCCGCCGCCGCCTCCAGCCCGAGGAGGTCGTCCACTACCGCGAGTGGTTCGGGATGCTCACCGCCGAGGGCTTCGAGATCGCCGGCCGCGACCCGCTGAACACGTTCCTCACCAGCGTCGGCAGAGCCGACGGCGTCGTGCGGGTCGGCAGGCGCAGTGGCCTGTACCGGCTCGCCTGAGCGAGCTAGAGACGAGAGCCGGCGATCGAACGGCGGTTCCGTCCGCCCGACGTGCTTTCTCTATGCCCACAGTTTGTTGCTACGAACTACGACACCACGAGGGGGGAGCCCAATGCACCAAACGCCACCACAACCGGCCTGAAGGGACCACAAACATGCATGTAGCCGCCTTCCTCCCCGTGAGCGCCGGCGAGAGCTCGCGCGAAGCAGACTTCGTGGTCGAGCCCCGGTTCGCGTCCGGCGAGCGTCGATCCCGTCTCTCGCGTATCCCGTCGCCGGGAGCAGCCGAGGGATCGTTGGGTCCAGGATCTTCCAATGTGGCATGACAATGAGACCCGCATCGACCTGCTGGGCTTCGACTACTTGGTGGACGAGTTGGAGGTGCTGCTCACCGAGCGGCGGCTCCTGCCGCTGACCATCGGCATCGACGGCGGCTGGGGCTCGGGAAAGAGCAGCCTGATGGAGATGACTCGCGCCCGCCTCGAGTCATCGGAGAACGCGGGCCGCTTTATCTGCGTGTGCTTCAACCCGTGGCGCTTCGAGGACTTCAGCCACGGCAAGGTTGGGCTGATGGCCGCGATCGTTGATGCGATCGGTGATCGTATCGAGGAGGACCGCGGACGCTTCCAGGTTGCGGTCGAGAAGGCCAACGCGCTACGTCGAAGCCTGCACCGCTGGGGGCTGTTTCACCAGACAGCGATGTTCGCCGCCGGTGCCGCGGGCGCCGGGCCCGAGGAGGCCGCGGGCGTCGCCCTGGCCGCCAACGTGATTACCAGTGTCGGTGGCGATGACGAGGAGCGGGAGCCGCCCCGAAGCTTCGAGACCGTCGCGCACTTCCACGAGGAGTTCGCGAGTCTGATCGAGAGCCTGGGGGCTGACGTCCAGGCGCTCGTCGTTTTCGTCGATGACATGGACCGCTGCTCTACCGAGACGATAGTCGAGACCTTCGAGGCGATGCGGCTGTTCCTCCAGGCGCCGAAGACCGCCTACGTCATCGGCGCCGACACCGCCATCGTCGAGGCCGCGCTTGCCGATCGCTACCCGACTCGCGACGACGACACCGGCCGCCATTACCTGGAGAAGATGATCCAGAACGGCGTCTCGGTCCCCCCGCTCTCTGAGCCCGACGCTCAGACCTACATCAATCTCCTGTTCTGCGAGCTCTATGCGAGCGCCGAGCAGTACACCGCCCTGCTCGAAGCTGCCACCCGCAACCGTCAGCCCGGCGAGCTGGTTCTCGCCATGACCGCTGGCATCGCCACGGAGACCATCGGGCAGTTGCCCCATGAGCTCTCCTCGGCGCTCCAGATCGCCACGCAGGTGGGACCTCCGCTCGCTCGCGGCCTGCGCGGCAACCCCCGCCAGATCAAGCGATTTCTCAACAGGTTTCTGCTAAGGATGCGCACCGCCCAGAAGCGAGGCATCGACCTCGATCCCGCGAAGCTCGCCAAGCTGATGGTGCTCGAGGAGCTGCACCCGGCCGACTTCGAGACGGTGTTCCACTGGCAGCTCGACTCGGCCGCCGCGCCGCCGCAGCTCGCGCTCGCCGAGCGCCTCGCACGTGAGGAGCCGGTGAAGGACGCCCAGCAGGAGGTGCTGGACTGGCTGGTGCAGCCCGGCATCAAGCAATGGCTGCTGCTCGAACCCCCGCTCGCGGGCGAGCCGCTCGGCGCGTACTACACGTTCTCCCGCGATCGGCTGACGCGTGTCGTCAGCGCCGCTCGGCTCCCCGCGCAGCTCCAGAAGCTCCTGGTAACCCTACAGAGCGATGTCGAGCCCACGCGCCAACAAGCCGTCCAAGCCGCTGTCAAACTGCAAACATCGGAGGTCGCCGAGATGCTCCCGCCGCTGCTCGACGTCGCGATGGATGACCTCTCCTCGCCAGCCGCCAAGGCCGTGCTCGAGCTCGCGGCAGAGCTACCCGCTATCGCCACAGCGATGTTCAACCGCCTCGAGGGGCTGCCCGACACGAAGGTGAAGCCCAACTTCGTGCTGAGCCTGCGCCTCAAGTTCAAGGACGACGAGCGCCTCCCATCGCTGCTCCTGCGATGGGAGAGCAAGGGCACGGCCACGGTCCGCAGGCAGGCCTCCCGGGCCAGGAACGGCGGGTAGTCGTGGGTACCTCCTCGGACCTCGCGGGCGGCAAAGGCGGCGCCTGGACCCCATACCGACACGCCTCCACAGCGTTCATGAAGCACGGCGGGGAACCGCGCGCCGACCGCCTGCTAGCCCGCTACGTCGCCGCGCTTGGGGGCGCTCTCGCCGCCGCCGCCTCGGGGATGGGCGCCTTCATCGGCCCGGCGCAGGGTCTCGCCGATGTCGGCGTCCGCCTCGCTGAGGAGGGCCTCACCCCGACCCTCGAACATCTCGGTCTCTCGCACCTGGTCGGCGCCGAGCGCTACGACGTGCTCGATGGGCTGCTCGACGCGCTCGCGGGCGACGGCTCGACGCTAGAGGAGCAGGCCGTGCTCTCCGCGCTATGCGAGGCCTTCGAGGAACTCTTCCCCGACGACGCCGAGACCTACGAGCAGCTCGAGCAGGTCCAGCTCGACACCGAGGGTCTCGTCGCTCTGATCGAACGCTTCGTCGTGCGCTGGGTCTATGACCGCATGCTCCCTACCCTCGCGGAGCGACTCGCTCATATCGAGGACCCCGAGCTCGTTCGGTGCCGTGACAGCGAGCTGCGGGAGCGCCTCACGCTGCTCGTGGCGCTGCGCCTGGAGGATCGCGACCCGCTCACCGTCGACTGGGCAGGCGAGGAGGGAAGCGAGATACTGAGGGGACTCGTCACGCACCTATACGAGGACATGGAGGATCTCGAGAGCTGATGCGTTTCCTGCTCCGCGCCGACCCCGGTGAACCGGCCGCCGACCAAGGCGCGATCCTGCTGGACTGGTTCGCGACCGATCGTTCCCGCTCGACCGTGCAATACGACAAACCCGAGCGACCCTTCCTGGCTGGCCTCTCCCCCTCGCCGATCGCAATGGACCTGCTGCGCCTCGGCGGCGCCGTCTTCTGCGTCGACAAGATCGCGCGTCGCGAGGATGCGCCGGACTCCTGGACGCGCGACCTCGACCTGACCCTGCCCGTGAGCGACCCGCATCGTTGGCGGGAAGTCACTCCGCTGCTGCACGAGACACTCGGCTTCCTCAGCGGCGACCACTGGTCGGTCTCCTTCACCGCCTCGCAGGAGACCCGTGAGCCGGCCGTGCCTCCGCCCGACACCGGCGAGGTCGTGGCGCTCTTCTCGGGAGGGCTCGACTCGCTCGCCGGCGCGATCGAACTCCTCGAGTCCGGGGAGCGGATCGTGCTGATCGGCCACCACGACAGCTCCCTCACCGACCACACGCAGACCGAGCTGTTCGGACGCCTGGCCGGCGCCTACCCGCCCGAGCGCGTCACCCAGCGCCGTCTGCTCCTCAGGCCCGCCGCCGCTAACGCTCAGCAGGCACGCCCGCTTCCCGACCGCCCCCCAGAGATCACGACCCGCACCCGCTCGCTGTTGTTTCTGTCCGCCGGCGTCGCCGTAGCCGACGCCCTCGGAACTCGGACTCCCCTGTATGTGCCCGAGAACGGCTTCATCGGCGTGAACGTGCCGCTCACCGCGGCGCGGGTCGGCAGCCTCAGCACCCGCACCACCCACCCGTTCTTCATCCAGCGGGTGGCTGCGCTGCTCTCCGCGCTCGGTCTCGAGCATCCGTTGATGAACCCGTTCCGTCTCGCGACGAAGGGCGAGCTCCTCGAGCGGAGCATCCGCCCGGACCTCCTGCGTGCGCTCGCGACAGTAACTGTCTCCTGCTCACACCCGGAGGCGGCGCGCTGGCACCACGGCCGACAGGGCAACTGTGGATACTGCTACCCGTGTCTGGTACGCCGCGCCTCCCTTCACCGTGTCGGACTCGACGATGCGGGCGAGTACGACAGGGACGCCCTCACCGACGTTCCGCTACTCACGCGGACAGACCGGAAGTCCGGGCGTGATCTGCGCGCACTGCTCGCCCGTCTCGGCCAACCCGCGCGCGTGACCGACGTTCTGCGCAACGGCCGCATCCCCGATGGCGAGACGCGCGCGTTCTTCGACGTATATCGCCGGGGACGTGAAGAGCTGCGAGCCTGGTTGACCAATGGCGGCTCGCCCCACATCCGCGCCCGCGTTGGCTGACCCTCGTTTCATCGACAGTCACTGCCACCTGGACCGCTACCCGCGTCCCACGGAGATCCTCCGCGACGCAAACACGTCCGGGGTCGTGGTGGTAGCGGTGACCGAGCTCCCCTCCGCCTACCAACGCCTCGCGCTCCGCCTCGGCAGCCGTCCGACCGTGCGCCTCGCCCTCGGGATGCACCCCCTTCGCGCGCGGCTCGCGACGGCGCTGGAGCTGACGCTCTTTACCCGCTTGCTCGATCGCACCGACTATGTCGGCGAGGTCGGACTCGACGGCTCGCGCGATGGCCGCTCGACGCTGCGTGAGCAGCGCAAGCTCTTCGAGCACCTACTCGGACAACCCCGAATCCGAACGAAGATCCTGACAGTGCACTCTCGCGGCGCAGAGGCGGAGACGATCGAGCGTCTAGCCGACGCACACGTAACCGCGATCCTTCACTGGTACACCGGTGCCCTGGGCCACATCGATGCCGCGCTCGACGCTGGCTTCTACTTCTCGGTCAACATGACGATGCTACGTTCGCGAAGCGGCCTGCGGGTGCTTGCAGCGGTCCCGCCTGACCGCGTCGTGACCGAGACCGACGGACCGTACACGAAGATCGCCGGCCGCGCGAGCCAGCCGAGCGATATCCCGCAGACCGTGCTCGCCCTCTCACGGACATGGAACGAGGAGCCCGACCAAGCGCGTGCACGTATCTTCGCGACTATGGCGGCACTCGCGCAGCGAGCGCGCCGGGGCGGGCCCCATGAATTTCGATCCCTTTGACGACGGCGGCGAGGCAGCAGCACGAGACGAGGTGGATGCCATCCGGCGCGGCGACTCATCCATGTCCGACGCTCAAGCAGCCGAGATGCTCGTGGACAGTGTCTCCGGGGTCATGGTGAGCGTGGCGACCGGCGGGCCTGAAATCAAGAAGGTCGATGCGAGCTACAAGCGTGAGCACCGCGCGCTCGGCGCTGCTCTGAAGCGGCTCGGCATCGACTACCCCAACAGGTACCCGGACCTCTGGACGTGGCATGGTCGCTGGAGTCAGGGCGACATGCCCAAATACAGCGACCGTCGCGTCTATGTGGCTGGCCTCTTTGCGCCCATCCGTGAGGCCCTCGCCGATCTCAAGCAGGCGACCCATGAGCTGGCTAAGGGCGTAGGCGACGGCGGCCCCACGGGGTGGCCTCAGATCGACGCGCAGCTCCAGCGGCTTCAGCGGCTCTTCAGGGAGGCAAAGGACGCAGACGCCTACAACGGTGTAGGCCTCCAATGCGTGAAGCTCCTCACGTCGTTGGGGTATGTCGTCTTTGATGCTGAGACCGACCTGCCAGATGGCGAGGAGGAGCCAGGCGCAGACGACGCCAAGGCGCGGATCTCGTACTTCGTGCGCCGGGTAGTTCCTGGCAAGGAGGGCGAGAACATCCGTAAGCTGGTCAACGCCGCCTACGCGCAGGCGAACACTGCCAAGCACCGGCACACGGCGACTCGGATCGATGCTGGGGTAGCGGCGAATGCTGCCGCGCTCATCGTCTCGATCCTGCGACTCCTCTCCGAGGAGGATGGCGCACGCGTCGAGGTTGCCTCAGGCGCGGGCAAGATCTAACCCCCCGCTGCACCATCCCAACGAGGCGACAGCGGCCTCGCCGCCTCAGCCACCGCGGTCTTGCTCGACAGCTCGCTGCGAGCTGTGGATCCCGAAGTGGAGCGAGGCGTTCCGCCAGGCGATCCAGGAGCGGACCGGTCAGGGCGACTTCGACTACCGGATCGCGGTAACCCGCTTGAAGGGCGATGCCGCCGCGTGGGACAGCGACCCGACGATCTCGGCGAACCTCAGCGGCTGCTCGATCGGTTTCCTGACGCTGCAGGAGATGTGGGGCGAGATGCTCGAGCGACTGACGACGACGCCGGCGCCGAGCGAGATCGGACGTCTCGCGCAGCTGCTCAAGGCGGCGGGCCTGACCGCGGAGACGGTCGTCGCCGAGCCCAGTGGACCCGCACCGGGATCCGATGCCGCTGCAGTTGAGGACGCGGAAAGCGGCGGCACCGCCGAGTCCTGAATCAGTTGTTACTCGACTCCTCGCGGAAGGACGGCTCCTGATCCTCCTCCGGTGCGTCCAGCACTGGGCCGATCGTCACGGGGTTGCGTTGATCGAGGTAGCCGCTCTTCAGGATCTCGTCGCCGATGAACGGCGCCGCCCAGCTGCGTCCAAGATGCGGCGCAGCCGGTCGTTGCGGAAGCCCTGGCCGTTGAGAATCGCCGCGCGCACCGCAGTGATACGGGCACCGTGGAGGTGCTCCTCAAACATCATCGCTTCGGGGTCTTCAGCGAGCCGGCGGATCGTCTTGCGGGCCTGGAGCAGGCAGTCGAGCGCGCCGACGGCGGTGGCGAGCGTGCCGTCTTCGGCGCTCGGTGAGACGCGCGAGAGACGGCCGGGTGAGGTGTTCCAGCGGAGTGGCTTTCCGAACTGCTGAGCGTAGAGCGCGATCATGCGGCCCTCCAACGCGCGGATCTCGTCAAGAGCTTCAGCGGAGAGTGCCTCGTTGAGCTCGATGAGCTCGGGATCCCGAAGACCGAGCGAGTCACGCTGTCGGCGCGTGCTCGGCTGGCTCAGCGATGACAGCGCGATCACGGTGTAGCCAAGCCAGTCGCACTCCTCAGCGAAGTACTGAGTGATCTGGTCGCGCTTGCAGCCGGACGCTGGGCAGCCTCGTAGTCCGTTGTGCTGGGCGAAGCGCTCCGGCAGGTCCCCGGTTATTCCCACGTAGAGGGGCTCGCGCGTGTCCGGGTTCCAGAACACGTACACGCCGCCAGTCGACCAGCTCGACGCTGACTCCAGGCCGAGCACTCGCTCCATGGCGTCGCGAACGTCGCGCGCGTGCTGCCGTCGGTAGACCTCGAGGATGAATGTGCCCCACATGGCGTCCATGGTGACGCGCTCGGCCGTGCGCTGGGGAAATCCGCCGCGAAAGCGTCGACTTGGAGGTGTGGTGTGGGGCTTGTGTGGACCGCCGACGCGCCGGTTCTGCACTGCCGTTTTTGCGCGAGTGCAGGCGCGTAGATGCACGGCGCTAGCCGCCACTCTGGGCGACGAAGGAGGCGCTCAAGCTGGCCGCAACGATGCTCCCGCCTTGGACGACGAGCAGAAATCTGGTTGTGGCTCTCAACCCGTTCCGCTTCGCCTGAATGCGAGCGCGCCGGTCCCTCACTCATGCTCCTGCGTGCAAGGATCGAGCGAGCCCCCTCTTGACAGGCTCCGGCCGCTAACGCCGGCCGGTGCTCGCGCTACGTCTCGTTGTCCGGCTGGATAGTGTCTTTCGCCGTGCCCCATGTGGTCATAGACGGTGTCAGAGTCGAAGCGCGGCGGCTGATGCTCGCTCCGGCGGAAGTTGCTGGGGTCCTGGGCGTGGGGGAGGCTGAGGTTTGTGCGATGGTGGATCGGGGCGAGTTGCGGGATGTCTCATCGGAAGCCGCAGTACGCCTCGATCCCAACGAAGTAATCGCCTTAACCGAACGGCGTGTGCAAGGCGGCGAGCTCGGCAAGCACGTGTATGTCGAACTTGCCGCCCTGGTCTCTACGCCCTTGTAGATCAGGCTGCCTCAAGCTCGACTAGCTGAAGTCGTGCTGGTGAGATGCGATGCGGCGCGTGGCAACGCTCGGTCGGCTCCCCCTCCTTGGTCGTCCATCCCTGCTCCAGCGGCCAGTGGGACAGGGTTTCGGCCAACTGCTCACGCATGAGGGAGGTACGCCAGAACGCCTCGTGCACGCCTGGTACCCAGATGCGCCGGTAGTTGACCCCGAGCGAGGTGTCGATCGGGACCAACCCGGGCTCCCACGGACGCTTGTCCCTGCGTGTCGGGATGTGTTCGCCTTTGGCCCAGCGCGTCAAGGTGGAGCGGGCCTCGAGGCCCGCGATCAGGCAGAACTCGTGGAAGGTCACCCAGTCTCGAACCCCCATCGGAGTGTCGGTCGGCAACAACGCCTTCCCGAGCTTGCCTTTGTCGATTGCATCCCAATCCACCTGCTCGGCGCCTGGTGGCTCTGAGTCCGGGATTGGCAACCAGGTCGTCTGATCGAAGCGGAACTTGTCCGCCTTGATGATCGTGTCGGCCTTTCGGCGGGACACCGTGACGAGCTCGTGAGTGATCCTCGAGCTCTCCAGCACCATCTCCTTGAGTTCGTCGATCGCGGCGAGTTGCTCCTCTTGGCGGCGCAGGATCTCGTCGATGCGGTCGTCCTTCGGTGCGCGTGGTGTTCGCTGGCCGCAGCGGGTGTAACGCGCTTGGAGCTTCTGCGCGTTTTTCTCCAGCCGTCGCTCGTCATCTTCGATCGTGCGGAGACGAGTCATTTCACGTTCGTATGCAGCGAGGTCCGGGCGTTTTCGCATTCCCAGGTCCGTAGTGAGGAGCTCCCAGCCGATCTCGGCGGCACGCCCTGCGACGACTTCGAGCATCGCCGGGGCGCATCGATCTCCATAGAGCGCACGTAGGTCGTTATCGATGCCTCCATTGTCGAGAAGAGCCGCCGCGTAGTATGGGATGGGTGGATTCGCTTCCGCACCGGTTGCTGGATAGCGCTTGTTCCAGATTTCTCCGCTGCGCTCGGCGAGTTGATCCGCGAAGTGACGGTACTCATGGGGCGTGTATCCGCAATGGGCGTGCTCCTGGTCGGTGAGAGGCACATCTATGTGGCGCGTGTCGCGCGGTACCAATGCACGCGTTTTGGGTGCGCCGGCGACACGCCTGTAAAGCCAATCCTCTCGCACCTGCTTCATAAAATGGGATGGTTCGGCCACGAGCAGTGGAGCCTTGGGTGGAGGCTGGGGATGTCCGTGCGCTTTGATTGTTCGGTCCATCAATGTCAGATAGACATCAAGCACGAGCGCTGCCCCGTGTGGGATGGGCTTGCGACGCACCTCCTCACGGTCCTTCCCCTTCCTGGGACGTAGATCCAATGCTGCGCCTCGTCGACAATCGGGCGGGGGCCCCTCATGATCGCAGACATAGTCCATTCGACGGAGCCTGGCCAGAGCGGTGCGTCTGCCTCCGGTAAGGACCATCAGCACCAACATCGCGCGGTCGCGCGCGGGGCGCCACAATCCGCGGCGGGCGATTTGATTGTCGGATAGTGCGCTGATCACGCGGAGCTCATCGTCGATCGAGTTGACGCCAAGGCGCTCGTGAAGGGAAGCCGTGATGTCCTGCAGCGCGTGACGTACTGTCTCAGGACGTGGCGCGATGGTTTGGTAGCCACCTTCCGGCATATTTGGCCTACGCAACTCCGGAACATGAGTCCAATGCCGGCAGGCCGGAAGCGCGCGTAGGTCATGGATGATCTGCAATACGCACTTGGCCTCGGACACTACTATCTGCACCATCGAGCGGGAGCGCTGTCCAGCCGCTCGTCGCCGGTTTTTCAATACACGCTCTCTCGAGTAGTCGAAGATGGCGGCCTGGGCGCGCCTGGCCGCAATATCGGGGCCCTCGGCTATCAGGGCTGCGAGGATGGGCACCCAGCTCGTGGGCACGACGTCGTGCAGAAGTTCGGGATCAAGAACGGCATTCGTCGCTCCGCCCCGCATCACAGCTTCTTCGTATAGGTCATAGAACAGATAGGGCTTGATCCTGTTGTTCCGAAGCTGGCCTTTGCCGATGGCGTAGCGAAAGGAGTCGCGATCGATTGGGTTTGGATACTCGATCCTCTGTCCGTCGATCACGACGGCGGCCGAGACGTAGCGATTCAGAAATTCACCTAGCTGGCGAAGTTCTGGGAACTCCTGGTTCCTCCTGCCGACGGCCGCGAATAGCGCCCTATGTGCTGCGTCGAGCAAGTTATCGTCCATGACTGTGGTCCCTTTTTGGATCATATACTCAATATACTTTGCACATCAGATGGGTAGGTGTACGTAGATGTGCGGGTAATTACTCCTGGGTACGCATTTTGCACATATGTTGGGGTTGGTTGCTGTGCATATGCAAAGCAAATATGCCTGCCGCTTGTAGCTTTGCGAGCCGCTCCTCTGAGAGTTCCCCTTTTTTTGCGGCACCGCGTTGCTTGTGAATCCACGTGCGCAATTGCTGATCACGTATCGGGCGCCCGTCGGTTATCAGCTGTGTGACGAGCTTGAGCTTTTCCGCAAACGCCCTGTCGTGGGGGCTGGCCCACGTCCAGCCCGGAAGGGACTCGAGCAGCAGATCGAGCCGTAAGTCATCGCCACGTACCTTGCGTCGTCGCGCCACCCATGCGCCGAGCCTGAAGCCGCTTGCGGTTCGAAAGAACCAAGGAGGGGACGCAACGCCGTGCTCCTTCGTGTAATCCCAGAGCCACGCGAGCCCTTGCTGGGGGCCCTCGGAGAGCGGCTCGCTCATCGCTCGCCAACGGCTCGGGTCATGGTGTGCGGGATGTGCCGTCGAGTGGCCATCTGGTGCTCATGGCCCTTATCGCAGCTCGGGCCGGCTTTCCCTCCCCTCAATTTTCAGAGGCAGGGCGGGGAGGCGCTACTGGGTGGAGCGTGGCTCGCTTGTGCTACGAGCCGCGACCTGCTCGGCGCGCACGAGGATCGCGGACGGAGGGAGGTTCAGGGCGGCGGCCAGCTTGTGGATATTGGCGAGGGCCACGTTGCGCTCGCCGCGCTCGATCCCGCCGTAGTAGCCACGATTGAGGCCGCTTATGAGCGCGAGCCCTTCCTGCGATATGCCGCGTTCTTTGCGCAGTTCGCGCAGTGCTTCCCCGAACGCAGCGTGGATCGCGGAGATCGGGGGCACGCGGGAGAGTCTGTCCGGAGGACCGCTATCATGCCACTCGTTATAAGGAGCATCGACAGATGAGGAAGGGTTGTCGTGCCGCTGCGGTAAACGAGAAGGGAGGGGAGCCTTTCCATGCACGACGAGAAGATGGTGGATCCGCTGGCGATGGTCCTGTTCGGCGTTGTCAGGGACCTGCCGGCGGACGAGCGACGGGCGTTGCTTGGCATGATCGACGGCCAGCTGCGTGGCATGTGCGGCGAGAGTGCCCACCTGGCGGAGCAGGTGGTGCGCCAGGGTGGGGAGAGCCAGCGACGGACGGCGTCCAAGTGTCGTGATAGGCCTCGGCCCGGGGGGCATCCGAAGCGCGCCGTCCCGTCGTCCTCGACGACGTACGTTGCGAACAGCTCGGGCGGATCGCGCGTACGCGCGACGGGAACCTCCACTTCCGGGGCGGCATCGGTGGGTGAGCAGACCGAAGGCGGCTTGCCGCACCAACGGCCGGTGCTGTCGGACGACGAGATGCTGGAGGAGTTGCGACGCTGCGCGCGCGAGCTGAACACCGAATTTGGCTACGACGAATACCGCATGTGGGCTCTCGCACAGCAGGTAACGAACCCAGATCGGCCAGCCCTGCTGATCGATGGCCGCGACTTGATCGGCCGCTTTGGCTCTTACCCACGTGCGCGTATCGCCGCGGGTCTCGAGCAGGTGCCCCGTCGCCTCGCCGAGGAGGACAATGAAGACTCGTTCGTAGCCTGTGTGAGCGCGGTACAGGCAGCGGCCTACGAGATTGGTAGAACGAGAATTCTGAGTGCGCGGGAGTACATGCAGTGGCGCAGCGCCCATCTCGAGGACAAACGACGGCGCCGAGCCCTGGCTCCGCCACCCGAATGGAAAATCATCAGTGACCGGTTTGGCACATGGCCGCGTGCGCTCTCGGCTGCCGGACTCATTTCACCACGGGAGGCCGCGGACTACTACGGGGGAGGAGTCGACCGAGTATCTGACGCGCATATCGCCAGGTGGCTGTGCGTAGCCGCGACGGAACTTGGACGGGGTATGGCGATAGATGCCTACAGCCAATGGCGTCGGAAGCGGATCGATGATCCCAAGGCCGGCTATCCGCCCAGCCAACGCGACGTTCAAGAGCGCTTCGGCGGCTGGGATGCGGCCGTGCGGGCCGCCGACGCTGCGCTCGAGGCTTCGGATCCCTTCGAGCACGTCATGGTGACCCTGCGCGCGAGGAGCACCACAGGATGAGCTACGAGACTGTGAAAGTGATCCGTGCAATCCTCCCCGGCGTCCAGGAGGACACGCTGCGTGAGCTGCACGCCCTGATTGCTCAGTCGCTGGCCATACCTCTACCATCCGACCTGCGAGATCAGCGACTCGGGCTGCTCATTCAGATGGTTACGTATACGCTGGCGCGGATCCCGCTCGGCGAAGAGTATGAAACGGAGCGCGCCCAGCGAGCTGTCGACGGCGAGGAGTGGCCCAGCCGTATTCAGCTCCGCGAGGCCTATGGCTCCTGGCTCGGCGCAGTGGCTGCTGCGACAGAGCCCGACCGTCCTCGCCGCCAACTGCGGTTCACGAGCCGCGAGGCTCGCACCGCTGCTTGTCTGCCTTACACGCGTCGTGACGCACTGCTCGCAATTGCGCGCTGCAAGTCGGAGATAGGTGCGTGGCCGACCCAAAGCGATTACCTGCGATGGCGACACATCGTGCGGCACGCCAGTCGGCTTCACGGGCTCGACGAGCCCCGCCTGCCGGACGCCAAGCAGCTCCGGCGGTTGTACGCCAACTGGTCGTGCGCCAGGGCGGCAGCTCAAAGACGGCTGGAGCACGAGTGAGCTCGCACGATGCATGAGGATCAACCGGAGGACTGCGACTGCCCTCCAGCCTCACGTAGCCGACCCGAGCAATGCCTGCTCGGCGAGATCAGCCCAACCCCAGCAGCGCCGGCAGCTCTTCCAGTGATCGCAGCACCTCCGCGCCGGCCCGCCGCAGCGCCGGCTCGTCGCTGTCGGCGACGTAGCCCAGGGCGTGCATCCCGGCCGCTACCGCCGCGATGACCCCGGAGGCCGTGTCCTCCACGACCGCGCAGCGAGCGGGCTTGGCTTCCATCACCGCTGCGGCGTGCAGAAAGAGATCGGGGTGCGGCTTGCCGCGCGGCACGCAGTAGGCCGAGAACAGCGCCTTGCCCGGAAAGAGATGGCGCAGGCCGGTCAGCCCGAGCGTGAGCTTCGTCTTCTCAGCCTTGCCCTGCGAGGCCACGCATACGGCCACCCCCGCGGCGCTGATGCGCTGCACCGCCTCGGCGGCCCCAGGCACAGGCTGCAGATCTCGGTGAAACGCCTCTGCGCGATCGCGCTCGAATCGCTCAAGCCAATCCGCGGGGAGCGAGCGCCCGAGCTTCGCCTGCGCCTGCGAGACGACATCGGCCAGTAGCAGGCCTTGGTAGTCGCGTCGGGCCTCTGCCAGCGTGGTCGGCAGACCCTCTGCGGTCAGTGCGCGGGCGAGCACGTCGTTGGAGATCGCCTCACTGTCGACGAGGACGCCGTCGCAGTCGAAGATGACCAGTTGTAGATCGCGCATCGGGCGCCTGAAATCGGGTACGTGCCACGTGGGTTGGTCGCCGAGTGGTCAGGCGAGGGGCAGTACCCTACAGCCGTGGAGGCGCGTGATGGTGACCTGGTGTTGGAGGGGGTGTGGAAGGGCTATTCGCGTGGAGGGGAGTGGACGGGAGTGCTGGAGGACGTCTCGTTCGAGGTCGTTGCGGGAGAGGTCGTGGCGATCGTCGGGTCTCGGCTGGAGGGGAAGACGACGCTGCTGAAGATCGCGGCCGGCGTGGAGCGCCCCGACAAAGGGAGCGTGTCGCTGGGCGCTCAGCGGTTGACCGACCTGGGGGATCGGGCCCGCAGCCGGATGTTGGGGCGTGAGATCGTGTGGGTCGATCGTAAGGGCCCGGAGTTGGAGGTGGAGGCGTCGAGGTTTATGGGGTGGCCGCTGGCGATGGATGGGCGCCGGCACGCGGAGCGGCTGGCGGTGCAGGCACTCGAGCTGGTTGGGGCGCGGGAGTGTGTGGGTCGTCGGTGGGGGGAGTTGTCGAACTGGCAGCAGGTTCTGGTGGGGCTCGCGCGCGCGTTTGCTGGCAGCCCGCAGGTCGTCGTCATCGATGATCTGTTTGACGGGCTTGGGGGCCGCAGGACGGAGGAGGCGTCTGATTTGCTGCGCACCCTTGTGGAGTCGTCAGACCCGCGGTGCGGGGTGTTGATGAGCGTCTCCGACATCGAATCAGCGCTGTTCGCGGATCGGGTGTTCTCGCTCACGCGCAAGGGCGCCCTGAAGCTGATGTCCGACGGGCCCCCGGGCGACGCCGATGTCATCCCCTTCCCGAAGAACCTCCGGGCGGATGGCGGGTAGCAACGTCGGTGCTGATCGCGGGCGCACTCCTGGTTCGCCTTTATTGGTGCGCTGCAGTTGCCACAAAATGTTTCTGACTCGGGGTGGCCCGGCGGTAGGGAAGGTTGTGCGCCCGACTGTGTGTCAGTCTGTTGACTGTTTATAGTGCCGGACCATTCGACCAGGCCGGACGTGTGCTACGAACTTTGGGTAGTATGCCGCCGATGCCAGCATTCAGCTCGGGCAAACTCACCCCCCAGATGATGGTCCTGGGTTTGGTGATCCAGCAGCAGGACACGGCGTCGGGTGTCGCGCGTCGTCTGGATGACCAGTTCGCCTCAGCGCGATTCCCCAAAAGCTCTGCATATAACAACATGCGAGGCTTGGCGGGGAAAGGCTATTTGCGCCTGGTCGAGAAGGGCGTTGAACCGTCTCTTGACCGCTACGAGGCGACGTCCGAGGGCATTGAGGTCTTCCGCGGATGGCTGCGCCACACCGAGCTGCCTCCCGTGGTTTGCGACGCGTTGCAGTGCAAGCTGGAGTTCCTCGAGCGCGAGGATCTCGTTGCGCTGATTCGGATCGTCCGCGAAGAGGAGCGGGCGTACACGGCTGCCTTCGCCGCGGCACAGCTCGAAGTGAAGGCTGAACAGCGGCTCAGGCGTGCACGAGGGAAGCCCGTGGACTTCAATACCAGGCTGCGCGGCATCCAGAAGCAGGACGAAGCAAAGCTGTGGGGTTTGATGGCCAAGCGCCTTCAGTGTCTGGGTGACGAGCTCGAAGAATTCCTCGACGAAATCTCCGCCGCTGGCGCTGGTTGATCGGGGCCTGAAGTGCTGTCGGTCGAGCGCGTTTACAAGGGATACTCGCGTGGTGGGCAGCCGATGGGGGTGCTGGAGGATGTCTCGTTCGAGGTCGTCCCGGGAGAGGTCGTGGCGATCGTCGGGTCGCGGCTGGAGGGCAAGACGACGCTGCTGAAGATCGCGGCCGGGCTGGAGTACCCCGACGAAGGGAGCGTGACGCTGGGCGCGCAGGAGCTGACCGACATACAGGATCGCTGCCGCAGCCGGCTGTTGGGAGACGAGATCGTGTGGATCAACCGCGACGGGCCGAGGTTGAAAGTGAAGGTGTCGAAGTTCGTGGGGTGGCCGTTGGCTCTGCATGGGTGTGGACGGCGAGGAGCCGAGCGGGCGGCGGCGCAGGCGCTTGAGCGCGTCGGGGCGCGGGAGTGTGCGGGTCGCCTTTGGGGGGATCTGTCGAACTGGCAGCGAGTGCTGGTCGGGTTGGCGCGGGCGTTCGCCGGCAACCCGCGAATTGTGGTCATCGACGATCTGCTTGACGCGCTCGGGAGTCGTGGGACAGAGGAGGCGTCTGATTTGCTGCGCACCCTGGTGGAGGCGTCCAATCCGCGGTGCGGGGTGCTGATGAGCACCTCGGACGTCGAATCGGCGCTGTTCGCCGATCGGGTGTGGTCGCTCACGCGCAAGGGCGCGCTGAAGCTGATGTTCGGCCGGCTCACCAGCGAGGGCGAGGTCATCCCCTTCCCGGAACGCGCCGAGAGCCGGGGTCACGTGGCGTAGGCTGCGTTTAGGTGCTCGAACTACGCGATCTAGTCAAGCATTACCAGGTGGGCAGCGGCGAGCCGGTCCGCGCCGTCGACGGAGTGTCGATGACCGTAGCGGCTGGTGAGTTCGTCGCGCTCTACGGCCCAAGCGGCTCGGGGAAGACGACGCTGCTTGAGCTGATCGCGGGGCTGCGTGAGCCCGATGGTGGCAGCGTGCTGGTCGCGGGCCGCGACGTCTTCGGGATGTCCCGCAAGGAGGCCCATGAGTACCGTCTGCACCAGCTCGGGATCATCGGCCAGCCTCACAATCTGATCCCCGGGGCGAGGGCGATCCAGAATGCCTCGCTGAAGCTCCTGCTTGCCAACGTGCGCAAGGCTCAGCCCACGGTCGAACCGCTGCTGGGACAGCTGGGGCTTGGCAACCGCCTGCAGCATCGCACGGAGCAGCTCTCGATGGGGGAGCGTCAGCGGGTGCTGATCGCGCTCGCGCTATCGACCGATCCCGAGCTTGTGCTCGCCGATGAGCCAACGGGAAGCCTCGACACGCAGCGCACACGGGAGGTCCTGGGGCTGCTGCGGGATCTCTGCCGTGAGCGCGAGATGGCGCTCGTGCTTGCCACCCACGACCCCGAGGCGGCCGCATTCGCCGACCAGGTGCACGAACTGCGCGACGGGCGCCTTACGGAGTACAGGCCCGACCACACACCGGAGCCGATCGGTCTACCACGACAGGGAGCCTGACCGTGGCAGGGATCAGCCTTTCCGGCATCCGCTACATCTACGAAGCGCGGCTGGAAGCCAGAGCCGTGCTCGTGCAGGAGGGGTTTGCGATCCTCGGGATCGCCGTCGGCGTGGCGCTGCTGTTCGCCTCGCAGATTTCGAGCACCAGCCTCACTCGCTCCGTGGCACAGCTCGACAGCCAGCTTGTCGGCAGCGCACAGCTGCAGCTCACGGCCAGGGGCCCCGAAGGGTTCGGGGAGCGCTTGTTGGGTGAAGTGCGGCGCCTGCCCGGCGTTCAGGACGCGATGCCGATAGCCGACAGCCAGGTGAACCTGATCGGGCCGGGCGGCGAACGGTCGGTCGATCTGATCGGAGTGGACCCACACACGGTGCGGGCAAGCGGGCCTCTGCTGCGTCGCTTCTCCGCAAAGCAGCTCTCCGCGCAGCAGGCTATCGCGCTGCCAGCTCCGCTCGCCAGCGAAATCGGCGCGGGCCCCCTTGTGGCGGTCAGGCTCCAAATCGGCGCGAGGTTCGTGGAAACCTTGGTCGGAGCGACGCTGCAGGAAGGCGATATCGGCGGACTGGTCCACAATCCGATCGCGATGGCGCCGCTCGGCTACGTCCAGCGCCTGACAGGGATGAGCGGCAGGCTGACCAGGATCTTCGTGCGATTCGACCCGGCGCGCGCCGCCGAGGTGCATGCGGCGCTTGCCCGGCTCGCCGGAGCGTGGCACGTCAATCTTGTATCGGGCCAGTTCGAGGCTCGGCTGTTCACGGTCGCCGTGGCGCCGGAGAGCAAGAGCGAGGAGCTGTTCTCCGGCATCAGCGCCCTGGTCGGCTTCATGTTCGCTCTCAACGCGATGCTCATCACCGTGCCAGCGCGGCGCAAGCTGATCGAAGACGTTCGTCCCCACGGCGCCACCCGCTGGATGACCGTCGAGATCCTGCTGTTCGACGCCGCCGTGATCGGCGTGCTTGCCTGCATCCTTGGGCTGGTGCTCGGGGACATACTGTCGATCGCGGTCTTCCGTTCCACCCCCGGCTATCTCGCGTCCGCGTTCCCGGTCGGAAACAATCGGATCGTCACTTGGCAGAGCGTGGCCCTGGTCGGCTTCATGTTCGCTCTCAACGCGATGCTCATCACCGTGCCAGCGCGGCGCAAGCTGATCGAAGACGTTCGTCCCCACGGCGCCACCCGCTGGATGACCGTCGAGATCCTGCTGTTCG
>Ga0302234_10001165_pt1 | contig 18663 bp, 13 predicted proteins | sample II_Palsa_N3_2_FD_193576 | JGI IMG/M metagenome (GOLD analysis project Ga0302234, IMG submission 193576) | Peat permafrost microbial communities from Stordalen Mire near Abisko, Sweden - II_Palsa_N3_2 | ecosystem: Environmental > Terrestrial > Soil > Palsa > Peat permafrost | place: Sweden... | reverse complement strand
GGTCACGCTATGGCCTTGGCCTGGCGAAAATCCGCAGTGGCCAGACGGACGCGGGCCATGCCGATCTGGTCGCCGCACGCTCGCTTGATCCGGAAATCGAGGCGCGTGCCGCCAAGTATGGCTTGACCGCGGCGGGGCCATAGATCGCATGGGAAATGTTCCATCCAAACTATGTTGCCGCTCGAGTTTTCGATCAACGGCGAGCTGCGAAATGTCGTTCTGCCTGCGACGCTCACGGTGGCGTCTGCCGAAACCCATGTCGCCGCAGCTCGGCTGGGCCTTGGTTTGATCCAGGTGCCGCGCTATCACGTCAAAGCCGATCTTGCCGCGGCACGCTGGTCAACGTGCTTCCCGCATTCCCACCTCACCGACGCCCGTTTCCCTGCTCTATCCCCATAGCCGGCAACTCTCGCCGCACGTACGCGTCATCATCGACTGGCTGACGCGCGAGTTGGCGAGTCGTGCGTAGATGCGGCTAGACCAGCGAAAAAGGTGTCGGGGACAATTTCTGGAAGGTGCTTGGAATGGATCGGTTTCGATCGTGGGTCGAAGCCAGGGCAAGCCATTTCGTCGCGGTGCGACCCCGATCGGACGACCGCCGCGTTCCTCTGGTGTCCCTGACACCATTCTTGCATTCCCTTTTTCGCGTGTGCTTGCCGGGGCGCCGATATCGACGTGACGGTGCATCACAAGCGGGAAGAGTCAGAGCGGTTCGGTCGCCGTCGACCTGCGTTGAGGGGCTAGGCTGGCTGTCTGCGGATAGACATCGTAAGACAACAGCGGGCCACCGTAGACATGAAGGCTGAGAGCAGGGGTATCGGCCGATGGGTTGGAGCAAGCATGTGCATAGGCGGCATCGTCGAATATCGCCGCGCCATCGTGTTGCAGGTCGAGCGCACGAACTTCCTCCGCTTTACCGGTAACGAGCCGGAATTCATCGACGTGCAATGCGCCGCATAGCACCAGCTCGATGCCCCAGAGCCCGTCGTGGTCATGCACGGGCGTGTGATAACGCGGTGGCCAGCCGATAAGGATTGCGGAGTAGCCATCTCCTTCGGCAACTAGCCAGCGGCGATATGCAGTACGCGCTTCCTCGGCCTTGCTTGCCAGCGCACGCCGCGAATCGGTCGCATCGGTAACTGCGCGCAAGGCAGCGCAGAGGTCGTGCAGGCCTGAGGGCAACTGCGGTTGGTGACGTTGAAGAACGGCCGCAATTTCACCGCGCCATGTTTCGAGAAGTTGTTTGGACATGGTTCTTTTCGTGACTGCAATGAGCTCACGATAAAGGGTTAACGCAAAAAAGGTAACTAGACAGTTATTTAACGGTGATGCCCGGGCCAGATGCCGGGCGGGGCGCCGCTGACCCGAGGGACGACTGTTCCCATGATCGGCTCTAAGGAAAAAGCACTTCATCAAAAGCCGATCGAATGATTGGTGGTTTGTCCGCGCGCGATGGCCAGACTCCGGAAAAGGTGTCAGGGCAATTCCTGGAAGGTGCCGGGGACGGAGCGCCTGCGGTGGTGGGTCGAAGTCGGGTAGTTGGTTTCGCTGCGTGTGGTAAATCAGACGAGCACCGCGTTTCTGACATTGTCCATGACGCCATGCGTGCACTTGGCTGCAGTCACTGGCTGTTCGCGTTCCAGTCATCAGTGGTTGAAGTGTTTGGCGGCGAGTTCGTCACAGAGATGTTGCGAAAGACAAGACTCACGCTCTCCATTTTCTTCGCTGCTTTGGTGGCGTGGCCATAATGAGGCTTGACGTGTGCTATCACGGCGTCAGTCAGTACGGTTCTCCACACGACACGCTCATGGCCGGACTTTTCGCCCGCGGTCACCTCCAGAACGACTTCCGGGAAAATCTCGTTCGACCAGCATGCCTTGAATAGCAGGGGAGAGGCGGCGTCGACCTCCCTGGTCAGGGTGATGGTTTTATGACGACGCGCACCCTTTGGATTGCCGCTGTTGGAGGTTCGCGGAGCCTCCGTGGACATATGTATCGAATCAATATCGAACCAATTATCACTTCTTTTGGGTTTCGATGATTCACCCTTGAGCCCGCCCGTCTTCGATCCCTTGAAGCTGGTATAAGAATGAAAGCCCATGATTTGGTTATCCTCGCCCGCGAAATATGGATTGCGGCCCATCGTCCGGCGTATTCGGCACTCCGGGAATGGCAGGAATATATGCGATGCCTGCGCAGGTTTAACTATGGCACTCGCTATATGCCGAAAGAGTCAAAATTCAGGTGGTTGATGGGTTACCCCGTTTGCGGAAGTAGTGCTGCGCCGTCACTTGCTGGCATGCAGCAACCTCCGCGCCAATATCGGCGGTGTGGCATTGCGGCTGAATTTATATGTTGGAGAGACATGCCGGATGAGAATGCGCGAGGTCGCAGGATTTCAGTGCAAGGGTTTGAGTGGCCGTTTTTTCTTGCGTAGCTAATGCAGGAATGATGTCGGCATGGGCTCAAATTCGGCAATTCGAGATAACCGCGTGATTGCCCGCAACGCAAAATCTATTGCCAGCCAAAAGCAGGCATTTGCGATCAGCTCAACAAAACACGCGTCATCACTTGAAGATAACAATTGTCGTCATACCCTTCGGCGGCCAATCGGCACCGGGGGAGCATGCTGTGGGGAGCATGCGGTCAATTCCCTCTTATCTTTCACTGGTTATACGGGGAGTAGTTTCCAATGAATAGAACAGATTTGGGTGGAGCAGCTTTGAGCGGTGGCCTTTCCGGCCTCGTACGCAAAACGTGTTCGCTTTCGGTTGCCGTTGCTCTGGCATTCGGCGCAACTACAGCGGTGCAGGCCGCGGAAGTGATGACTCACCATGTGCGTGATGTAGTGAGCACACATGCGGCATCACAGGTCGGCAGCCTTCCTGCCCATCAGGTGATGAGCCTCGATGTCGTCCTGCCACTGCGCGACAAGGCAGGCTTGGATGCGTTTGTGGCAGATGTCGCCAACCCGGCGAGTCCATCCTTTCGCCAATACCTCACTCCGGCACAGTTCACCGCCAGATTCGGTCCGACCCAGCAGGACTATGACGCGGTCGTCCAGTATCTGCGCCGTAATGGGCTGACGGTGACCGGGGGAAACCGCGATGGCATGGATGTGCAAGTAAAGGGGCCCGTCTCGGCGGTCGAAGCCGCTTTCAATGTTCGGTTGCTTACCTATCAACACCCCACGGAGAACCGCGTGTTCTTCAGCCCGGATCGCGAGCCGACGACTTCGTTGGGAGTGCCGCTCTGGCATGTTTCCGGTCTGGACAACTACTCGATTCCGCATCCGCTGTACGTCAAGAAGGGCGACTACGCCAAGGCCCATGGCATCAGTCCCGATGCGGTTGTTTCGCATGCGACGACTGGTTCGGGACCCTCGTCCTCGTTCCTGGGTAGCGACATGCGCGCTGCCTACTACGGTGGCACGGCGCTGACCGGTGCTGGTCAGAACCTGGGGCTGTTCGAATATTACGGCACCGACCTGGCTGACCTGACGACGTATTACAAGAACGTCAAACAGACCAACAATGTTCCCGTCACGATTTTCTCAACCGACGGAACCAGCACCTCGTGCGTCTATACGAAGGCAGGTGGCGACTGCGACGATGGCGAGCAGAATCTCGACATGACCCAGGCCTTGGGCATGGCTCCTGGCTTGAGCAGCCTGGTGATGTACGTCGGCTCTACCGATACCGCCATCATCAGCTCCATGACGACGCACAGCCCACTGCCCACCACGATCGGCTGCTCATGGGGCTGGACGCCGGCGGACCCGACCACGCTCGATCCGTACTTCGAGAAGATGGCCGCGCAGGGCCAGACTTTCTTCGTTGCATCCGGTGACGATTCGACCTGGACTAAATCCGGGAACGCAGCAGCATGGCCTGCTGACGACGCTTATGTCATCTCCGTCGGTGGCACCGACCTGACAACCAGCAGTGCAGCAGGTCCCTGGAAGTCGGAGACGGCATGGGTCGACAGCGGCGGCGGCATTTCTCCTGACAAGATCGCCATTCCCTCCTGGCAGAAGCTCTCGGGGGTGATCACCTCGACCAACAAGGGATCGACCACCTATCGCAATGGTCCGGATGTCTCGGCCAACGCCAACTTCACCTTCTATACCTGCGGAGACCAGCAGGCCTGTCAGGCCAACGAGTACGGCGGCACCAGCTTTGCTGCGCCGATGTGGGCGGCCTTCATTGCACTGGTCAACCAGCAGTTGGTCGCCAACGGCGGGGCACGGGTTGGAAACTTCAACGCGACCATCTATCCGCAAAACCTGACCAGCACGTACGCCACCGACTTCCACGACATCACCAGCGGCAAGTCCGGCAGCTATTCGGCCGTGACCGGCTATGACCTGGTGACTGGCTGGGGTAGCCCGAAGGCGGGATTGATAACGACACTGGCTCAGTAACTGCCGAAGATCCATCGACTCGATGATTATTTGAAAACTTGGAGGCCCGGGGATTCAACCCGGGCCTTTTTTCATGCATGGGTCTGGCATGGCAATATCACTGCTTGCGCTTGTGCATGTCTGACTCCTGCGTCGAGCTTTCGCCCGCACGCCTCAATGCTTCGCCAATCGCTTCCAGCAACTGCTCCCCGCCAAACGGTTTGCGCAGGAAGACGCCTCGTTCGGGGATCTCGGCGCAATGCACTTCCGGATCGGCAGTGATGACGACCACAGCGATTTCGGGGTACTTCTCGATGGCCTTCTGGCTTATGTCGATGCCGGTCATGCTGCCGGCGAGAACGACGTCGGCAACGATGACGTCGATCTTCTGGGCATTCAGCAGGTGGCTGGCGGCGCCCGCTGACCCTTGGACGCGGATCGTCTGATAGTCACCGGTCGCGGATAGATGCAGATCAATCGATTCCAGCACCAGGGCATCGTCATCGACGATAAGTACGGTTTTCTTCGTATCCACGTACAGCCCCCGAGATTATTCCAGCATTGTCCAGCATATCCTCAGTTAGCTGCCAAAAGAATGTGAACCTGTGGTGGTCCTTCACTCCCCCCAGGTGACAAACATCACCACAGCTGCTGCTGCCATCGCCGCCGTGGCGAGCCAGCCGAACAGTTTCAACGGCCATGGCATGGTGAACTTGCCCATCACCTTGCGGCTGGAGCCCATCAGCATCATCACGATCATCAGCGGTACCGCGGCCACGCCATTGATCACCGCGCTCCAGTACAGCGCCTTGATCGGGTCGAGCGGGGTCAGGTTAAGTGCAATGCCGGCGAGGCTGGCGACGATCAGCACGCCATAGAAGAACTTGGCCTCGTGCAGCTTGTTCTCCAGCCCGCTGTGCTGGCCGAGCGCACCACACGCGGCATAGGCGGTGGCGCCGGCCAATACCGGCACGGCCAGCAGGCCGGTGCCGATGATGCCGGCAGCGAACAGGGCGAAGGCCAACTTGCCGGCTAGTGGCCGCAGCGCTTCGGCGGCCTGGGAAGAGGACTGGATGTCGGTCTTGCCGTGGGCGTGCAGTACCACGGCGGCGGTGAGGATGATGAAGAAGGCGATCAGGTTGGAGAAAACCATGCCGATCGTGGTGTCGATGCCGATCCGGCGCAGGGCGCTCTGCGCTTGATGCGGGGCCTTTTGCAGCGGCCTTCGGCGCTTGTTCGAGCCGATCTCCTCCACTTCCTGCGATGCCTGCCAGCAGAACAGGTACGGGCTGATCGTGGTGCCGAGCAGGGCAACCAGGCCGACTGCATACTTGGCATTCCAGGTGATTGGCGGAACCACGATGCTCTTGAGTACGGCCGGCCATGGCACATGGATCACAAACACGGTCGCCACGTAGGCGAACAGGCTCAGTGTGAGCAGCTTGAGGATAGGCGAATAGCGCGTGAACGGAATGAAGATCTGCAGCAGCAGCGACAGCACGGCAAAGACCGCGGCGTAGACCAGGGCCGGGCCACCGATCAGCAGTTTCAGCGCGGCACCCATGGCGCCGATGTCCGCCGCCAGATTGATCACGTTCGCCACGATGATGGAGACGACCAGGCCATATACCAGCGTCCTGGGGTAATGCGTGCGGATACCCTCCATCAGGCCACGGCCGGTGACTCGCCCGATGCCGGCGCTGATGCCCTGGATCGCGATCATCAGCGGCATGGTCAGCAGGATGCACCACAGCATGCCGTAGCCGAAGGCGGCGCCCACTTGCGAGTAGGTGGCGATGCCGCTGGGGTCGTCGTCGGCTGCGCCGGTGATCAGGCCGGCACCCAGGTTCGCCCACGGTGGTGTTTCCAGTCCTCCATCTTCGGTGTTCTTGCGACTGACCATGGATGTGTTCCCGATGCTTGAAGTGCCGGGCCGAGTGTGGCGCACGGGACGATGAGTTTCCCCAAGCGCGCAGCATCGGCGGGTCGATGCGGTGAAGGCGTGAATATCGGAGGACCAGCAGCTGCTCGCGTAAACTCGCCGGATGACTACGGCCATTCTGCTGTTTCGCCGCGACCTGCGCCTGGCCGACAACCCGGCGCTCACCGCCGCATGTACCGCGTATGAGCAGGTGCTGCCGCTCTACATTCACGCGCCCGACGAAGAAGCTGGCTGGGCACCGGGCGCGGCAAGCTGCTGGTGGCTGCATCACTCGCTGGCGTCGTTGCAGCGCGGATTGCAGGCGCATGGCGGTGAGTTGCATATCCAGCAGGGCGACACGCTTGCCGCGTTGTCGGCATTGCTGGAGCAGACCGGCGCCGGCGCGGTCTACTGGAACCGTTTGTACGAACCTGCGGCGATCAAACGCGACACGCGGATCAAGGCGGCGCTGCGCGAGCAGGGTATCGAGGCGCACAGCAGCAATGCCGCGCTGTGGTGCGAGCCGTGGCAGATCGCCACCAAGCAGGACGAGCCGTATCGGGTGTTCACGCCGTACTGGCGCAACCTGCGCGCGCAGTTGAGTGTGACCGCGCCATTGCCAGTGCCTTCGTCGCTACGACTTTCGAAGACGAAGGGCAGCATGCCGCTGGAGTCGCTGGCGTTGTTGCCGCGGATCAGCTGGGACAGCGGTTTGCGCGAAGCATGGACGCCGGGCGAGCAGGGCGCGCAGGAGATGCTCGAGCTGTTCGGCGACGACGCGATCGGTGACTACGTGCAAGCGCGCGATCTGCCGGCGCGGCATGGCACCTCGCGACTGTCTCCGCACCTGCACTTCGGCGAGATTTCGCCACGGCAAATCCATCACGCACTGCACGCGCAGGCACTTCGTGTCGATGCAAAGCGACGCCCGGATATCGAGCCCTACCTGCGTCAGCTTGGCTGGCGCGAGTTTGCGCATCACCTGCTGTATCACTTCCCGCGCACGCCGACTGATAACTTCAATCCACGTTTCGACGGCTTTCGCTGGGCCGCTGCCGACGAAGTGCTGCTGCAGCGCTGGCAGCAGGGCCGCACCGGCATCCCGTTGGTCGATGCGGGCATGCGTGAGTTGTGGCATACCGGCTGGATGCACAACCGCGTGCGCATGATCGTCGCCAGCTTCCTTACCAAGAATCTGCGCCAGCACTGGCAGCACGGTGCGCGCTGGTTCTGGGACACGCTGGTGGATGCGGATCTCGCCAACAATACGCTGGGTTGGCAGTGGGTAGCGGGCTGTGGCGCGGATGCGGCGCCGTATTTTCGGGTGTTCAATCCGGTGACGCAGTCGCTGAAGTTCGATCCGCAGGGCATCTATCTGCGCCGCTGGTTGCCGGAACTGGCCGAAGCGCCAACCGCGTTACTACATGAGCCATGGAAGGATCCGGCGCTGCTGAAACGCAGTGGTTACCCGGCGCCGATGGTGGACCTCGGCGCATCACGTGCCGAGGCGCTGGCGGCGTATCAGCTCTCGCGCGGTTGATCGGCGACTGCGCCGTTGCCACCACGTTTCAGCAGCCACGCCAGCACCGGCGGCGTCACCATCGCGGTGAGCAGCGACATCGCCACGATGATCGCGTAGATACGGTTGTTGAAGACGCCGGCAGCGAGGCCGAGGCTGGCGATCACCACGCCGACTTCGCCGCGCGGCACCATGCCGAAACCGATGATGGTGGCACTGTGCTTGCCCAGCGAAAGCGAACCGAGCCAGCCGCCGGCGAGCTTGGAAACGATCGCGATCGCGGTGACCGCGGCGAGCATCAGCAGGGCATCGGTGTTGGCCAGCTCATGCAGGTCGATCTTGCTGCCGGTGACTACGAAGAAGAACGGCGTGAGCAACGCGAGCAGCGGCATGGTCTGCTTTTCCAGCGTGTGCTGCTGGCGCGTTTCCGAAGCGATCATGCCAGCGAGGAACGCGCCGATGATCGCCGCCAGTCCGAACAGGGTGGACAGGTAGGCCAGTCCGAGGCACAGCGCCAGCACGATCATCAGCGGCGAATGCGGGGCCAGCGGTTTCTCCAGCCAGCTGGAATTCCAGCGCATCACCTGCGCGCCGCCCAGGCCGACCACGGCGATGAAGCCAATCGCGCCAGCCAGCACCAGCAGCAGGTGCGAGAGATTGAAGCCACCACCACCCTGCATCGACACCACCACGCCGAGCAGCAGCATCGCGAGGATGTCGTCGATTACCGCGGCGCCAAGGATCACCTTGCTCTCGACGCGCTGCAGTGCGTTCAACTCCTGCAGTACGCGTGCCGTGATACCTGCCGAGGTGGCGACGAATGCGGCGGCCACGAACAGCGACTTGTCCCAGTCGAAGCCGTTGCCATGTGCCCATACGCTGCCCATGCCGAATGGCACCAGCACGCCGAGCACACCGACCAGGAAGGCCACCTTGCCGACTTTCTTCAGATCCTCCAGCCGGGTTTCCAGGCCCACCGAGAACAGCAGCAGCACCACGCCGATTTCGGCCAGTACATCCAGCGGCGTACCGGTGGCGGTCTGTTCGGGCGTGATCCAGCCGAGCAGTGACGGTCCGATCACGCAACCGGCGGCGATCTCGCCGACCACGCCGGGCAGCTTCAGCCGTTGCGCAATTTCGCCGCCGATCTGGGCGGCGACGAACACGATGAACAGGGTGAACAGGATGTCGCTGGCGTGTTCCATGCGGCGTGCGTCCAGGCTGTCGGCAGAGCCTGCATCCTACATGCGTGCCGAGGTGCCGTGACAGCCCATTCAACGCGGGCTGCTTACTAAGTCGTTGCGGTGGCGCGCACCGGGCGATCATGCCGCAATCGGCTGAACACGCGACTGGCTATGGCGGTGATTGCTGCCAGCAACAGTACGGTCCAACGGAATGCGATGACGTAGTCTTCGTGAGCGTGACCTTGCAGCAGCGCTTCCATCAGCAGGGTCGACAGTGCGATGCCGAAACTCATCGCGAGGTATTGCGCGGTCGAGGCCATGGACGAGGCCATCGAGGCGTGCTTGATGTCCAGGTCGTTGTAGATCAGTGTGTTCATCGCGGTGTACTGCAGTCCCGAAAAACTGCCATAGAGGAAGGTCAGCAAGGCAATCAGCCAGACTGGCGAGGTCGGGCCGAGCAGGGCGAATGCAGCCAGCAGCACGGCCACCATCAGGGTGTTGCCGAGCAGCAGGCGACGGTAGCCGAAGTGGATCAGTGCCCGGTTGATCGCCCATTTGGCGCTGATCGAACCGAGCGCCTGCGGCACCATCATCAGGCCGGCCATCATGGGCGACCAGCCGCACCCCACCTGCAGGAACAACACCAGCAACAGGAACATGCCCGAAATGCCGAGCCGGGTGAACAGGCCGCCGGCCAGCGCCACCCACACACTGCGCACGCGCAACAGGCTCAGGTCCGCCACCGGATGCGCGGTGCGCCGGCTATGCCACACATAGGTCGCGCCGAGCAGCAGCGCGACCGCACTGCACAGTCCGATGTGCGCCCACGGCACCGGCTTGCTGCCAGCCAGTTCCGACGCGGTGAGCAGCAAGGCCGAGGCGGCTGCAAACAGAAGGAAGCCGAACAGGTCGAAGCGGTTCGCATGTTCCAGGCGGTAATCGGGCATGTCGCGCCGGTTCATCCACACGCCGGCGATCGCCACCGGCACGTTGATCAGGAAGATCAGCCGCCACGAGGTGAACTCGACCAGCGCGCCGCCGAGCAGCGGCCCAAGCACCGAGCCGAGCAGGCCGAACGTGGCCACCGTGCTCATCGCGCGCACGAACTCGCGCTTGGCGATACTGCGCACCAGCACGTAGCGGCCTACGGGCATCAGCGAGGCACCGCCGATGCCTTGCAGTACCCGCGCGGCGACCAGCTCCGGCAAGGTCTGCGCAATGCCGCACAGCAGCGATCCCGCGCCGAACACGATGATCGCGACGCCGAAGACCCGGCGCGTGCCCAGGCGGTCGCACAGCCACGGACTCGCCGGAATAAGAATCGCCAGGGTCAGCACATAACTGGTCAGCGCTGTTCGCATACCCAGTGGAGTGACGTGCAAAGCCTCGGCCATGGCCGGTACCGCGGTGTTGACCACAGTGGAGTCCAGCGCTTGCATGAAGAAGGAGGCGGCGACCAGCCACAGCAGGCCACGATAGCGTTCGCGCGTTGATACCTCAGGCAGGATGGCTGAAACCGTCGCTGGCATGGAGGCAGCGGAGGCGGCAGCGTGAGGATCCGCGGCGGCTTGGGGAGGCATGTCGCGCCATGATACCTGTTGTGACAGTTTGATTTTCTTCGTTGGCTTGCGCTGAGTCAGACTAATTTCATCTGTGGGTCGTGGCTACCAGCATGTTTCCATATCCTCATCAAAGGTATTAAAGCGTTGCTTGGGCATCTGCACATTACTGCGACTGTGTGTTTCAAAGCGCTGCGTGCAGAGCCTGCCCGGAGCGGTCGGCCATTTCCATCGCAGGCCGTGCCAGGACGGCTATCGTTCACCGGTGTCGTTAAACTGCGGCAAGATCCCAGGAGACCCGCATGACCGAACGTCCGGCCCCTGCCCAAGCTGTGGCTCACGCCGCCGCACTACGGGCGCAGATCGAGCAGGCCAACTACCGCTATCACGTACTCGACGATCCGGAGATTCCCGATGCCGATTACGACCGTCTGATGCGCGAGCTGGAAGCGCTGGAAGCGGAATATCCGACACTCGCCTCTGGCGATTCACCGACGCGCAAGGTGGGTGCACGAGCGCAGGGCGGTTTTGCCGAAGTGCGTCATCTGCTACCCATGCTGTCGCTGGGCAATGCGTTTGAGCAGGAGGGCGAAGGCGAGCGCGAACGCTTCCGCGAAGTGGCCGAGTTCGAGCGACGCATCGAACAGACGCTGGATCGACGCGAGCCCGTATTCTCGGTGGAGCCGAAACTCGATGGCCTGGCGATCAGCCTGCGCTACGAGCAGGGTGTATTCGTGCAGGGCGCCACGCGCGGCGACGGAGAAACCGGCGAGGATGTGACCGCGAACCTGCGCACGGTGCGCGCCATTCCATTGAAGCTGCGTGGCGAAGGCTGGCCCACAGTGCTCGAAGTGCGCGGTGAGGTGATCATGCTGCGCAAGGATTTCGAGTCGTTCAATGCCTATGCCCGTGCGCATGATGAGAAGCCGCTGGCGAATCCGCGCAACGGCGCGGCCGGTTCATTGCGCCAGCTCGACCCGGCGATCACGGCGAAGCGCCGACTGAGTTTTTTCGCCTATGCGATCGGCGCAGTCGAAGGCGGCACGCTGCCGCAGACGCATTCGCAGACATTGCTGAAGCTGCGCGAGTGGGGCTTTCCGGTATCGCCGGAAGTCGATGTTGCCCGGGGGTTCGATGGCTTGATCGCCTACTTCCGTCGCATCGGAAAGAAGCGCGACAGCCTGCCGTACGACATCGACGGCGTCGTCTACAAGCTGGACGACTACGCCGGCCAGCGCGAGATGGGTTTCGTCTCGCGCGCGCCGCGCTGGGCGATCGCGCACAAGTTTCCGGCGCAGGAGCAGACTACGCGCCTGCTCGACATCGAAATCCAGATTGGCCGGACGGGTGCAGCGACACCGCGCGCGCGAATGGAGCCAGTGCAAGTGGCTGGCGTGACGGTGACCTACGCCACCTTGCACAACGCCGACCAGATCGCACGGCTGGATGTCCGCGTGGGCGATACGGTCATCGTGCGCCGCGCCGGTGATGTGATTCCGGAAGTGGTGCGGGTGATCGAGGACCAGCGCCCGGCTGGAACAGTGCCTTGGGCAATGCCGACGCACTGTCCCATCTGCAACTCAGCACTGATCCGCGAAGAGGGCGCAGCGGCTTGGCGCTGTTCCGGCGGGCTGATTTGTGCCGCGCAACGCAAGGAGGCGCTGATCCATTTCGCCTCGCGGCGTGCGATGGATATCGAGGGCCTCGGCGAGCGCTTCGCCGAAGCACTGGTGGAACTCGACATCGTGCACACACCAGCCGATCTGTATGGATTGAGCGTGGACGATTTCGTCGACATGAAACGGCGCATCGACGAGCGGGATGGGACCACGCCGGAGACGGTAAAGGCCGGCAAGGTGGCGACCAAGTGGGCCGAGAACCTGGTCGCGGGCATCGAGGCCAGTCGCCACACCACGTTGGCACGTTTCCTGTTCGCGCTCGGCATCATGCATATCGGCGAGAGCACGGCGAAGACGCTGGCGAGCTGGCTGGGGCGGCTTGAATTCGTGCGCAGCATGCCGGCACCGGTGTTGCGCGTGCTGCCGGATATCGGCGATGAAGTGGCGTCCTCGATCGCCAGCTTCTTCGCACAGCAAGGCAATCAGCAGGTGGTCGACGCGCTGCTTGATGCCGGCATTGTGCTCAGTGACGAGGCCGAGCCAACTCCGCTGTTGCGCGATCGGCTGAACCTCGGTGTGTTGCTGGATCAGGCGGGGATCAGCAAGCTCGGCCCCAAGAGCACGCGCCTGCTCGTCGAGCATTTTCCGACGCTGGACCGGTTGCTGACTGGCGGTACCGCCCACTGGATTACCGCCGGACTGCCTCAAGCGGCCGCATCGAGCCTGCAGGAGTTTCTCGCCGATCCGGTCGCGCTTGCCGAACTGCGCGATACTGAGGCAGCGATGAAACAGCTGCTGTCCGCCATTCCAGCCACGGCGGCGGCGGGCAACGCGCCGCTTGACGGGCAGACCTTTGTGCTCACCGGCACACTGGCTTCGCTAAGTCGTGACGACGCGAAAGCACGGCTGGAAGCGCTGGGGGCGAAGGTATCCGGTTCGGTATCGAAGAAGACCAACTTCGTGGTCGCCGGCGAAGCAGCCGGCTCCAAGCTCGACAAGGCGCAGGAACTGGGTGTGACAATATGGGATGAAGCGCAGCTGCTGGCTTTGCTGGCAGGGCACGAGGGGGCAACATGATGCATGAAATGTCACGGGTCGCAATGCTGCAATTGCGCGCGCGACTGTATGCGTTGATCCGCCTGTTCTTCCTCGAGCGCCATGTGCTGGAAGTCGAAACGCCGATCCTGTCCGCCGCCGGCAATACTGATCCAAACATCGAGAGCTTCAGTACGACCTTCAGCGGGCATGTCGATGCCGGTGCGCGCGAACGCTGGTTGCGCACCTCGCCGGAGTTTCCACTCAAGCGCCTGCTCGCTGCCGGGGTCGGCGACTGCTACGAGCTGGGCCGGGTGTTCCGCAACGGCGAGGCCGGTGGACGACATAATCCCGAATTCAGCATGCTGGAGTGGTATCGGGTTGGTTGGTGTCATCGCCGGCTGATGGAGGAAACCATCGCATTGATCGAGGCGGCGCTGGCGATGGTCGGGCGACGGGCCGAGGTGCTGATCGAGAGTTACCGGCAACTGTTCCTGGATGAACTCGGCATCGACCCGCTGCATGCGCCGATCGACGAACTGCGTGAGCCACTGGCGGAGTACAACATCGGCCCGGATGGCCTGGGGCGCGATGACTGGCTCGACCTGTTGATCACGCACAAGCTGCAGCCGGCGTTTCCGCGCGACCGCATCACGGTGATCCACGACTATCCGGCCACACAGTGCGCACTGGCCCGTATCCGACCGGGCGAAACGCCGCTGGCCGAGCGCTTCGAGCTGTACCTTGGAAGCCATGAGGTGGCCAACGGTTATCACGAATTGAACGATGCAGCGGAGCAGCGCGGACGCTTCGAGCGTGACAACGCAGTGCGTCGTAGCCGTGGCCTGCGTGAGATCCCCATCGACGAATCATTGCTCAAGGTGCTCGACGCAATGCCCGATTGCGCCGGCGTCGCGCTCGGTGTGGAGCGTCTGCTGATGTGCCTGGGTGGCACTGACGCTATTGCCGACGTGCTCGCGTTTCCGTTCGCCAGTGCATGAAGCACGGCACGCGGTCCGGTAGGCCGCGTGCCGTGTGATCCGGACGCGTTAGCTCAGATCACCCTTGATGTCCGGCTGCGTGGGTTGATCGCTCCACAGGAAGCGGTAGATCAGGCCGCCGAGGATGCCGCCGATAATCGGCATCACCCAGAAGAACCACAGCTGCTCGATGGCCCAGCTACCCTGGAACAGGGCCACCGCGGTAGAGCGTGCCGGGTTCACCGAGGTGTTGGTGACCGGGATACTGATGAGGTGGATCAGGGTCAGTGCGAGGCCTATCGCGATACCGGCGAAACCCACCGGCGCACTCTTGTGCGTCGCACCCATGATGATGAAGATGAAGAAGCCGGTCATCACCAGCTCGCACAGTGCAGCGGCGCCCATCGAGTATCCGCCCGGCGAATGTGCGCCATAGCCGTTCGAGGCGAAGCCGCTGGCGGTGGCATCAAAGCCGGGTTTGCCCGAGGCGATCGTGTACAACACCAGGCCGGCGACGAGGCCGCCAACCACCTGCGCAATGATGTACGGGATCACTTCCCTCAACGGAAACCGGCCACCAGCCGCGAGGCCGCAGGTGACTGCCGGGTTGATGTGACAGCCGGAAATGTGGCCGATGGCGTAGCACATGGTCAACAGGGTCAGGCCGAAGGCCAGCGCGACACCGGCGAAGCCGATGCCAAGCCCGGGAAAGGCCGCCGCCAGCACCGCGCTGCCGCAGCCACCCATGACCAGCCAGAACGTGCCGAAGAATTCGGCGGCCAAGCGTTTGCTCATGCTCATCAGGAAACTCCTTGTCGGTTGAATGCAGGCGCACGCGCTGTCACCACGAGCGCTACTCGTCACAACATGCGAAGACGTTTTCCCCAGAACCTCACACCCAGAACCCCGGGGCGCTGCAACGCATGTCGATGGACGTGCGATGCCACCCCCGACACCCGGTATCCCTGCCGGACGCGCGCAGCATATAGCGATGTCAGGCCTGGTACGAGTGTTGTTCCCGGATCGACCCAACTGGCATGGTGATGCGCTATGTTGCGCGGGTCCTTGCCCGTGCGGCCCGTGGAACCACCGATGACTGATACCGCTATTTCGCCCTTGTCGAATGCCTCCGCACCTTCGCGTGCACTCGACCGCCGTGATCTGCGCACGTTGAGCCTCTCGGCCCTTGGTGGTGCGCTGGAGTTCTACGATTTCGTGGTGTTCGTGTTCTTTGCGATTCCGCTCAGCCACCTGTTCTTTCCGAAGGACACAGCTTCATGGCTGGCCCAGCTGCAGGTGTACGGCATTTTTGCCGCGGGGTATTTGGCACGGCCGTTGGGTGGCATCGTGATGGCGCATTACGGCGACAAGCTGGGACGCAAGAGGATGTTCACCCTCAGCGTGTTCCTGATGGCCGTACCAACGCTTTGCATCGGCCTGCTCCCGGTGTATGCACAGGCCGGCATGTTGGCGCCCTTGCTGCTTTTGCTGTTGCGCGTGGTGCAGGGCATTGCGGTGGGTGGCGAGGTACCGGGCGCGTGGGTATTCGTGGCCGAGCATGTACCGGCGCAGCGGATTGGCTTCGCCTGCGCCAGCCTTACCTCGGGTCTCACCGTGGGCATCCTGATCGGCTCGCTGGTGGCGACAACGATCAACCACCGGATGACACCGGCCGAGGTACTCGGCTGGGGCTGGCGATTGCCGTTCCTGGTCGGTGGCGTGTTCGGTTTCTTCGCGGTGTGGCTGCGCCAGTGGCTCAGCGAGACGCCGGTGTTCGAGGCGATGCATGCGCGCCGCGAACTGGCGGCGGGACTGCCATTGCGACAGGTGTTCGAGCGGCATCTGCCGAGCGTGCTGCTGTCGATGCTGGTGACCTGGATGCTCACCGCCGCGATCGTGGTGATGATCCTGATGACGCCGTCGCTGGTGCAGTCGGTGTTCCACATCGAGCCGGAACGCGCCTTCCTCGGCAACAACGTGGCCTCGTTCGCGCTGGCGCTGGGCTGCCTGTGCTACGGCTGGCTGGCCGATCGCATCGGTTATCCGCGAGCACTGCTGTTCGGGGCGATCGGCTTGCTGGTTTGCAGCTATGCGCTGTACCTGGACTTGCAGGCCGGTGCTGCGCATTTCGTCGCCTTGTATGCGCTGGCCGGTTTCAGCGTCGGCGTGGTCGGCGTGGTGCCGGCGTTGATGGTGGTGGCGTTTCCGCCGGCGGTGCGTTTTTCCGGCCTGTCGTTCTCGTACAACATTGCCTACGCGGTATTCGGCGGACTCACGCCACCGCTGATCGGCTTGCTGGTGAAACGATTCGGTGTGCTGGCACCAGCGCATTACGTGGCATTTACCGCGTTGGTCGGGATCGCTGTCGCGGTCTGGTCGATGGCCGCGCAGCGCACTGGGCAAAACGTGTCGCGGGCCGAGGGTTAGAACTCCAGCTCCTGTGCGGCGCACAGGTAGTCGATCATCGGCGTGACGCGCTTGAACGTTGCCACGATCCACGGCAACAGTTCGCCCGAGCAGGCGAGCGCATCGTCGAAGTTCTCGCCGACCGCAAAATCCTTGCGTTTCAGGTCCTCGATCAGCTCGTGCGCCGGATCGAAGCCGCGCGGCGGACGGCTCAGCGACTCGCCCCAGAACGTAAGGTGCTCGCGGAATGGCTTGCTTTGTGTGGCACGTTTCCACGCGGCCGGGTTGTCGGCGATGAACGCACGGATGTGTTTCAGCGCGTCCGGCTCCGGATGCCACATGCCCCCGCCGGCGAAGCAGTCGCCGGGCTGGAGATGTATGTAGAACGACGGTGCCGGGATCTCGTGCCGGCGTTCGTGGAAGAAGCGCGAACCCTGCCACGGCTTGTACGGCAGCTTGTTGTTGGAAAAACGCGTGTCGCGATAGATGCGATACAGCGAGCCGCCGTTCTTGCGCGGGTCGGCGCGGTAATGCGGGCTGATCTTCGCCAGCGGCGCCTGCAGGTCGGTGATCAGCTGCAGGAACGGCTCGCGCACGTGGCGCTCGTAATCGCCCTTGTGCTCGGTGAACCATTCGCGACTGTTGTTCTTGTCGAGTGCGCGCAGGAAACGGAAGGTGGCGGGAGTGAAATAGATCTGGGACATGGCGGGTCGATGGATGGGAGTGAGGGGGTCAGACGTTGTCGATGCCGGCCGCGAGCTGTTCGCCCCAGGCCTGCAGCTGGTCGAGCAGGGCCAGTTTGCCCTGCGCCTGTGGATCGTTGCGTAGCTCTGCCAGATGCGTGAAGTAATCATCCAGGGTGAGGCCGGTCAGTGCGGTGTGCCGGGTCAATCGCGCCTGCCGGAAATTTTCCCAGCGTGCGTGTTCGTCAGGATCCAGTGTCTCGGGCCAGTTGCGTGCGCGGTAACGGAACAAGAGCTCCGGATAACGTGGATCGCGGAACGGGAAGGTACGTTTGCCCAGTTCCGCGGCTGGCGTGGCACGCACCTGGGCAAGTAATTTCTTGTCGGCATCGGGCAGGAAACCACCGCCATATAGCGCCAGCTCGGGATCCTCCGGTGGTGGCAGTTCGGCGGCACGCTGGAATACCCGGCGCAATTTTTCCGCCAGCCCGTCCACGGCACGCAGGGTGTTGCGGTGCGCCTTGCAACGGTCGAGATCCAGTTGCAGGCGCGACAGGTCCACGCCCTGCAGCACCGACAACGGCGCCAGCGCCGGTGCGTGATTTGCGCGCACCGTACGCAGCGGAATGCGTTCGACACCCTCGGGCAGATCGGCGCGCGCGGTGAAGATACGGTCGGCAATCTCGTCCTCGTCCAGCGCCAGCCATTCGGTCGGATCGGTAGCGAGGTCGTACACGATCACTTCGCCGGCACGGCTCGGATGCGCTGCCAGCGGTGTGATCACGGCCAGGCAATGCCGGCTGGCCGGATAACGCGAGGACACATGCACCACCGGCGTCATGTTCACCACGTCGAGCAGCTCGAACACCTTCTGCTTGCGGCGCAAGCCGTAATACCAGTCCCACAGCCGCGGCTGGCGCACGCGGATCAGTCGGGCCAGGTCGATCAGCGCATACACGTCCGACAAGGCATCGTGGGCGCGGTCCTGCTTGAGCTGGTTGGCGCTGGCCAGGTGTTCCAGCTTGAAGCTGGGCGTGCCGTCCTCGCGCGTCGGCCAGACGATGCCTTCCGGCCGCAGCGCCTGGCACAGGCGCACCAGGTCGATCAGGTCCCAGCGTGAATTGCCGTTCTCCCATTCACGACCGTACGGCTCGTAGAAGTTTCTGTACAACATCTGCCGGGTGAACTCGTCGTCGAAGCGCAGCGAGTTGTAGCCCACGCCGCAGGTGCCGGGCTGGGACAGTTGTTCGTGCACGCGGGCGGCGAAATCGGCCTCGTTGACGCCTTCGCACTCGGCCTGTTGCGGGGTGATGCCGGTGATCAGGCAGGCATCCGGATGTGGCGGCATCTCCAGT
>Ga0302234_10001157_pt1 | contig 18780 bp, 16 predicted proteins | sample II_Palsa_N3_2_FD_193576 | JGI IMG/M metagenome (GOLD analysis project Ga0302234, IMG submission 193576) | Peat permafrost microbial communities from Stordalen Mire near Abisko, Sweden - II_Palsa_N3_2 | ecosystem: Environmental > Terrestrial > Soil > Palsa > Peat permafrost | place: Sweden... | reverse complement strand
AGCAGATCCACCGTACGGGCGATGGGAAGGCCGACGACGTTGAAGTAGCAGCCTTCGATGCGTGGAATCCAGCGCGCCGCGTAGCCCTGGATCGCGTAGGCCCCGGCTTTATCCATCGGCTCTCCGCTGGCGATGTACTGCGCGATCTCGGCGTCCTTCAAAACATTGAAGGTGACGTGCGTGATCTCCAGTCCGCGCACGATTCTGCTGCGTGTGACGGCGGCGATGCCGGTGAGAACGGTATGGGTTCGACCGCTGAGAAGCTCGAGCATGCGCCGGGCATCGGCGGTGTCGACCGGTTTACCCAGGATCTGGCCTTCGCTTGCAACACAGGTGTCCGCCCCAAGGACGATCAGAGGATCATCGAGCGTGTCAGCCGCCTTATGGAGGTTCCAGATGGCCTGCGCCTTCTCCTCCGCGAGACGCTGCACATAAACCGCAGCCGTCTCCCCGGCAAGAAGTTCTTCGTTGAGGTCAGCGGCTTCGGCGGTAAAGCTGAGACCAGCCTGAGTGAGGAGTTCATGACGACGGGGCGAAGCAGAGGCCAGGATAAGCATGTCAGCTAGAGAGTATCGGCTGACAGCCTGTTCGGCAAAGCTCGCTGGCAGGATCCCAACCCCGGCACCATAGAATGATGCGTGACACAAAGCACATGAGGAATCGAAGATGACCCATAAGGGCAGAATCGCGGCAGCCGTCGCAGCGGTAGTGGTTGTGGCGATCGCGGCCATTCCACTCTTCGTCAACGTCAACACCTTTCGGCCGATGCTCGAAGAGCAGTTGACCGCTGCGCTGGGACGTCAGGTGAAGCTGGGCGAACTGAGCCTGTCTCTTTTCTCGGGCAGCGTTGTGGCGCAGAATCTGAGCATCGCTGACGATCCACAGTTCAGCTCCTCGCCTCTTCTTACCGCGTCTGCGCTGCGCATCGGCGTGGACATGCGGCCCCTGATCTTCCAACACAAAATCCTTGTGCGCAGCTTTGAGGTTGACGCGCCGCAGATTCATCTGGTCCACGCGGCCAACGGCATATGGAACTTCTCCACCATCGGCCAGGCCGCCGCAAGCCGCATACCCGACCCCCGCAAGGAGTCGGTCATTCCCAATCTCATCGTCGATGTGTTCCGCATCAGGGACGGTCACGCTACAATCGAGGGCCAGCCCGCTCAGGGAACGCCTGTCGCCTATGACCAGGTGGACGTGACGGTGCAGGACTTCTCATTTGCGAAGCAGTTTCCTTTTTCTATAAGTGCGAGTCTGCCGGGGCAGGGAACTGTCACCTTAACCGGCAAGGCTGGTCCCATCGACGCGCACAACGCCGCCAGCACCACCTTTGACGCCCAGCTTGCGCTGCACCACTTCGATCCTGTAGCAACGGGCTTCCTCGACAAGAGCGCCGGGATCACCGTGCTGGCCGACGTGGACGCGCGCACTGTCTCCAACGGAACGACGGTCAACAGCAACGGAACCGTACACACCCAGCATTTGCAGCTTCGCCCCGATGCGGTTCCAGCCCCTAAACCCATCGACATTACCTACAACGTGACTCACACCCTAAGCGACAACACCGGCCAGCTGCAGGACGCAACCGTCCAGACCGGCAGGCTCGCCGCCCATCTGAGCGGCGACTACAGCCTGTTACCCGGCACCGTGCAGCTCACCATGAAGCTGTCTGGACAGAGCCTGCCGATCGATGAACTACAGGCCCTGATCCCTGCCGTAGGCGTGAAGCTGCCGAACGGCTCCGTGCTTCAGGGCGGCACGCTCACCACCAGCCTGAGCATCGCCGGACCCCTGCAGGACCTGGTCATCACCGGACCGGTCGAGCTTGGAAATACACGGCTGTCCGGCTTCAATATGAGTTCGCAGCTCAAGGGAATCGCCGGCATGGCGATGGGCGATACGGGAAACATCACCAACATTCAGACGCTTCGTCTGGACCTGCGGATAACCAAAGCGGACGTGAACGCGAGCAACATCTACGCCTCGCTGCCCGCACTGGGCGACGCTGTAGGAAACGGCACCGTATCTCCCGCGGGCGCGCTGAACTTTAAACTGAGCATGAAGATGGACACCACTCACGGTATCGGCGGCAAAGCGGTTGGTCTGTTGACGTCGCTCAACGGTACGAGTGGAAAGACGGCGGCACAGGCCGCAAAGACCGGCGTGCCGGTCACTATTACAGGAACATCGGCCAACCCCATCATCACCCCCGACGTGAAGGCAATGCTGAAGAACAATGCTTCTTCGATCTTAAGCAATCAGAAGAGCAACGGCCAGCATGTCATCAACAAGCTGGGTGGGCTCTTCAGCAAAAAATAACCGGGCCGCAACAACTCTGCCGCGGCCCAGGCTTTATGCTTTGACGTCTTCGACCGAGATGTGCGCCTGCATGGTGTGGGTCTTGCCGGGCGCAAGTGTGACGGTATCTGCGGCAGCGTTGACGGTCTCGACCGCGATGTACTCGTGCCACTCGCTCGGGTCCAGGTCGGCTATTTTCAGCACTCCGTCCTCCCATGGGTTCCAGACGACGGTGGTGTTGGAGTTCGTCTTGGCAACGGTGATGCGGCGCTTGCCTGCATCATCATGTATCACGCAGGTGCCGGCGGTGTTCAGGTAGACACGGTCCGTTGTGGCTGTGATCTTAACCGGGCCGTGCTGCACCTTCTCCTGAAAGTTATCGACCTTATCGAGATAATGTATGCCGTCGAGACCGTCGACACTGATCTCGTGGATATCGACGACCGAGTAGTAGGTGTGCATCGCCTCCTCGAAGACGAGCGGAGCCTCTGCGTTGTTGGCCACGGTGAGCTGCATCGTGAGGGTGCGGCCAATCGTGAGCTGAAAAGCAAGATGGAAATGGTCATAGCCGAGGCTGCGGCTCATCTCGGTTGGCCCCAGCGTGAAGGTGAGGTGAAGATCGTCGCCAGCAACTGCGGCGAAGCTGAGGATCCAGTTCTGGATGCGGGCAAAGCCGTGGCTGGGGCCGGTTTTTCCGTCGTGGCGCGCGGCAAACCATGGGAAGGCGAGGGGCACACCACCGCGAATGGGCTTGCCAGGAGCGAAGTCGCTCTTGCGGCTGAGGAAGAGAACTGGCTTCTGCCCAGCGGGCTGCCAGTGTGCGAGATGCGCTCCCTGCAGATAGACCGTGGCCTTTGCCTGAGGCGTGGTGATCTCCGTATAGATGAGACCGGAGGGCGTTGCATGAAAGGCGAGGACGCCGGGAATGGCGAAGTGTTCTTCGAGTTGCTCTATATTCATGATGGTCTCTTCGTTGGTCAGTGTTGGATTAAATCTGAGAATACGCGGCTGGGCTCAGAATCAGGTTCGAGATGTTGCTCACGATCTCTTCATAGCTGTATAGCGGCGAGGTCTTCAGCTTCGTCCACGCAGGGTCGGCACGGAAGACGTCCCACTTTGCGTTGAGGTCGTTGATGTCGGGAAACGTGAGCATGTAGGTGAGGTTCGGCATACGTGGGCCGATCAGCGTATCGCCATAGAAGACCTGGCCACAGCCGGCCCTCTGAAAGATTTCGAACTCGCCGTGATGAAACATCTCGATCTTGCGAACATGGTCCTGGCTGCTGGGGCTCTCGTAGGTGCGGAGCTGAAAGATGCGCTTGCCGTTATGCGTTGCCGAAGCCGGTGGCGTGAGTTGTGGCCAACCCTCGAAGGCGATCAGTAATGAACTTTCGATGCGCTGAAACGCAGGCGCTGTGGCGGGCGCGTTCCAGAACGGCTCTGCGGCCTTCATGAACTGCGTATCTTTTGCCAGTTGCAGCTCTGCCGTGGCGAGCGTCTCGAGCTTTGCGCAGGGCAGCAGCAGATACAGCGTCGGCGTCTCGGGGCCAATGTCGAGATGAAACGCTCCGACCGGTGCAATGCCCATGCGGTTGAGTGCAGGGATCAGCGCGTCGGCAATATAGCTCTCCGTAAGCTTGATCTGCGGTCCGGTCTGTAGATGATATTTACGAATCTCGTAGAACTCGCGCGGCTTGCCGGAGGGTGTCTGCACCGGAGACTGGCCCGATGCGGAACCGGCCATAGCGAGAGCGGATGTTGCCAAAGACGAGGTCAAAAATTCACGCCTTTCCATGGAACTCTCCTGAAGAGTGATACCTGCAATGCAGATTTAAGATCGCATCCAAAAGAATACAGGCAGAGCGGTGAATCGCGCCTGCAATGTTAAATACAGAACACCCATCGAGGATTTTACGTGCGCTGCGATCCCTGGCTTTATGCTTAATGGATCATGCGCTGTCTCCCGTTCCGCCTGCTGGTCTCCATGGCTCTCCTGTTCGCCGTAACGCGCGCAGCCTCTGCGATTGAAGTAACGATGTCTGCGCAGGCGCTTGAACGTACTCTGCGGGCTCAGCTCTTCAATGGTCCCGAAGGCCGCTATTACATTCGAGGCGACGCCAGCTCGCCCTGTTATGTCTATGCGGACTCGCCGCACGTCACCTTCGTGCAGGACCGCATCGTCGTGCATATCCACGCGAAGGCGAAGCTTGGCACCCCCGTCCACGGCGCATGTCTCGGCGTTTCGCTTTCCACCGATGCCGACGTCTCTCTGATCCCCGACGCCGAAGAGGAGTCGATCGGCTTCCGCGATGCGCGGATTGAACGGCTCAGTGAATCGAAGGAGCTCAACTTCCTCCTCGTGCCGTTTCTCAGCCACAAGCTGCCCGCACAGATGAAGGTGAACGCCGCCGTGCTGATGCGGCAACTGCTCAGCCGCTCGACCGAGACGACCGGCTACACGCTCGCGCTAAACTCATTGAAACTCCACTCCCTATTGGTCGAAGGCGAATCGCTGGTCATGGACGTTGACGCGGACCTGAAGGTCGACTGAGGCCGTCCGCCTCTACTGAGGAATCGGCGCAGGCCCAGTCGGCGCAGTTGGTAGCACAGTCGGCACAGTTGGTGTAGCAGGCGTAGGCGCAAGCGCAGGTACGGCTACCGGGCTGGTCGCCGGTGTCACCAGCGGCCGCCTCGTCACAGGATCTCCCGCACCCGGCTCAGCTGCATTCGTCACAGGCTCCCCCGGCACAATCTCGACCGCAGCGTCTTTGGGGGCTTTGAAGCGGCCATCTGTGAGATATGCCACAACGAGACCCGCCGTGAGCTCCGGGTTCAGCACCGCCAGCGGCACCACATATTTCTTCGACTTCACCACCGACTCCACGATGCCATCGATAGGATGGCTGCGATGAATGCTCCCAGGCACCTGTGGAATCTGGAAGGTTGAAAACTCCAGCTCAGGGTGCTTCTTCGCATATTTGGTCAGCGATCGCGCCACCTGCTTGGGTGTCGTGATCCCGAGGTCGACAAAAAAATTGCGGTGCACACCATGCGGATAGTAGACATTCAGCAGCGTCCGCGAAAAGTCGGCGCAGTTGTGAAAGAGCAGATTGAAGTGCCCCATATTCCGGCTGTCGTTGAACCTCGCCATAAAGCGCTCGTCCTCGTCTGCCGACGTCTGAATCTGAAAGCCGTAGATCCTGCGATCGTAGGATGCGCCAATCAACTGAATCCATTCGCCGCCCGGCGCCTCACCAGCCTTCGGTCCCGACGGAACATCCGGCGCATACTCCTCCAGATGCCTGCGGCGATACGCATCGCGCAGACTCGCCTCCGTCGCGGCGTCGGCCTCCGCCGGCACATCCTTTACCTGCTCCACCGCATACAGATAGGGAACCAGTGGAATCGCCAGCCAGTCATAGCCGTCGATCTTGTGATATCGGCTGATGACCGCGCCAGGCTCACCTGGGTTGCATGGCCGCAAATGTGTCGGCGACTCTGCGCAGATATGGTTCAAATAGATAGCGGCATGTCCCGTGGGGTTCATTGCCCCAAACTCGCCGTACGGCTCCTCCATCAGCAGAGCGGCATCGGCGCGCGCACGAACTGCCCCTGCTGTCAGCATAAATATCGCGAGCATTGTCAATGCGGCGCGTATCTTTCTCATTCCAGACTCTCCGCGATGGCGTCCATCAATATAATTCGTTGAACCCCTATTGTCGCAGACGAGTTGCGCTCGTTTCTATATCCATAAAGGAACGACTATCGTCTCTGGTGAATAAGCAATCTCTCGAAACACCCTGATTCCAGACTGAAATCGAAGTGTTTCAGAAGGACAGACGCGCTCCGAACTGGAACTGGCGCGGGTCGGACGCAGCCGTCGGTGTTCCCGCCGCGGTGTAGAGAAGGTTCACGTCGAGCGTGTCGTTTTTGTTGATGAGGTTGAAGACATCCGCAGTCAGCTGCAGTGCAAGCTCATGCGAGAAGGTAAACGCTTTGGCGAAGCGCATGTCGGTGAAGACGGTGTAAGGTTTCACTCCGGCATTGCGTCCCAGATCGCCGTTGAAGTAGCTGCTGTCGGGACCGGCAGTGGGAGGAGCATCGCTGTAGCAGGGAAGATTCAGATATCCCGTCGGCGAATAGCGAGAGGCGACCGGCGCATTGCCGCAACTCGTGGTCCCACTGTTTGCAGCGACCACATTCGGTCGATCCGTAAGCGGGTCGAAGTCGAAGTTGGTATCCGTGCCGGTAAGAATGTTGAAGGGCCTGCCGGAGGAGATCTCAAAGATGGGCGCAACCGTGACGCCCGAAAAGACCGCATGGACAAACCCTGAACCGCCGATGTGGCCCGTGTTATAGACACCCGACAGAACCAGGCGATGACGCTGATCGAAGGTCGAGACGCTCCGCTCAGCGTTTGGGTCGAAGTTGTTCTGCGGCGCATCCGAGGTCGAGACCACGTCTGTGGAATCGTCGATGGCATGAGACCAGGTGTAGCTGACCAGAAACTCGTACTTCGTGGTGAAGCGCTTCCTCAGGTTGACGCTGAGCGCGTTGTAGTCCGATGTGCCCGTCGTGAGATTCGGCGTCATATCGCCGAAGGGCACAGGCAGTCCAACGCCAAGACCATCCGCCGAGGCAATCTCACTGGCCAGCGCAACGCATTGTCCCGCGCCTGCAGACACGAGAAACGGCGCAAGCGAGGGGTTCAGCCCGGAGCGACGGAAGAAGTTCAGCAGCGGAGGAGTGACATACGGCCCAGTCGGACCAACCCCGCACGGATTCACTCCACTCGCCGTTGCCACCGTCAACGGGCTCGACGTAGCGCTCGCCGTTCCTGGCTGCGCGGTACCTGCCTTGACTGCATTCACCGCATTGCGCCAGTTGGCGACAAGCAGCTGCGGATTCACCGGGTTCACGTTCACCGGGCGATTGAGATGCCGCCCGCCCGTGGAGTTATACGCAAGGTTGAGCGTGAGTTCATGCCCCAGATCCTGCTCGATCCCGAAGGAGATCTGCTGCACATAGGGCGTGACGTAGTTCAGATCGGCAGGCAGTCCCGAGGGAAGAATCGCCAGCGGAAATCCCGTTGCGAGGAAGTTCTGATTGACGAACTCCGAGTTTGAATTATTCGGATCGAATCGCTGCTGCGCCGGCAGATAGTTGAGACCCGCCGCATAAGGCCCAAGGCAGTTGGCATTGCCCAGCGAGCCCTGAAAGGTATTCGTCGCGTTCAGATTCGCCGCTGGGTTGACCGTGCTGGCTGCGGTGCAGGGTGTGCCACCGGCGAGAATCACCAGAGGAACCCGCGTCGAGTTGAAGACACTGGACTGCGACTCCAGATTGCCGGGTGCGCGGTCGTAGAAGATACCGTAACTCGCGCGCAAAACGGTTTTGGCATTACCGAGCACATCCCAGGCCAAACCGATGCGCGGAGCGAAGTTCGTATCCTGCAGACGAATGCCTTCGCGAATCCCATAGGCGCGCTCTGCGGCGTAGGTGTTGGCGTTCAGCGCACCCTGCGTGGGGAAGGCCTCGATGTCGTACCGTAGCCCCAGGTTGAGCGTAACCCTGCTGGTAACCCGCCAGCTGTCCTGCAAAAACGCGCCAAGAACCTTCAGATCGTATTTGAAGGTCGTCTGGCCGATGCCCTGCGCAAACGACTGCGGAATTCCAAGCCCGTAAGCCTGAATCGGCGAGAAGCCCGGCAGACCGGCCAGCGAAGAGGAGACATCGGTCGCATTCAGCGCAGCGAAGGTGTAATCGCCGCCGCCATACAACTGGCCCTGCTTCAGATTGATAGGGATGTAGCGCAGATCGACGCCGGTCTTGAAGGTATGACCGCCTCGCGTATACGTGAAGTTGTCCTGCAGCTGGTTCTGATCTTCGATACGGTCGACGACCGAGAACGGCGTCTTGCCGAAGTAAGCGTAGCCAGGGATATTGACCGCGACTCCGCTGCCGCCCGGAGAGCTCGAATTGGAAAAGAGCACCGGATGCCGCGCAAACTGGTAGCGCAGCTCGTTCACCTTGTTGCTGCCCATCAGCAGCGTGTACTGGCCTGCAATCGCAACGTCATGCAGGCTCTGCGTCGCGGTGCGCGAAAAGGAGTTCTCGCCGAGGTTCTGATTCGCCGCGCTCTCTTCAATACCGCTGATAAAGCTAGGGCTGACGCTCGCGTGAAGCGCCAGTTGCTGATTGTCCGTAATCTTGTGATCAATGCGCAGCGAGTAGATCTCGGTCTTCTCCGAGATCGGGAAGTTGCCGATCAGGCTGTTGAGTGCAGTGAACGACGCCGGCGTCGCCTGTCCCGAGGTGACGAAGTTGCTCGCACCGATCGAGGACTGCAGGAAACCAGGATTCTTCCCCGTCAGCGCAAGCGACGAACTCGATCCCACCAACGCAATATACTGCGCGATCCCCGGCGTGTTCGCAGGCGCGGCAGAAAAAAACGCCTGTTGCTGCGGCGTGCCCTGTACCGTCAGAAGCCCTGCCGGCACGCCATAAAACCTGCTGACATCGATGTTTGTCAGACCGAAGTTGTTTGCGCCAATGTCGGAGAACCCCGTCTCCTGCCGCCTCGTAATCTCAGTCGAGAAGAAATAAAACGTCTTGTCCGGAATGATCGCGCCGCCGATGGTAAAACCAGCCTGCACGCGGGTGTACGCCGGCTGATACACCGTCGAGAACGGATTGGTCGCCTGAAGGTACCGGTTACGCAGAAAGGCGAACGCGCTGGCGTGGGTCGCATTTGTGCCTGATTTAGTTACGATATTCACCACGCCGCCCGACGCCCGCCCATACTCCGCGGCAAAGCCGTTCGTGATGATCTGAAACTCCTGCACTGCATCCTGCGATACCGTGGAGCGCGTACCGCCGGAGATGTAATCGCCCGCGTCGGCCCCATCGACGTTGATCGAGTTCGACCGCGCGCGCACACCGCCGAAGTTCAGTCCCGAGGTCGGAATCGCCCCAACCGAAGGCGCAGCGTCGCGAGCGATCTGGGAGTTCGTCAGCGTGAAGTTAATGTAGTTGCGCCCGTTCGTCGGCAGGTTGTCGATCCGCTCCTGGTCGATAGTCGTGGACTGCGAGCTGCGCTGGGTCTCGATGATGTCGGCACCCGAACTGACCGTTATCACCTGTGTGCTGCCGCCCACCGCAAGCGAAAGCGGAAGCTCGGCCTGTTCGCCGATCGTGAGAATCACGTTCTTATCGACGAACGTATTGAACCCACTTGCCGTAGCCCTGACGGTGTAGTTGCCTGGCGGCAGAAGAAGAAGCTGAAAATTCCCCTGTCCATCGCTGGTCGTCGAACGCGTGAAGCCCTTGGTCTCGTCCGAGATCGAAACGGTAACGTTTGGGATCACCGCGCCCGTTTGATCGTGAACCGTGCCGTTGAGCTGCGCTGTAGAGATGTTCTGGGCTCGCAGCCCGGCGGTAAAAAGGCAACCCAAAAGGAGGAAAGCGGCAAGAGCGATCAACGAGAACAGCCGCGGTGCGCGAGTAAACATGGGTGTTGCTCCCTGTGCCATTAGCCTGAGCCTCTTGCTGTTGGCGACGGGCCGGCTGACAACTTTAACGACGCGATGTTCTACATGAATGGGTATTCAGTGTGCAAGGGCTAAAGTGCGCCGGCCGGTATACTGAGCCAGCTCTTCCTGGAGGAATTCCCTCAATGCGTTCTGTTTTGTGGGGTTTACTGATCTTCGTCGTATGTCTGCCGCTGGCCTTTGTCCTTTTCCTCATCCCGGCGGCGAAGTTTCCCGCGATGGACGCCTTCACCATGAAGTTGCCAATGGGGATTCGCAGCGCCGTTGCCGAAATGACGCTGAACAACGCCGACTACGGCAAAGATTCGTCGAAAGCCACCGACCGAGCCATCCAGTTCGATCCCGACAACGCCGAGGCCTGGGCCCAGCGCTGCCACGGCGAGTACGACGAGACCAGAATCAGCCTCGCCGCATGCCGCAAAGCGATCGCACTCAACCCCTCAGGGTCCAACTTCAACGGCCAGGGAACCGCACAGGAGCGGGCGAAGGACTACTGTGCAGCCGAGGACTCCTATACCCGGGCGATTCAGGCCTCCAGTAATAACGCGACTTATCTCCGCAATATGGCGCGGGCTGCTCTGCGCTGCGGACATGTAGGCGCCAGCGTCGCGGGGTTCGAGGTCGCCGAAGGCCTCGACGCAAAAGCAGCCGCCGACTCCGACGAGGAAGACGACGTAAAGACCGATCTGGTCACCGACCGCGAATATCTCACCGTCGTCTACGGCAAAACCAACGAGCAGGCCAAAGCCGGCGCTGCCTGTGCCAAAGCCCACGCCGACTGGAAGAGCTGCCAATGCGAGCTGAACGACGCCGGTGTTAAATGCAGCGGCGTACCAGCGGATTCTGTATCGAAGAAGTAAGCGCCGAACAAGCCGCACAGCCACGCGTAGTCCGGAGACCCATTGTTCACACCGCACACGTATCCGACAGCGCTGCTCCTGATGCTGCTCAGCATGGTGTGCTGGGGCAGCTGGGCCAACACACAAAAGATCGACAGTCGCTGGCGCTTCGAACTCTTCTATCTCGACTACACCTTCGGCCTGCTTGCTGCTGCGGTCCTGTTCGGCCTTACGCTCGGCCGCACCGACGCAACCTCCGCCAACAGCTTCTTCATCAACCTGCACGCCACGGGCAGCCGAAGCCTCCTCGAGGCCTTCGCCGGCGGCGCCATCTTCAGCATCGGCAACATCCTGCTGGTCGCGGCAATCTCGGTCGCAGGCATGGCCGTCGCCTTTCCCGTGGGAGCCGGACTGGCTCTGGTTCTCGGCTCACTCCTGAATTACTTCGTCTCTCCCACCGGCAATCCCGCTCTCATCTTCGGCGGCATCGCACTGGTCTGCGTCGCCATCGGCCTCGACGCGCTGGCCTATCGCGACCTCGAGGGCGAAGCCAGATCGACCACAAAAGGAATTTTGCTCAGCATCGGCGGCGGCATCGGAGCCGGTCTCTTCTACCCGCTGGTGGCAAAGTCGCTCAGTGGCCCAGGCCATCTCGTTCCCTACACGGTCAACGTCGTCTTCGCGCTCGGCGCTCTAAGCACAGCGCTGCCGATGAGCTGTCTTCTGATGCGCAAACCAGTCAGCGGCCCACCGCTCACACTGCGCGACTACACCGCCGGCGATCTGCGGCTCCATGCCTGGGGCATAGCTGGCGGCCTGTTGTGGGGGATCGGCACCATTGCAAACTTCGTCGCGTCTTATGTCCCGATGATCGGCCCCGCAACCTCATTCGCTATGGGCGAAGGCAACACGATGATCTCTGCGCTGTGGGGCGTCTTTGTCTGGCGCGAGTTCAAAGGCGCAAACGCCCGCGTAAAGCTTCTCCTCGCAATGATGTTTCTGTTTTTCCTGCTCGGACTCACCTCGATCGCACTGGCTCCGATCATTAAGTAAGTCAGCGAGCCTCTTTCCCTCTGCGCGCAGAGGATGTACCGCTTGCTCCCGTCGGACACATATCAAGCAGTGGACAGCCCGCACACCTCGGCTGCGAGTGCGTACACAGCCTCTGCCCATGCGTTTTGATCAGCACATGATGCTCATCCAGCATCATCGGCGACCACTCCGTCGGAGCCATCTCCATCAGCCGTTGCTCGGTCTCATGCGCATCCGCACCTTTCCGCACAAATCCGAGCCGTTGCGTCACGCGCAGGTGGTGGCTGTCCACGCACATCGCTCGTCGGCGCAGCGAACTGAAGTTCACCACAGCGCCGCTGGTCTTCGCGCCGACGCCGTCGAACTGCTCCAGCCACGCTCGTATCTTCTCCGTGCGATAGCTGCTGAGGAAATCCAGCGAAAGCGTTCCGCAGCGCTGCGTAATCTGTTCCAGCGCCTGCTTCAGCTGAACCGCCTTCCGCTCAGGAAACGTAATCGCCCGAATCGCCTCTTCAATCTCCGGAACCGGAGCATCCCGCAGCGCCTCCCACGTGCCGAAGCGCGTCTGCAGATGCTGCACCACCTGGTACGTCACCTCGGTTTTGGTGCGCGACGAGAGCAGGGAATAGATGAACTGCTTCAGCGGGTCCCACACCACGCGCTCCGGTGGCTGGCCATAGAACGCCAGCAGGCGGCGGTGAATCTCCACAAGGCGTGTATCGGGAAAGAGCGGCGCGGCCTGCATCACTTCTGATTTTATTCCGCTTCGGCGATGCAGTTAATTGCGCGTGACGCCAATCCGCGAACCTTCCGGAGTCTGCATGCCCCATGCCATGCGCGGCGTATTGTGTGCCAGCCCAACGCGGCCATCCGGCCCCAGCAGAATGATGCCGCCATGTCCACCGAGTCGGCTGAAAAGATAGTCGATAGCAGCCTGCGCCGACTCCTGCGGCGAGTCGCCGGCGGCAACCCGATCCACCGCCCACTTACCCAGCACCAGCTTCATAATCGGCTCGCCCCACCCCGTCAGCGAGACGGCAGCGGAGAGATTATCTGCATAACACCCACAGCCAATCAGCGAGGAATCGCCAACTCGCCCCGGAGCCTTGTTCAACGTCCCGCCCGTACTCGTCCCAGCCGCGATGTTGCCGTAAACGTCGAGCGCCACCGCTCCAACCGTATCGTGCGAATCGAGACTGCCGGAGAAGGTCTCATCGGGCAGCCCGGCAAGTTCATCCGCCTGGGCCTTATACAGCCGCTCCTGCTCCCGGCGAATCACCAGATCCATGTTGTCGCACAATGCCATGCCGTGCTGCCGCGCAAATCTCTCCGCGCCTGCTCCGACAAAGTACACATGCGGCGACTTATCCAGCACCAGCCGCGCCGCGCGAATCGGATTCCGCAGCCGCTCCACGCAGGCCACGCCGCCGGTGCGCAGGTTTTCGCCATTCATCAGCAGCGCATCCATCTGCACGCGCCCATCCTGCGTCAGAAACGACCCACGCCCCGCATCGAAGGTCTCATCGTCCTCCATCACGGCGACGGCGGCCTCCACGGCATCGACCGAGGTTGCACCCTTCTCCAGCAGCGCATAGCCAGCCGCCAGAGCATTGGTAATTCCATATTCGTGTGCGGCGATGGCGTCGTCGGGCATCGCCCAGGCACCGCCGTGGATCAGGAGAACAGGTTGCGTCTTCATTGCACCCTTAAGTCTACGGGATGCAGCTCGATTCTCAGCCCTCTCCACCAGCGATGCTGGTCAACAATGGTGTGGTCTCTTCGCGCTGCTGGATCTACCCCGTAACTAACGGACAGATTGCAGCTTCCGGCGTTCGGTCTCGAGGTAGGTGTACCGAATCCGATGGATGACCGTGAGCGTCGCAAACAGAGCCAGCACCCACAGCGCCGGAGCCATCACACCCCAGCGATTGCAGAGCGCGCCGAGGATCACGCAGACGATGCGCTCCGGCCGCTCCATAAAGCCCACCTTGCAGGCACCGATCAGCGCTTCGGCGCGGGCGCGCGTGTAGCTCACCATCACACAGGCCGTCATCACGAACGCGACTAACCCGACGTAAAAAAGCCGGTTGCCGCGGGCGTAATAGACCAGCAAACCAAAGAAGATCGCCACATCCGAATAGCGATCCATCACCGAATCGAAGAACGCGCCGAAGACCGAAACCTGGTTCGTCTTGCGCGCCACGCGACCATCGACCATGTCGAAGACGCCGGCGCCGATGATAATCAGCCCGGCATACAGAAACATGCGATTTGCGTTATACGCACGAGCGAAACCGAAGAAGCACGCCGCGATAATGTTGATTACCAGCCCGATGAAGGTAAGCGCGTTCGGTGAGATGCGGGTAAGAGCCAGCCCGTTGACGATCTTCTGCAGCAGCCAGCCGCTGCCTTTGCCGAATGCGCTTGTCCAGGTCAAAAAACTTACCCTCAGGGCAGAAAGCCCCATCCTTGCCGCTACATAAATAACACGTCCGGAGGCGTGTCGTTAAACCTCGTCGGGTGCGTCGTGAATCGTCAGCAACTTCAGAATCTCGAGATCGCGCTTTCCGTTCGGCGTAATCACCGTCGCGGTATCGCCAACCTGCTTGCCCAGCAGCGCACGGCCGATCGGCGAGGTCGTCGAAATCAGCCCCTTGGACACGTCCGACTCTTCGCTCGTAACCAGCTGATACTTGATCTCCTCGTCCTTGCTCGAGTCGAACACCGTAACCCGCGAGCCAAAGCCGACCTTATCGTTCGGTATATTGACGAGGTTGACCATCGCCAGTTCGCCCATCCGCTTCTTCAGCTGCCCAAGGCGCGCGTTCACGAATACCTGACGCTGTTTGGCCATGTGGTACTCGGCGTTTTCGCTCAGGTCGCCCAGCGCGACGGCCTTCTTGATCTCTGCCGGCAGTTCGGTTGTCAGCTCATGTTCCAGCAACTTAATCTCTTCTGCGAGCCTCTTTTTTACTTGTTCTGGCATGGGGCCTTCCGGATAGTACTGGCGTGCGCGCAGATGATCGTGCGGCAGCGCATTGAAGTCAAAAGACGATTATACGATGTTCAGGCGGCAAAGCCCTGCACCCAGGAAGCTTCTCCGTCACCCGTGGTCCTTCAGGCCGACTCGCGGGGTGGCCCGAACCTCCGGAAAAGACTGCAGAATCAGCACCGCAGCGACCTGGCCGATACTCTCATCGGCTTCAGTCTCCAACGCATCGTCCTGTATCGAATCCGGTCCACGGTCTGAGTGTACCGGGTCTGAGTCCACCCCGCCCGAGCGCACCGCCGCGCCGTAAAATGGTTCGATGAAGGACATCGTCGCGACCGGCGCCCTATCCACGGAGGCAGGGATTTGAAGTTTCTGGGCACCCTCCTGCTGCTGATCCTGCTTGGCGCAGCCGCAACCGGCTACGTCATCTACACCCCCTACGGCCCGTCGTCCGAGGCCTTCGTCGATATCGCCACCGGCACCGGCAGCCAGGCCATCGCCGCCGAGATGCAGCACAACGGCATCGTCCGCAACAAATACATCTTCTACCTCTACCACCTCCTCAAGGGCGGCACCCTCAAGGCGGGCGAGTACCGCTTCGACCACCCCGCCACCATGCCCGACGTCTACGCCCGTCTCGTCCACGGCGACGTCTACACCCGCACCCTCACCATCCCCGAGGGCTACAACATCTTCGACATCGCCCAGGCCATCCAGGACGCCGGCCTCGGCACCCGCGAAGCCTTCCTCGCCGCCGCTCGCCAGCACACCGAGCTTATCTCCGCGTGGACCTCCGACGACGACCACCCCGCCTCGCTCGAAGGCTTCCTCTTTCCCGACACCTACTCCTTCTCCCGCCACGCGACCCCGCTCCAGATCCTCACCGCCATGACCCGCCGCTTTCACCGCGAGGCCGTCGCGCTCGGCCTCAGTGGAAACATCGACCGAACCGTCATCATGGCCTCTCTCGTCGAACGGGAGGTCAGCCAGGACTCCGAACGCCCTCTCGTCGCCGGCGTCTTCACGAACCGCCTTGCGAAGAACATGCCTCTGGCCACCGATCCCACGGTCATCTACGCCGCGCTGCTTGAAAACCGCTGGCGCGGCACCATCTACGCCTCGGATCTGCAGTCGCCTTCGCCCTACAACACCTACAAACACACGGGCCTGCCGCCTGGACCGATCTGCAACCCAGGAGCCGCCGCCCTGCGCGCCGCCATCTCTCCAGCCCGCACCGATTACCTTTATTTTGTTAGCGATGCATCCGGCCACAGCCGTTTTGCGGTCAGCCTCGAGGAGCACAATAAGAACGTCCAGTCTTACCGCCAGACGCAGAATCGTTAGCGAAGCGGAGTAAGTCATCGCGTTACCTCGACCGAGCCACAAGAGGGCGCACTCAATTTGGGTCAAAACTCCGCGAAGCCTCATGGAACGCGGAGACATCAAACGCGTATAGAAACATAGCTCCGATGGTTCCCGTACGCTCCTGAGCGCGGCCATCCGCGCCCGGACAGATATACTTGAAGTTTGTGCCAATGAGGATAAGACAAGCGGTAGCAATGGGTTTGATTGCGATGGCTCCGGCTCTGACCGGATGCCTGACCCACACCCGCAGCGTCCCGAAGACGCGTCCTGCCGACGTGGTTCTGAATGCAACACTCGACCAGCTCCTGAAGCAGGTCGATACCCGCTTTGAGGCCGTCCAGACGATCAATTCTTCTGTCGAAATCGCTGCCACCACCGGCGGCGGCAGGCAGGGCAAGGTCGTCGAGCATCCCAGCTTCAGCGGTTACATCTTCCTCCGCAAGCCGGAGGATCTTCGTGTTCTTCTGCGCGTCCCGGTCCTCGGCTCCCAGGCGCTCGACATGGTCAGCGATGGGAAAAACTGGAAGCTGTGGATTCCGCCTCGCCACCTCGCCTACGCCGGCACCAGCCAGGTCGCAGATACCTCGCAGCAGCAGGGCCTTGAAAGCCTCCGCCCCCCTGTCATCTTTGACTCGCTGCTGGTGCGCGGCCTGGGCAAGGACCAGATCGTTGCGCTGAACCAGGATGTGCGCGTGGTCGCGAACGAAAAGGATAAAAAGGATCTGATCGAGGAGCCTGACTACGACCTCGAAATCCTGGAGCAGCCGATCGGTCAGACAGCTCATACGGTTCGCGTCATTCACATCAGCCGGGTCAATCTCCTGCCCTACCAGCAGGACATCTACGACACGAACGGCAATATCGTCACCCGCGCTTTTTACAGCGACTACCAGACCTTCGACGAGACGCCGTTCCCGATGAAGATCAGGATCGAGCGCCCCCTGGATCAGTACGGCCTGAACATTACCATCACCAAACTGACCCTGAACCAGAAGCTCGAAGACGATCAGTTCGACCTGAAGATCCCCGACAACGTCCCCATCAAAACGATGAACTAGCAATACGATCTGCGCCGTTGAAAGACCTGCGATTGCCGTTGCCCGCTCCTGCAGTCATCGACAGCAGCAGCTCAATTCGGCAGCTTCACCAGAAAAGCATTCATCTCCCGCAACACATCCGCCTCGTTCGACTTGAAGACGTAGTGATCTGCGTTCGGCAATCGAACGACGTGAGCCGACGGTATCCCCTTTTCGAATGCGTCCGCCTGAGCTGACGTCCCCTTAAGATCGCTTGCCCTGGCCGCCTCCTGTGCGCTGGGATTATCTTTGAACATCGGGCTTTTCAACATCGAATCCAGATTATGAGGCACCGCGAAGATCGCGAGCACCGGAACATGAATCTCCGTATACCTCTGTTCCCCGGCCACAATCGCCGTAGGAATGGCAGGGGGTGGACTCTGTCTGGGTGGCGGAGCAGGCATCGACTCCGACTGCTTCTGTATCTCCTGCACATCCTTTTCCAGTTGCGACACACTGATCTGCAGATCATGGATAAATTGCTTTTGATCCTGAACTCCGCCGGACAGAAACTGATCCAGCCGGTTCTTCGTATCGATCGCATCCAGAACGTTGTTTCCGACTGAGCGATCGTAATAGGCATACGGATAACCAGCGTCGAGGTAGATCAGACCCGCAACCTTTTCCGGGTGTCGGCTTCCGATAGAGCTCAACTCTTCACCCGCAATGGAATGCCCTGCCAGCACCGGCCGGTCAAGCTTCAGTGAGTCCATCACCGCCAGCACATCGTCGCCCAGACGATCCGCAGCATAGTTCCCATTCGCTGGCGCAGGCGCGCTGGAAGCGCCAAACCCCCGCCGCGTAATGCCATAAACATGGTAGTTCGCAATAAATTTCGGCGCGAACGTATCAAATATATGAGCATTGTTCCCCAGGCCCGCCAGAAAGATCAAAGGACGACCGGTACCTCCCCAATCGACGACTTCGAGTCTGACGTCCTTCTCAACCGTGACGAACTGCACGGTATGCGGCGTTGCATCGATCGACCACGCCGTCTCTTTCGTAGCGCGCTGAAAGTTCAGCGGATTCGATTGGCTCCCCTGGGTCCAGGTCCCGGAGATCGACGTGCCATCCGGACCCAGCTTTCCTTCGTAGCTGCCGTGGATGGCATCAATCGAAAATTTGAGCGTCGAACTCTGCAGAGTGATCGAGCTCACGGGCATACCGTCCGTCGTCTGGTCGATGCTGTAAAACTGTGCGCTCCATCCCCGCTCTCCGCCTTCGAGACCTTCAGGATCGTCCGTAACCCCTTGCCCGCCTGAAGTGTCCCCTGCCAGCTCCCCGCAATATCCTGCGCGCGCAGAACTCCTGTAGACAGAGCCACCAGAGTGATGACCCACACCATCATTTTCTTCATGCGATCTCCTGAAATCCGTCCCGTTTCATGGCAGAAAGATTAGCGTCACACCCTATGTAGCACTCTACTCTTGCCAGGTCAACTCATAAATGCTTCCCCTTGCCGATCTCCGGCTGATGACAGTACCTGTCAACCCCTGATATCGAATATCCCATTATTAATCAATAAGATAAGCGTTGCACATGAGTTATGCCCCACCGGCTATACTGGATAGAGAGATAAAGAAAAGCCCCGAGTTCCATTCGGGGCTTTTCCGTTTTAATCCAAACCT
>Ga0302234_10001142_pt1 | contig 18963 bp, 22 predicted proteins | sample II_Palsa_N3_2_FD_193576 | JGI IMG/M metagenome (GOLD analysis project Ga0302234, IMG submission 193576) | Peat permafrost microbial communities from Stordalen Mire near Abisko, Sweden - II_Palsa_N3_2 | ecosystem: Environmental > Terrestrial > Soil > Palsa > Peat permafrost | place: Sweden... | reverse complement strand
CGCTGCGCCACGCACTACCACCTGGCGGCCACGCAACGGCAACGCGAGCCACGGGAAGATCATCAACAGGCTCTCAGCCATGCGAGACTTGGCGCATGCCCACGACCATTCACGATCAACCGTTACCTTACGTTGCCCAGCTTCCCGAGCGCCCTGCCGACGCCGTCGAACTGGCGGTGATCCACTGTACCGAACTGCCGGACCTGGCGACCGCCCGCCAATACGGTGAAAAGGCGCTGCACTCAAACGGCACCGGCAATAGCGGCCACTACTACATCGACCGCGACGGCACGATCTGTCGTTATGTGCCTGGCACCCGCGTGGCGAACCATGTTCGCGGCCACAACCCGAACTCGATCGGCATCGAATTGGTGAACCTTGGCCGCTATCCGCACTGGTGGGATACGCGCCATCAGCAGATGACCGAGCCCTACCCATCTGCCCAGATCGGCGCCCTGCGCGCGCTGCTCGTCCAGTTGCGCCACGATTTCACCAATCTGCAACGGATCGCCGGTCACGAGGATCTGGATACCGCGATGATGCCGGCCAGTGACGACCCCACCAGGGAAATCCACCGCAAGCTCGACCCGGGCCCGATGTTTCCGTGGGCCGAGGTGCTGGGGGACAGCAAGCTGACGCGCATCGGCGCGCCGTAGCCGTAGGTGGCTGCTCCCGCCCCTGCTTGCCCCTTCTTCGGGGCAAGCAGGGGCGGGAGCAAAACCCACCCCGGCTATAATCACCTTTCACGTCCCATCGAGCTGTCCATCCCATGTCGCCAAACCACGTCACCGAACTGGTCGATCTGTTGCACCTTGAACGGCTGGAAGACAACCTGTTCCGCGGCCAGAGTCGCGACATCGGCACCCGCTTCGTGTTCGGTGGCCAGGTGCTGGGACAGGCGCTGGCGGCGGCGCAGCAAACGGTGGATCCGGTGCGCGAGGCACATTCGCTGCACGCGTACTTTCTGCGTGCCGGCGATATCGACGCACCGATTGTCTACAGCGTGGAACGCACCCGCGATGGCGGCTCGTTCTCGTCGCGACGGGTGGTGGCGATCCAGCACGGCCAGCCGATTCTGGATGGCTCGGTCTCGTTCCAGGTACCCGAGCAGGGCGTGGAGCACCAGACAACGATGCCCGAAGTGCCGGCGCCGGAGGATCTGGAGCCCATGCACGCGCTGCCGCCGGAGGAGCTGGCGCGGCTGCCGGTGAAACTGCAGCGCTGGCTCGGCATCGACGGCCCGTTCGCATTTCGCCAGGTATGGCCGCGCGATGAACAGCACCCGGCCAAGCGGCCGCCGATCCAGCACATCTGGTTCAAGCTGACCTCGCCGATCAGCGACTCCGCCATCTTGCACCGCGCGCTGTTGGCGTATGCGTCGGACTTCCATTTGATCGGCACCGCCACGCTGCCGCATGGCATTTCCTATCTCACCCACAACGTGCAGATGGCGAGCCTCGACCATGCGCTGTGGTTTCACCGACCGTTTCGGGTGGACGAATGGCTGCTGTATTCGTTCGACAGCCCGACCGCACAAAGCGGCCGCGGGCTGGCGCGCGGACAGATTTTCAGTCGCGATGGCCGGCTGATCGCATCCTCCGCCCAGGAAGGCCTGATTCGCCTGCGCCAATCCTGATCAAGGAACGGATCAAGGCAGACCAAGCCGAGTAAACTGCGCGTATGCGCCAGATTTATACCTCCCCCCGCCAAGAGAACATCGATGCCGTGGTCGCCCTGATGGCCGAACACGGCATCGAGGCCACCGTGGCCAATCGTTCCAACTACAACCGCCCGACCTGGCAGCGGTTCAGCTATACGCAGCGCGAGGACAACCGCGAGACCTGGGCGCAGGTGTGGATTGCACGCGCTGAGGACTACACCAAGGCGCGTACCCTGCTGCGCGAGATCGGCATTGAGCCGGTGATCCGGCATGGCGACGAACTGGCCGCCGCCCGCAACCCTTCGCCAACCACGCAGCGCGAGCATTTGGTGGCCCGCGCGCGCCGGATCGTGCTGCTTGCGGTGCTGGCTGCGTTCGCGATGGTGGTGTTGCGCTACCTGCACGTTGTCTAGCGGAGCTGGTTGCAGCGGGTGATGGTGCGGCGCCATCGTGCCGGCATAGAATCAACCCATGCGCTCCGATCAAGTCCGCCTGTTTCAGACCCTGCCTCATGCGTGCGGCTACTACGCCGAGCGCACGGCGCAGAATCTGGTGATCGATCCGGCAGCACCGCAGCTCGACAAACTATATGGTCCGGCGCTGGAGCGCGGCTTTCGCCGCGCCGGTGGCCACCTGTATTTCCCGCATTGCCCGCAATGTCGGGCCTGCACGCCGTGTCGCCTCGACGTGGAAAACTTCCAGCCGGATCGTGCGCAACGACGCTGCCTGAAACGCAATGCCGACCTCAGCATCAGTGAATCGATCCCCGGCTACAACCGTGAACGCCACCGGCTGTACCAACGTTATCTGCAGAGTCGCCATGCCGGCGGCGGCATGGACGATGCCGAGGCCAGCGATTTCCGTCGCTTCCTCACCGCGCCTTGGAGCCCCACGTTATTTCTGGAGCTGCGGCTGGGCGAACGGCTGCTCGCCGTGGCGGTCACTGACGTATGCCTCAACGGCCTTTCAGCCGTCTATACGTTTTACGACCCTGCGGAAACCGAGCGCAGTCTCGGCACCTTCGCGATCCTGCAGCAGGTCGAGCTAGCTCGTCGCCGCGGCCTGCCCTGGTTGTATCTGGGCTTCTGGATCGACGGCCATCCGAAAATGGACTACAAGCGACGCTTCCAACCGCTGCAGATCCGCACCGCAAACAGCTGGCAACCGATGCCCTAGGCGCCGCGTAGGTTGGGGTGGGCACAGCGGACCCCAACGCAATTCCCCGCGAGTTTCATGTTGGGGTTCGCTTTGCTCACCCCAACCTACGCACTAACGCTGGTTTGCAGGTTCGGTTGCTTGCTGCACTTTCGGATACGGAAACAACTTCACCAGCGGGACCGACAGACCGTCATCTCCGACTACGCGGCAATGCGTGCGGTCGAGCTGGCGGGGTTCGTCAACGCCGCAGCTGTGCGCGATGATGCCGACCTCGTGCATCAGGTTGGTGGCGTAGTGGTAGACCCGCTCGCTCTTGTCGGCGACTACCAGTCCGCGCTGCAGTTTCGGGTTCTGCGTGGTGATGCCGGTAGGGCAGCTGTTGCGGTTGCACTGCAGTGACTGGATACAACCGAGTGCGAGCATGAAGCCGCGCGCTGAATTGACGAAGTCGGCGCCGATCGACAACGCCCACGCCACGTCGTAGGCGGTGATGCACTTGCCCGAGCAGATCACCTTGATGCGCTCGCGCAGCCCCCTCACAACCAGCATGTCGAGCAGCGCCGGCAATGCCTCGCGCAGCGGCAGGCCAACGCCTTCCATCAGCGTCTGCGGCGCAGCGCCGGTACCACCTTCGGAGCCATCCACAATGATGAAATCCGGCGCGCTCTGGATGCCGCGCCGGGCGATCTCATCGCACAAGTCGCCGATCCATTCCACGCCGCCGAATACGGCCTTGAAGCCGACCGGTTTGCCGGTGAGATCGCGGATGTGCTGGATCGCGTCCATCAACTGCTGCACGTTGCCGATGTCCAGATGACGGTTCGGACTTTGCGAGTCCTTACCCATCGGAATGCCGCGGATCGCCGCGATTTCCGCGGTGACCTTGGCCGCCGGCAGCAAGCCGCCCATGCCTGGCTTGGCGCCCTGCCCCAGCTTGATGCTGACCATCTTCACCTGTTTGTTCGCGCAGATCGCCAGCAGTTTTTCGTCATCGAGCTTGCCGTCCGGGGTGCGCACGCCGTACTTGGCGGTGCCGATCTCGAACACGATGTCGCAACCGCCTTCGAGGTGATACGGCGCCAGACCACCCTCGCCGGTATCCATCCAGATCCCGGCCTTAGCGGCGCCGCGTGACAGTGCACGTACCGCCGGCGCCGACAGCGCGCCGAAACTCATCGCCGAGATATTGAAGAACGGTGCATGGCTGTACGGCTCACGCGCATACGGGCCGATCGTCACCGGCACTGGCTCGACGTGCTCCTCGCCCAGCGCGGGAAACGGCGCGTTGACGAAAAACGGCACGCCCTCACCACGCAGATCACGGCTGGACCCGAATGCGTTGGTGTTGTCGACGTTCTTCGCGGCGCGATACACCCAGGTGCGCTCGGCCCGATTGAACGGCATTTCCTCGCGATCGCTGGAATACAGGTACTGCCGGAAGAACTCGCCCAGATGCAGGAACCAGTAGCGAAAGTGCCCGATCACCGGAAAATTGCGCAAGACCGAATTTGCCGTCTGGTGGCGGTCGACCACCCAGGTCACCAGCACCACCATCACCGCCAATGCCAGCAGCAACAGCAAAAAGGCGGCGCTGGTTTCCACCATCACGATCAGCCAGTGCGCAAAACCCGTCGATTCCATTGCTCTCTCCTGTGCGGTATCAATCGCCTTGCCGGCGCCAACATGTCGCTGCACGCTAAATCGGAACGATGACAGCAAGCCTATCGCATCGTGCCGCTGTCGCCGCTTGTCTTACAACTCGATCCGCAGGCGTTTCGCCGCACGCACTGCCTTGGCCACCGCTTCATCCAGCGTGGCGGCGCGGGCCAGTGTCACCGCCATGCGACGCCGACCTTTTACAGTCGGCTTGCCGAATATCCGCAATTGCGTATCCGGCTCGGCCAGCGCATCGGCTACATGGTGGTATCGCGGCGCCGCACTGTCGCCCTCGACCAGCACCGCGCACGAGGCCGATGGCCCGTATTGATGGATCACCGGGATCGGCAAGCCGAGGATCGCTCGCGCGTGCAATGCAAACTCGGACAACTCCTGCGAGATCATGGTGACCAGCCCAGTGTCGTGCGGACGCGGGCTGACCTCGGAGAAGATCACCGCATCGCCCTTGACGAAGAATTCCACGCCGAACACACCCCATCCTCCCAGCGCCTCGGTCACCGCGGCCGCCTGTCGCTGCGCTTCGGCCAAGGCGATCGCGCTCATCGGCTGCGGCTGCCATGACTCGCGGTAATCACCGTCTTCCTGGCGATGGCCGATGGGCGCACAGAAGCTGACGCCATCGGTATGCCGCACCGTCAGCATGGTGATCTCGTAATCGAACGCAACGAAGCCCTCGACGATCACCCGGCCCTTGCCGGCGCGGCCACCGGACTGCGCGTAATCCCAAGCGTGCTGCAGTTCGTCGACACTGCGCACCACGCTCTGACCCTTGCCCGACGAACTCATCACCGGCTTGATCACGAACGGATAGCCGATCACGGCAACCGCTTCGCGATACTGCGTTTCGTCGTCGCAGAAACGATACAGCGAGGTTGGCAGCTTCAACTCCTCGGCGGCCAGCCGGCGGATGCCTTCGCGGTCCATCGTCAGCCAGGTCGCGCGAGCGGTCGGAATCACCCGCTGCCCCTCTTTCTCCAGCTCGATCAGCGTGGCCGTATGGATCGCCTCGATCTCCGGCACCACCAGATCGGGCTTTTCCAGCTCGATCACTGCACGCAACGCCTTGCCATCAAGCATGTCGATCACGTGGCTACGATGGGCAATCTGCATCGCTGGCGCGTTCGCGTAGCGATCGACCGCGATCACCTCCACCGCGTAACGCTGCAGCTCGATCGCAACCTCCTTGCCCAGCTCGCCGGCGCCGAGTAGCAAGACGCGCAAAGCATGGTCGGAATGGGGCGTGCCGAACGGCTTCATCAGGTTCTCCGGAGCAGGCAAAACGCCATTGTAAGCGGGCGGATGCCGAACCGGCTCGAAGCCAGTGACCCGCATTGCGATCCTCGCGTCACCTCATCGCGACACGTCCCCTGATGGGTAGGCGGCTGGTACTTGATATTGATATCTTTTTGATATCTACTTTTCGCATCTTCGGGAGGCAGCACTCATGGTCGAAATGGCGCTCGACCAACTCAGCAAACGCGGCATGGCGCATGTCGATGAAGGGCGAGAGGCCTCGATGATTAGCAATCTGCTGGTGGTGCTGTGCGGCGCGCGTGGCAGCCAGCCCGCGCTCAATAGCAACACGCTGTACAGCTGAAGGCATCATGGCCGCCGAGAAAAAAGCCTACCCACTGCGGATCAGCGCCAACGTGCTCGAAGCGATGCAGCGCTGGTCCGACGATGAGTTGCGCAGCGTCAACGCGCAAATCGAATATGTGCTGCGCGATGCGCTGCGCAAGACGGGCCGGCTGAGGCCGGGCAAGTCCGAGCCGGTGACCGACGACAATTGAACAGTCACTGCGCTGCCTCGCTGCCATTTGCAAACGACGACCAAACGACTGCGCTGAGCGGTCAACTTCAAAGGAGAACCGCATGATGAAACTTGCCTACACCGCGTGCTTCGCACTCAGCCTTGGCATCGGCATGGCGCACGCCGGTAGCCCAGACTGCCCGGCTGCATCGACCCGGTTGCTCGATCATCTGGACAAGGGGGATTACGCCGGCGCCACCGCTGACTTCGATGACCACATGAAGGCTAGCCTGACATCCGACGCGTTAGCCAAGCTCTGGCAGACCATGCCGAAGCAGCTTGGCGCGCCTGGTGCGCGCGATCCAGCCCAGGTCACCGCGATACCGAACTATGCGGTGGTGGTGACGACGCTGCACTACAGCGAGGGCATGATCGACGCCCAGGTGGCTTGTGATGCTGATGGCAAGATCGGCGGCTTCTACATCCGGCCCCATCGCTGATCAAGCTGACAATCCGCTGCTGAATCCTCAAGGCACGCTAGCGGCAACCAACTGCAGTTGCGGCAGCTTGAGTTCGCTCAACCTGCCGTCATCGTCGACCACGAACAGACGGCCATCGCGCTGCGCCAGTGCGTCGATGTCACGCAGACCATGCTTGACCAGCCGGCCCAATGGACGTCCATCCGCTGCGCTGTAGACGACCAGCTGATCAGCAGGACCGTCGGCAACCAGCAACCAGTCATGGTTGACGTCATGCCAATGCACCAGCGTATTGAACGCAGGCTGGGCGCTGGTGGTGAACTGCCGGGAACGGGATAGACCGACGCTACTCAACACGAGCACCACCAGCCCCGCCAGCATGCCAACGGCAAGTGGCCACGGCGACTTCCCCATGGTCGCGACAGAATTCATGCCGACATGCTGACGCCGTGGCATGACAGGCAGGTGACGTATTCGCCGCGATCAGTCGGCCGGCGAACGCAGCGAGAGGCCGAACGCGATCCAGCCGATGATGAAAGCCAGGCCACCGAACGGGGTGATCACGCCACACCAGCGCGGCGCACCGAGTGCCAGCGCATACAGGCTGCCGCTGAACAACACGATGCCGATCGCGAAGCTGCCGGTCGCCACACGTCCGCCAAGGCCACGGCCCAGACCCACTGCCAGTGCCAGCGCCAACGCATGCCAGATGTGGTAATTCACTGCGGTGTGCCACAGCTCGCTGTTTTGCGCGTCTAGTACCCCGCGCAACGCATGCGCACCGAACGCGCCCAGCAGCACCGCACTGGCGCCGGCTGCACCTACCAGCAAGCCACTGCGGGTACTGACATTTTGTCGCATCATGAGCGGATCCCTCGACTGGCAAACCCAGCAGCGCAGCCGGTGTCGTATGCTTGATGGGATGAACAAGACCACCGATTCTCGCATGAAGCCCCGCCGCTCGCCGGGCACCGCCGTGATGTTGCTGCTACTGGCGATCAGCCTGTTGCTGGGCGGTTGCCAGCGCACCGAACCGTTGCCGTTCCGGCTTACCAATATCAGCGGCCACATGCCCGCTCTCGATTTCAAGCTCACCGACGATCAGGGCAAGGCGGTTTCTGGCGCCGACTATCACGGCAAAGTGGTCATGCTGTATTTCGGCTATACGCACTGCCCGGATGTCTGCCCACTGACGCTGGCGCAACTGCATGTGGTGATGCAGCGCCTGGGCAAGCTCGCCGACGGCGCACGTATCCTGTTTGTCAGCGTCGATCCGACCCGCGATACGCCGGCCGTCATGCATGCCTACGTCAACGCCTTCGATCCTCGCGCCGTGGGCCTGACCGGTGATCCGGGCGCGATCGAGGCGCTGGTCAAACGCTACCGTTCGGCTTTCACCCGTGAGCCCGCGTCCAGCGATGGCAACTATGAGGTCAGCCACAGCTCGGCGATCTATGTTTTCGATCGCGACGGCAACGCACGCGTGCTGTCCACGCCAGCCGACTCGCAGGATGATCTGGTCCACGACCTGAATCTGCTGCTCAGCACCGGAGCCCCCTCATGAAGCTACGCACGCTGTCGTTCCTGCTTGCCGGTGTGATGCTCACCGGTCTGTCACTGACCAGTGGCCTGCACGCCGCGGCTGCCGATCATATCGTCGCCAGTCATGCATGGATTCGCGTGCTGCCCGGCAATCTGCCCGCCGGCGCTTATGTCACGCTGGAAAATAACGGCGACCAGCCGGTCGCACTCAGTGGCGCCAGCAGTACCGCGTACGCCGACGTGATGCTGCACCAGAGTTCCAACGAAGGCGGCATGAGCCGCATGGCGATGCTCGAGTCGCTGGCCGTACCGGCCCATGGCAAGGTGCTGCTGGCACCAGCGGGCTATCACCTGATGCTGATGAAGGCGACCCAGTCGGTGAAGCCTGGCGACACCGTCAAATTGAATCTCAGGTTCACTGATGGCAGCACGCTGACCACCAATTTCCTCGCGCGGCCGGCCGATGCCCTCGATGACAGCCACTGACTTCCAGTTCAAATCAGGGGCTGGCTCACTTTAGAACCGGGGCGGTTGTTGCGGACGACCGTACCGCCTGTTGCCGTGGCAAGCGCCCGTTGCGCGACAAGCGCAACCACTGGTTCAACGCGATCAGGCCACCGATCGATTCGAGCAAGGCTGCCGGCACCCAGGTGATCACGCCGCCGATCAATTGTCCGGTCAACACATTGAAGGTGAACGCGCGTCCGCAGATCTCGAAGATCGGATACAGATCGGCCCTGGAGAACGTGACGATGGCGCCGGCCACAATCTGCGGCGTCATCGTGATGGCCGGCGACAGCACGCGCAGACCAACAATCATCCGACCCGGCGGATGCGGCCGGTGGTCGAGCACCAGCGACCAGTAGGCAAAGCCGCTGATCAGCATCGTCCAGTTCATGAAACGGTAGACGCGCCAGTCCAGCATCGCCAGCGTCTGCATGGCCGGAATCAGCCAGATCAGAACGAAGACGATGAACAGCACCGTCGCCACCGTCGGATTCAGCAGCACGCCACTGATCAGTCGCCATGGCCACGAGCGCTGCAACGGCCGCAGTACGCGCAGCCGCCACGCCAGCGGTAATCCCGCGCGTAGCACGCTGCTCGGGTAGGCCATGACGATCAGCAGGGGCGCCAGGTGATGCAGCAACAATTGCTGGGTCCGGTGCACGAAGAACTCATGCTCGGCGTAGAAATCCAGATAGGTCTGCAGCGACAGGTAGATGATCGCCATGCCGACCCAGAACATCAGCTTGCGGCTGAAACTGACCGACAACCGACGGCTGCCGCGCAGATACAGCGCGCAGGTCAGCAGGAAGATCGCGAGGAATACCCACGAAAACTCCCACGGTACGATCCATTTCAACAACGTTGCCATCACTTCACTTCACTGCACCAGCGGTTCAATCCACATCGAGGTCGGCCCGCAGCCACCCAGCCTCATCGAGGCTATCTGCGACTGCCCAGCATAGTGCCGCGCGGGCTGCCGGCATTGCGACAGATTGCCGCCCTCATATGCGCTGCCGGCGTCGTCGGGTGCGGCGCCAACCATAAAGCAGTCCGATCAACGCCACCAGCACCGGCACCAGCACGATATTGATGAACTTCAGGCGCAGCCCGAGCGCGTCAATTTCGGCATTGAGCTGGTGCTGCACATTGCGCAATTCCTGGTTGATCGCGAGTTGGCGCTGACGGAACTGCTCGATCTCATGGCGTTGTTCGGTAGTGATCGTGCTGACCTGACTGCCCTTGGCCGGCTGCAGCTCGTCCAGTCGACGCCGCGTATCGGCCAACTCTTTCTCGAGTTCCTGCTCATTCTGCAAAAACTTCTGATCGGCCACCGTGCGCAACGCCTGTACGCGGGTGAACGGACGTTGCGAGGTGGAGCGCCCGCGTATCGACAACAACGCGGATGAGCCGCTGAGGTTGTCGACCAGATTGGTCACAAAGTCGCCGTTGTTGGCAAACACCCGCATCATCGTCTGACCAAGAATAGTCTGCGGCTCCACCCACAACCGATCACTGAGCAGATCAGTATCGGCTACCAGGATCACTTCGGCATTCGCAGCCGAAACGGCCAGATGCCCCGGCCGTTTGGCGCGCTCCGGAAATGCGCTGTCGAACGGCCCGTGCAGGCGCGCCGCCAGCACATAGTGTTCATTATCCGCCTTGTAGTCCTGCAACAACATGGTGGGGTCGTTGCTCTCGGCCAGCACCCGCTGCGTCGATACCACCCTGGCCTGGGCCGTACTCTGCAACAACGGAATCAGCCTCGTGTGCGCGTTCGGTAGCAAGTCGAAGTAGCCGATGGTGGACACATTGATGCGCTGCAGGCTGGCGGTGATGACATCGTTGCGGTTGAGCTCCTGCACGCCAAGATCGAGCATGGCCGGATGATTGAAATTGCTGCCGGCCAGTTCGATCTGCAACGCCCGCGCACGGTCCAGCACAACTTTGTGCGGGTCGTAGAGCACCCCCCAGGCCGCAAATAAACGCGGCAGATCCGAGCTGCGATCGGGTGTTCCCGGATCGCTGGTTTCCGATGGTGCGATGGGCGTGGTATCGAGTTCAGCATCGGGGTCGACAAACACGGCCAGATGCCCGCCGTGCAACACGTATTGATCGATCGCATATTGCGTATCGACCGGCAGCTGCTTGGGATGGATCAGCAGCACGACCTTGATGCTGTCGTCGATGTGGTGCAGCGTGGCCGGGTCCAGCGTCTTCACGTCAAACAACTGGCCGAGTTGCTGCACCACCGTCCACGGCTGCTCGCCCAGCACCGGATTGCCATTGACCGGCAGCGAACTGATCACGCCGATGGACGGCTTGGTCGTCTGGTTCAATTCATATAGCAGCTTGGCGATGTCGTATTCGAGAAATGTTTCGCGGGACGGATCGAAGAACGGGATCGCGAGGGTTTTTTCCGGTACGCGGTCATCCACGGAATCGATATCTGCGTTGCCCGAAAGGGCGCCGCCCGCCAGACCGAAAAACACCCGCTCATCGTTGCTGCCGCCGTTGGCTGCAGTCAGGCCACTACCTTCCGCACTGGCTTCGTCGTCGGAGTACGGTACCGGATCGATCACTTGCAGATGGATACGGCCATGTGAGCGCACGGCCATTTCCTGCAGCATTTCGCGCACGCGCTGCTCGTAGCTACGCAACTGCGGCAGGTCGCGGGTGGCGTGATCGGAGAAATACAGGGTGAGTTTCAACGGTCGCTGCAGCGTATCGACGATCTGCAGCGCGCCCGGGGTCAAGGTGTACAGCTGGTCGGTGGTGAGGTCGATGCGCGACGCGCGCAACCAGCGGCCACTGGTCACGATCAGCGGCACAAAGACCAATGCGAGCAACACCAGCAAGCCATACAGGACGGTGCGCCGGGTGAAGTGGAACGGGTTTGCAGGCAGGCGGGCCATGGCGTCAGCGCGTCCGCTTCAGGTCAAGCAGCAGTACGCCGGCAATCAGCCAGCCAACCGTGCTCAACAGGAAATAAAGCAGGTCACGCACGTCCAGCACGCCACGTGCGATCGCCTCGAAATGTTGCAGGATGCTCAGGTGGGCCACACCGTTGATCAGCCTGATCGGTAGCCCGTCCTGCAGGAAATCCAGCACTTGCGGCTGCCCGACGAGCATCAGCAACACACACACCAGCGCGGTCAGGACGAACGCCACTACCTGGCTACTCGTCAACGCCGACAGACAGGCGCCGATCGCGATGAAGGTGCCAGCCATCATCCAACTACCCAGATACCCTGCCAGGATCACCCCGTTGTCTGGTGAGCCCAGATAGTTGACGGTGATCCAGATGGGAAACGTCAGTACCAAGGCCAGTCCGATGAATAGCCAAGCTGCCAGAAACTTGCCCAGCATCGCCTGCCACAGGGTTACCGGCAGCGTCAGCAACAGCTCCAGTGTGCCGCCCTTGTCTTCCTCCGCCCACATGCGCATGGTGATCGCCGGCACCAGGATCAGATACAGCCACGGGTGCATGACGAAAAACGGTTGCAGATCGGCCTGTCCGCGTTCGTAGAAATCGCCCGCGTAGAACGTGAGGATGCCGGCCAGCACCAGAAAGATCACCAGGAACACATACGCGACCGGCGTCACGAAATAACTGCGCAACTCCCGTCGCATGACTGCCCCGACCGGACTCATGCGCCGCGCTCCGCCGCGGTGCCGAAGCTGCCACCGTCCCGGGCGCCGCCGTTTTGGGTAGTGATCTGCCGGAACACCTCGTCGAGGCGGCCACGTTCCAGCTGGATCTCCGAGACCTCGAGGCCCTGCTCGCGCAGCAGAGTTTCGACCGGCTCAAGAATGCGCTCGCCGGGCTTCGGGAACACAGTGATGCGCCCATCCAGCGGATCGACTTCGATCGCTGCCACCTGCGGCAGGCGGCCCAGCATTTCCTGCGACATGCCACTGCCCGGTGCGCTGAACGATACGGCGCCGTGATAACGCGAACGCTGCTCCAGCTCGGCGGGCGTGGCGTCCGCCAGCAACTTTCCGTGGGCGATGATCACCACCCGGTTGCACAGCGCATGCACTTCTTCCAGCAAGTGGGTGGAGATCAGGATCGTGCGCTCACGCGCCATCACGTCGATCAACTGGCGCACGGCGTGCTTCTGGTTCGGGTCAAGACCATCGGTGGGTTCGTCCAGCATCAGCACCGGTGGGTCGTGCAGGATCGCCTGGGCCAGCCCGACGCGTCGCCGCAGGCCTTTCGACAACGTGTCGATGCACAGGTCCAGCACTTCCTCGAGCTGCAGCCGATGCACCACTTCCTCGAAGCGCCGATAGCCGATGTCCGCCTTCAGTCCGCGCATGCGAACGATGAACTGCAGGAACTCGCGGACCGTCATCTCGCCATAGCTCGGCGCGCCTTCCGGCAGGTAGCCCAGTGCACGCTTCGCCTTCAGCGGCTCGCGGCTGACGTCGTAGCCGCAGACCCTGGCGGTACCCGAGGTAGGCACCAGAAAGCTGGCGATCATGCGCATGGCCGTCGTCTTGCCGGCGCCGTTGGGGCCGAGCAGACCGAGTACCTGACCAGGCTCGACACGAATGCTCAGCGCGTCCACTGCGGTCAGGTTGCCATAGCATCGGGTGAGCTGGTCGGTTTCGATCATGTCCAGTGGAGGATGGTTGCGGAGGCGTGCGGTCGACCGCCGACAAGATCAAACACCGACGTCGCGGATCGCCCTGCAATGTACCGCAAGACACCCGCCAAGTTCGGCCCGATCGCGAAACAACCATCCCACGCCTTGCGCCGCTGACAAAGAAAAGGCCCTTCCAAAGGAAAGGCCTTTCTCGATCCTGCGACCGGCTAGGCGCCGGTGCTGGTTGCCGAAACTTACTTGCCGGCGGTCGCAGCTGCGGCAGGTGCCGCACTGGTGCCGGCCGGGGCCGGAGCCGTGCCGGACGCAGCCGGTGCGGTGCCGGTGTCAGGCGCCGGCGGCTGAATGCCAGCTTCCTGCTCGGGGGTCTTCTCCGGTGCATCGGTGATCGGCAGGTAGATTTCGTACTTGGCGTAGGTCGTGATGTTGCCGCCGGCATCCTTCACTTCCGGCGTGACCAGAATGTCGTATGACCGGTTGACCACGTCATCGAACTTGTAGCCATGCGTCTGTGCGTAGGCCTTGAGCTCATCGCGGGTCTGCGGTACGCCAGCGAACGTGCCATTCCACACGCCCTTGAGCGCCTCACCACCGAACGCGAGAGTTGCGCGAACGTTGCTGTCCACCACCAGGCGAGCGAAGCGATCACGGCTGCCCGGCGTGGCATCGGTGGCGGCATCAGCTGCCGTGCTGGCTTCCGCCGGCGCGCCAGAAGCATCCAGTGCCGGCGGTGTCGGTGCGGTCAGCTGCACGCTCTGACCATTGACGGTCAGGCTGCTGGTATCGATCGGCATCGCCACATCGAACGTGTAGGTCTGATCACCATAGTTGGTGGTGAAGAGGATGCGCGGTCCGGTCACATTCACGCCGAGCTTCTTGGCGGCAGCCTGGATCTGGGCAATGGCCTTGTTGGTGGCGTCATCCAGACCATCCAGACCATCCTTGCGCAGCATCGAGGTAGGCACCAGCAACACCGGGGTCTGCTGGGTCTTCACGATGTACGGGATCAGCGTGCTGTAATCGATGTTCGGCACCGAGGCCAACACATTCTGCAGGTTGTTCAAGCCGAACTGGATGAATGCATCCGGGTCGCCATGAATGTACAGATTCGCAAAACGATTGATCAGGTTCCAGCCGTAATCCACGTCATACGACCACAGGATATTGGTCAGCTGCCCACGGCTGCCCTGACGCTCCAGATCAAGCGTGAAATGCTTGTCCATGCCGCGCCAGTCGTTGTCCAGATTCCACACGATGCTGGCTTTCTTGGTGTTGCTGTCGATCTTGTCGAAGTCCGGCGTGGCGCTGGCAATGGTCAGCCCGCCATCACCGACCTTGGGATCGCTGCTATTCCAGCTCAGCTCAGAGCCCGGACCATAAGACTTGCCGGACAACTTGAACTCCACGTGCGGATCATAGGAGCGCAGCACCGAATAATCCGGCAGTCGGCGCATGTTGTTGAGCACGTCATAGACCTGGCGCAAGTCCTTGCCAACCACCAGCGAGCGATCCACATGGCCACTGCCGGGCATGACTACAGCTGCCACGACACCGATCACTACCACGATGACCAGGGCAACAAGAAATTCAAGGACACGCATCATTTCCAGAGTTCTCCGAGCGTCTCTACGCCATACCTAAAGGGGTCGCCCCGGCCGCCACATGGGCCTTCCCGAAGGAGTCATCCCGTGGGTCATGGCAGGGGGTCGGCAAATGCCGAAGCTACGGATGTTACTTGCTCGCGGGCTGGAACGCTATTGGGTTTTGCGCGATCGGGCGGATGGCCGCAAAGCGAGCTGCAGCAAGCAACCCGCGATACGCGGACTCCTCTGGATTTCGTCGCAACGCACCAATTTACAAGATGAGCCGCCCAGCATGATGGATGCCCTGATCCATTCAGCGCATGCCTGGTTCCTGCCCTGACGAACGTCAGACGATCCCCAGCTCCAGCGCCTTGAGCACAGCCCGGGTGCGATCGCGCACACCCAATTTGGAAAGAATGTTGGATACGTGGTTTTTCACCGTACCCTCAGCCACTTTCAGCGAGTTGGCGATCTCCTTGTTACTGTAGCCACCGGACAGCAGGCGCAGGATCTCGGTCTCACGTTCAGTCAGCGGATCCGGCTGTTCCAGGCTGGTGAACTGGTTCTGCATCCGCGCGACGCCAGCCATCAGGCGCTGAGTGACCATCGGCGCCACCAGCGAGCCGCCAGCGGCCACCGTGCGCACCGCTTCCACCAGTTGCTCCAGCGACACATCCTTCAACAGGTAACCGCGCGCACCGGCCTTGAGCCCCTGCAGCACCAGCTGATCGTCGTCGAAGGTGGTGAGGATGATCGTCGGCGGTAGCTCATTGCGAACTGCCAGTGCCTGCAGCACCTCGAGCCCGCTCATGTTTGGCATGCGCAGATCGAGCAGCACCACGTCAGGCTTGATCCGCGGAATATCCTGCACCGCCTGCGCACCATCGGCGCATTCGGCGACCACGCGGATATCCTCGGCCAGATCCAGCAGGGAGCGAACGCCCTGGCGCACCAGATTCTGGTCGTCGACGAGACAAACGGAAATCATCGTGAATCCTCAGGCAAACATGACTCGAGAGGTGACGTTGCGGATCGGCAGGAGTGTCCTCCCCGACGCAGGAGCATTCTCGCACGCCGAACCGAACCGCTTACATTACGACACACTCAGTGCCGGCGGTTCAAACCGCGTCGGTGCGTGTGCCAGTGCCGTCTGCTCGCCTAACGGCAGACGCACCGTGAGTGCAAATCCCTGATTCACACCGGTATCCAGCGTGACGCTGCCGCCGAATTCGGCCAGCCTCTCGCGCATGCCGGACAAGCCGTTGCCGGGCTTGAAATGCTCGGCGCCGCGACCATCGTCGCGTGCATGCAGGTCCAGCAGGTCCGCCTCGACATAGGCAAAGTTGAGCCACAGATTGCGCGCGCCGGCATGCCGGGCGGTGTTGGTGATGATCTCCTGCGCGCAACGCAGCAACACTTGCGCGCGGCGCGGATCCTCTACGCTGAAGCGCGGCGGCATGATCACGTGCACGTCGAGCCCGGGCACGCCCTCGGTGAGGCTGCGTAGCGCCTGGGTCAGGTCGATGGCGTCGTCCTGACGCAACTCGCTGACCGCCTCGCGCACATCGGCCAGCAGGTGCTTGGCCGTGCTCTGCGCGCTGAGCACGTGTACGCGGGCGGCCTCGTTGGTGAGGTGGCTGGCCACTTCCAGGTTCAGGCTCAATGCGGTCAGGTGATGGCCGATCAGGTCGTGCAGGTCTCGCGCGATGCGCATGCGCTCGGCGATGCGGCTCGACTCGGCCAGCAACGCGCGGGTGGCACGCAGTTCCGAATTGAGCCGGCGCTGCACCTCACGCTCCTCGGCCTGCTGGCTGGCCACCGTCGAGGTGACGAACACCAGCACCGAAATGCCCAGGTAAATGCTGGCCTGAAGGAAACCCAACTCAATGCTGTGGTCGTATTCAGGGTAAGTGGCAAAGATCGCCACCAGGCTCAGATGCTGCAAAACCAGCCAGAAGACGCCAAGCCAGAACGGCAGCAACCAGGGCAGCACCACCGAAGCGACCACCATCAGCATGGCTGACAGCCCACTGTGGCTGTACCAGCCCACCGCCACCGCTGCCGCCGTCATCAGGGCCAGCCCCAGCAGCTTCAGGCCCGGATAACGCCGTGAGCCCAGGTTGCTGGTCAGCAGCCAGTACATCAGGCCGAAGATCAGGTAGCACAGCGTCCACAGCAGCAACGCAAAATTCGGGCCTTGCAGCTCGTTCAGGCGCTCGGTCGCCCAACTGGTGATCAGCGGCGTGCCTACCGACAGGTACGTGAAGAAGCCCGCATAGCGGAGCAGTCGGATGTGATTGAAGAATGGCCAGCGCATGTTGTGCATCATTGGGCGTGCGGAAGTTTCGCGCAATGCGCGAGAAGTCATGCTCCGTCCGTGGAAATCGCGCGGATCGTCGCTTTACGAAGCCTTTACGTGTGCGGCCGTGAGATGTAAGGGCAGCGGCTGCATGCCATAATGAGCCATTGCGCGAGGCCATTGATCGGTCTCGTTCCCGAATCCACCATTGCGGAGCAACGAATGGCCCTTGCCATCCGCGACGTGCGCGAGCACGACCTGGATGCCGTACTGGCGCTCAACAACGCTGCCGGTCGCTCCATCCTCGCCCTCGACGCTGCCCAGTTGCGCTACTTCTACGAGCACGCCGAGTACTTTCGCGTGGCCGAAATCGACGGCCACCTGGCCGGATTCCTGATCGCGCTGCGTGAAGGCGGCGATTACGAAAGCCCCAACTACCGTTGGTTTGCCCAGCATTACCCGCAGTTTGTCTACATCGACCGCATCGTGATTGCCAACGCGTATCGTCGCCACGGCCTTGGCCGCATCTTCTATTGCGACGTGCACAGCTACGCCGAGGTGCGCGTGCCGCTGCTCACCTGCGAGGTGTTCCTGGAGCCGCGCGACGACGTGGTGGTGCTGTTCCACGGCACCTACGGTTTCCAGGAGGTCGGCCAGCAACGGATGGGCGAGCATGGCCCTCAGGTCAGCCTGCTGGCCAAGGATCTGCCCAGCTACGCCTATGTGCGCGAAACCTGGCTCGATCACGGCGGCCTGCCCGACGTGCCATGGCTGGCGGAGCGTCAACGCCCTTTACTCCCTGACTCCAACCAGCGCCGCCTCGCCGGAGAGCGGCGCCCATGAATGTGAAAGCAGATATATCTGACGCCTGCGACCTGCGCTTTGGCCAAGTCGGCATCGCCTGTGTGCGGGTGCGCCGCGTCGATGCCGCCGCCTTGTGCGATGAACTGGAGCGGCGTGTGCGCGCTGCCCCGCAGATGTTTTCCCGCGCCGCGGTGGTGCTGGATCTAAGCCATCTGCTCGACCTGCCGGACGATGGCGCGGTCGATGCCCTGCTCGAAGCGGTGCGCAGCGCCGGCATGCTGCCGGTGGGCCTGGCCTACGGCACCAGCGAAACCGAGGCGCTGGCCAAGCGCATGGGACTGCCGCTGATCGCGAAGTTCCGCGCTGCCTATGAGCCTGCCAGCGGCAGCCCGGTCGCCGCCGAACCTGCCCAGCGCGCCGAACAGCCTGCACCGGTTCAACGCGAACCGATCTTGTCTGCGCCAGCGCCCGGCAGCAATAACGGCGCCCAGCATCACGCCAGCTCGGTGCGCTCGGGCCAGCAGATCTATGCGCGCGATCGCGATCTGATCGTCACCGGCGCCATCGCCAATGGCGCTGAAGTGATCGCCGACGGCAACATTCATATCTACGGCGGCCTGCGCGGTCGCGCCATGGCCGGTGCGCAGGGTGACGAGAAGGCACGTATCTTCGTGTCGGACTTCCGCGCCGAACTGGTGGCCATCGCCGGTCACTATCGTGTCTTCGAACAGATTCCTGACAACCTTGAGGGCCAGTCCGTGCAATGCTGGCTCGAAGGTGAAAAGCTGTTGATCGCCAAGCTCTAGTTATCTGACAAACAAACCACCTAACAACAAGAACATATGCGGAGATGAGCCATTGACTGCTGAGATTATCGTTGTCACCTCCGGTAAAGGC
>Ga0302234_10001139_pt1 | contig 18987 bp, 16 predicted proteins | sample II_Palsa_N3_2_FD_193576 | JGI IMG/M metagenome (GOLD analysis project Ga0302234, IMG submission 193576) | Peat permafrost microbial communities from Stordalen Mire near Abisko, Sweden - II_Palsa_N3_2 | ecosystem: Environmental > Terrestrial > Soil > Palsa > Peat permafrost | place: Sweden... | reverse complement strand
GCACACCGCGGCGGCCCTCCAGCGCTTCCAGCAGCATCGCCTTCGATTCTGCGGCATTCTCGACCCGCAGGTTGCGGCTGGAGGCCATGGCCAGGCCGAAATCCTCCGGCTCGATTTCGTATTCGCGTACCACGCCGTGGCGCAGCTCGCCGACCAGCGTCGCCGCACCCAGCGAAATCTCGTCCATGCCGTCGCGTCCCCACACCACCAACGCGTGCTGCGCGCCGAGCTGCTGCAATACACGCACCTGAATACCGACCAGATCGGGGTGAAACACACCCATCAGGATGTTCGGGGCACCTGCCGGGTTGGTCAGCGGACCGAGAATGTTGAATAGCGTGCGCACCCCCATTTCCTTGCGGACTGGCGCCACCACCTTCATGGCCGGATGATGATTCGGCGCGAACATGAAACCGATGCCGGTTTCGGCCATACATTGCGCAACCTGCGCTGGCATCAGATCGATCTTTGCGCCCAACGCCTCCAGCACGTCCGCACTGCCCGATTTCGACGACACGCTGCGGCCGCCATGCTTGGCCACGCGGGCGCCGGCCGCCGCCGCGACGAACATCGACGCGGTGGATATGTTGAACGTCGACGCTCCGTCGCCGCCGGTACCGACGATATCGACCAGGTGCTCGCGACCTTCGGCGGTTCCCGCGCCGGCAAAAGGCACCTTCGCTGACAACTCGCGCATCACCCGTGCTGCGCCGGTAATTTCACCGATGGTCTCTTTCTTCACGCGCAGACCGGTGATGATCGCAGCCGTCATCAGCGGGCTCACTTCGCCGCGCATGATCTGCCGCATCAGCGCGATCATCTCGTCGTGGAAGATCTCACGGTGCTCGATCGTGCGCTGCAGCGCTTCCTGCGGCGTGATCGTGATATCGCGCCCCGCTTTATTGTTCACGTCCGCCGTCATGCAGCCAGCTTCAACGGCAAGCCAAGGAAATTGCGCAACAGGTCATGCCCATGCTGAGTCAGGATCGACTCGGGATGGAACTGCACGCCCTCCACGGGCAGCGTCTTGTGGCGCAGGCCCATGATCTCGTCGATCGAACCGTCCGGGTTCTCGGTCCACGCGGTCACTTCGAGACAGTCCGGCAACGACGATTGCTCCACCACCAGTGAGTGGTAGCGGGTCGCTTCGAAAGGGTTGGGCAGGCCCGTGAACACACCCTGCCCACGGTGCCGTATCGGCGAGGTCTTGCCATGCATGATCTGCTTGGCGCGTATCACCTTGCCACCGAACACCTGGCCTATCGCCTGGTGGCCAAGACACACGCCGAATACCGGAATCTCGGCGCCCAACACCCGCAGCACGTCCAGCGACACACCCGAGTCATCCGGCGTGCCGGGTCCCGGCGAAATCATGATGTGCGTGGGCTTCAATGCCCGGATGCCGGCCACATCCAGCGCGTCGTTACGCACGACCTTCACCTGCTGTCCAAGCTCACCCAGATACTGCACTAGGTTGAAGGTAAAGCTGTCGTAGTTGTCGATCATCAAAAGCATTTGAGTTTGCAACCAGGCGGCCACCAAGACGTTCACAACACCGACGGCGGAATGCCATCGGCGCCAGTATTGCAATAGTCGCCAATCGTGTAGACCTTGCAGGCGTAAAGCATAACCCAGCGAGCGCGGGCGTTGCGCGCAAGACAAGTACACCATCGGCCCATCCCTGGCCGCCAGCACTGTTGTTATATGCTGAGGCAGCTAGAGACCCTTCGGAAACATGCCAGATCCCCCTGTGATGACGACCCCTCTCCGCCAAAACGAAACAGAGCTCTTGCGCACCGCACAGGCGCTTTGGCAGCAGGGACAGGTCGAGTCTGCACGAACCATCCTGGAGGGCATCCTTGCGCACCAGGCCGGGCACACCGAGGCAGCGAACCTGCTTGCAACCTTGTTGCAAGGTCAAGGCCAGCTGAACGCCGCGAGCCATGTCATGGCAAGCCTTTGCCGGCATTCCGGCGGGGACGCCGCCACCACGTTCCGCTGTGCTCAATTCATCCAGCAGTGTCAGCGCCAGCCATTGGCCCGCGTGCTATGCGATGAAGCGTTTGCGCGTGGCAACGCCAGCGCCGAACTGCACGTTCTAGCCGGAAACATCGCCAAAGAACTTGGCGAATTCGACTCGGCGCGCGCGCACTATTTCGCGGCACTCGACGCAGGCATCGATCTCAATGCCTGGTTCGTGCTTGGAGCGCTAGCCACAACTCAGCGCTATGACACCAGTGCGCATCCGGATTTCGCCCGCTTCATCGCCCATTTCCAAAACACCGCCTATTCCCTACACTCTCGTGCGACGACGGGTTTCGGCCTGGCCAAGGCGTATGACGATATTGGCGACTATGCCAAGGCTGCGCAAACGCTGCGCGAGGCGAACCGACTATCGCAACAGGCGCAACCCTGGTCGCGCGCAGCATGGGCGCAATGGCTGGATGGCCGCATGCAATCGCGCGCGCTGAACCATTCATTGCCGGCGGCTCCTGACTTCGTTCCGATTTTCATTGTCGGCCTGCCTCGCAGTGGTACGACGTTGGCGGCGACCCAGCTCGCGAAGCATCCGGACGTTCGCGATCGGGGTGAGGTGCCGATGCTCAATTACATCGCCAACCATCTGCAGGCCGGGAATCTTCAACATGATGCTCGCGCATGGCGCGAGGCGGCCGAGTTGTATCGCCGGCTCGTCGTGCAGGATGATCCTCGCGTACGCTGGTACATCGACCAGGACCCCAACAATTTTCGCTACCTCGATCTGATCGCTGCCCTGTTTCCACAAGCACGCATCATTCACTGCCAGCGCAGCAAACGCGATACGGCGCTATCCATCTGGTCGCAGAGCTTCGCGCAGGCCCATTACGGGTTTGCCAGCGACTTTGGCGACATCGCTGATTTCTTCCGTGGTCATGACAGGTTGATGCAGCACTGGAAACAACGTGTCCAGCTGCCGACACACCGTCTGGCCTATGAAGACATGATCGCAGATCCTGAATCGACGCTCGAAAAACTGAAGGCGTTCATCGGTATGCCTGCGATGGCTTTGGCTGAAGAAACAGCATCTCCGTCCGCGGCCATCACGTCAGCCAGCATGTGGCAGGCCCGTCAACCGATCTATCGTTCATCGGTCGGACGCTGGAAAAACTATCTTGCATATGTGCCTGAACTTGATCAGTTTTGAGGCGCGTTCTGGTGGTTACGCGCGCAAGCTGTTTTAGCGATACGACGTTGGGCTTCGCTGCGCTCAGCCCAACCTACGCGGCACTTACACTTCCAGTCGATCGTGGGGACGCGCCACCAGTGCGTACAGGGCCGGCATGAGGAATACGCTGATCAGAAGTCTTGTGAACAAACCACTGACGATGACCAGCGCAAAGGGCCGCTGTGTATCCGTACCCACACCAGTCGCCAGCGCTGCCGGCAACAAGCCCAATGCAGCCACCAGCGCGGTCATCATGATGGGGCGCAGACGCAAGATCGCGCCCTGACGAATCGCCTCATTGAGACTGATACCGCCGCGACGAAGTTCGTTGACGTACGAGATGTACACAACGGCCGTCTGTACCGAAACACCGAACAAGGCGAGGAAGCCGATGCCGGAAGAAACGGAGAATGGCGTATTGGTAAGCCATAGCGCCACGATGCCACCGACCGGCGCGGACAGCAGCACGCCAAGCACGGTGATGAACGGGAATTTGAAATTGCTGTAGAGAGTGAACAGCAGCAGGAAAATAAGTCCGAGGGTTAGCGGAAGAATGATATTCAGCTGCGCGCGCGATGCCGTGTATTCGGTGTATTCGCCGCCCCAGTCCAGCCGATAGCCCTGCGGCAATTTGATCTTCGACTCGACTTGCTGGATGCCATCACCGACCGCACCAGCCAGATCGCGCCCCTCCACCGAGAACTGCACGCCGATGTAGCGCGAGTTGTCCTGTCGATAAATAAACGAAGCGCCGTTCACGACCTGGATATCCGCGAATTGCTTCAACGGAATCTGCTGTCCGGCAGGCGTGGTCACCAGGATATTGCCGATCTCCTCGGGGTTGTCCCGGTACTGCCGCTCAAGTCGAACGACCAGATCGAACTGCTTTTCCTGCTGCACCACCTGAGTAGCCACGTCGCCGCCAATGGCCGTCTGAATCAGGCCATTGATGTCGGCGACGTTCAAGCCATAGCGCGCGATCTGGGCACGATTGATCTTGATGGTGAGACTCGGTTGGCCGAGCTCCTGCACCAGAGTCACGTCGCGGATGCCGCGCACCTTCTCCAGGATCTGCTTGATCGCTTTGCCCTTCTGCTCCAGCGTATTCAGATCCGAACCAAACACCTTGACCGCCAGCGCGCTCTTCAAGCCTGTTTCGGCCTCGTCAACCGCATCCTCCGCCGGCTGGGTGTAGTTGAACATGATGCCGGGAAACGCCAGCAGTTTCTGGTTGATGGCTTCGGTCAACGCAGCCTTGGTGCGATAGTTGCCCGTCCATTGCGAATAGGGCTTGAGGCCTACATAGAACTCGACATTGAAAAAGCCGGTTGAATCCGTCCCGTCATCGGGGCGACCCAGTTCCGAGGCGACCGTGGTGACTTCGGGAAACGACCGCAGAATGTCGCGTATTTTGGGTGTGATCTTTGCCGATTCGTCGAACGAAATCGTGTACGGCATGGTGGCGCGCACCCACAGTGCGCCCTCATCCAGCTGCGGCATGAATTCGGCGCCGATGCGCGGAATCAGCAACAACGAAACCACCAGCAGCAGAGCCGAGGCGAGCGTGGTCCCCCACGGATGGGCCAGGCAGAAATCCAGGCCTTTGATGTAGACCGATTTAATCGCTTCGAAAACGACATTGCGGCGTTCTTTCACGCCTTTACGCATGAACCAAGCGCACAGCACCGGCAGCAAAGTCAGCGTCACGATCAGCGAGCCGACCAAGGCGAAAATCATGGTGTCGGCCATCGGTTTGAACAACGTCCCCGACGGCCCCGACAACACATAGATCGGCAGGAAGCTGACCACGATCACCGCGACGGCGTAGAACAGCGGACGGTCCACTTCCGCTGCCGCGTCCCGGATGATTTCCCGCACGTTGAGCCCGGTTCCCCGTCGCTCCGATATCTGGCGGAAAATATTTTCCACCATCACCACAGCGGCATCCACGAGGATGCCGAAATCCACCGCGCCGATGGACAGCAAGTTCGCCGATGCGTTCTGTACATCCAGACAGATGAACGCGAACAGCAGTGCCAGCGGAATAGTGGTGGCGACGATCAGGCCTGCGCGAAAATCGTAGAGAAAGAAAATCAGGATCACGACGACCAGCAACATGCCGCGCAGCAGGTTGTCTTCGACAATCTTCGTGGTCAGCCCGATCAGGTCGCTGCGGTCGTAGAACGGAACGACCTTGACGTCTTTCGGCAGGATTTCGTCGTTGAGCTGTTTGGTTTTTTGCTCGACCCGTTTCAGCACGTCCTGCGTTTTCTCGCCGGTACGCAGCAGGATGACGCCTTCCACCGCGTCGTCTTTTTTCTCGTAGCCGAATTCGCCCAGACGCGGCGCGATGCCGATGACGACGCGACCCACGTCCTTCAGCAGGATCGGGGTGCCGTCATGCACCGCCAATACCACGTTGCTGATGTCCTCCAGCGTTTCCATGCGGCCCAAGCCGCGCACGTAATAGAACTGGCCGCCCTGAGAGTAAAACCCGCCGCCGGCATTGCCGTTGTTGGCGGACAGGGAGGCTTCGATCTGCACCGCCGACAGGCCGACCGCAGCGATCTTGGCCTGGTCCAGCAGCACCTGATATTGCATCGTGCCGCCGCCAAAGCCCGAGTCGTCCGCAACACCGGCCACGGATCGGTACTGGGGTTCGATGGTCCATGCCTCGAGCGTCTTCAGATCCATCGCCGAGCGATCTGGGCTCTGCAATACGTAGCGATAAATCAAGCCCGAAGGCGCCGACAAAGGCGATACCGAAGGTGTCACTCCACTAGGCAGCGACGCATCCGCCAACCGGTTGAAAACCTCCTGGCGAGCAAAATTATTGTCGGTACCGTCCTGATAAGTGATGATGACGTCGGACAATCCATACAGCGAAATCGAGCGGGCATTTGCCCTCTTCGGGATGTCGTTCATCGCGAGCTCGACCGGCACCGTCACCAGCCGCTCAATTTCTTCGGCCGCATGCCCAGGCCATTGCGTGATGATCTCGACAATCGGCGGCGACAGATCAGGGTACGCATCGACCGGCAGGCGATTGAGCGAACGCGCTCCCGCGCCCGTCAGCAAGAGCGTCATCAGGATGATGAGAAGCGGCTGGGCCAGCGAGGCGCCCACGATCCGGTTCATGATCGAAGCCGTGCGCGACGGCGTCTCATTGACAGGCAGTTGATCGCTCATTGGTTTTGCATGAACTGAACGAAGATCGCGCCATCGACCACGATCTGATCACCAGCGCGCAGGCCTGACGGAATGTCGTATTGATCGCCGCTGCGATAACCCAGGGTCACCGAGCGTCGCGCGAAGCTGCCGTCGCTCTGCTCTACATAGACAAACGGCAGGTTCTCATCGTCACGCAGGATCGCCGACACCGGCACCAATAGCCCGTCGCTCTCCTGGCGCGAATGAATCCGCACGCTGACATACATCTGCTTCTTCAGCACACCGCCGGGATTTTCCACCACGACACGCGCTGGCAACAGGCGCGTATCGGGACTCACCAGGGAGGCGATGTTGTCCACCGTTCCGGAAAAATTTTTCCCAGTGATGCCAGTCACTACATCCGCCGGATCGCCAACGCTGATCGAGGAGATGTCTGAATCCGACACCTGCGCCATCACCCATACGCGCGAAAGGTTCGCCACCGTGAAACACGGCGTCGTGCCTGCCTGCAGAAGTTGCCCGGGTGTGATCAGTTTTTCCACCACGGTGCCGGTGATCGGCGAGCGGATCACTCCCTCGATGCGTGCGACCTGCCGACCTTGCTGGATATCCTTGATGACCTGTGGGTCCACACTCAGCGAAATCAGTCCCTGCCGCGCAGCTTCGAGATCCGCGTCCGCATTGGCTGCGTCGGTTTCCGCCTGGTCTTCTTCGCGTTGTGCCACACCCTGGTGCTGCACAAGATCTTTTTCCAGATCGGCCAAACGTCGCGCGGTATGGGCGGTAGCAAGCGCCTTGCGGTACGTGCCGATGGCGGTGGCGAAGTCGGGCGAATCGACGATGGCCAGCGCGTCGCCCTTCTTGACCTTGTCACCCGGATTCACCAGCAAGCGCGATACCGGGCCGGAGATCGGTGCCAGCACGCTGGTGGCCTGATCGTTGTCGAAATCGACGGCGCCGGTGGTTTCAATGATTTTGTGGAATCGCGTCTGCGCGACAGTGTAAAGGCGGACATTCGATCGCTGGGCGGACGTCAGTGTCACGTTGCTCGCGGTCACGGACGCCGCCTGCGAACTGTCGTCGGTCTTGGATGAGCAGCCGGAAAACAACACGATGCTCAGCGCTGCAAGCGCGAAGACAGGAACGCGGATGAATGCGCCGCGACTTTGCATCGCTGGCATCCTGTCGAACGATTTATTTTCCATCTTTATCCTGCACTAGTTCCGCGCGATTCCACCAACCACCGCCGAGCGCCTGAAACAGCGCCGCGGTGTCCGCATAACGATTGGCCTGAGCTTGGATCAGGGCGATCACGGCCTGCTCATACGACTGCTCCGCGCTCAGCAGCGAAAGCTCATTCGCGTATCCGGCCTGCAGTTGTCGCTGGGATAAATCCAGCGTGCGCTTGGCGGCATCGGCCGCTGCTGCAGCTGCTTTCAAGCCTTCGGCATCTTGATCAAGCGCAGCCAAGGTGTCCGCCACGCTCTGGAAAGCGCTCAACACGGTGCTCCGGTATTGCTGAGCTGCCTGCACATACGCGGCCTTCGCAGCCCGTTCCTGATGCAGCAGTGCGCCACCCTGGAAAATTGGTGCCGTCAGATCCGCACCCAGACCCCAGAAACTGTTGCCCGACTTGAAGACCTGACCGATCGCCAGCGCAGAGTTACCAGCGTTCGCGCTCAACGTTATATTCGGCAGCCGGTTCGCCGTGGCGACGCCGATCTGGGCACTGGCGGCATGCATGTTTGCTTCGGCTTGAAGTACATCCGGACGTTGCGCCACGAGCGTGGAAGGAAGACTGACCGGCAAATCCTGCGGCAACTGCAGCGTTGAAAGATCAAACTTTTCGGTCGGAGCCTGGCTTGGAAATTGTCCGACGAGGACGGCGAGCAAATCGCGTTCCTGCACCTGCTGTTTGATCAATGGCGGCAGCGTGGCAACAGCCTGCGCGAGCTGTGATTCCTGCGCGGCCAGATCAAGCCCGCTGGCGTAACCCTTGGCCAATTGTCGCCGCAGGATTTGCACCATGTTCGTATTGATGTCGATGAGCTGGTGCGTCGCATCGATCTGCGCCTGCAACGACGCCTCCTGCACCGCGGCCGCCACCACATTGGTGCTCAAGGTGATTTGCGTCGCGATCATCTGGAAGCGAACTGCCTGCTCCTGTGCCTTGATGGACTCCATCGTCCGTCGGTTCAACCCGAACAGATCAGGCGCGTAGGAAACGCTGACCTGCGGCGTGTACAGGTTGTACAGAAAGGCGCCGTTATTGGGCGTCGCCGAGATGGCTTCCGATGTGCGCTGGCGGCTTGCCGAAGCATCGGCGGTGACACTGGGATAAAACGCGCCGCGCTGCACCAGCACGTTTTCCCTGGCCACCGTCAACGCTGCCTGAGCTGCTTTCAGGTCGGCATTGTTGGTGAGCGAATGTTCGATCAGATCGTTCAGTGGCTTGGAATGAAACAGGGTCCACCAGTCACCGGGGATATCGGTGCCACTGTTGAAGCGCTGCGCTTCTCCACCGGCAACGCCCGCAGTGGCGGCCGTGGTCGACAGTGGTTGGGCGGTGTAGCCGGTGACATCCGGCGCCGCAGGCTTCTTGAAATCCGGACCGACCGTGCAGCCGCCGATCAGCAACGCGCCCACGACTGCGCTGACACGCAGACCTTGCCGTGCTGAATCGGCCAAGGACGAGACCTGCCGTGTTTCCCCATCTCCCGTTTCTTCGAATTGGGCGAGCACTTCGGCCCACGTCTTTTTCATGCGAGCGCGTCTTGAGAGAGAATGATCCAGATGTAACGATATATCGTATCAAATACGAGCGAAAGCCGTGCCGGAAGTCACGGCCCAGTCTTTCTCGGGGTGAGCCAATCGCACGCGGGGGGCTAAAGACCCTTTGCCGCCTGTGCCACCGCACGAAACAAGGCGCGCCCCTTGTTCATCGTCTCCTCCCATTCGGCCGCCGGATCGGAGTCGTAGACGATGCCCGCGCCGGCCTGCACATGCAGGCGGCCGTTCTGGATCACCGCCGTACGGATCGCGATGGCGGTATCGGCGTCGCCCCACCAGCCAATCCAGCCAATCGCGCCGGCGTAGATATTGCGCTTGTATGGCTCCAGTTCCTGGATGATTTCCAGTGCACGGATTTTCGGCGCACCGCTCAACGTGCCAGCAGGAAAGGTGGCCTTGAGTACGTCCATGTAGCTGAGGTTCGGCAGCGCGGTTCCCTGTACTTGCGAGACGATATGCATCACGTGCGAGTAGCGTTCGATCGCAAACGACTCGCTGACCTCGACACTGCCGGTCACGCTGACCCGGCCGATATCGTTGCGACCCAGGTCGATCAGCATCACGTGTTCGGCGCGTTCCTTCGGATCGGCCAGCAGCTCCGCTTCCAGCGCCTTGTCCTCTTGTTCTGTTGCGCCGCGCCTGCGTGTGCCGGCGAGCGGACGCACCACCACCTTGCCGTCCCTGAGACGCACGAGGGTTTCTGGTGAGGAGCCCACGATCTGCGTATCGCCCAGATCGACGAAATACATGTATGGCGACGGATTCATGGCGCGCAACGCACGATACACATCGACCGGCCGCGCGTTGAAACCGACGCTGAGCCGCTGCGAGGGTACGACCTGAAAGATGTCGCCGGCGCGGATGTATTCCTTCGCGCGCTCGACCATCGCCTCGAACTCCTCGCGGGTGAACGAGGATTTGAAATCTGCCTCGTCCAGTGCCGTGGACTGCGTGAGCTGCGGATAAGACGCGCCACCCTGACGCAATCGATAGACCAGCGCATCGAGCCGTCGCTGTGCACCGGCATAGGCCTGCGGCTGCGACGGATCGGCGTGCACGATCAGATACAAACGGCCTTTGAGGTTGTCGAATACAGCAACTTCCTCGGCCAGCATCAGCAGCACATCGGGGGTGCCCAGCTCGTCCGTACGATCCCACTGCGCCAGGCGCGGTTCGATGTAGCCAATCGTCTCGAAACCGAAATAACCGACCAGCCCGCCGCTGAACGCAGGTAGTTGCGGCAAGCGGGGTACATCGTATTGTTGACGCAACTTTTCGATCTCGCCGAGCGGATCTTCCAGCTGGCGACGCTCGACGATTTCGCCCGAGTCCTCGACTTCGAGTTCGTGTCCGCGTAGCCGGAATACTCTTTTTGCGGGCAGGCCGATAATCGAGTAGCGCCCCCAGTTGGCCCCTCCCTCGACTGATTCGAACAGGAAGGTATACGGGCCGTCGGCCAATTTGAGGTACACCGACAGCGGTGTGTCGAGGTCGGAGAACACCTCGCGCACCAGCGGGATGCGCGTATGCCCCTGAGCAACCAGTGCGTCGAATTCGTCTCGGGAGATCACGTGGGGGAGTCCGGATAGCCAGGCGATAAAGCGATCATTGTAGGCGAACCCAGGCGTCCACCGGATGTGCAAATCGGCCGATCTAACCGCCCAGGCGCTGCCGTGGCATGCCATGCAGCTGCAGGCAGAAGGCCACACCGTCGCCAGCGTCGAGGTTGCGCGCGAGCGCCACGCCGCCGTGGCGTTCGGCGACCAGCCGAACCACGTAAAGCCCCAGCCCCAGATGCGGAGCGTCGCCGGGAGTGGCTTTTTCGCGCAGGCTGACCAGCGAGTCGAACAAACGACCCTGCATGGCCTCCGGCAACGGCGCACCCTGGTTGGCCAGCTCGATCTCGGCACCATCGCTGCTCGCATGCAGGCTGAGGCGCAGCCAACCGTTCAGAGGCGTAAATGACAAAGCGTTGTCGAACAGTTTGTCCAGCGCCTGCGCGATCAGTTCGGGAGCGCAATGCATGTACAAAGGCTGCGCGGGCAGCACGCATTCAAGCCGGCGCGTACCGGTCAGCGAACGATACGCGTCGGCGCAGCCGCGTACCACGTCACGCAGATCGACATCTTCGGGCTCGGCCGCGGCGATCGAACGCTCCATCCGGCTCGCCTCGCTCATCGCGCGCACCAACGCACTCAGTCGGGCCACACCGTCGCGGGCGCGTGCAAGATATGGCTGCGCCTCTGCGGGGAGCGCCGCATGTTCCAGGTTGTCCAGTGATGACTGCACGATGGCCAGCGGCGTGTTGAGCTCGTGCGAAAGTTTGGAGGCCAGGGTGCGTAGATAATCGGTATAGCCGCCAACCACCTCGAACAGACGCTCGAAGCTTCGCGCGAGGTCGCCAATCTCATCCGGCGCATCGGTCATCGGAAAACGGCCTTTTTCGAACAAGCCGTCCAGACGTCCATCGTTCAGTTGCGCGCGTTCCGCCGCATTGCGTAAACGACCCAGCCGCAAACTGAGCCGGGTGGCGAACGCCAGCAAGATGCCACCGGCCACCAGCAGCACGCCAAAACTCGTGAGCAAAAGTCCGAGCAGGGCGCGATTGGCCAGCAGCGGCACGGTGCGGCTGGATTGCTCAAGCAGCAACACGCCGTCGATCTTTCCCGTGCTCTGGATCGGCACCGCCGCAGCCAGCACGATGCTGCCGCGCTCTTCCCCACTGCGCCACACCGTCACCGACTTGCCAGCACTCGCCTGACTGACTTCGCGCGTATCCAGCCGCGGCACGTCCTGCGACCAGGGGTTGGCGTCTTCCATGCGGGTTGCCAGCAGCGAGCGATAAATCAGCGCGGCGAACCAGCCCGGCTGACCGTCGGCACCTGGCGTGGTGAGCAGGCGTCCACTGCGGGCCAGCAGCCAACCCTGCGGCGCCAGTACGCGTGCTTGCACCTGGTCAGGTGCGAGCTTCGCCAATTCGCTGGAAAGCTCGCTCGAATAGTCCAGCAACGGGCGGGTATCGGCCGCCATCGGATCACCGCCCGTCGCCGCGTCGTATACGCCAATGCCCAGCGTGTGCAGTTGCAGGCGACGCGATAACTGCAACTCAACCCGATAGCCGCTGCCGTCTTCCTGCCATTGCGCCGTAAGCAGATCAGGCAGGCCCGGCACAGCGGGGTCGAGCGGTCGCGCCGTCAGCGAGCCTGGCGCGGAACTGGCCAGCAGGTAACGCCGCTGACCGGCAGCATTGCCCAGGGTGAGGATCAAGTGGTCCGCTGCCAGTGCATTGGCATCGTTTGCGTCGGCGCGGCTGCGCTGCGTATCGGGCACCTCCACATACAGATACAACCAGTCGCTGTCTTCGGCCAGCAGCAGCTTTCCATGCTGATTGCGTGACAGAGCCAGCGATTGGCTCCATGGCGTCAGCGGGGCCCAGTCATCGCCGTAACCGTCTACGGTGATCGGGCTTGGCGTCTGTTGCACGTACCAGCCCTGTGCATCCTGCGGCAACACGGCGCCGGTCACCACCAGGCTGCGCGCCACCGCCCGCGCCGACGCGAGCAACGCCTGTGCCTGACCTTCGCGCAGCAACGTCTCCATTTGCCGCACGTACAGCCAGCCCGCTATGGGCAATGCCAGCGTGCACAAGGCGACCAGCAAAAGTTTTCGGCGCAGCGTCATGACGTGGCAGTCCGGCGGGCAGTCAGCGACAAGAGCTTAATGCTGTCCCACCTTGTCTGCCGGTTTGGGAGGTGGCGGATTTTTCGCGTACACCGATTTCTCGATCACCTGCTGGAAAAGCCCGATGACGCGTTGCCGTTGCGTATCACCGGCGGCCACCGTCATCGACCAGCTGTAGCGGATTCCGCTGGCCTTGCCCGGATCGCAAAAGACGACCGCGTCATCGATATCATCCGTGCCTTGATAAAGTAACCCGTGGCACTCCATCGTCGGATGGCTGACAGGGAATGCAGCGACCTTGGCGCGTGGATCGTGCTGCAGGTAATGCTGCTGATCGGCCTGCCATTCGGCGGCCAGCGTGGGCAGCTTGCGTGGCCACACGTTCAGCACCATCACGCGATCGGGTTCGCCGGTCCAGTCGCCCTGGTAGATCACTAAATCCACGCCGATCGCCTTGGCGTAAGTACAGCAATCGGCTGTCCATCCGATGGGCGGACTGGTGGAAATGGTCCAGCCGGGAATCGAACCATCGGCTTTGCCAGACGCCTCGACGCGCACCGGATCATGCAGCGCCGGTACGGCTGAGCGCGCGACCGCGGCGATTGAAAGCAGCACCAAACCCAACAGCAGATGTTTCATGCAGGCTTCCAGCGATAACCCACGCCATGCACCGTTTCGATCGCGTCGAACTCCGGTGCCACGGCGATGAATTTCTTGCGGATCCGCTTGATATGCGAAGTGATGGTGGCATCGTCCACAACGAGTTCCGCCTCACGCATCAGCTGGTCGCGATTTTTCACGTGGCCGGGAAAGCGGATCAGCGTGTGCACCATCCAGAATTCGGTGACGGTGAGCGGCACCTCATCACCGTTCCAGGTAATCCGCATGCGTTCGGATTCCATCTTCAACGGACCGTGCTCGATCACCGTTTCGCTGGACGCCGGTGCCTTCAGCGATTCGATCCGACGAAATAGCGCGGCAATGCGCGCCGCCAGCTGGTGCAGGCTGGTGTCCTTGTTGAGGTAGTCATCCGCGCCCAGGCGCAGGCCGGAAATCACGTCGAAATCCGAATCGCGCGCGGTAAGAAAAATCAGTGGCAGCGTGGACGATTTCGCCCGCAGTTCGCGGCATAGATCGAAGCCGCCCTCCGGTTCGTCGCCGAGGCCGATGTCGATAATCACCAGCTCCGGCAAGCGCATGGCAAAGGCAGTCGATGCCTCCTGTCGCGAACCATAGCCACGGGCGTCATAGCCAAAACGGTTCAATGCTTCGACGTAATTGGCGCGAATCAACGGTTCGTCTTCAACGATGGCAATGCTGCGGCCCATGGCTCGCTCCGGAATGTTGTGCCCGCAGGGTGCTATGCGAACTCCCGCCGCGCAAGCCGTGTGATGCGACTGCCCGCGTTTCGCCACAATCCAGCGGCAAGCAGGCCCGATTGTGCCGGCGCCAGCGCCGCTGCGGGATGTGTCATGCAACCCAAGCACAACGCACGGAGCCGAGCGATGCCGAAAATCGAATCCACCGAGCGCGACCCGAACGCCGAACTGCGCAGCTTCGAACCGTTGCGGGTGACGCTGGCGTTGGGCGCGTTGCTACTTGGCTTGATCCTGGGCGTGCATTGATGAACAGGCATCCTGCTGCGCCCTCCGAATACCCGTCCATTGCCGTGGAAGGCAGGAAGGCGTCTGGCGCGAATGGAGTCGCGCCAGACGCGGGGCACGAGCCCGATCCTGATTGGCAACCTTTGTAGCGCACGACACCCGTCATGGTGGTTCCTTTCCCCTCCCCGCGAGGGGATTTTTTTATGTGGGAAAGTCGGACTGAACCGCTATTCAGGCAATTTGAGAGCTTACGGGGAACCAAACCGGCCCGAGCCGGTCAGAAACACTGATTGGCGGGTATTCCATAGCCGTGGAATGTGCCGACGTGGTCGTTGACCCCTCTCTCCGATGCGGTCGCGTCGGTTTACCCACCAATCGATGGTGTTTCCTCTCACGTCATTCCGACGACGTTTATCCCGGCGCAGCCTTTCACTGCGCCGGGATTTTTCTTTGGGCGGCGCTCGTCCGTAGCCCAACCTTGGTGACGAGGCACGTGGCTCCGACGGGATACCTGTTGGGCTTCGCTGCGCTCAGCCCAACCTACGCTTCTGAACCCTGGCTCAGCCGATCGCCTTGCGCATCGCGTCGATCTCGGCGCGGTAATCCTTGGCGTGGAAGATTGCCGAACCAGCGACAAAGGTGTCGGCGCCGGCGGCGGCAATCGCGCCGATATTTTCCGCAGTGACTCCGCCGTCGACTTCCAGCCGGATCGCGCGACCACTGTCGTCGATCAGCCGACGTGCCTGGCGCAATTTTTCCAGCGTCCCGGGAATGAACTTCTGTCCGCCGAAACCGGGATTGACCGACATGATCAGGATCAGGTCCAGCTTGTCCATCACGTAGTCGAGGTAATTCAGCGGCGTGGCGGGATTGAACACCAAACCCGCCTTGCAGCCCGATTCCTTGATCAGGCCGAGCGTGCGGTCGATGTGCTCGCTGGCTTCCGGGTGAAAGCTGATCAGGCTGGCGCCCGCCTTGGCGAAATCCGGCACGATGCGGTCGACCGGCTTGACCATCAGATGCACGTCGATCGGCGCCGTGATGCCGTAGCCGCGCAGCGACTGCAACACCATCGGACCGATCGTGAGGTTCGGCACGTAGTGGTTGTCCATCACGTCGAAATGAACCCAATCGGCACCGGCGCTCAGCGCTGCCGCAGTGTCTTCGCCCAGCCGCGCGAAATCAGCGGCGAGGATGGAAGGGGCGATGATGGGGGTTTGTTTACTCATGTCTTTGCAACCCTTGGAAAAAACGCAGCTCGAGTGATGGAGTTTACGGCGTCACCGCTTCGTTGGCTTTCGCGCATAGGATGCGCTCCTACTTGAACCCGCGTTGTTCCTTGATGCGATCGTAAGCGGCATTGATCTCGCTGGCACGCGATTCAGCGCGTTTGCGCATGTCTTCGGGCAGATCGCCCAGGCGATCAGGGTGATGTTCCGAGATGAGTTTGCGATACGCACGCTTCACCGCACGATCGTCGACACTGCGATCAATCCCCAGTACCGCATAAGGATCTGGCCCCTGCGCCGAACGCTGAGGCGGCGTATAGCCGCCACCGGTGGAGCCTTGTCCGTAATGGCGTTGGCCACTGCCGGCATTCCACGCATAGCCCTTCATCGCCATCAGCGCCATCAGCTCCATGTCGCTGATGCGCAAGGCAAACGCGAGCTGGCGCAATATGGCCATCTTTTCCGGCGGCGGATTGCCCTCCGAAAGCACCGTCTCGATCACCACGTCGAGCACCGGGAAGGCATGATCGCGGCGCAGGCCCACCCAGTTGCGCAACTCGGTGATCGTGCGGGTGACGTCGAATTCCGGTTGTTTGCCCTCGTTGAAACTGGCAGCGGCCTGCTTGCGCTGTTCGGTATCCAGATTCATCCGCGACATCAGCCGCTCGGCTACCGCGATCTCCGCCTCCGATACGCGACCATCGGATTTCGCCACCGCACCGAGCAGGGTGAACAACGGTCCGACAAAACCGCCGGCTTCCGGTATGGCCTGCTTGCGCTGGCTATGCCGCAGGTTGTCAAAGATGAAGCCGATGATGCCGCCAGTGATGGCGCCTGGCAGGTGACCGATGATCAAACCGAAAAACGCGAACCACAGCGTGTAGGAAAAACTCATGGATGAACCTGCGGCGGTGGCGATTGCGCGCTATACCAGCGCGCCAGGACGTCGAGCTCGGCATCGCTGACCGGGCCGATTGCGGCGCGCATCAGCGGCACGTCGCGGCGACCATCGCGGTATTGCTTGAGCGCATTGCGCAAATAGTCCAGCTGCTGTCCGGCCAGGTTCGGCGCGCCGGGCATGCTGGCTTGCCCGGTCACCCCATGGCAGGCTGCGCACAGGCCCAGGCGCGTGGGCTGCATCGGCGCCGTGGTCGGGCTCTGGGCATCGGCAGATAGGGCGGCAACCAGTAAAAGCACCGCGATCAGTAGGGTACGCATCGGCAACACATGGGGTTGAAGGCGGCCAATTCTAGCAGTGCGCCGTGATGCGGCCGGGCAGCAGCAGCTAGAATAGGCCGCTTCCTCCATCGCGGAACCGACGTCGTGCCCACCAGCTTGCTGCAATCGAACCTGCCCGGCCTGGAACTGATCCATCGCGGCAAGGTGCGCGACGTCTATGCACTGTCCGGCGACCGTTTGCTGATTGTTGCGACGGATCGGCTGTCGGCGTTCGATGTCGTTCTGCCCAACCCGATCCCGGGCAAGGGCGAGATGCTGACCCAGATCTCCAACTTCTGGTTTGCGAAGACGGCGCACCTGGTGCCGAACCATCTGCTGGACGTGCCCCTGGCCGACGTACTGCCAGCCGGCACTGATCTGGCGCTGTACGAAAAGCGCGCCGTGGTGGCGCGACGGCTGAAGCCGGTGCCGGTGGAAGCGATTGCCCGCGGTTACCTGATCGGTTCGGGCTGGAAGGACTACCAGGCCAGCGGTTCGCTCTGTGGCATCCAGCTGCCCGCGGGCCTGCAGCAGGCGCAGCAATTGACCGCGCCGATTTTCACGCCCTCGACCAAGGCCGCCGTCGGCGACCACGACGAGAATGTCAGCTACGACGCAGTGACAGCGGCGGTGGGTAGCGAACTGGCCGGCAAGGTACGCGACGCCACGCTGGCCATCTATCAATGGGCAGCCGCCTATGCGGCCGAACGCGGCATCATCATCGCCGACACCAAGTTCGAATTCGGCACCGATGACGACGGCAAACTGTACGTGATGGACGAGATGCTGACGCCGGATTCCTCGCGCTTCTGGCCAGCCGACGAGTACCGTGTCGGCATCAGCCCGCCCAGCTACGACAAGCAGTTCGTGCGCGACTATCTGGAAGCGCAGGGCTGGAACAAGGTCGCGCCGGGCCCGGTCATTCCTGATAACGTGATCGCCGCCACGGCCGCCAAATATGCCGAGGCGTTGCAGCGACTGGCTGGGATCAAACTCGACTAGATCCCTCTCGATCAGATTCAGACTCGACCCGGAGTTGTCATCACATGCGCGACATGCAGAGCTGGCTCGACAGTTACAGCGGTGATCACCAGAACCCGACCAACCAGCGCTTGCACTGGCTCTGCGTGCCGCCGATCGTGTGGAGCGTGATCGCACTGCTATGGACCATCCCTGTGCCGGCGTCGTTCGCTCGCCCCGGCGCCTGGGCCGTGATGGTGATGGTGCTGGCGTTCTACTGGTATTGGAAACATTCGCGCCGGCTGGCAGCAGCACTGCTGATCACGTTCGCCGTGCTGGGATTGCTAACCAATTTTTTGTTCGTTGAACTCGGCGTGGACTCGCTGCGCTGGCTCGCCATCGGCGTGTTCGTCATTGCCTGGGTCGGCCAGTTCATCGGGCACAAGTTCGAGGGACGTCGACCCAGCTTTCTCACCGACCTGTCGTATCTGCTGATCGGCCCTGCGTGGCTGATGGCCAAGCTGCTGCACAAGATGGGATTCAAGCACGCCGTATGACCACCTTGCTTACCGTGGTCAGCACCCTGCTGTGGTGGGTGCTTTACAGCAGTATCGGCGCGCTGTTCTTCGCCCTGATCGGCTGGTCCGTGCTGCGCTGGACGGAACGCTGCGCGGTGGTGTTCAACCGCATCTATCTGGCCTGTCTGCTGTGGAACATGATCGGTATGCTGCTGATCGTTGGCGTGGCGGCCTATGAAGGTCACCTGCATCCGCCTTATGCGGCCCTGCTCAACTCCGGCTTGCTGCGCTGCACGCTGGTGCTGGACATGCTGATCGGCACGGTGTTGCTGTGGCGGTTGACGCCACGCGTCGATGCTCGTCGTATCCGCCTCGGCAGTGCCTGCATGGCGGTCGCTGCGATCATGGCGATCAGCTTCGGGATTGCTACTAGTCTGGCGTGACGCGCATCGGCACGCTGTGCCGAGCGCTAGGCGTTCCGGCTACTTCGTTATTCCTGCCGCTAACTCGCCATTCCATCAGCCACCTTGTCATTCCATCGGCCACCTCGTCATTCCTGCGCAGGAATGACGAGCAGGGGGGTTTCGGAATGTCCGCATCGCCGATTTATA
>Ga0302234_10001135_pt1 | contig 19072 bp, 15 predicted proteins | sample II_Palsa_N3_2_FD_193576 | JGI IMG/M metagenome (GOLD analysis project Ga0302234, IMG submission 193576) | Peat permafrost microbial communities from Stordalen Mire near Abisko, Sweden - II_Palsa_N3_2 | ecosystem: Environmental > Terrestrial > Soil > Palsa > Peat permafrost | place: Sweden... | reverse complement strand
GTCGTCCGGTGCGACACCCACAACACGGTTTTCGGAATCTTCACGACGACACCTGCAATGCCTGCGTATTCGCGTGGCTGAAGTAACGTGCGCTGATTTCATGCGCAGCGGCGCTCACGTGATCGCCGAGTGCCTCGCAGGCCTGGATGAGTTCGCCATAGTTGCCTTCCTCGTCGGTCGTGCAGAGTTGCTCGAGTCCTCGCAGCGACTTCAGCAACTGCGTCGCGTCGCTGAACGCGTCGTGGGTGGTGCTGCCCGCGGCAACCGAAATCTCGTTGAGCTTCGTGCATAAGCGCGAGTACACGCCATACAGGCCACGCGGGTTGGTCGGCTCGACCACCAGCAGGTCGATCAGCGCGGGAACCTCGAAACGCCCCGGGTAAAGCGATCGATACGTGAGCGTGCTGTCGAACAATTGCAGCAGCAGGTCGAACCCGGCCGGCGTCGTCATCTGGCCATGCTCGGCGGCGACGCGCAGGAACGTGGTCATCGTCCAGACCCGTTCGATGTGCCGTCCCGCGAACACCAGCTTCCATGCTTCATCGCGTGTCATGCGGTCGCCCTGCGCGCCGCTGATCGCGAGCAGTTGCGTCGACAGTGCGTCAAGCGTTCGCGTCAGCTTCACGCGGTCATAACGCTCCACGCCGGGTCCCGGCTTGAACTGCTGGATGGCGTCGCGAAAATCGTTTCGCGCGGCCAGGATCGTGCGCCAGTGATCGGTCGAAAGACGTCCGCGGATCTCGCTGCTCGCTCGCACCTGGCTTGCGAGGTTCTGGCCGATACTCGCCGCCGTACCGTTCTCGCCTATGTTGGCGACCAGCAAACGTTCGAGCCCGCGCGCCGTGTGCCCCTGGATCGGCGTGCCCGGCGGCAGCAAGCCACTCTGCCACGCGAGGTCCACCATGGTCTCCAGCATGCCCTCAGAGTCGTTGCTATCGATCGACGAGAGGATCACGCGCAGCAGCCGCACGTTGTTCTCGGCACGCTCGCCGTATCGTCCGGCCCAGAAGAGGTTTTCTGCGGCGCGGCTCGATACCGTCCGATGCTTGCGCGCAAGGTCAGCCGGTTTTATCGGCGTGGGTAGCAGCGAGAAGCTCGAGCCCGGCTTGCTCGACAGTACCCAGGTGTCGACGCTGCTGCTGCCGTATTGCATCGATACCGACGGTTGGCGCTCACCCCCAAGCCGCGTGAATCCGCCCGGCATCACGGACCAGCCGCCATCGATGTTCGCGATTGCATAAACCCGCAGCACCGAGGGCCGCCCCGTCAACGTGTTGTCTTCATAACGCGGCGCGTGGGAACTTGGGAACAGGTTCTGGATGGTGAACGCGTCAGGCATCGCATCGATCCGAGCGCGCCAGCCGGCAAGCGGTTGCAGGCCGTCGCCGAAACCGCGCGGGCCACCGCCGTTGAGCGGCAAACCCGGCCAGGTGGGAATCACGAAAGCTTTGTCCAGACGTGCCAGTACCGCTTCGCGCGCCGCTGCTTCACCGCACCACCACGTGGGCACGCTGGCGAGTTCCAGCGGCTCGTTCAGCAGCGCCCGCGAGATGGCCGGCAGGAAACCATGCAGCGCCGGCGATTCGACAAAACCCGAGCCCGGCACGTTGGACACCATCACGTTGCCGGCCCGCATTACCTGCAACAGGCCCGGCACCCCGATAGTGGAATCGGCGCGCAATTCGACCGGATCGCAGAAGGCATCGTCCAGGCGGCGCATCAATACGTGAACCCGTTCCAGTCCGGCGAATGTCTTCAGGAACAGCATGTCGTCGCGCACGGTCAGGTCCTTGCCTTCGACCAGCGTGACGCCGAGGTAGCGAGCAAGGAACGCATGCTCGAAGAAGGTTTCGCTGAAAGGCCCCGGCGTCAGCAGCGCGATGTGCGGCGACCCTTCGCCCGACATCATCGCCCGGCCGCCCTGCACCAGCGCGGCGATCAGTTGCGAGTAAAACGGGGCGAGCCTCTGGACCTTCATCGAACGGAACGGCTCGGGGAATACGTCGGAGACAATGAGGCGATTTTCCAGCGCATAGCCGAGTCCGGACGGCGCTTCCGTCCGGTGCGCCATCACGGTCCATGTGCCGTTGGGAGCACGCGTCAGGTCCACGGCAACAAGCTGCAGATACTGCGCGCCGGGCGGCACGAAGCCCTTCACCGAGCGCAAGTAGCCGGGATGTCCGAACACCAGCGCGGGCGGCAGCAGGCCGTCGTGCAGCAGCGTTTGCGGCCCGTAGATATCGGCGACGATGGCATTGAGCAACTTCGCGCGCTGCGTCACCGCGCGCTCGATCACCGACCACTCGGCTTCATCGATAAGAAACGGCAGCAGGTCCAGCGCCCACGGACGAGGCTCGCCCTTGTCCGCGTAGACGTTGTAACTGATGTCGTTATCGCGGACCTGCTGCGCGATGGAAGCGGTCGCCCGGTCGAGGTCGGCTATGCCGTCGTCGCCAAGCAAGTCGAAGAACTGCCGCCAGGGAGCGCGCAACTGGCCCGACGCGTCGCGCAGTTCGTCCCAATGTCCCTCCCGGGCCGGTACCGCGCGAAGGTGTGACGACACACTCGCGCGGTTGGTGATTGCTTCAAACGGAAGCGTGGATTGGAAGGCCAAATTGAGCAGTTTTCGTTGATGAGGCTACCGTCGGCGCAAATCGAGCGTGAACGGAAACTCCAGGCTGCGCTTCGGTTCCTCCACGACCATCCGCCCAGGCGTATGGCCGATTCTGAAAAAGCGCGCGCGCCGCCGGCTTTCCGCCTCGTATGCGTTGACCGGATAGGTCACGTAATTGCGGCCACCCGGATGGGCTACATGATACCGGCATCCGCCTATGGACCGGTTGCTCCAAGTGTCAACTATGTCAAAGGTAAGCGGTGCATCCACGCCAATCGACGGATGCAGCGCCGTCGGCTGGGACCATGCCCTGAAACGCACGCCGGCCACATGCTCGCTTACCCGCCCGGTGGGTTGCAACGGCAACGGCACGCCGTTGACCGTCACCACATGGCGGTTGTCGTTGAGCCCGAGCACGCGCACTTCGAGCCGTTCCACCGATGAATCCACATAGCGCACCGTCCCGCCCGGCGACCCCTGCTCGCCCATCACGTGCCACGGCTCCAGCGCGCTGCGCACCACCAGTTCGATCCCGTTCGTCTGGACCGCTCCTACCATCGGGAAACGGAACTCGAAATGCGGTGCGAACCACGCGGCGTCGAACGCATAACCGGCTTCGTTGAGGTCCGCGATGACATCGTGGAAATCCATTTCGATAAACGTGCCGAGCAGGAAACGGTCATGCAGTTCCGTGCCCCAACGCGTGAGGCGCGTGGTGTACGGCTTGTCCCAGAACCGCGCGACCAGCGCACGCAGCAGCAACTGCTGGACGAGGCTCATGCGGGCGTGCGGCGGCATTTCGAAGCCCCGCAGTTCGAGCAGCCCGAGGCGGCCAGTCGGACCATCGGGGGAATACAGCTTGTCGATGCAGAATTCCGCGCGGTGCGTGTTGCCGGTCACATCGATCAACAGGTTGCGCAACGTTCGGTCGATCAGCCACGGCGGCAGCAACGCACTGTCGCGACCGCCCAGACGTTCGAGCTGATGCTCGATCTCCTTGAAGGCTATCTCCAGTTCGTAAAGCTGATCGTTGCGTGCTTCGTCAGCACGCGGCGCCTGGCTGGTCGGTCCGAGGAACAATCCCGAGAACAGGTACGACATCGACGGATGGTTGATGAAGTACGCGATCAGGCTGGCAAGCAGGTCGGGACGCCGCAGGAACGGGCTGTCGGCAGGCGTTGCACCGCCGAGCACGAAGTGGTTGCCGCCGCCCGTGCCGGTGTGTCGCCCATCGGTCATGAACTTCTCGGTGCTGAGGTAGCTTTCATGCGCCGATTGATACAGGAACTCGGTGTGATCGACGAGTTGATCCCAGCTCGACGCCGGATGAATGTTCACCTCGATCACGCCCGGGTCCGGCGTAACTTGCAGCATCTTGAGACGGGCATCGCGTGGCGGCGGATACCCCTCTATCACCACTTTCATGTGCAGATCGGCGGCTGTAGCTTCGATGGCCGCCAGCAGGTCGAGGTAGTCATCGAGTTCGGTCAGCGGCGGCATGAACACATGCAGCAGGCTCTTGCCGCTTCCAAACGATTTCTCTTCCACGTCAGGTCCCGCCGCACGCGCCGGATCGCGCGCTTCAACACACAGCGCGGTACGCCGGATCCACGAAGCAGACTCTCCGCGCGACGGCTCGCGGGTTGAGGTTGAGGTTGACGTTGCAGGCGCATGTCCGGTGCCTGCGGCCACGCCAGTTTCCGTGCTCACACCTTCGCCCGCGCTTGCGCCTACGCTCTCCCCAACCACGGCTTCACCGCGATATTGCATGCGCAATTCCATCGCTTGGCGCAACGGCGCGGGTGGCCCGAACGGATCGTGCGGATGTTGATACGGATAGTCCCCCGCACTCACCCACGGCAGCGATTCAAGCGGCAAGCGATACCCCATCGGCGAGTCGCCAGGGATCAGGTACATGCGGCCATCGCGGAAAAACCAGGGGCCGCTGACCCATGTCGGCGCTTGCATCGGAACATCGCGCTCGCGTGCAATAGGCATCACATAACCCGTCACCTGAGACAAGCCTGCATCGAATACGCGACGCAAGCGCATGCGTTCCATCTCGTCGTCGAGTTCGGATTCGAACGGGTCCACGTTCACCGGCAGACGACGTTCACGCCACAGGTAGTAGAACGTGTCTTCGTAGCCGGGCTGGATATACGACGGATCCAGCGAGACCTTGCTCGCCAGATGCTCAATGAAACGCCGCGCATCTTCTGCTGTGTAGTTGCCGGGATCGCGTTCATCGGCGAACAGCTTGGGGTCTTCCCAGATCGGCTCGCCATCTGCGCGCCAGTACAGGGACATGGCCCAGCGCGGCAACTGTTCGCCCGGATACCACTTGCCCTGGCCGAGATGCAGAAAGCCCCCCACGCCATAACGTGCACGCAACTTGTCCATCAGCGAGACGGCATAACCGCGCTTCGTCGGCCCGAGCGCGTCGGTGTTCCATTCGGCTGCATCGCGGTCGCTCACGGCGACGAACGTGGGCTCGCCGCCCATCGTCAGGCGCACGTCCATGTCGGTCAGTTCCTGGTCGACTTGCGCGCCCATCTTCTGCACCGCGGTCCACACTTCTTCCGTGTACGGCTTCGTCACGCGTGGCGTTTCGAGTACGCGCTGCACCTGCATGATGTGCTCGAACTCGACTTCGCTTTCATCGACAGCGCCCGAGATCGGCGCGGCGCTCCCCGGTTCAGGCGTGCATGCGACGGGGATATGCCCCTCGCCGGCCAGCAGCCCGGAGGTCGGATCGAGCCCGATCCAGCCGGCGCCGGGCAGGAAAACTTCGCACCACGCATGCAGGTCGGTGAAGTCGACTTCGGTGCCGCTCGGGCCATCGAGGGACTTCTGGTCGGGGGTGAGCTGGATCAGGTAACCCGAAACGAAACGCGCGGCCAGCCCGAGCTGACGTAAAGCCTCGACGAGCAACCAACCTGTATCGCGGCACGATCCCAACGCTTTTTCGAGCGTCTCCTCCGGCGTCTGGACGCCGGGTTCCATGCGGATCACGTAGCCAATGTCGTGCTGCAGCCGCTGGTTCAGTTCGACCAGGAAATCGGCCGTTACCTTGGGCGTCTTGTCGATGCTGTCGACAAACTTGGCCAGCAACGGCGTGGGCTCGCGCTTGATCAGATACGGCGCCAACTCGGCCGCGAGTTCCGGTTCGTACGCGAACGGGAATTTCTCGGCGTAGGGCTCAAGGAAGAAGTCGAAGGGGTTGTACACCGCCATTTCGGCGACCAGATCGACCGTGATCTTGAATTCCCGGGTTTTCTCGGGGAAGACGAGCCGCGCCTGATAGTTGGCGAACGCGTCCTGCTGCCAGTTGATGAAATGGTCGGTTGGCTCGACCCGCATCGAATACGAAACGATCGGCGTACGGCAATGCGGCGCAGGCCGCAGGCGCACGACCTGCGGTGAAAGGCCGACTAGGCGGTCATAACGATAGTGCGTGACATGGTTCAACGCGACACGGATTGACACACCTGACTCCTGGACGAATTTTGGCACTCTTCAAAAGCAAACTCCATGCCGTTTGGTCGAACGCACCATCAGGCAAGGATCCCGGGAACTACCATGCACTCAATACTGCGTTTAAACCGTTTCCAGCGTCCGGCGATGCACCAAACTAGCGCGTAAAACGCCCTTTGCGTCTGGGTCAGACCGTTCGTGCGGCGGCACGTGGCTTGCTTGTTAGCTTCCATTAAGCCACCACGCCCTGCATTCCAGCCTATCTCTTCAATATGAAAACATTCCATTGCGGCCGTTGCCAGCATCACGTTTTTTTTGAGAACGTGAAATGCGAATCCTGTGCCGCGTTGCTGGGCTTCGTGCCTGAATTGTCCGAAGTTTGCGCGTTCGAACCGGCCGGGGACACGCTGTGGCGTGCTTTGAATCCATCGGCGAACGGCGCGCTGTTTCGGCAGTGCAATAACTACGCGCTCGAGAATGTTTGCAACTGGATGATTCCGGCCGACTCGCCCGACGTATTGTGCCCGGCATGCAGTCTGACGCAGACCATCCCCAACCTCGCCCTGCCAAACAATCGTGTCTACTGGTACAAGCTGGAGACGGCCAAGCGGCGCTTGCTGTTCGCACTCTCGGCACTCGGCTTGAACACGGACTCACGGCGGACCAATTCGGAAACCGGTTTGCAGTTCGAGTTTCTCGAAGACGGCGATATGGGGGCAAAGGTCCTGACCGGTCACGACAACGGCCTCATTACGATGAACATAGCCGAAGCCGATGACGCCCTGCGTGAACGCATGCGCGCGGATATGCACGAGCCGTACCGGACTCTGCTCGGGCATTTCCGGCATGAGATAGGCCACTATTATTTCGACCGTCTCGTGGCGAATACGAACTGGGAAGAGCCGTTTCGCGAGATGTTCGGCGATGAGCGCGCCGACTACGCCCAATCACTCCAGGCGCATTACGACAATGGACCGCCGGCCGACTGGGAGCAGTCGTATGTGAGCGCCTACGCCACCACGCATCCGTGGGAAGACTGGGCCGAGACGTGGGCCCATTACCTGCATATTGTCGATACGGTGGACACAGCGGCGGCCTGCGGATTCAAGCTCGATCCAAAGTCCGATAATGAGCCGTCGCTTACCGAGATCGAGCCGATCGAGAACACCAGCTTCGATAAGCTCATGAAGCAATGGTTTCCGCTCATGTATGCGTTGAACAGCCTGAATCGAAGCCTGGGACTGGCCGATGCGTATCCGTTCACACTCTCGCCGAAGGTCGTCGCCAAGCTACGTTTCGTGCATAAGGTGATTGCGAGCGCGGGTGCTCAGACGCAAGCGAACGAAGCGAATGCTGACGGTCAGCAAGAGATTGCGCAAGACCCGCAGGACCAACCGGCGGCAACAGCCGGATGATCAGTAATTAGTCAGGAGTTCGATTCTTTTAACTCCGTCTTGACCATCGCCCTTGGTGAAACAAGCGAGTTCGATTTTAGTCGCCCCCGGCCGCGGCCACGCCTCGATCATTTACGCACCTCAACCTAAAAAGGTCAGTCCGATGAAGCTCCGCGTTGGTTACGAACTGGTCTATGAATGCGTGCAGCCGACCCCGATGCTGCTGATGCTGAACATGCACGCGTCGCGTGCGCAGAACATCCTTGTCCCCGACATCCTGAGGGTCAACCCAACGGTGCCCTACTCGCAGTATCACGATTCATTCGGCAACCTGTGCAGCCGGCTGGTTGCACCGCAAGGCTGGCTCACGCTGTCCACGCAGGGCGTGATTGACGTACCGCCTTATCCGGAGTTGCAGGAGCCTAACGGTTATCAGCATGCCGTTGAAGAGTTGCCCGACGAGTGCATGCAGTTCCTGCTCGGCAGCCGCTACTGCGAGACCGACTTGCTGTCCGATGCCGCCTGGCAGATGTTCGGCCATACGCCGCTCGGACGCGCCCGGGTGCAGGCTATTTGCGACTTTGTTCATCGGCACATACGGTTCGACTACAACTGCGCGCGTCCGACCAAGACGGCGTTCGAAGCGTATCGGGAAGGCGTGGGCGTGTGCCGGGACTTTGCGCATCTGGCCGTCGCGTTATGTCGCGCGATGAACATTCCAGCGCGTTATTGCACGGGGTATATCAGCGACATCGGTTTGCCGCCGCCCTACGCGCCCATGGACTTCTGCGCCTGGATCGAGGTGTATCTGGGCAACACGTGGCAGACGTTCGATCCTCGCAACAACGCGCCGCGTACCGGACGGGTATTGATGGCGCGGGGCCGCGACGCCGCCGATGTCGCATTGAGCAACACCTTTGGCGCCACCACGCTGGTCAGGTTCAGCGTGGTTTGCGAGCCTCAGTAATTCGCGCGACGTATTCAACCGGACTCAGCAAATCGTTAGCAAAGCGCGGGCGCCGTGCGAGCCAGCCGATGGAAGTGGCGACCAAAATAGATCAGGCTATCGCCCTCGCCCCGCACCACGATGTCCGCTACTTCCACGAACATCACGGAGTGCGAGCCCACCGTTTTAGTATCGACGATACGGCCTTCAAGGCTGGCGAGCGCGTCGGCTAGAACGGGCAAACCGAGCCGCCCCGCAGTCCAGGTTTGCTGTTCGAATCGTTCGCTCATCGGCAGATTGGTCATGCCGGCGAAATGACGCGCCAGCTCCTGGTGATCAGCTGGCAGCACATTGATGCAGACGTTGCCGTTGCCCGCGAGCACGGAGTGGGCGAAGCTCGACTGGTTCACGCAGACGAGCATGGTGGGCGGTGTGTCGGTCACTGAACATACCGCGCTTGCGGTCATGCCGCAGCGGCCGCGCGGGCCGTCGGTGGTGATGATATTGACGGCCGCCGACAGGTACGCCATTGCCTCCCGAAACAGCTTGCGGGTGCTTTCGTTATTCATGTCTTGCTCCCCGGTTCACGCGAAACCATCTGAAACACCCGAATACAACGGCCTCAATCCAGAGTCCTGCTGCGCCTCGCTCGTCATCGCGCCCGTTATGGCGCCCGTGATCGCGCTGTCATCGGGTCGCTTCGCCGGGCATGGCGAGCTACATACGACCGTAGGCCCGTGAACCACGCAAACCAGGCGATTGCATCCGGTAATGGCGGTAGAGTGCCGCGATCCCGGCAGGCTGGTATGCCTGCTGGACCACATCCGCGGATAAATGATCGGCGAACGGCCACGCAGCGTCAGCCGGATTGCCCGGTTGACGCTGGCGTTCAGTGCGTGGGTTCGCTACGTGCGCAGAGGCTTGCCGGTGTTACTTCGCAAACAGTGCAGCGATGTTCGCAAACGCCTTGATCTCGAGCGCATTGCCCGACGGGTCCAGGAAGAACATGGTCGCCTGTTCACCGACTTCACCCTTGAAGCGCACATGCGGCTCGATGATGAATTCCACCCCAGCCGCGGTGAGTTTGTCCGATGTCGCTTGCCACTGATCCATCGGCAGAACCACGCCGAAATGCCGGACCGGGACTGCATCGCCGTCTACCTCACTCGTCTTCCGATGACCGATTTCGTCCGGCGCAAGATGGGCCACGATCTGGTGCCCGTAGAAATTGAAGTCCACCCAGTCGGCCGAGCTGCGTCCTTCCGGGCAGCCGAGCAGGTCGCCATAAAACTCGCGGGCGGCCGCAATGTCATGGACTGGAAAAGCGAGATGAAAAGGGGAAATGGCAGCAGTGGTGTCGCTCATGGCAGGCTCGGATATCGGTTGAGTGGTAAGCGATCGACGACGCGGACTGAGGTCTGTCCGCACCGCCGTCATGGAGCGCGAAAAATGGAGGTCACGCCATGGGAAGACAGTTTAGGGGCAACGAGAATAGTTGAATAACGATAGTTTTTTTAGCTCAGCATCAATAAAATCGATCAATCAAAACCCACCAGACCGGTCGATAAAACCATGATGCGAGAGCTGAAAACCTTTCTGGCTGTGGTGCGTTTCGGGACGTTCGCGAGTGCGGGGGCGCATGTCGGACTGACGCAATCGGCTGTTAGCGCGCAGATCCAACGGCTGGAGGAAGACCTGGGTTTCCCGCTATTCGACCGGACCGGGCGCTCCGCCACGCTTAACGCCGCGGGCAAGCAGACGGTCGATTCGGCCGAAGAATTGTTGTCGGCTTACGCCCGTCTGGCTGCGCGGGGTGGCACGGCGGAACAGTCTGGCCTGCTGCGGGTGGGGGCGATTGCTTCGGCGCAGGCTTCGTTTCTGGTGAGCGCCATTGAACTGTTCCGGCAGACGTCGCCCGGGTGGCGAATCCGCGTGGTTCCTGGCGTGTCACTCAATTTGCTCGCGCAGGTGGACTCCGGCGAGGTCGACGTCGCGGTGATCATCAAACCCCCTTTCGCGTTGCCGGCCGAACTGCACTGGCGCACGCTGCTCACCGAAACCTTCGTGCTGCTCGTCCCGCGCGAGCTTGCGGACCGGCCATGGCGCGCGCTGCTCAAGTCAGAGCCCTTTATTCGATACGACCGGAGCTCATTTGGCGGCCGCCTCGTCGACCGCTTTCTCAGAAGGATTCGCGTGACGGTGCAGGACGTGGTCGAACTGGATGAATTGCAGGGAATTGTCGGGCTCGTGGCGCACGGGGTAGGCATTGCGCTCATCCCGCAATCGTCCGCGCTGCATATGCCGGAGACCGTGCGGGCGTTGTCGCTTGGAGACGAGACCTTCACGCGTGAAATCGGCCTCGTCCAACGGCATACGAGAAATGAGCAAACCGTCACTGTGCAATTCGCCGGGTCGGTCTGTGCCGTTCTGCCGCGGTGAGGGACGCCGGGTTAGTGGGTCCAAGGTGTAGCAGACCGGAAAACCGGGCTAAACCGCGCTCCCGCTGCAAGAACGCCGGGATCTACTTGGTCCCGGCTGCTCTCCTGAACGCGTCGTGTTAGGCCCAGTGGCGGCTCAGGAACGCTGCCACCGCGTCGAGCGCGCGGCGCGCGGTCGGCAGGTCTTTCGTTGCACTCTGAAAGACGTGGTGCAGCCCTTCGAAGATATCGAGCCGCACCTCGCCACCCTTTTCCGCGGCCGCCTGCGCATAGCGCCGCGCGTCGTCGAGCAGGATCTCGTCGCCGCCCACCTGGATGAGCAACGGCGGCACGACCTCGGGCACAGCGTACAACGGCGATGCCCGGCCGTCCTTCGGATCTGCGCCGGCGAGATAGGCTCCTGCAGGCCCGGCCAGCATTTCCGGCTGGAAGATGGGGTCGTGGATGTCGGGACTGGCGAACGAGGCGCCGGTCATCGCCAGATCGAGCCAGGGCGAAAAGACCGCGATGGACGCTATCGCGGGCAAGGTCGTTGCCAAATCGCCCAGCACGCTGAGGGCCAGGCCGCCGCCCGCGGAGTCGCCGACCAGCGCGACCTGCGAAACGCCCTGCTCGCCCAACCAGCGGCGAACGGCCGCTGCGGCTTCGGGCGCGGCCGGGAACACATGCTCCGGCGCCAGCGGATAGTCGGCCACGAACGCCGCTACCCCGGCGCGGACCGCGACCTGGCTGGCCACGCCGCGATAGGCCTTGGCCGAGCCCAGCATATAGGCGCCGCCGTGCAGGAAGAGGATCGCCCGGTCGGACGGGGCGCCGCTCGGGCGCACCCACCAGCCGCTGATACCGTCGCGGTCGACGGCTTCCAGAGTGACGCCATCGGCGATTGGCGTATTGGCGATCAGCGTGTCATAGGTCTCGCGCTGATCGCCGGTGGGGTTCGAGAACAGTTCGTGGATCCTGGCGAGCACAGCTTGCTCGATTTGGCGCTCGTCGTCGGATAGAGCGTGCCGGGTCTCAATGGCGGTGGTCTTGATGGCGGTGGTCATGGAATTTCCCTTTGATTTTGAGGCTGGAACGCTCCGGCCTCGTTTGACGACAGGATCATCCATTTCCCTCTGGCACGGAAGTCAGGCTCCTGGAATACAATCCATTCCTATTTGGAAGTATTGGGAATCTTCAATGGACCGGCTCGACGCAATTCGCCTCTTTGTCCGTGTGGTCGAACGCGGCAGCTTCTCAGCGGTAGCCCGGGAAGCCGGGGTCGGCCAGTCGGCGGTCAGCAAACAGATCGCCGCCCTCGAAGCACACCTCGGCGCGCAGCTGATGCGCCGCACCTCGCGGAGCATGACCCTCACCGACGCCGGCCAGGTTTTCTACGAATCCGCTTTGCGGCTGGTCGACGAATTCGACGCGGCAGAGTCCCTGATTGGCCACGGCCAGTCCGCGCCGTCCGGCCTGGTCCGGGTGACCGTTGCCCCGGTGTTTGGGCGGCTCTACATCGTGCCGCGCCTTCCCGAGTTTTTCGCTCGCTATCCGGACATCTCCATTGAGCTCACCGGCTCCGGGCGCAACATCAACCTGATCGAGGAAGGCGTCGACCTGGCGATTCGCAACGGTGAGCTCGCCGACTCGAGCATGATCGTGCGCCGCATCGCCATGGCGCCTTTCGCGACCGTCGCCACGCCGGCCTACCTCGAACTCCGCGGCACGCCGCATACCCCCGCCGACCTCGTCGCCCACGCCTGCCTGATTTTCGCCCCTCATCACGAGCCGCTGCCGTGGGAGTTCCGTGACGGGTCGAGGACCGTTCTGCATCACCCGCGGTCGAACTTCCGCACCGCCGACGCCGAACAGATCCGCGCCGCAGTGCTCGCCGATCTCGGTCTGGCCCACGGCCCGCTCTGGGCGCTCGCGCCCGAGATCGACTCGGGGGCGCTCCGCGTCGTGCTGGCCGAGTACGCACCGGGCCCGCTGGCCATCAGCGCCGTCCACCCGGGCGGCCGCCGCCTGCCCACCAAGGTCCGGGTGTTCATCGACTTCCTCGTAGAGACCCTGGCCGACAATCCGGCGGTGACGGGGCAGTTGAGCTGAGTCGGCGTTCAAGGGCGTTGGCAGTTCAGGTTCACCAGGCGACACACTGTGCCGAGGCTCATCCGGTGCTCTCGTCGCTAGCGCACAAGCCGTTTTTAACCTCACCTTGATTTATTGAACGACAGGTCATAATATCCACGCATGACAAAAACCTCTTCCCTGCCGCAGCCTGCCGACCGCTCTCAGGAGCGTGGACGACCCCGTGAGTTCGATCTCGACGAAGTCGTCGATTCGGCCGGTCGGGTGTTCTGGGAAGGCGGATATCACGCGACCTCGGTCGGCACCTTATGCGATGCAACCGGACTGCTGCGTGGCAGCCTGTACGGCGCATTCGGCGACAAGCACGGACTGTTGATCGTTGCGTTCGAACGATATGCCGACGGTGCGGTTGCCCGGCTCAAAGAGCGTTTGGAAGCCGATCTGCCGCCGCGTGAGTGCCTGCGGCAAGCGTTGCTTCATTACACCCGGCTCAGCGCCGACCTGTCCGGCCGCCATGGATGTTTCATCACCAACGCCGCGCTCGAACTGCTTCCGGCGGACGAAGTATTGCGGCCTTATATCGAAACCACCCTTGAGCGCATTGGTGCTCAACTGACTGCGGCCGTGATTCGCGGCCAGCAAGCGGGAGACTTCAATGCCGATCTCGACGAAAACGCCGTCGGCACTTTCTTGCTATGCATCGTGCAAGGACTGCGGGTGCTGGGCAAAGTCGAGGTAAGTGAAAAGAAGCTGGCTGGCATCGTCGATATGACCCTGCGCGCGCTGCTCTAAAAAATTTTCCCTAATTTTTGAACGATAGGTCATGAATAAACTATTCGAGCATCAAGCGACTGTCGCGCTAAAGCCAGCCGCCGCGGTAGAAAGGCCGTCCGTTGTTACCGTGCGCCGCGGATACATGACAGGGGTATCGCTCTGCGTGTGCGCAACAGTTTTGATGGGCATCATGTTTCCCGTCATGACAAGCGCACTCCGGCATGTCGATCCATTCACCTTTACGTCACTGCGCTACATGATCGCCGGCAGCGCGTTTCTGGTCCTGTTGCGAGTGAAAGAAGGCCGAAGCGCATTCCGGTTCAAAGGCGAACCTATCGCGCTTGCGTGGCTGCTGGGGTCAATCGGCTTTTGTGGATTCGGGTCTTTTGTTTTTCTCGGACAACAATTGGCCGGACGCGACGGCGCGCTCACTGCATCGATCATGATGGCAACCCAGCCGATGATGGGCTTGATCGTGAATTCGATCGTGCGCAGGCTCATGCCGCCGCTGTATTCGTTTCTGTTTATCCTGATGTCGTTCGCCGGCGTCGCACTGGTCGTGACAAAAGGCGATATTGCGGCACTGCTGAGCGAGCCTCAGCACTACTCGGCCAACGCGTTGATTGTGGTGGGCGCGCTGTGCTGGGTGATCTACACGTTCAGCGCGTCGTACTTCAAAAACTGGTCCGCGCTCAAATACACGACGATGACAACCTTGCTGGGCCTGACGACGATCATCGGGCTGAACGTGCTGTTATTCGCGCTTCATGTGGTGCCGGTACCGACCACGGCGATGCTGATCGCCATCGTCCCGCACTTGCTTTATATGGGACCTGTTGCGGGGTTTATCGCCATTCTGTTCTGGAACATGGGGAACAGGATCCTTACGCCGCTCAATGGCGTGTTGTTCATGGATGTGCTGCCCATGACAACCTTCGTGGTGTCGGCGATGAGCGGATTAATCCCGACCCACATGCAGATAGCAGGCGCTTGCATGACAGGCGCGGCGCTTATTTTCAACAACCTTTATTTACGTCGCCGCGCGCGGCGCGTTGCTGCTAGTTCGTAGAACCGTGCCGATCTCCAAATGGTACCGGCACGCGTCGTCAAACAACCTGGAACGGCGCTCGCGGTACTGCATCTCCGTCCAGACTGGCTATAGCCCAGACGACCGCAAAATTCGTAGCGGCGTTATGCGATGCGAAACGGCCAAGCGTGCCGTGCGAGCGTTGATTTCCATGCTCGTCCCGGATGATCACGAATGAATCGAAGGCACCTTGGGCGGGGGCAACCATGGGTCGTATAGTCGATCCTCGATATTGCATTTCCATATTCAGCCCTCTCTCTTTAGCTTGTTGCAATGAAACCCGGAGTAAGAAACAAAAAATGTTTTAGTTGTCGATACATCTATGCGCAGCGCCGACGAATCAAATGCCAAAGCGTGAAACCAAAGCCTGGATAATTGAATGTTGCGTGCGACGTCCCTTTCAATTCACCTTACCGCGCCACAATCAAATTGCCGTGTTCACGCATTCAAGCATTCGCTGCACAGTGGCGTGCTGGATCGGCGTCAGTTCCGGATAATGCGCCAGATCGATGACACGCTTGCGCCAATAGGCCTGGCCGAGTAGCGAACCACTGCTCTCGTCGCTCCAGCGCGGAACGATCCGCTCCAGATGCGCGATCTCCTGCTCGACCAATAATGGATGGCGTGGGGCTATTTGAAAGGTCTGGTCAAAGCTCACGGCTCATGCTCCAGTAACGAAGGAGCCGACAGTACCGTGACTTCGTCGACAGCGAATCCTCAATTCTGAGGATTTACGCTAGGTGGTAACGTCTAGTAATCACCCTCACGCAAAAAACGATAAATAAGGATGCACAGTCGCACCGGGCCAGTGCGACAAATGGCCGTTATTGGGCAAAGGGGGATTTTGTCCAGATCATGCAATACCCAGACCGAATTCAATTCAGCGGGCATGGCGCAGGCCTACATTTTCGCCGGACTTCTGTTGAAGCGGCTATTCGATCGTATTCGTCCGTATCCGACCGTTTATGCATTCCGATTCGAGCAGCACGTTGGCTGGCTGCCGCGATCAGCGAAGATTACTTCCGCCCGGCGGGTATTTATAAAATATTCTTCGCCCGAGCGCCGCTCTATTACTGCCCGTTTGTCTGCACCGCGCGAATCAGTTTGGAGCGGCTTCCAACACCCAGCTTATGGAAAGAACGATCAATGTGCGTTCGGACCGTCGTATAAGAAATGCCCAGCCGGAATGCAATTTCCTTGTCGAGCAACCCTTCCACTACCAGCCCGACCACATCCCGCTCACGCGCCGTCAGGTTCTTCAGCACGTCCTCTGAAATCAGCTTGGCTTGCGGTCCGGACGGCTTCGCCATGCCCGCTGCGGCGCGCGCTCGAGCGAGTGCTGCGGTAAAAGCCGGGCGAATGAACTCCGCCATGGCAAGGTCATGATCGGAGAAATCTTCCCGATGTTTGCCGCGCCAGATACGCAGGTCGCCGATATTCGAATTACCGGCCCACGCATACATGTTCATGCCCCAGTGCAAACCGTCACGACGCAGAAAGTCATTGAATAGTTCAGTCCGCACCAGCTCGCCCTGCGGAATCTTGTCGGTCACACGAACCGCCTCGCGGCAATTTTGCAGCCGCGGCGTCACGGTATCGCGATACTGGTAGTACTTCTCGTACTCGGACAGGTTGTCTTCCGACATGTTGAACGAGACCCGATTGACGAATTCCTTCTTCGTCTCGTCCCAGACGTACGACCCGAGATGATCCGCACGCAGCAAGCTGAGCATGCGAACGCCCACCTCCTGCCGCATTAACTGCTCAGGAAGTGAATCGGCAAGCACGGCGAAGATATCGGAAACCAGGCCGGTTTCTCGGCTCGTCAAATACATAGGCTGGTTAATCCCCGGGTCAATGGCTCGCGTCCGTTTTCTCCACGCGCAAGCCTCCACATTTTGAGATGCTGCCCCGCAGACTACACGGACGATATTTCCGATTCAAGTCTGTTTTGTCCGTGCCGTTAAATAGTTCGCCGTCATTCAACTGACGGGCCAGTCATTTGAGCGCATTGCGCGGCGGCGGCAGAACAGAATCAGGCCGCCGGCACCCAATCCCGACTTCCATAAAACGCGGAAGACTTTCTACCAAACAGGGAAATGCATGGCCTTCATTCCGAATCTACGTCGCCGCAAACCCATTATTGCAGCCGGCGAAACGACTCCCGCTTCGCAACCCAGCTTTGGTTATATCGATTCCCTGTTCGACTACGGCGCATTACTCGCTGCATCGCCGGATTCGCTGGGGAAACTCCCGGCGAGCGGCAACCCGACGATTGCGATTATCGGCGCGGGCATGAGCGGTCTTGTGTCGGCGTATGAACTTCTGCGTGCTGGCGCGTCGAATGTCGTGCTGTACGAAGCGTCAGGGCGCATTGGGGGCCGCGCCTACAGCATTCCCTTTACGGATCAGGCGCCGGCATTCCTCGCAGAACTCGGCGCCATGCGTTTTCCTCCCAGCGAATACAGCCTGTTCCATTACCTCGACCGCTTCGGCATCCAGGCAAACTCGAGTTTCCCCGATCCGGGCCAGGTGCTGACCGATCTCGGTTATCAAGGACAGACCTACACCTGGCCGGCGCAAGGCAACCCGCCCGATATGTTCGCGACCGTCCATGCGGGCTGGAGCGCGTTCATCAGCGATGGTTTCACGCCCGCCTCCGGACCGGCCTTGCTCGCGCCCGTGGCCATCACCGATCTGTTGCGCAATGGACAGTTAGGCGCGGCGCGGAGCGGAGCGCGTGGCAGGCGTATATCGACATGTTTGGTAACCAGAGCTTTTATAGCGCGCTGCAGACGCTGTTCAGCGGCGCGAATCCTCCTGGCGGCAAGCAGTGGCGCAATCCGGACGACTACGAGCTGTTTGGCGCGCTCGGCGTAGGGTCGGGCGGACTCGGGCCAATGTACCCGGTCGCTTTCCTGGAGATCGTGCGCCTGATGGTCGATGAACTCGAAACCGACCAGTTGTTTATTCCGGCGGGCATTGAATCGCTGGCAGACGCATTTAGCGCACAAGTATTCAGTGGTCGCTCGATTGCGCAGCGTGTCGTCAACACGCCGGTGTCACGCGTCACCCGTAATAGCGAGGGTGTGATGCTCACGCTGGCCGACGGATCGGTCCAGTTCGCCGATCGTGTGATCGTGACGGCCAGTACGCGGGCGATGCAGATCGACATGGCGTTGACCGCCCCCGCGTCGGCGCTCTCCGCGCAGCAGTGCTCGGCGGTGAATGACGTGCACCTGACCAGTTCGTCGAAAGTGTTTGTGATGACGGAGCGCAAATTCTGGCTCGACCAGAAGCTGCCCGCGAATATTCAGACCGATACGCTGGTACGGGGCGTGTATTGCCTCGATTACGCACCCACAGACCCCGATTCGGCGGGCGTCGTACTGCTCAGTTACGCGTGGGAAGACGACGCCATCAAGCAACTCGCGCTAGGCGACAATCAGCAGCGCGTGCAGCGGCTGGTGGCCGACCTGGCACAAACCAATGCCGCGTTCGCGCAGTACGTCGTGCCGATCAATAACGACTACCAGACCTTTGTGAAGACCGTCGACTGGGATTTGCAGCAGGGTTATTACGGTGCGTTCAAGCTGAATTTTGCCGGTGGCGATGCCCAAAGCCAGCAGTTGTTCTTCCAGTTCCAGGACAGCCTGCAGCCCGCGACGGACCCCTTCATCTATCTGGCCGGAGACAGTTGCTCATTTACCGGCGGCTGGGTGGAAGGTGCGCTGCAAACGGGTATCAATGCGGTGTGCGCCGTGATTCGGAGCCTGGGCGGCAGCGTCGTGCCGAACAACCCGCTGGATAATATGTCGCCTCCGTATGATTACAGCGGCGCATCGACCAGCGAGGAACGGGAGGCCAGCGGCTGGCGTTGAGATTCCCGTTCGCGGAGCGTGACCAACGGGAAAAGTCAAAAAAAGACCCGCACTAGGCGGGTCTTAGTCTCTCAGTTTCGTATGGCGGAACGCGCGGGCATTCTTTGGCACGTTCGCTTTGCCATCGGAGTGCGGTGTAGACGTGAAGCCCCCCGGCTCTGGGTAACAACTTAACCGATTAGAAGGCGCTCCGCATCCTCATTTCTGAGGATACGAAGCGGCCGAAACAGGCGGGTTGAAAGGCCGCCGGTTTCGGCCAGGATTCGCAGCTACTTTCGCTGCTACTCAGCTCAAGCGGCTTCTTTCAACGACGCCATGTCGATCACGAAGCGATATTTCACATCGCTTTTAACCATGCGTTCGTACGCCTTGTCGATCTCGTCCATGCGGATCA
>Ga0302234_10001131_pt1 | contig 19112 bp, 18 predicted proteins | sample II_Palsa_N3_2_FD_193576 | JGI IMG/M metagenome (GOLD analysis project Ga0302234, IMG submission 193576) | Peat permafrost microbial communities from Stordalen Mire near Abisko, Sweden - II_Palsa_N3_2 | ecosystem: Environmental > Terrestrial > Soil > Palsa > Peat permafrost | place: Sweden... | reverse complement strand
CGCGATGCCCTTGAGCAGCGTCGACAGGAGGCGAGTGCAGTCGTCGCCGCCATAGGGCATGATCAGCTTGGTGTTGGGCAGCAACGCGCCATCCTCGACGCAGCTGACCGTTGTCTTTTGCGCACCAATGTCGACGACGCACGCATACGACACGCCGGCTCCAAGTGTGGCACAGACCGATTCCTAATTGTGATGCAATAAAAACAGTAATTATTAAAACAGATCGAAACAAAACAACGAAAAGGGACTTACCTGGTGGACCAGGACCGAGTTGAACTGGAGGCGATCGAGCACGACCGAGACGAGATGCTTGACGTCGACACGGGGCATGACATCGGGCACGACCAGGACGACGTTGTACTGCCCATAGACCGCCCGCTTGAGCTTGAGCTCGGTCTCGAGCACCGACGTCCACAGCGTCTCGATCTCGTTGAGCAGGTACTCGGTCGAGGGCGCGTCGGCATAGTTGACACGCCCGCCAGCGACCGGGAAGAGCAAGTGCATGCGGTCATAGCTGGACAGGCGGAACACCTCCTCGCCAACGTAGAACGGCCGTCGGTCGCCGTTGACGAGGGTCCAGGTAGCCGGGTGTGGGTCGTTCTGCTCGGCGACGTTGTCTGGCTTGGACTGGGCGTTGAACAGCTTGGACTAAGAATAAATCTTTAATTTTATTTTTATTTTTTATTTTTTATTTTTTATTTTTTTACCTGGTTGTCGGACTCCTTGCTGTACCGCTTCTTCATCGCCTTGAGCCGGTCCTTGAGCAGCGCCTCGATGCCCGCCAGCTCCTCCTCCCTCTCCTCTGACGCCCCCAGCTCAAACAGCATATGCTGTGCCGACGACGTGCTTGGCTTTGCCGCGGCCAACCGCCTCGCGATCACGTGCGGGACCGTCTTGGGCAGCGGGTCCGACGCAAGCCCGATGCGCAGGTACCGCGACCCCGGGTTAATCACCAGAGTGTCCTGGCCCGCCTTGGCCAGGTCTGGCATGGACGCCTCGGCGGCCGTCGACTCCTTGCCCTTGAGGTACCGTGTCTGTGCGTTGCGCACGGTGCCGACCAGCTGCAGCAGGTTCTGCATCGTCGTGCCGCGCAGGGTGCGCTGGTCCACCGGCCGAGGCCTGACCATCCTGGCCCGCTTGGACGCGGCGGTGGCGGTGGTGGGTCCCTTTGCAGGCTCCAGCCGACGTTTGCGCTTGGCCAACACGTCCATCGCCTCGTTGTACTCGTCCGCGGTCAGCTCGGCTCGCATCCGGTCGCCGAGCTCGGCGTCGTCGAGGTCGTCGTCGTCAAAGAGCGACACGGTCCAGTCGTCCAGCGGGGAACTTTCAGTCATGGGGGAGTCACACTTTAAAAATGGTTGCTCAAATATTTTTCTTTTTCCTTTCGCTTGTGCACGATCTATGTTTGCTCCACCAAGAAGCACTGCGTTCTGGTCTTTTTAGATGGAGAAGCTCTCTTCTGTTGGGGCTTTGGCGCTCTCAACCTGGTCCGGCAAAATTTGAAACCATGGGGCGTGTACTCGCTATTTTTTGCCAGTAATGGTGGGGCCATGTGCGCGTCCTCTCTCTCTAGCTCTACGCGCCCGGCTCGCCTCTCTAACCACCACCAAAGCAGAGAACACCATGAGGCCGCTGACAGAGGACGAGACCAAGCTTGTGTTTGAAAAGCTGTTCAAGTATGTGGGCAGCAGCATCAAGGAGCTGATTGACCGGCCAGACGAGCCGTACTGCATGCGCCTGCAAAAGGACCGGGTGTACTATGTGAGGTACGCACAGCGCTTGTTGTGTGGTGTGGCGGTGCGTGGTTCCTAACCAGCAGTGCAAAAATGTGCCAGCGAGACGATCATGCTCAAGGCCACCAACATTGGAAGGGACAACCTGATCAGCCTCGGCACCTGCATCGGCAAGTTTACAAAGTCGGGCAAGTTTAACCTGACCATCACCGCCCTGGAGGTGCTGGGCCAGTTTGCCAAGGTACGTGGGTTTGTGTGCGATGAACGGGTGTGGCCTAATCATGTGGTGCACAGCACAAGATCTGGGTCAAGCAGACAGGTGAAATGTCGTTCCTGTACGGAAACCACGTGCTCAAGGCACATCTGGCGCGCATCAGCGAGGACTGCGAGCAGTACTCGGGTGTGGTGATCTACAACATGTCGGACGTGCCTCTCGTACGTCCCTCCCACTCACCAAAGAAAAAGTCAATTTAAAAAAAAAAAACACAATAGGGCTTTGGAGTATCAGCAAGGTCCACGGCAGAGTGCAGAAAGCTCGACCCCACGGCCATCGTCGCGTTCCGCCAGGGCGATGTTGGAGAGTACCTGCGCTCTGAGGACTCGCTCTTTGCTCCTGAAAAGTAGAACAGTGTGGAAAAAAAAAAATCGTGGGTTTGTAACATATCCAAAGGAAGAAAAAGAAAAAGAAAATCTATTTGCTTCTAGTTGATCTGGTCATAGCCCTCGACCTTGACGATGCCCTTCTTGACGAGGACAAAGGCGACGATGGCGACCGTGTTAATGAGGGAAAAGGCGAGGGCGACGGCGCCGATGGCGACGGCGTTGCTGCCGCTGGACGAGGAGCCGCCGGTACCGGTCTCGTCGTTGTCGTCCGCAGGCTCGATGGGAGCCGAGGTGTAGATGACGTCCCAGCGGATGGTGCGGGGGGTGCCGCTGATCTGCGAGCGATCCCACTCGACCACGACGAGCTTGGCAAAGAGGGTGGTCTGACTAAAATCGTTGGGCGTGGTCACGGGCAGGTCCGAGAGGCGGATGATGTAGACGTTGCCAGCGGTGGGGTTGTCGATGTAGCCCGAGGACGTGTTGCGCAGGTTGGCCGTGTCGTTGTACGAGAGCGGCTGCATCTGCGAGCCCTTGCCGATGAGCAGCTGCTGGCTGTTGGCGTCAAAGTGGATGCTAAAGTACGGGTCCATGACGTTGGTCAGGCCGTACTTGGCCGAGAGCTCGTTGAGGGGGCCGAGGTCCTGGACGGCGCCTATTTTTTATTTTTGTTAATTTTTTTTTTTTGAGATGAGACGACATGAAACGATGCGTTTCATGAGCACACACGTACTGTTGCTAATCATGCCGACGCCGAGGCGGTTGGGCAGGAACGACTGGCCCGAGCTCCAGAGGCCGACCTCGCCGACCGTGCAGGGGTTGTAGCTGTCGTACTTGTCGTCGCCGGTGGTCTGGGCGATCGAGGGCTCGCCGGTGGTGAGGCAGAAGCCGTTGAGGTACGGATCGTCGGGGTCCATCGTCTTGAAGAACGAGGGGAACGGGTAGGTCTCGTACGCTTGGGCCAGGTGGGCCGCCACGAGGGCCAGCAAGACGGCACTTGAGAGCTGCATCCTGTAAAATAGCACGTTAGAACCAGGGTTTGTGCGCCGCGGCCGAGAGCACGGCGAAGAAAAGACGCGGAGGGAGGGAGCTCACTGTCGGTGCCACTCGGAGACTCGGAGGGGAAAAAATGCAAAAAGCGAGGGGAGCCATGTGGTCCCATGCAATTATCCCACGCAATTATGAGCTATAATTAGTTACTTGTTTATGAAATGAGGACCCCCTTTTTTCTGTCTGTCTGTTTTTCGGCTCTCTTGTCCATCTACGAGCACTCGACTACTCGCATGGTCTAACTTTTATTGTACAAGTCTATGTCTGAATTATTTTGACGAGAAGGAGGACGAGGACGAGAGCTCGTCGACGCCGGGAAAGTCGTTCGTGAGGCGCTCGACGAGGTCGTACAGCTTTAGATCGACGGCAACGCGGTAGACGTACAGAACCTCGTTGCAGTACTCGATGACACGGCGGAGGTGCGAGAGATGGGCTGCGTTGCCGGACGGGCCGGCTGTGTTGGCGCGGAACTTGCTCACGAGGTCCTGGAAAAAGGTGAAGCTGGGCCGGGCCACGATGCAGTGCTGCTCGGCAAAGGCGACGTTGCCCATGACGATGGCCTGGTGGTACACGGCATTGACCCACTCGGTGTTGTTGTTCTTCTCGTAGGCCTCTGCCACGATTCGGGCGTCGGTGTAGCGCGGCAGCGTCGTCATGAGCTTGCGCACGTCGCCTTCGGACAGGTTGACCAGCCGGATCTGCGGGTTTTGCAGCTGCAGGGCCACCAGGTTGCCGTACGCGACGCACCGTGTGACCTGGTTGACGCAGTCCTCCTTGACGTAGGCCTCTGCGGCGTCGCTCAAGCGCTGGATCGTCTGCAGCAGGTCCTCGTACACGGCTGCCACGGGGCGATCGCGAGTCCCGCGCAGCGTCTTCATGGCCAAGTCCCACAGCGTGTCGCCGATCTCCCTAAACATGTTGAAGTAGATGTAGACCATCGTCAGCCGCTCAATGTCGTTGGGGTGCTTGCGTTGGAGGTAGTCGTGCAGCGCCAGCTTGAGCTCCATCTGGCTCTCCTTGTCCAGCGCCTTTCGCAGCACGAGCTCAAACATGTCGTACTTGATCAGCGCGTCAAACACGTACTCCATCTCGCGGTACTGTGGTTATTTTTAATTTAAATAATTTCAACGTGAAGAAATGATCATGATGATTTTTACCCGGCGGAAAGACGACATGAGGCGAACAAGCAGACCGTACTTGCCCTCGCCAATGTACGACGCCTCGACCCGCTCACGGGCGATGGCCAGCACCCGCTCCACGCCCTCAAAGTAGCTGACCAGGCCGAAACAGTAGTGGGCTCGCACGAGCAACTCGACCTCGACGGTTGCGGGCAGCGCAATCCGGGACCCGATCGACGGCACGGCGGGTGTGGGCGACGTCGACACGGCCAGCGGCTGCGAGTGCAGCTTGCCGCGCTGCAGCTGCTGTGGCTGCTGGTCAGTTGGTGGTGCCGAATCGTCCAGAAGGAACGGGTTCAACAGTGGCTTGACGATGAGCTCGAGCAGTGCCTGGCCCAGCAGCCCCGAATCGCCTGGCAGGTTTGCGTAGGGGATGAACTCTGCCGGCGACCACGAGGGATCGGCCGTGAGGGGCGAGCTGGTAGAGTTGGGGCCTGCCTCGGGGACCATGAGCGCACGCCCGGCGTCCTTGTCGTCGTTTGTGCCGCCGATCGCCAACAGGGCTCTTTGGATCAGGGCCGCGATGAGCCGCGCAACACGCAGCCCGTCCAGCTTGTTGACCACGATGAAGCTGCGCGCGAGCTTGACCGTGTCCTTGCCCTTGAGCAGCAGCTGTTTGAGCACGTCGAAGGGCCGTTGGCGGATCAGCTGCTGGTACGACGTGCCCAGGGCCTCGGCGACCTCCACGTGGACAGGGATGCGGCGGATGCAGTCTTGTGCCGAGGGCGCTGCCTCCACCAGTCCCTCGAACGAGGCAACGGCAGTTGTCGTAGCTGCCGAGGTAGAGGAGGGCAAGGCGACCTTTGATGGATCGACGCCCTCGGCCAATTGGACGGCGGCTCGCACGGCAGCCAGCGCCGTGCTCGCATAGTTGAACTGCTGCGCCAGGGCAACGGCGTGTCGGATCATGCCTGCGTTGAGCAGCCGCCCGATGGCCATGTTGAGCGACTCGACCTCAAACTCGTTCTGGAGCGTGGAGGAGGGGGACGACGACTGCACGAGATCGGCAAAGCTGCTGCTCTGAAGGGCCATCGCGCTGGGAAGCTCGTGCTGCTGCTGCTGCTGTTGTTGTTGTTGTTGGGGAGGCGGTGGGGATGACGACGCAGTGGCCTCACGAGGCGTCGGAGGCGGAAGGTACGAAACATTGACCGGCGAATCGGTGCGTCTCAGCGATGTCGTGGGCTCGGGCGCAGAGTTGTCGTCTGCAGCCACCAGGCCCTGCAGCCCAGTCAGGATCGAGCTGGACGTGGACAGCCCGGGCACCCACGTCGACAAGATGTTGACGAGATCGCCCCCAGCAAGTGACATACCCAATTCCTAGATAAAAAATAATGAATATCAATATCTCCCTTTTTTTGTTGTGGTACCTTGGAGATCTCGGAGGCCTCTGCGCCCGATTTCTGCGAGGCCGCGCTCGACTCTGCGCTGATCATGACGAGCCACACTCGCTTCTGGAGGTCGTTGAGGAACGCCTTTGGCCTGAGCGGCTTCCAGGCGTGCTCTGGCGCATCTGGGATGTCGCTCGTGAATGCGCCCTTGAACCACTGCATGGCGATGAGCAGGACCATTGCGCGCTCGGCAAAGTGGTCGTCGTTGAACACGATCTCGTCCGCAATGTGGAGGAAGAAGTCGCCCGTCATCTCTGGGTCGCAGCGGCGCTCGCGGAACATGCTGTGGCACTGGGACCACAGGGCCATCCGCGTAAACTCCATCTCCCACAGCGACGACGTGCGGAACTCGGCCACGTGGTAGTTGACTTCCTTGATCGTGACCTCGTGCGGCGGGAACCCGTTCTCCGAGGCAAACTCGCGCGCGACCGCGAATTGGTGCTTCTCCATGAGCAGCTCGATCAGGGCCTGGGGCTCGATGGTGATGGCGCACTGCAGGTCGGCCGCCTCGACCACGTTGAGCGTCCTCAGCATTTTGCGGTACCGCGGGTCCAGGCCCGAGCGCACGACCGTCTCGATCAGCTGGCGTTTCTCAAAGGAGGACGTGCTGCTCTGGTTGAGCAGCTCCAGCAGCACCTTGTCGGCCAGCTGGCGGATCCACGTGCCGTCGCCAAACTGGAGGACGTGTGCCGAACCAGCCGCGCCCAAGGCGGATCCGTGCACGCTGCCAAAGGACACTGAAAAGGACGACTCGATCGACGACGAGCGGCCACGCTGCTGTTGGGGCTGCGCCGAGGGCAGCTGTTCGTCATCGGGCAAGACGGCCAGATCGCGCACAAACTTGTGCATGGCCTCTTCTGCCGTGGCGTAGTCGGCGCGCAGAAACGCTGTCTGGAACAGCACAAACGACAGGACGGGCGAGGCAGGGTCAAACAGCCGCCATCCCTCGAGAAGCACGGTCTGGGCCCGCGACTGGCACAGCGTCACGACCATGGACAGCAGGTCGGCCAGGGTCCACGTGCGCGGCGTCGTCAGCAGGTCCATGTAGCGCAGCTGCTGCGGACAGGACGCGTAGATCCACGCGCAAAAGCACTCGAGCAGCGTGACGTCGTTGCTGGGCTCGCTACTGCTGGGCAGCTGCAGCGACGCGGCGAGGATCGCCAGCAGCGGACGGTGGTCGTGCATGGCGCGCAGCAGCAGCGATCGCGCGGGCGAAGGGCTGCTGCGGATGCACGCAAACAGGATCTCAAACATGTCGTCGGATAGCGTGGTCACTTGCTGCTGCTGCTGCTGTTGCTGCTGTTGCTGTTGCTGTTGCTGAACGGACGTGGCAGCCCCGCTGGCCTCGAGGATGGCGCCACGGAGGTGCTCCGACACGGGCGCGTTGCCCAGGTGCTCGTCAATGACGTGGAGCACGTGGTTGGGCGGGTAGGCGTGCTCCTCTGCGGCCAGCAGGAAGGCAAAGGCGTCGTTCTGGGCCGCGCTGTGCTCGAGCAGGCGTTTCGAGGGCGCGATCCCGTGCACGCGGCAGAAAGCGGCCACGATCTCCCAGTCTGCCTGGCCGCTGAGGAACAGGGTGGCCGTTTCGAGCTCCTCGCGGACCTGGGTCAGCAGGATCGACGAGACGTTGTCGGCCTCGAGGCGGAGGACCAGGGCCACGAGCTCGTCCGCGAGCACGGTTGCGTTGGCCGTTGCCGCCTTGCCCTGCCGGTACGCCAGCAGCCGCCTTGCCACGGCCAGATCGACGCGCAGGCTCGAGGAGGGCACGTTGAGCAGGTCCATAAAGATGAGGCACGACGAGACGATGCGCGTGTCGTTGAAGCTGCTCGCGGCCAGGCGCACGACGGCGTCAAAGAGCGGCGGGCCCGTTGCCTTGGAGGCGCTGGCGATCTCAAAGGCCTTGAGGGGCCGACCGTGGTGGAGGTAGTAGAGCGCGTCCAGATGGTCCTCGTGGGCGCTGTTGGGCAGGACAAGCTTGGCAAAGGAGGAGAAGTCTGAAAAGGACTCGATGTCGCCGTTGTCGTCGACGTCGTTGCGACTAAAGCCCTTGGGTGACGACGACATTGCTGCTTTGGCCGACGTCGACCAGTTGGGCAGCCGGCGCAGGCTGAGCCCGTCGATGCTGGCGAGCAGGAGGTCGTACATGGTCACGTCCAGGGTCTTGCTGCTGCTGCTGCTGCTGCCGCCGCCGCCGCCGCTGGTGAGGAGCAGGAGGGGCTTGGCGGCGCCACGGGCTGATGAAGGGGGCGTGCCAGGGGCGGCGGCGTCGGTGGTGGACACGCTTGTCGCGGTGGTGGCGGAGAGGGCGGCCTGCAGGACCGGGTACGGCTCGAGGGCTGTGTGCAGGCGCCTGCCCGAGAGGGACCAGTCGGACTGGGACGACGTGGCCGCGTCGACGACCGTGTGGTTTGCGAGGGCGAGCAGGCCCACGGCCAGCAGCGGACGGCCCCGGGCCACGAGGGCGTTGAGGAGGCCGCGTTGGGGCAGGCCTGTGCTTGCCAGTGCTGCATCAAACAGCTTTTGCCGCGACGAGTCCTGTGCGAGCAGGCGAAAGGCGAGGACGGCGGGCAGCCACTCGCTGCCGGACGAGGCCAGGTCGGCCAGCAGCTCGGCCACGGGCTCGGCCGTGGTGAACAGCCGATGGCGGTCGAGGTAGGTCAAGAGCAGGCGCGCCAGGTCGTTCTCGAGGGCAAAGGCGATCACGTCGCGCTGGAGGCGCTTGCTGGGCGGCGGCTGCTGGCCGCTGCCCGCAAACAAGAGGTGCGCACGCGCCAAAAGGGTCACGGGCGCGGCGTTCCACTGCTTGGATGCGACGAGCATGTGCGTGTAGACCGTCTTGACAAAGGGGGCCGCGACGGTGGCCAGGCCCTGGTGCAGCTGCTCGATGGCCTGCTGGTCCAGCAGGCTGAGTGCGCGCGGGATCTCGCTGCTCGTTGCGGTCGTGACAAACCCGTGGGCGGCCGCGTAGAGCCACTTGGCCGCAAAGCCGACGTTGCGGACCGAGTCGTCGCTGAGGGCGCTGGGCCCGAGGGCGTCCAGGACCAGGCGCTGCTGCGTCAGCTCGTCGGCGTCCAGCAGCCACTTGATCGGCAGCTGCAGGTACCGGGCCAGGATGAGCTCATCGCCGCGGGAGAGGAACTGGGCGGGGCGCTGGGGCGATGGCGAGACGCCGGTGCTGTTGAGCTCGTCGCCGCGATCGACAATGTCGCCCACGCTGATCGGTGCAGCTGCTGAGCTGCTGGAGCTGGCCGAGGGCAGGTAGGAGCGGCCGTGGCGCAGGCCCGTGTCCACAAAGCGCTGGAACTCGGCCGAGTAGTTGTCGTTGACGAGGGTGCCCTCGAGGGTGACGAGGAACGCGGCGGCCTGGCGCTCCGAGTCGAGCACGTCGCGCCTGCTCTTGAGCTCGTCCAGGAGGAAGGCGCGCAGCTTGGCGTCGACCGTGAACCAGAGGATCTCGCGCAGGGCCTGGATGACGTCGGCGCCAATGTTGCTGATCATGGGCGCGGCCTGGTCGACGCGCTGGCGCTTGACGGCGTGGTAGATGAGGGAGAAGGCGATGGAGCGCACGGCCGCGAGGGAGACACCGGCGCCCAGCAGGTTCTCCTTTTTGAAGTAGGCCAGGGCGAGGGAGAGCTGGCCACGGCGCAGGGCGTCCTCCACGATCTGGAGCGAGTTGAGCGTGGACCAGCGCTGGAACGTGGCCACGGTCTTGGCGTCCAGGGGGAAGTCGCTGTCCTCGTGCGCGTCCAGCTGGCGGCCGGCCAGGGGCGACATCGCGGCAGACACGTCCACGAGGCGGCCCGAGGCAGACGCGCTGCTGCTGCCGCCGCCCATGTGCGCCGTCGGCTGGGGCAGGTACTCGCGCAACGTGACGAGGTAGCTGGTCAGGGTGGCGATCTCGCGGGACAGGGACGGGTTGGCGTGCGCTGCCGCAAGCAGGTTGGCGAGCATGCTGGCAGAGACGTCGTCGGGGGGCGGCGACGACGACGACGACGACGACGATGACGACGTGGCGGGTTCGTTGGTGGCTGCTGCTGTCCCGTCGCCCTCGCCCTCCTCCTTGACGAGCAGCTCAGACATGGCACCGCGCAGGTGGCGCGAGATAAAGCCCATGGTGATCTGGGTGAGATGGTAGGTGTAGTCGCCGCCCACAAAGTTCTTGTGCTCGAGGGGCGACGTCACCTGGGGCTCGACGATCTCGTCGCTGGCCGCGGCGAGGCCACTGGCGCTGCGCTTGACGGCGTTGAGGCACAGGCGCACGGCCTCGACGTGCTGGTCGCGCTGCAGGTTGGACAGGGCCTCCACGAGCACGTCCAGCTGGCGATGTGCCAGGCCCAGGTGCAGGGCGCGCATGGCCAGCAGCCGCCGGTTCCAGCCGTTGTTGGCGCAGAGCAGGTCCGAGGCGGACGGGTTTTCAAACATGACCACGATCGTGAGCAGGTGCTGCTGCGTGATCCCGCGCATCCGCACCGACACGCCGCTGCTGTTGAGCACGTAGACGCCCGCCGATGGTATCTGTGGCCACCCCCACCCCCCAGGGGAATTGGGATAAATAAATACAAATAAAACTAGCAACAAAACGTACGATGTCGTAAAACACAGAGAGAAGCGTCTCGTCCGGGCGCTTGTGCGTGACCTTTGCCTCGGTGTACCAGACAATGTCGACCGAGTCGGCGGTCTGGATGACGACGTTGTCCTCGTTGACGGCGAGGATGGTGCCGGTGGCCTTGGTCGTCGTGGGCACGATCGCGATCGCCACCGACGTCGCCTTTTGGGGTGCCGTCCAGGTGGGCGTGGTGAGGAGCTGCCTGCAGAGGGAGGGCACGGCAAACGGCGGTAACCTCGGGCTGGCGAGCGACTTGGCCAGCTGCAGACGGCGCGCCTCGGACTTGACGGCCCGCGGCTGGAGAAAGCTCATGGGCCCGTAGTTGCTGGGCACGGGGTCCTGGCGGTACTTTACCTTGGACGTGAGCTTGGTGGCCTTGGTGCGTCGCAGGCCGTCGGCGTCGCTGGTGAAGATGTTGGCCTGGGCAGAGGGCTTGGCGGCGCTGGCGCTGTGCTGTGCGACGTGGGCGCCGAGGTCGACCACGGTGAGGTTTCCGTCGGCGTCCAGGAGGGCGAGCGACTTGTTGAGCGGGTGCGGCCTGAGGCGGACGTGTGCGTTGGGCCCGAGGTCGCTGAGCGAGGACACAATCTGCCCAGAGAGGTTGAACAGGACGACGGCCGAGCCCTCAAACAGGACGTAGAAGAGGCCGTTTGCCTGGGCCAGGTCGAGGACCTTTGCCTTGGAGTTGCAGATCTGCTCAATGTTGAACTGGTGCAGGATGGCTGTCATCTCGACGGCGGCCTGTTGTTCTTGGTGGAGTGGGGCGGCCTTGCCCGAGCGCCACAGCTGCAGCACGACCACGTCGCGGCCGGCGATGGACATGACGATGCCGTCGTTGGACGTGCCCAGCAGGCGGGCCTGCGGGGGCGAGGCCCAGTGCTGCTCCAGCACCGTGGGCAGGATGAACTGCAGCTGCACGCACAGGTACTGGCCCTCCTTGTCGGCCGCGAGCACAAAGTCGGCCACCGACGTCGTCCGCTTGCTCAGCTTGTTTTGGTACGAGCGGTAGATCAACTCTTCCCACGTCACGTCCGTGCTCGTCGTCGTCGTTGGGCTCGTCGTCGCCTCGTCCATGGGCACAGCTGGGCACGACGGGAAAAAAAGAATGTACAGCTGGTCCGTAGCAGACAGACAGGCCAGTGCGCATCCCGGCTCGTCTCCGCCTTTGGGATGCACCATCCACTCGGCCCTAGAACACGCATGGGATGAGGAAAAGACGTGCACAGGAAAAAGGCAAGCAGTACTGGAGAAAGCGCTCCTGGTCGTCGCCACAGTCAAACCACTTGGCCCGTTGGGGCGCGCGCAGCGGGTACAGCAGCAGACGGCGGTCTGTTGTCAGCAAGGCAATCGTCGATCTAGGACCAAGAGGGGATGAGGGATTGGGGGGCAACGACAGCAACAAAAACAAATAGGGGGCGGGGGGGGGTACCGGTCAGGGCTCAGCTTGGCAGCGGCACCGGGGCTCACCTCGGCGGCGTGCGCCCGTGGCGGCAGCAGCTGCAGCACGACGTCGACGACGTCTGCGCTCATGAGAGGGGTGTAGAGAAACTTGTCTTTTTTTTTTTTGCCATCCTTTTTTTTCTACACAGAGGAAGCCGACGCACCGGCCTCGCCGCTCCCAGTGCTGTTCAGTGTGGTCGAGGCCGATCCACCTTCGCTAGACGACGCTGGTGCTGGTGCTGCCGCCGAGGTAGTCGTGTTGGTGGCGGCGGCGGCCATCTGCCACGAGGGGATGACGGGCTTGGCATCGTCGAGCGACTTGGCGGCAAACATGGGCGGACGGGCGGCGATGGAGGAGACGGGCGAGGAGAAGGCCGAGGACGAGGAGGAGGAGGAGGAGCCCCCGGCGACGGCGGACGACGACGTGACGGGCCGGTTGAGGAGCAGGCCCTTGAGCGACTTGATCTCGTTCTGAAGCTCGAGCATTGTGTTTTTCTGCTCCTCCTTGATCTTGTCGATTGCGGCGGGGACAATGCCCTTGAGCTCGGCCAGCTCCTTCTTGAGCTCGTCCATCTCGCTGTCGCGGTCGCGCTCGCTGCGGCCCAGGTTCTTGAGCGTCTCGTGCATCGTCTTGAGCGACTCGCCCAGCTCGGTGCCCTGCGCCTGCACCGACTCGAGCACGGCGGCAGCCTTGTCCTGCACCGCCGACACGGACGTGCTCGTGGCCTCCAGCTGCTCGCCCAGCGCCTTCTTCTCCTCGGCAAGCTGCGTCGCCGACGGCCACCCCAGCGACGGCAGCACGTACGACTGGAACGCGCTCAGCAGGGCAAACCCAACGCCTCCAGCAATCACGACGGCGATGAACGCGTCCTTCCACCTGTTGAACGGATCAAATTAGGGGAAGGGATCAAAGGGAAGGGACCGCACGTTTGCTGTGGTGACAGCGCCAACTGCTGCTGTTGCTGTAGTGCTGCTACCGCTGCTGGTGCTGGTGCTGGTGCTGCCGCCGTCGTCGTCGCCTTGCCTTGCGCACGGGACAGCGCCTCCTCAATCTCGTCGTTGGTCAGCCCCTTGGTCTCGAGAAAGGCCACGCGCTTCGCCAGTGGGCTCGTCTGCACCTGGTTCAACGTGTCAGCCACTGCTGTCCTCGTACTGTTGGGGGCAGTACCTTTTCGTTCTTGAGGAACGACACGGCCGACACGACCATGTCCTCGCGCACCTTTCCCTGCGTGGTCGTCGTGCTCGTCATGTGCAAGCTGCGTGCGAAAACTATTCTTGGGGTCCTGCACAAGAGCGGGCTCCAACAGAGTGGGATTGGTGGTCTAGTGGTAAGCGCGATGCGTCCAGTGTGATTCTCGCTTAGGGATTAAAGTTGGCCATACAACTTCTTCAAATTTGCGAGAGGTCCCGAGTTCAATCCTCGGCCAGTCCCTGCGAGTGGAATCCGCTCTGGTTTATTTTTTTGACTATTTTTTGTTCTTTTTTGCGCGGCCAGAGTACTTTACTCTTCCTTTTTATTTAAACTCTGTCCCCTCACGGCCTCGCTTTGCTCTCGTTCGCCGTTTCCCTTCGGAACCCGTTTTTTCGAACACCAAGTTCTCGCACACGTTTCGTCTTGGCTTGCCGAGCAGGCAGACCCAACTGTACGGGATTGGTGGTCTAGTGGTATACGCCCCAGCGCGTCCAGTCTGATTCTCGCTTAGGGATGCTTAGTTGGCCATACAACTTCTTAACATGCGAGAGGTCCCGAGTTCAATCCTCGGCCAGTCCCTGAGCAATGTGTGCGAGTGATCCGTCAGTTTATTTTTTTTTGCTCTTTTCCGCGGTTTTTTGCGTGCGCTCGTTCATCCGGCAAAGTTTCCTTTGCGGCAACCAAGCCAACAGAATGGAAATAGGAAATTTGCTGACGTTACCCCATTTTAACGAGTGTGGCCTCTGTGTATCCGTCGCCTTTTTCTTTTTTTTTTGTTTGTCTTTGTGCTCACGCCCTCCCTCCGCTCCCTCTCTCTGACCCTGTGGTTTCTTCGCTTCTCTGCTGCCTTTCTGTGTTTCTTTGTTTTGCTCGCTTCTTTCCGTTTCTTTGCTCACGCGCCGGTCTTTTCTGCTGTTATTTTTAGGTTGTCGACTGTGGTCCTCCTTTGAGCCAAAACAAACACAAAGCAAAGAAAAACCAAAATGGGCGACGCTTACCAACTCTTCAACCCCCCGGTGCCGGTGACCACCTTTGCCTTCAACAAGGACAAGACCCGTACGTTTTTATAGTGTTTTTTTTTTTTTGGCGCCCCAATCTAAAATGCACCTTTTTTTGTTTTTTTGGTTTCTTCCCCCCCCCTCTCCTTTGCAGAGGTCGCCGTGTCGCCCAACTCGAACGAGGTGCACATCTACAAGAAGACCGCCAACGGCTGGGAGGACAAGCCCTCGTTCGTGCTGACCGAGCACGACAAGCTCGTGACGGGCATCGACTGGGCGCCCAACTCGAACAAGATCGTGTCGTGCTCGCAGGACCGCAACGCCTACGTGTGGACCTTTGACGGCGCTCAGTGGAAGCCCGTCCTGGTCATCCTGCGTATCAACCGCGCCGCCACCCAGGTCAAGTGGTCGCCCGCCGAGAACAAGTTTGCTGTCGCCTCGAGCGCCCGCACCATCTCTGTCTGCTACTTTGAGCAGGTAAGACTAACCAGGTCAATATGGCTGGGGGGGTTGGTTGGCGTCGGAGAGAAAGGGAGAGGATAGAGGTTATTTATTTATTTATTCATTTTTTTTTATTTTTTTTATATTTTGTTATCTAGGAAAACGACTGGTGGGTCTCCAAGCACATCAAGAAGCCCATCCGCTCGACCGTCCTGTCGATCGACTGGCACCCCAACGGCTCGCTGATCGCGGCCGGTGCCTCGGACTTCAAGACCCGTGTCTTTGGTGCCGCCATCAAGGGTGTCGACAGCAAGCCCGAGCCGACCGTCTGGAACGAGAAGCCCGTGTCGTTTGGTGACTGCATCGCCGAGTTTGGCACCAAGTAACGGGCCAAAGCAAAACTAAATTAAAATAGTAAAAACAATATTTTTATTTCGTACCTCTAGCTCGACCGGCTGGATCCACGACGTCCAGTTCTCGGCCGATGGCACCCAGCTCGCGTGGGTCGCCCACGACTCGACCCTCTCGGTCGTCAAGGGCGGCAAGACCGACGTCGTCACCGTCAAGACGAGCTCGCTCCCCTACCGCTCGCTCCTGTGGGTCAAGAACGACAAGATCGTCGCCGGTGGCCACGACGCCAACCCCACGCTCTTTGCCGAGTCGGGCAACGGATGGTCTCTCGTCAAGACCCTCGACACTGGCAAGAAGGAGGAGGCCGCCAGCTCGTCGGCCCTCAACAAGTTTAAGCAGCTCGACACCCGTGGCCAGGAGTCGGCCACCGACACCAAGCTCAACACGCTCCACCAGAACGCCATCACCTCGATCGTCCTCCACTCGGGTGCCCGCGGAAACGTCCAGAAGTTTGTCACTGGCGGTGTCGACGGCCAGGTCATCACCTGGGACGTTGCCGCTCTCCACATCTAGAGCCTAGCGACAGACTGACAAGACACAGAGGAAGAACATGATTGCTGTCATTGTCCATTTCTGCTATTGAAAAAACGAAAAACAAAACCACAAAAGACACTACCGTGGGTGTATTTTTTTTATTATTATTACTTTCTTAGTTGAAGTTGCGCAGGAGCGGGTGCGACAGCAGGTCCTTGTTGTAGGGCTGGTCCTTGTGGGGCGCCACCTTGTTGAGCATGACAAACCAGCTCGAGGCGTCGCCGTCAAAGCGGACGGTGATGCCTGCCGACATGAGCACACTGCCGATGCGGCGCTGGATGTCGCCGGGGCCGGGCAGGTAGTCGTTGGCGATGGTGTAGGTGCTGAGGGGGTCGAGGCCCTGCAACTTGAGGCGCGGCGCGTTCCACGCACGCTCGTAAAAGGTGCTGAGGAAGGCAAAGACAACGGCACGCGACTTGTCGGGCGTGACCATCATCCAGGCAGTGATAACAGGGCCCGAGTCACGCAGGTCAAAGGGAGAGAGCAGGCGGTAGAACGAGCCCTCGCGGACAATGTCCTCGATCTCGCGGTACAGCTGGATCTGCTCGCGCACCTGCGCAGTCTCCTCCTCGCTCAGGTTGGCCAGATCGAGTTCGTAGCCAAACATGCCGCCCATGGCAACACGGCCGCGGGTCACGAACGGCGTGTGGCGCGAGCTAGAGGCCTCGGCAACGTGCGCCGTCAGCGTCGAAAGCGGGTAGGCGATCGAGGTACCATATCTGAAAGGAAAGGAAAAAAAAAAAAATGTTTTTTTTTATTTTACGATTTGTTCGAATGGTATTCTTTTTATTACTGGATCTTGAGGCGGGCGACCGCGTCCGTGTTGTCGCTCGTCCAGTACTGGGGGAAGTAGTGCAGCAGAGCAAGGTCAAAGCGGCCGCCACCGCCGCTGCAGCCCTCAAACAGGATGTCGGGGTTGGCGGTCATGATCACGTCCAGGATGTGGTACAGGCCCAGGACCCAGCGGTGGTAGAGCTCGCCCTGCTGGGCCGGCGAGTACTGCAGGAGCGACGTCATCTCGCTGTCATAAATAATTCAGTAAAAAACAATGCACGAACAGTAATCGTTATTTGTTACCCAAGGTGGCGGTTAAAGTCCCACTTGAGGTAGGTGAAGTTTGCGCTGGCCAGGACCGTGTTGACCGAGTTGATGACAAAGTCCTGGACGTCGGTGCGGGACAGATCCAGCACCAGCTGCCAGCGGCCGACCGAGGGCGTGCGGCCGGGGGCAGACAGGGCCCAGTCGGGGTGGGCACGGTACAGGTCCGAGTCCTCGCTGATCATCTCGGGCTCCATCCAGATGCCAGACTTGAGGCCCAGGGCAGAGAGGCGGTCGGTCAGGCCCTTGAGTCCGTTGGGGAATTTGACTGCATATTTTTGTTCATTTAATTAAAGAAACAAATGAAAAACACGTTTCATTTCCATTGTTTTACCAGGGTTGGGGGTCCAGTCTCCGAGACAGCAACGATCGTTGTTGCGCTCGCCAAACCAGCCTATTATTATCATTTTAGAAAAACAAAAAAAAAAACTATGTAAAAAATACCGTCGTCGAGGACAATGAGGTCCATGCCCACTTCGGCCGCGGGGATACCGAGACGCTCGACAATCTTGTCCTCGCTCACGTCCATGTAGAACGCCTCCCAGCTGTTGACGAGGATGGGGCGCGGGGCATCACGCCAGATGGACGGGCGCACGAGGCGGGTGCGAGTGAGCGAGTGCAGCTGGCGCGAGATCTCTCCCACACCCTGGGACGAGTAGGCCAAAACGGCCTCGGGCGAGACAAACCGGTCGCCGTCAGCAAGGCGCCACGTGAACAGGAGGGGCTCCAGACCCAGCGCAATGCGGACAAAGCCGACCTGGGTCATCTCGACGTCAAAGAGGAAGTTGCCCGTGTAGACGAGGCTAAAGGCAAAGTGCTCGCCCTCGTCCTCAGAGTACGGGCCGTCCGAGATGATGCCAAAGGGGTTGTGCTGGTGGCTGGACGCGCCGCGGCGGCTGTGGATCGAGTGCGTGCCAGGGCCGAGGATCGGCTCGGACACCAGGTGGCGTTCGCGGGCCCACGCGCCGGCGAGGTGGGAGAAGGTGTAGTGGGGCTTGCTGGACACGGGCAGGTCGACGAGGGCAGACAGGACGCTGTGCAGCTGGAGCGACGTGCCGCAGTTGTTCTTGACCACGGTGCGGCGGGTGATAATATCGGTGCCGTGGTAAACTAAGTAGATAAAATAAGAGTAGATAAAAAGAGATAAATAAATCAGAATTACCAGTGTACCACAGCTCGATGCCCAGGTTGGTGACGGGGTCGACGAGGTCAAGGCGCAGGGTGGTGGCCTCACTGGGGTCCTCGACGTAGAACGCCGGCTGGGCCGAGTCGACCGCGGGCTTGCCCTGGAAGATCTCGTGGTCGGCGTACTTTGTCTGCGACACGCGGACGCCGTTGCTCTCGTACGTCGCGTCAAAGCTGGGGAGGCGGAAGTCGCCCGAGCCAAACTCTGAGAACTCTGCCTGGATCGAGTTGCGCGAGAACGGCGCGTCGACGGGGACGGGCTCGGTCGCGTTGTCGCGGCCGGGGATGACGTACGGGATGAGCAGGTCAAACGACTGGGCATAGTTGTCGGCCGTCAGCAGGCCCAGCGTGTGCAGCTGCGACGCCTGGCCACTCGCGATCACCTCGGGATCCAGCTTGCCCCAGTGCAGGTGCACCACGGGGCCAATGTTGGTCGCACGCAGGGCGTACAGCATCGACTTCCCCACAATGTGGAACTCTTTGAAGTCGGCCGGGTTGGCGTCCGTCTGGCCGTCGTGGAAGTAAATTTGCGCGGCAACGGGGGGCACTGGCAGCAGTGCCACTGCCAGCACCACTGCTGCCAGCACCGCTGCGACGCCCACGGCACGCCCACGGTGATTTGCTCGTGGTGTTGTGGGGAACATCACTTTTGGTGGGGACCACACACTCGGAAATAATGGTGGCTGATCCGTTTTAAGCAGTTATAGGCAGTGGTATTTCGGAAAGAGAGAGAGATAAACATGAAGAAATTACCTTGAAAAAGAATGGGATAGCAACTGATTTTTTTTTTTTTTTTGTTTTTTTCAAAAAAGAATTCTTAATACCCGGCTGGATTTTTTTTCCCCCCCTTAGGACGAGCCGATGGACGAGTTTTTGGGTGACTTGGGCGATGCCTTGGGCGACTTGGGCACGCCGCTGACGGTGCCAAAGATATTTGAAAAGTACGAGGGCAGCGAGTCGAGGGACGACTTGAGCTCCTGTGGGCTCATCTTCATGTTTGCGGCCATGCCCACGACAAAGCGCTGGTCGTCGAGACTCGAGCGGCGCATCTGGTCGACAATGTCTGCGACGCTGTTGAGCATGACAGTGCGGCGCTCCTGTGGCGACACGGCGTCCTGGTTCTTGAGGCGCTGGTTGGTCAGCGTCTCGACCGTCTCGATCAGGTCCGAGACCGTCATCGAGCGCAGCTTGTCGGCCGACGGCGCGAAGCGCTGGTTGTCCATCTGGGTGGATGACGCCAGCTGCTGCTCCATCAGCG
>Ga0302234_10001130_pt1 | contig 19112 bp, 15 predicted proteins | sample II_Palsa_N3_2_FD_193576 | JGI IMG/M metagenome (GOLD analysis project Ga0302234, IMG submission 193576) | Peat permafrost microbial communities from Stordalen Mire near Abisko, Sweden - II_Palsa_N3_2 | ecosystem: Environmental > Terrestrial > Soil > Palsa > Peat permafrost | place: Sweden... | reverse complement strand
GCCGTTCGGCGGCAGCTTCCCGCGCTGGAAAGGCAACACCTCTGTCGACTGGAATTACCACAAGTGGGATGCCCAGCTGACGTGGGAATTCACGGGTCCGTACGCGCAGAATCTGTTCCCGACCCCGGCTCCGAACAAGGTCGGCTCGTATAGCCAGTTCAACCTGATGGTGTCGTACTCGGGCTTCAAGCACTGGACGATTTACGGCGGCGTGGACAACATTTTCAACCGCACCCCTCCGTATGATCCGATCTTCGCGAACGGCACGCTGGATCAGAGTGGTTACGACACCTCGGTGTACAACTACCTTGGCGTGTTCGCGCAAATCGGTGCAACGTATAAGTTCTAACAGGTTGTAAGCTTGTTGACGATTGGTCGCTCCGGCATTCTTTGTGCCGCTGGAGCGACTCTTTTTTTTAAGTAGCACACTGTGACCTTCTCCGTACGTCGCCGCGGTCAGCATTGCCTGCACTGCCGTCATGCCGACCCGGCCAGCGCGAGAAGAACGCAGGGATTGTTGTCGGCAACGGGGCCGTTTGTTCAGGCCCCGCGGTCGACGCTAACCCATAACCCAAGGCGCCATGCGACGCCTTAAGTGATCCGGACGATGGCCGCTGGCATCGCCCTGGTCGATCCGACGAACCGTGCGTTGGCCATAAGCCGGCGTGCGACCTACGCATACTGATGATGAGACTTGTGAAGTTTCGGTTGCCGCGCGCTGGATGGACGATCTCTTGCGCATCGGCGACACGGCAAGCCGCCACGCGCGTCGCGCCGGCTTTTGCTGCCGCTCTGCTTGGTGCATTGAGCCTGGCCGTCACGCCGGCCCACGCCGCTTCCGCGATCGCCCAATACGATCAGCCCAGATATCCCGCCAATTTCACGCATTTCGACTACGCGGATCCGGACGCGCCGAACACCGGCACGCTCAATTTCGAAAACTACGACCAACTGCAGAGCTACGACTCGCTCAATCCGTTTCTGGTCCGTGGCGCACCCGCGCCGGACATCAAGAACCTGATGTTCGACACGCTGATGCAGCGTAGCTGGGACGAACTCGCTTCCGAGTACGCGTTGATTGCGGACGACGTCGAGGTGGCGCCCGACCTGACTTCCGCGACGTTCCACATCAATCCTGCTGCGCGGTTCTCCAACGGTGACCCGATTACCGCCGAGGACGTCAAATATTCGATCGATACGCTGAAAAGCCCTCAGGCATCGCCGCTCCTGAACTCACAGTTCTCCGTGATCAAGAGTGCAACGGTGATCGACAAGTTGACGATCCGCTTCGATTTCACACGTCCGGAGCGCGATGCGCCGCTGATTGCCGGCGACATCCCGGTGTTTTCGCCGAAATGGGGTATGACGCCCGACGGCAAGCGGCCGCCGTTTGACCAGATCTCGACCGTGCCGCCGATCGCGAGCGGTCCGTATCTGATCGCACAGCGCAAGAACGACAAGGACATCGACTATCGGCGCAACCCGAACTACTGGGCCGCGAATCTGCCGTCGCGTCGCGGTATGTTCCGCTTCGACCAGATTCGCTTCAGGCTCTACCTTGACCAGTACACGATGCTGGAAGCGTTCAAGGCCGGCGACGCCGACGTGCACGTCGAATACAGCGCCACCCAGTGGGCGCGCAAATACGTTGGCAAGAACTTCAAGAATGGTTTGCTGAAACAAGGCGTCTTCCCTGACGGTCCGGCGCAGATGCAAGGATTCCTGATCAATCTGCGCAAACCGATGTTCAAGGACGTGCGGGTGCGTCATGCGCTCAGTCTCGCGTTCGACTACGACTGGATGAACCGGATGATGTTCTACGGCCAGTATCGCCGTGAGCAAAGCTATTTCGACGCGAGTCCGTTCGCTGCAAAGGGAATGCCCAGCCCGAAAGAGCTGGCGTTGCTCGAGCCGCTGCGCGGCAGCATTCCGCCGGAAGCGTTCGGTCCTATGTTGAAACAGCCCACGACGCTGGCCCCCGACTCGCTGCGCGGCAATTTGCGCGAAGCTCGCGATCTGCTGGCACAAGCTGGCTGGCATTACCGCGACGGCGCGCTGCGGGATGTCAACGGCAATCCGATGACCATTGAGATCATCGACGACGAGCCGGGCATGGATCGCTTGATCCTGCCGTATATGCAGGCGCTCGGCATGCTCGGCATCCAGGCCCATATGCGCGAAATCGACAGTGCGCTGTACCAGAAGCGGATCGACAATTTCGATTACGACATGACCACCTACATCTATAACCCGGTCACGATTCCGGGCGCGGAACTGGAGCGCCGTTTCGGCAGTAAGGCCGCGACCGAGGTGGGTTCGGAAAACTATCCGGGGATTCAGTCGAAGGCCGTTGATGCGCTGATTCATGACGTGCTCGCTGCCACGACGATCGACGATCTGGAAGCGGCGACGCGCGCGCTCGATCGCGTGCTCGTCAACTCGTACTACCTGGTGCCGCAATATTTCGCACCCGACGGGCGAATTGGCTACAAGACCACGCTGGGCTTTCCGAAGATCGTGCCGGACTCATATCAGTACGAGGATTGGGTCATCAACTACTGGTACAAGAAACCGCAGGCCGCGCTCGATGCAGCCTCGCCCGTTTCCTCGCCGTCCGCAGCAAACTGAGGTTCACCATGCTTGCTTACATTCTTAGACGTCTGTTGTTGATGGTGCCGACCTTGATCGGCGTCGTGACCCTTACCTTTGTCGTCACGCAGTTCGTGCCGGGTGGGCCGGTCGAACAGGTGATGACGCAACTCCGCCACGGCAAAAGCCGTGGCGGAGAGGCGGGGGCGGGCGGTGGCGGCTATCACGGCAGCCAAGGCGTCGATCCTCAGCAGCTCGAACAGATCAAGAAGCAGTTTGGCTTCGACAAGCCGCCGCTCACGCGTTACTTCCTGATGATGAAGAACTACGCGACCTTCAATCTTGGTCAGTCCTACTACCAGCATGACAGCGTGTGGGACGTGATCAAATCCAAGCTGCCCGTCTCCATCACGCTCGGCTTATGGACCGTGTTTCTCACCTACCTGATATCGGTGCCGTTGGGCATTGCGAAAGCAGTGCGCAACGGCTCCCGCTTCGATACGGTCACCAGCGTGCTGGTGCTCTCGGGTTACGCGATTCCGGGCTTCGTGCTGGGCGTGCTGTTGCTGATGCTGTTCGGCGGCGGCACCTTCTGGCAGGTGTTCCCCATGCGCGGCCTCACCTCGGATAACTTCCAGGACCTGAGCGTCGTCGGCAAGACGCTCGATTACCTGTGGCACATCGTGCTGCCTGTGACCGCGTCGGTGGTCGGCAACTTTGCCATCGTCACCATCCTGACCAAGAACACCTTCCTCGAGGAGATTGGCCGGCAATACGTGCTGACCGCAAGAGCCAAAGGGGCGCCGGAGCGCGACGTGCTGTGGAAGCACGTGCTGCGCAACGCTGCGATTCCGCTGCTGACGGGTCTGCCTGCCGCCTTCGTTGGCGCATTCCTGAACGGCAACCTGCTGATCGAAACCCTGTTCTCGCTCGACGGTATGGGCCAACTGTCTTATGACTCCGTGATCCGCCGCGATTACCCGGTCGTACTCGGTTCGCTCTTCCTGTTCACGCTGATCGGTCTTGTAACCAAACTTATTGCTGACGTCTGCTATGTCCTCGTCGACCCCCGCATCCAATTCAACCGCCTGGGCCGTTGACCCGTCGGCCGTCACGCTAGTCGCGTCGGTGTCGCCGTGGCGCCGCACGTGGCTGCGTTTCAAGAGCCAGCGCCTCGGTTACTGGAGCCTGCTGATTTTTGCTGCGCTGTTCGTGATCAGCCTGTTCGGCGAAGTCATCGCCAACGACCGGCCGCTGATCGTGCGCTACGACGGTCACTACTACTTTCCAATCGTGAAGGACTATCCGGAGACGATGTTCGGCGGCGACTTCCCGGCGGGCACCAATTACCTGGATCCGTATATTCGCTCGCGCATCGAGGGCAATGGCAACTTCGCGGTGTACCCGCTGAATCATTACCACTACGACACGATCGACTACTTCGCGGCGCATCCGTACCCGGCGCCACCTTCGGCGAGCAACTGGCTCGGCACCGATCAGTTCGGCCGCGACGTGCTGTCGCGTCTCCTGTACGGTTTCCGTTTGTCGGTGCTGATGGCGTTTGCGTTGACCATCTCGGGGGTAGGGCTCGGCGTTTTGACGGGCGCCGTGCAGGGCTTCTATGGCGGGCGCACCGACCTGATCGGGCAGCGGCTAATCGAAATCTGGAGCTCGATGCCGGACCTGTACCTGCTGATCATCTTCGCTTCGATCTTTGAACCGACGCTGTGGCTGCTCTTCATCCTGCTGTCGATGTTCGGCTGGCTGGTGCTGTCGGACTACGTGCGCGCCGAATTTTTGCGTAACCGTTCGCTCGACTACGTCAAGGCTGCCCGCACGATGGGTCTGTCGAACTGGCAGATCATGTGGCGTCACGTGCTGCCTAACAGCCTGACTCCGGTGATCACGTTCCTGCCGTTCCGCATGAGTGCGGCCATCCTGTCGCTCACCAGTCTCGACTTCCTCGGCCTCGGTGTCCCGCCGCCGACGCCGAGCCTCGGTGAACTGCTGGCCGAAGGCAAGAACAACCTCGATGCATGGTGGATTTCGATCTCGGCATTCTCGGCGCTAGTGATCACACTGCTGTTGCTGACCTTCATGGGTGACGCATTGCGCAACGCGCTCGACACACGTACGCGCGGCTCGGCATTTGGGGGTGGCAAGTAATGAATAAGCCTTTGAACAAGCCCCTGCTGGAAATCGACCGCTTCTCGGTGCGCTTCGGCGAGAAAGTCGCGGTGCAGGAATTGAGCCTGTCGATTGCGCGCGGCGAACGCGTGGCGCTGGTCGGCGAATCAGGCTCGGGCAAGAGCGTGACTGCGTTGTCGATCCTGCGCCTCGTGGGCGAGGCGCAACTGAGCGGCCGCATGCTGCTCGACGGTGAAGACCTGTTGCAGAAGACCGAGCAGCAGATGCGCGGCATTCGCGGCGCGGATGTCGCGATGGTGTTCCAGGAGCCGATGACGGCACTGAATCCGCTCTACACGGTCGGCAAGCAGATCGCCGAAAGTTTGCGGCTGCACGAAGGCTTGCGCCCGAATGCGGCGCGCGAGCGCGGCATCGAACTGCTGCGCCGCACCGGCATTCCTGAGCCGGATCGCCGCATCGACAGCTTCCCGCACCAGTTGTCCGGCGGACAGCGCCAGCGCGCGATGATCGCCATGGCGCTCGCGTGCCGGCCGCGTCTGTTGCTGGCCGATGAACCGACTACCGCACTGGACGTCACGGTGCGCCAGCAGATCGTCGATCTGCTGATCGAGTTGCAGGAACAGGAAGCGGCCGAGCGCGGCATGGCCGTGCTGCTGATCACGCACGACCTGAATCTGGTGAAACGCTTCGCGCAGCGCGTGGCGGTGATGGAAAAGGGCGTGCTGGTTGAAACCAACACAACGGAAGCCCTGTTTTCGAATCCTCAGCATCCCTATACGAAGCGCCTGCTCGACAGCGAGCCGCAGCGTAGCATCGACGAGGTCGAAGAAGGCGCGCGCCAGATTCTCGACGTCAAGGGGCTGGCCGTGGACTATCACGTGTCGGCGAAAGGCTTGCGTTCGATTTTCGGCAAGTCGACCTTCCGCGCGGTGCACGACGTGGACCTGATGTTGCGCCGGGGCGAGACGCTCGGCATCGTCGGCGAATCGGGCTCGGGCAAATCGACGCTCGCGGCCACGGTACTCGGCCTGCAGCATCCCGCCGCCGGGACGATCGACATTGACGGGCTGGCGCTGTCGTCGCTGAGAAATGCCAAGGCCAAGCGTGCGCTGTACGCGCGCATGCAGGTGGTGTTTCAGGATCCGTTCGGCTCGCTGTCGCCGCGAATGACCGTCGAACAGATCATCGGCGAAGGCCTTGCCTTGCACCGCCCCGACATCGACGCCAAAACGCGGCGCAACCGCGTGGGCACCTTGCTCGAAGAAGTGGGTATGCCGGTTGAATCGATGCTGCGCTATCCGCACGAGTTCTCCGGCGGCCAGCGTCAGCGTATCGCGATTGCCCGCGCGCTCGCGGTCGAACCCGAACTGCTGGTGCTCGACGAGCCGACCAGCGCGCTCGACGTGTCGATCCAGAAGCAGGTGCTGAATCTGCTGACAAATCTGCAGAAAAAGTACAAGCTGAGCTATCTGTTCATCACGCACGATCTCGCGGTGATGAAGGCAATGGCGCATCGCGTGATCGTGATGAAATCGGGCCGCATTGTCGAAGCGGGCGATACGATGGATGTGCTGCATGCGCCGTCGCATCCTTATACCCAGTCGTTGCTGGCGTCGTCGATGATGACACCCGCGCCCGATATCCAAGAGAAAATCGCATGATTGACGAACGGTGGGCGCAAGCCGCCCGCACGCTGAAGAGCGACGCGGATTTCTGGTCGCTGCGAATCGTCGACGAAACGATCGACGATCACGAAGTCCGTAACGATGTCACGCAGCCGCTGCGTACCGTGCGTGACCGCGGCGCCATGCTGATTGCATACGTTGGCGCGGGCGCCGGTTATGCGGCGAGCGCCAACCTTTCGGCAGCCGGTTTGCAGGCTGCGCTGGATATCGCTACCGCGCGCGCCAAAGCGAGCGGGACGCTGTCGCTGATCGACCATCGCGAGGTCGCGCGTCCTGCTACCAGCGGCCGCTATGTGTCACCGAACGTGGAGCATGCACTGCCGAACCGGCGCGACTGGCTCGACCGGCTGGCACGCGAATGCGCGGCCGCCAATATCGATCCGCGCATTGTCGAGCGCACGGCGAGCGTGCAGGTCACGCATACCGATCAGCTCTACATCACCGGCGACGGCGTGCGCATCGATCAGCGTTTCCGCTTCGTCATGCCACAGTTGAGCGTCGCCGCGCATGCCAATGGCGACACCCAGGTGCGCACGCTGGGCGGCAACTACGGCACGCTCGCGCAGGGCGGTCTCGAAGTGCTGGCCCGTTACGGTTTCGACGGCGCCGGCGCGCGCGTTGCCCACGAGGCACTGCAATTGCTGGCGGCGCCGAACTGCCCCTCGGGCAAGCGCGATCTGCTGCTGATGCCCGACCAGATGATGCTGCAGATCCACGAATCGATCGGCCATCCGCTCGAGTTGGACCGCATTCTCGGTGACGAGCGCAATTTCGCCGGCTGGAGCTTCGTCAAGCCGGAGATGTTCGGCAGCTATCAATACGGCTCAGGTCTGCTGAACGTCACGTTCGATCCGGAACTGCGCGAAGAGGCGGCGTCCTACGCCTTCGACGATGACGGCACCGCAGCGCAGAAACACTATCTGATTCGCGACGGCGTGCTGGAGCGGCCGCTGGGCGGTGCGCTGTCGCAGCAGCGCGCGCAGCTGCCGGGGGTGGCGAATTCGCGTGCGTCGAACTGGAACCGGCCGCCGATCGACCGGATGGCGAATCTGAATATCGAACCGGGCGACCAGTCTCTCGACGAGATGATCGCCAATATCGAACACGGAATTCTGATGCGCACCAATACGTCGTGGTCGATCGACGACCACCGCAACAAGTTCCAGTTCGGCTGCGAGTTCGGCCAGCTGATCGAGAACGGCGAGCTCACCCAGGTCGTCAAGCAGCCTAACTATCGCGGCATCTCGGCGAATTTCTGGCGCAGCCTCTCCGCGGTCGGTAACGCGAGCACCCGCCAGGTGTTCGGCACGTCGATGTGCGGCAAGGGCGAGCCGGCGCAGATCATTCGCGTCGGTCATGCGTCGCCTGCCTGCGTGTTCAGCAATATCGACGTCTTCGGAGGCGCATGATGAGCGACTCGCTGATTTTGCAGGGCGCGGCGGCAGTGGACTGGCATCGTCATTTTCTGCTGCTTGCCGATGCGATCGAGTGCGCGCAGCAAGGCGGCGAAATCACGCTGATCTCGTTCTCCGCAGAACAATCCGATTTCATCCGCTTCAACGCAGGCAAGGTGCGGCAGATCGGCAATGTCTCGCAAGGCAAGCTGACGCTGCGCCTGATCGACGGCGCGCGCCAGGCCTATTCGACGCTGACGGTGTGCGGCGATGCCGACGCCGACCTGCAGGACGTGCGCGACGCGCTCGCCACCCTGCGCGAAGGGCTGCGCGATGCGCCGGACGATCCTCATCTGCTGTTCGATACCTCGCAGTGGGAGCGCTCGACGCGCCGCGCGGGCAAGGTAGCGGAGCCGCAAGCGCTGGTGCGCACCGTTGCCGAATGCGCGAAAGGCCTCGATTTCGTGGGGTTTTACGCGGGCGGCACGATTGTGCGCGGCTTCGCATCGACCAAAGGCAGCCGTGGCTGGTACGAGGTCAGCAACTTCAATTTCAGCTGGTCGCTCTACGACCCCAGCGGCCGCGCCATCAAGACCAGCTACGCAGGCGACCACTGGAGCGATTCGACTTTCGCCCGCAAGGTCGAACAGGCCGCTGCACGCTTGCCGATCCTCGCGCTTACGCCGCGTGCGCTATCGCCGGGACGCTATCGTTCGTATCTGGCGCCTGCTGCCCTCGAGGAGCTGCTCGGCGTTACCGCGTGGGGTGGTTTCTCGGCCCGGGCGCAGGCTACTTCACGCAGCGAGTTGTACAAGCTGCATACGGGTGAGATTGCGCTGGATCCGCGCGTGACGCTGACCGAAGACCTGAGCCTCGGCATCACGCCGGGTTTCAATGAGGACGGCTATCTGCGCGCGAGCGTGCCGCTGATTCAGGACGGCCGCAGCGTGGAGCGCCTGACCAATGCCCGCAGCGCCCGCGAGTACGGTCTGCAACCGAACGGTGCACTGGACTCCGAAGCACCCGTGGCGCTGTCAATGGAAGGCGGCGACCTCGCCGAGGACGATGTGCTGGCGCAGCTCGATACGGGCCTCTATATCGGCAACCTCTGGTACGTGAATTTCTCGGACCGGATGAATTGCCGCCTGACCGGCATGACGCGCTTCGCGACCTTCTGGGTCGAGCGCGGCCAGATCGTCGCGCCGGTGGAAGCGATGCGTTTTGACGACAGCATGTACCGGCTGCTCGGCGATCAACTGGAGCGGCTGGGCGCGCAACCCGAACTGCTGCTGAGCGATTCCACCTGGGGCGAACGCGGCACGGGCGGCATGCATCTGCCAGGGCTCCTCGCGCGCTCGTTCGAACTGACACTGTAAGTGGATGGGTAAAAACATAACACCACCACTCTCTAAGAGCTTGACGCTACGCGCCCTGCGCGTAGCGGACGCGGAGCAGCTCCACGCGCTGGAGCTGCAACCCGCGATGTTGCATGGCAATCCGGCTGCGCCGTATCCGACCCTCGAAAAAACGCGCGCGTGGCTCGAGAAATTTGACGCTTCCAAGGTGGCCATTGCCGCAGTGGTCGGCGATATACTGGTTGGCTTCGGAATATTGTCACGGGGCTTGCTGCGCCGTGCCCATACGGCGACGATCGCTGTCGACGTGCACGATGCATGGCATGGCCGCGGGGTCGGCAGTGCCTTGATCGTAGAAATGCTCGATCTTGCCGATCAGTGGCTCGGTCTGCGTCGCGTCGAACTCAATGTGTTCACCGACAATCAGGCGGCCATTGCGCTGTACAGGAAGTACGGTTTCGAAGTAGAAGCAACGCACCGCGGCGCCGCATTACGGACGGAGTGCTGATCGATTGCTACTTCATGGCACGGTTGCGTGAGCCGATGCCATTCGCAACGGACCAAAATAATGAACACGAGCAGCGAGAGGTTTGAGAAAGATGCAGGGGCAACATCGCGCGTGATCGTCCGCGCATGCGAAGCGTCGGACATGGAAGCGATCGCTGACATCACGAGTCAACCGGGTGTCCGCCGCGGCACGTTGACCTTGGGGTACCGCACGCCTGAAGCCATGACGTCATGGTTCGCCGGGTTGCCTGCGGGTTCCGTTACCTTGTGCGCGGAACTGGATGGCCGCGTGGTCGGGCATGCCGGTATGGTGGTGGCAGCAGCGCGCCGCGCGCATAGCGCGGGCCTGGGGTTGTCTGTGCACGACGCCTGGCAAGGGCGGGGCGTGGGTGCGGCTCTGATGGCCGCGCTCGTCGAATGCGCCGACCGTTCGCTCGGCCTGCGCCGCATCGAATTGACGGTGTTTGCCGATAACGCGCCGGCCGTTGCCCTCTACCGCCGCTTCGGTTTTGTCGAAGAGGGCTACTCGCGCGGCTATGCGATGCGCGAAGGCGTGCTGGCCGATGTTTTGCACATGGCGCGCCTCGCTGACGCGCCGTCCTTCGTGCAGCACTGACAGGAAGCCTGAGTGCCCTCATTTTTCATTGACCGACCGGTCTTCGCCTGGATTGTCGCGCTCGCCATCATCGTGGCGGGCGCGCTAGCCATTCCACAACTGCCTGTCGCCCAATATCCGCGTCTGTCGCCGCCGCGCATCGTGATCGTGGCGAGCTATCCGGGCGCCGCGACCGAGGTGGTTGACGGCGACGTGGGGAGCATCATCGAGGAAAGTCTCGATGGCGCCGACGGTATGCTGTACTACGAAACCAGCAGCGATGGTCAGGGCAACCTGGAAATCGACGCGACCTTCTCGCCCGCCACCAATCCCGACATCGCGATGGTCGACGTGCAGAACCGTCTGAAGCAGGTCGAGCCGCGCCTGCCGCAGCAGGTCGTGCAGAACGGCATCAGCGTGTTCAAGGCGTCGAACACCTTCCTGATGCTGGTGGCGCTGACCTCGACCGATGGCACGCGCGATTCGACCGAACTGAGCAATTACCTGAACCGCTACGTGATGCGCGAACTGAAACGCGCGCCCGGCGTCGGCTCGGCACAATTGTGGGACTCGGACCAGGCGCTGCGGATCTGGATCGATCCGATGAAGCTGCGCGAGTATGGCCTTGCCGCCGGCGACGTGAACGCCGCGATCATGGCGCAAAACGCCACGGTGACGGCCGGCACGCTGGGCGACGCGCCATTTGTGCCGGGGCAGCAGCTCGTCGCTTCGGTGAGCGTCAAGGGGCAACTGATATCGCCCGAGGAGTTCGGCCTGATCGTGCTGAAGGCGAAGCCGGACGGCTCCGCCGTGCGTCTGCGCGACGTGGCGCGCGTCGAACTCGGCCGCGACGACTACTCGTTCTGGTCGCGCCTGAACGGCCGCTCTTCGGCAACCGTCGGCATTCAGTTAGGACCGCGTGGCAATGCGCTGGAAACCTCGAACGCGATTCGCGCGCGCCTTGCCGAACTGTCCAAAAGCATGCCGCCGGGCGTCCAGGTCGAAATCCCGTTTGACAGCGCGCACTTCGTGCAGATCGCGATTCGCGAGGTGGTGTACACGCTGATCGAAGCCGTGGTGCTGGTGTTCTTCGTGATGTGGCTGTTCCTGCGCGACCTGCGTTATACGCTGGTGCCGACAGTGGTGATTCCGGTCACGCTGATGGGCGCGTTTCTGGCCATGTGGGCGTTTGGTCTGTCGATCAACGTGTTCACGATGTTCGGGCTCGTGCTGGCAATCGGCATTCTGGTCGACGACGCGATCGTGGTGGTCGAGAGCGTGCACCGCGTGATGGAGGAGGAGGGCTTGCCACCGCGCGAGGCGACTCGCAAGGCGATGTCGCAGATCGGCAGTGCGATTGTTGGCGTGACCGCCGTGCTGACCGCGGTGTTCGTGCCGATGGCGTTTTTCCCGGGCAGCGTGGGCGGTATCTACCGGCAGTTCTCGGTGGCGATGATCGCCTCGATGCTGGTGTCGTCGTTCATGGCGCTCTCGCTCACGCCGGCGTTGTGCGCAAACTTGCTGAAGCCGACCGGCACCACGCCGCATCAGCGCGAGGCCCGTCGTGGCCTGCGCGGCTTCTTCGCGCGTGGTGCGTCAAGATTTGCAGAGGGTTTCGATAGCGCGTCGCGCGGCTATCGCTGGCTTACCACCCGCACCGTGCAGCGGATCGGGCGCGTGCTCGTCGTGTATGCGGTGCTGGTCGGTATCTGCGGCTTGCTGTACTGGCAGATGCCCAGCGGCTTTCTGCCCACCGAGGATCAGGGTCAGTTGCAGGTGATGATCCAGTTGCCGGCCGGCTCGACCCAGGCGCGTACGCTGGCTGTGATCAAACGCGTTGAGGTGATTCTGAACCGCCACCCTGAGATCGCGCACGTGACGAGCCTGATCGGCTGGAGCTTCCAGGGGACGGGGCAGAATGTCGGCATGGCCTTCGTTGAACTGAAGGACTGGGACAAGCGCAAACTCAGCGCGATGGACTTGCAGGACAAGTTGAACGCGGAGTTCACGAGCATTCTCGACGGCCAGGTGGATGCCCAGCTGCCGCCGTCGGTGCCGGGTGTGGGGCACTCGGACGGCTTTGTGTTCCGGCTCGAGGATCGCGGTGGGGTAGGGCTCGACGGCCTGAAGGCCGCGCGTGAAGCGTTGTTCGCGAAGGCCAAGGTGGATCCGGCACTCGCGGACGTGCACTCCGAAGATCTGCCCGACGCGCCGCGCATCGAACTGACGATCGACCGGGCCAAGGCCTATGCATTAGGTGTCTCGTTCGACAAGATCTCCGACCTGCTGGGCAGTACCTTCGGCTCGACGTACGTGGACGACTTTCCGGCGTCCGGGCGCATGCGGCGCGTGGTGGTGGAAGGCGACGCATCGACGCGCATGACCGACGACGACCTGATGGCGCTGTCGGTGGAGAACGCGCAGGGCAACATGGTGCCGCTGTCGGCGATCGCGTCGCGCACGTGGACCGTTGGGCCGGTGGCGCTGTCGCGCTACAACGGCTATCCATCGCTCGACGTGAGCGGCCGTGCGTCGCGTGGCTACAGCTCGGGCGCGGCGATGGCCGAGATGGAGCGGCTCGCTGCTGCGGCGCTGCCGGTGGGCGTCGCGTACGACTGGGTGGATGCGGCACGGGAGGAAACCGTCGCGGAGAAGCAGACGCCGCTCCTGATTGGCTTGTCGTTGCTGGCTGTGTTCATGGCGCTGGCTGCGCTGTACGAAAGCTGGACCATTCCGTTTGCAGTGCTGATGGTGGTGCCGCTTGGGGTGATCGGCGCGGTGTCGGCGGTGCTGATGCGCGGCATGCCGAACGACGTGTACTTCAAGGTGGGGATGATCACGGTGATCGGCCTGTCGGCGAAAAACGCGATTCTGATCGTGCAGTTTGCCCGCGATCTGCACGCTCGCGGCTTGCCGTTGGCGCGTGCGGTGATCGACGCCGCAGGCGCGCGCTTCCGGCCAATTGTGATGACCTCGGCGGCGTTTCTGCTGGGCGTGGCGCCGCTGGTGGTGTCAAGCGGGGCGGGCGCCGAGAGCCGCCAATCGATCGGCACCGGCGTGTTTGGCGGCGTGCTGGCGGCGACCTTGCTCGGGCTGGTGTTCGCACCGGTGGCGTTTTATGCGGTGGTGTCGCTCACACGAGCGCGGCGCCGGCGTCCGGCTGGACCTGAGCATGCTGCAGCGGATGAGCGTAAGCCGGATCCGGCGTGGCCTGCGCGCACAGATCGCGAGAGGGAGAAGCAGGAAACAAGCAGCAAGTGAGCACGACAGAGACGACGCGGTCGGCTCCCGCGATGGGAGTCGCAGCGCGCCGCGTTATTTGCTGAGCGGTCGGCCTGCTTCGATCCAACGCGTCACCTCCAAAATGGGGAGAAAATGAACCAAGAATGACCTCAGATTGGTCTAAGCTGACGCGCGTCGGAGGCAGATGTTTCGTAGGAGGGGAGTACAAAAGAATCGCGCCGCAAACCGGGACTTCGAGAGTCCAGCTTGCGGCGCGAGATGCAGCAGTGCAACAGAAGGGGAGAGGAGCGCTTACTTCGACGCCACCAGAACCCACAAGCGCGCCAGATCAGCCGATCCATCGTCGCCCTTGACGGCCTTGAACGCCTGAACCGCCTTCGCCTTCTGCCCAGCGATGAAATACGCTTCGCCAAGATGCAGTTGCGCCTGATCCGGATGCTCGAGGCCACCCTTGGCAATCAAAGCTTCCATCGTCGCCAGACCCTGCTGAGCCTGACCCGCGAACACCTGATTGAACGCTGCGTCAAACGGCGGAATCGGCACACCGTTGCTGTCGACCGTGCTCGTGGCACGCTTCGCAGCCAGCGCCTGCAGGCGCTTCTCGCGATCCGCACCGGCGTCGTGACCCAGCACGCCGGACGAGAAGCCCTGATCGATCACCTGCTTGCCTTCAACCGTGGTGCCAGCAACGATGGCCAGTTGCGTCATCTGCATATAGTCGTCAGCCGTCGTCAGCGAACCGGTAGCACGGCGCAGACGATAGGTGTCGATATCCAGACTCGACGCGTAGCCCGGCTTGTTGCGAATCGCGGAGAACAGGTCGTCCCAGTACGATTGCTTCGGGTGATACGCCACCAGCTTTTCGAGTGCACCGCGATAGGTGGCCGAATCGTTGGACTTCTGTGCGCACGTACCCAGCAACTGCAACTGCGACTCGTCCGGCGCGTGGCCGGCGCGCGCCTGTGCGTCCACGGTGGGCCTGAGCAGGCTCACCACGTTCGAACAGTCGCCCGACAGGTAGTAGGACTGGATCAGCAAGGTCCGCATGTCCGGATCCGTGCCGCCGGCTTTCAGGTAACGCTGCGCAGTCTTGATGGCCTGCGGGTAGCTCTTTGCCTGAAAGTAGATGCCGGCGAGGGCAGCGGTAGTGCGCTGCTCGTCCGCGCCTGTCAGCTTGCCGGACGCCAGCAGCGTCTCGTAGGCCTTGGCTGCGGTGCCGGAATCGCCAGCTGCGGCCGCCGCGGCGCCGCGCATCTCTTCGACCATATAGCTTTCATATGGCGTCTTGTTCGGCACGGCGTCCGCCTGAGCGATCTTCGCCAGCGCGTCCTGGTACTTGTGAGCCCGGTACGAATCCTGCGCCGCGTTGAGCGGCTTGGCCACTTCGGGGCGCAGCGTGTCGGCGGCATACGCGGTCGGCAGCACGACGAGGGCAGACAGCCCCCCGAAAGCGGCCGCGATCACGGCACGCTTGAACCGTTGATGGATCATTAGCACTCCCACATCCTTATTGCATGTACTGCTCGTTGCCGATCAGCCCGATTTTTGTTGCACCGACGCGTTGCGCCGAAGCCAGCACGGCAGCGACATCCTTATACGGCACCAGCTTGTTCGGCAGCAGATGGATCTCGGCCTGCACGGGCTCAGCAGCAACCTGAGCCAGTTTGGCGTTGAGAGTGGCCTGGTCGGGTACGACCTGACCGTTCCACATCGTCGTGCCGTCGAAGTCGATATCGATCTGCACCACCTCCGGCTGAACCGCCGGAGGGGGAGGGTTGCCGACCGGCAAGTTCATCTTGATGGCGTGCGTCTGAATCGGAATCGTGATGATCAGCATGATCAGCAGCACCAGCATCACGTCGATCAGCGGCGTGGTGTTGATGTCGACCATCACTTCCGGTTCGCCGCCACTGCCCGACGATACGTTCATTCCCATAATCTGCTCCTGTCGACCACAGTTAGCGCTTTAGCGCTGACTGTGGTCCATGCAAAGCTAGCCTCCGCGCGGCGGCGGCTCAGTGATAAATGACACCTTGGCGATGCCCGCGCGCTCGCACGCGGTGATCACGCGGCCGATAAACTCGTAACGCGTGTTCTGGTCGCCACGCACGTTGACTTCCGGTTGCGGCTGCATTACAGACACGGTCTTCAAATCCGTGAGGAGCGTCGCTGCATCCACGTGCTTCTCGTTCCAGAAGAAATCGCCATCGCGGTTGACCGCGATCACGATACTTTTGGGCGTGGTCTGCAGCGGCTGGACTGCCTCATTCGGCAACTTCACCGGCACCGTATGCGTAACAACAGGAATCGTGATCAGGAAGATGATCAGCAAAACCAGCATCACATCGACTAGCGGCGTGGTGTTGATGGCGGAGATGACTTCGTCCTCATCTCCCTCTTGCCCAACGCTCATAGCCATGATTTACCCCGCTTGTTCGACCAGCGTAGCCTTCTGACCTGCAACAGGACGCTTCGCTTTCTTGCCGCCGGCCAGCAGGACGGTGTGCAGTTGCGCGCCGAAGCCACGCACACGTTCCATCACCGACTTGTTGCGGCGAACCAGGAAGTTGTAGCCCAGCACGGCAGGAACAGCGACAGCCAGACCGATTGCCGTCATGATCAGCGCTTCACCCACCGGGCCTGCGACCTTGTCGATCGAAGCCTGGCCGGCGATACCGATTGCCGTCAGTGCATGATAGATACCCCAGACCGTACCGAACAGGCCAACGAACGGTGCCGTCGAACCCACCGTGCCGAGGAAGGCGAGGCCGTCTTGCAGGCGGTTCGACACGTTGGTGATAGCGCGGTCCACCGACACGTCGATCCAGGTGTTGCGATCGACCGCTTCGAGCAGCGCTTCGTCATGGTGTTCGCCTGCGTCGATCGCGGTTTCAGCGATGAAGCGGAACGGCGAGGCTTCGTCCAGCAGCTTGGCGCCTTCAGCGAGCGAAGGAGCGGTCCACAGTTGTTCGTCCGCGCTCTTGAAGCGGCGGTTAGCACGGTATTGCTCGAAGAACTTCGTGATCATGATGTACCAGCTACCCATCGACATGATCACCAGCAGGATCAGCACGAAGCGGGCAACGAAGTCACCGTTTTTCCACAGGGCGCCGAGGCCATACGGGTTGTTGACGGTTTCCGAAGTGGCCGGTGCCGGCGGCGGCACAGCCTGATCCGCAGGCGCTGCTGCGGGTGCAGCCGTCGGCGTGGTGTCGGCAGCCGATGCGGCTGCGGTTGCGGTTGCGTCGCTAGCTTGCGCGTAAGCAATTTGCGGTGCGACAACGGTCGTCGCCGTGGTTACGGCGAACACCATGGTTGCCGCCACTGCGGCGAGAGAACGCTTTTTCATGTCTGCTCCAGTTCATGCGTTGAACTTGTACAACGTGACTAATAAATAAATCGCTACCGGTACCGCTCAGTTCGTGGGGCTCAGTTCAGGTTAAAGCTGAACGGAACCTGGACACGGACGGGTTGGCCTTGGGAAACGCAACTAAACTTCTTTACAGCATTGAACGCCGCGCGATCGAGTGAAGAGTCTTCCGACGACTTCGCGACACGCTCATCCGTAATATGGCCCTGCGGATCGACTACGAATTCGATGAGTACGTCACCCGTGACGTTGTTTTCCTGAGCTTCCTTCGGATAGACCACGGATGAGCGGACCTGATCGGAGTTCGGGCACGCCACGTCAACCTGTGCGCTTACCGGCTTGGACGGTGCGGGTGCGGGCGGGGCCGGCGGCTGTGCGGGCTGGGCTACAACCGGTGCGGCCTGGTGCGTAATGGTCGGCGTTTGCGGCGGCGTCGGCGTCTGCACTTCCGGCGGCGGCACGAACGGCGGCGGCGGCGGCGCGAACTTCGGCGGCGGCAGTTGCACGACGGGCAGCGGCGGCGGAGGCGGCGGCTTCACCGGCTCGATGATCTTCGTTTCAATCGGATGTTGAATGACCTGCACCACCTTGGTGGCCAAGCCGTTGAGCAGTGCATAAATCAGCACTATGTGGAGGAGAAGAACGGCGGCAATACCGCCAAAGCGGCGCACGGGGTTCTGCTGCTTTTTCCCGAATTCGCGCGGGCGCCCGGTTCTCTGAACCGGGGACGAGCCCGCCGGAAACTGCCCTTCAACTTTCATAACCACCTTCGTTCCTCCCGGCGTGAGCCGCCCATTTCCGTGACTGCAGCGTTCTTGCTACGTCGAAACATTGTTTACTTCAGCCCCAGTGAGGGCGCGCAACATTCTTTTGGACTCCAGATGGGGTGTCGCCGTGCCACTCAACCGGATCCAAAGGCTTACGCCTTTCATGTATATCCCAGGTTGCGACGGTGTCGTGCCGTCTCTGTGTGCAAAGCGCGTGCCCGCTTCGGACAGATTTAGAGCGGTCCGCGGGGATGAGCGGAAACTGCCCGTAATCTATCTGCGTAGAAGTACTAATAGACGGTATTTGATACATCCCCTTCGGTTTGACACAGGCTGCGACGGACGAAAAAATGCTCGAGCGTCACACGTATTTCACAGGCCAGCGCTTCTCGGCTGTGATTCCTGCGACGGAACAATATCAGTTCAAAATCGCGCGTCAAACTTTTTTTGATGGGGGCATACTGTGTTTAGAGGGGGCGCTCTAATCGTCAACAGGCTGCCACGCCAGTTTGCTTACAATCAGGAATGAGTCGCGCGGAAAATCCGTTTGCGATCAACGATATGCCGAATGCGGTTGTAAGGTGGTGAAGGCTGGCGTTAATACTGATTTACGGTGCGATCAAAAGCGGCACTTAGCATTGACGCTGCGCGGCTCGATTCTAAAGCAGGTGCGCGGTTGACTGCACGAGGAAAAAAACGTAGTGCGGCATGAGCCGGTGAGGGAGTTGAAGCAGGTGTGGGACTGTGTCGCGCAGTTCGCGCGTGGTGAGGCTGGCGCTTGCGCACTATGAGAGCAGCAAAGGTGGAGCAAGCGCAATGAACGCGCTTGGCCGGCTATGAGCAGAGAGGAGAATATCTGCCGCCGGCAACAGGATTTTGGTCAGGGCAGGCGTTTCGTCTGCCCGATTTACGATTAGCTGGCCGAATTCGCGGCGGCCGTCATGGACGGCGCCATTGCGTTAGCTGCGCCCTGTGTATTCGTCATGGATGCGGCCGGCATGCAGTCGGCGCGGTATTCAGCCTGCACTTTCGCCTCGGCCGCCTGGATGTCGGCGGGGTAGAGGTCGTCGTCGGCGGTCGGGTCGTAGCCCACCGCCTCCAGTTCTCCCAGTTCGTCCATCAGTTGCTTGTGCGTGACCGCGCCCTGGGTATGCGTGAACGGATACGAATTGCACTGCTGCGGGGTGAGCCCCGGGGCAGCCATGGCAGAAGCGCTGCCTGCGAGCAACAGGGTCATCAATACAGTACGTGTCGCGAGTTTCATGTTTGCATCCTCCACGGATCAGGTCGTAAGAGGGCAGCCGCAACGGGCCGCCCGATGCAAACAGGCTAGTGGATGGGCGGTACCGTTTCGCCCTCGCAATCATGAAGGATCGTTCATCTTCAGACAGCGGCTGCACAGACGGCAGAACCATGCGCCGCCCGCTCAGCCCCGCCGGTGCTGACGCCGTCCGAGAAC
>Ga0302234_10001129_pt1 | contig 19140 bp, 25 predicted proteins | sample II_Palsa_N3_2_FD_193576 | JGI IMG/M metagenome (GOLD analysis project Ga0302234, IMG submission 193576) | Peat permafrost microbial communities from Stordalen Mire near Abisko, Sweden - II_Palsa_N3_2 | ecosystem: Environmental > Terrestrial > Soil > Palsa > Peat permafrost | place: Sweden... | reverse complement strand
GCCACTGGAACCCCCGCCGCTGGCCAGGCTGGGTGCCCCGCTGCTGAATCAGTCCAAGCCTCCGTCGGACGCCGCGACGACAACCGTCTCCTTTGGCACGCCAGAGATCGACAACTGCAACATTGACGTTGTCGAACGCGCCGAGAACGCGACCCGCAGCCAGCTGTTCACGCCCACCGACATGACTGATCGCGTCATGCAGGAGTCACCCGAGAAGGGCGACTACTTTTACCTGACGTCGATCGACATTGTGCGCGTGCGCAAGGATTACATCTGGTTCTACTTTATCACCAACGAAAAGTACAACGTCATCCTCGATCGCGGCAGCACCACGGCGCGGCAAGTGATAGACAGCATGCTGTTTCAGACGATCGGGTACGTGTTGTGTATGCTCGTGATGATGGAGGTCATCCCCAAGGATCCGTGGGCCTACATTATTTCTGGGGCGTACTTTATCCTCGCCAATTTCTTTGGTCTGGGCCTGTCCAAGTCGCTGGTGAAAAAGATCCTGACGTCGTTTCTGTTTTGGCTCAACTTTGTCCAGATGACCCTGCTCATGTTTTTCCTCACCATCCTGGTCGAGTTTGACCCGCGTGCCGTCTTGTTTGTCACGCTGTGGTACGCCTTCGCGATCTTCCTCATGATGGACGCGCAGCCGCCGCAGATCCGCAACCGAAAGTTCCTTATTTTCTTCAGCTGGCTCAGCGCCACGGTCTTCCTCACCTTTGTCGCCGGCTCCGTCTTCTTCGAATTCCTGCCCAACGCCAACTACGACATCGTGTACCAAATCGGCTTTTACCAGCTCGAGATCAAGCAGTTTATCGTCGACCGCTGGACCGTCATCTTTGTCATCGCCCTCAAGCTTGGCTTCAACCTGATCATCCTCCCCGGCAGCTACCAGTACATCTCCACCCCGGTGTATTCGCAGCTGCACCGGCCCAACCCCCAGTTTATCATTCGCGAGCTGTGAGCCAGAGTCTCTTTTCTTTCTTATTTTTTTAAATATACTATGCGACGCCTCCCCTTATAACATGTTAGTTCGGAACCCATTGCTTTCTTTCAGTGCCCTCAGTGCCTTCCGTTTGATTTTTCACACCAAACCATTCGACGGAGGCTACATTTGCTAATATGGCCTACTACGCTGACGCTCTCGACGACGTTTGCAGGTAAAAAACGCCCACGAGGCACGAACCCAGCCACTCACACTCTTGAAACCGACCACAGTCGCTTCCTGATCAACCTGCCGCCACAGCAGCTGAGCGACGCGATCGCCCTGGGCACGGAGATCGAGCAGGCGCACTGGTTCGTCACTGCCAACCTCGTTCGCTGACTGACTGACGCACACCATGCTGGGTCTGTAGGTTCTACGACGACTTTCTGCGCAAGAAGGACAAGCGCCTGCCCGCACTCAAGATGACCGAGTTCTTCATTGCTGGTTTCGTGCCCCTTTTTGATGTGTGTGCAAATCCCTGATTGAACCACGGAACACACAGTCATCAACCACTGCCCAACACTCAAGCACCTGGCCCCACAGGCCGAGGTCATTGCGAGCCAGTTTTTCAAGTACAAGATGAACGTGCCGACGTACGGCGCGGCGCTGCTGTCGCCCGATATGAAGATGGTGCTGATGGTGACGGGCAAGTCGAGCAAGTGGGCCGTGCCCAGCGGCAAGATCAACAAGGACGAGGACATGGTCGAGTGCGCCATCCGCGAGGTCAAGGAGGAGGTCGGCTACGACATCAGGGGCAAGGTCGACAGGGACCTGTTTATCGACGTGCGCAACAGGCGCGCCTACATCATCAAGAACGTCCCAACCGACACGTGCTTTGCGACGCACACACGCAACGAGATTACCGTAAGCTCTTTTATTTCACTCAACTATCGTTAACAACAACTTACAGAACATTGCCTGGCATGCCATCTCCGACACGGCTTACTTCCATCTGCCCGAGTATGACTTTTCGCGCGACTTTCTCCTGTAATTCTCTCTTTTTTTTTTTTCTGTTGCGTTTTTTAAAGTGGTTGTTCTTTGGACTGCGTAGGCTGCTGGGCGAATGGATCAACACCGGCAGCTTGCCCCGTTCTGTCGACGCCCTCAACGAGGGCAAGAGTTACCGGGTAGCTAAAAGACCCGCAGAGCAGCCTAGCACGCCCACCAAGCAACCGACCACGCCCGCCAAGCAAAAGCCACCGCAACCTGCAGCCACCACAAGTACGCAAGAGACCACACAAGCCACACCCACAAAGGCGAAGCGAACCCGCGCTTCCGTGCGAGCTGCAAAAGCGCCCTCTATCGAGGACTTGGTCGGTCAGCTCGGCGCGCTGCAGACGTCGCTGGAACAAGTGCCCTTCGTCCCCGTGGCTGCGCCGCCCAAGATCGAGGCCCCAAAGTTCAAGCTGGACCCCGTCAGCGTCCATCCCCTCGCCGCTGCCCGCCCCCCTGCGCCGATCGGAGCCAAGGCAAAGGTCCTGCCGTTGCCCGGTAAGCAGCAACTGAGCTATCCACCGCAACAGCAGATGCCGCTGTACTATCCCCCGCCTCCTCCTCGCCAGCAGCAGCAGCAGCAGTCCTACCCGCCGCCTCTGCCAATCGTGCTGTTCAATCATCCGCCGGGCTCCCTCCTCGGCAGCCCCACGCTTGCGCACGTGCCAGGCCTGCTCCCGTCGCCCCCGCGTTCCAACCGCTCCCCCAGCTCGAGCGGCAACAGCACGCCCACTCGCGACCGATCTCGTCCCGTGCCCTCTGGCTCCTCTTCCGGTTCTTCCGCGCCAAAGTACCCTACCTTTATGTAAAAAAATACGTTCAGTTGGAAAAATTAGCAAAAAAAAAAAAAAAAAAGAATTGTGTCGAGAGAAGAAAATAGACAACATCTAGCAGCACGTTTTCCCTCAAGGAGGACGCCAAGGTGTCTGCCTGCCCAGAAGACCAAGGGCAAGGCAGACCGCTCGCTGGGACACCAAGACGGCCGCCGCGGTAAACAACAAATGATTTCCCAAGTGCGCCCCCCAGTTCCAAGAGGCACATGGCCCAGCACGCACTCGGCCCCACGTCGACGACTGAGGAGCTGCAGGCCTCGCTCGATGCCCTGCGGCCGATCGTGGCGAGGGACGAGGGCCGCGGCCGTCGGCACGAGTTTGTGGAGCTGCTGTTCCACTACCACACCGACCTGCTGGACCTGCCGCCCGATGCACGAGCCGACAGCGTGGGGCCCATTCGCGACGAGCTGCTGGGCTGGGCGCGCAGGCTGGTGGCCGATGACGCGCCCGACAACAACGATGCGGTGTACATGCTCTCGATCGCCCTGGTGGCCGCAGCCAACGGCGTCGCCGAAGAGGGCAAGCGCAACGAGGACAAGGTGCTGCCCATGTACGACGAGGCCATCGGGCTCGCACAGGGACTGCTGGACAAGCGGGCCGAGTGGGCCAACGACTGTCTGCCCCGTGCGCTGCTGGCTGCCGCCTCGTTCTGCTACGTCGGCGACCGGCTCGAGCAGGCCCTGGGCTACCTCGAGCGCGTGTTTGCCATGCGGGACGAGCTGTTTACGCTGCACGACCTGCACGACGCGTGCATGAAAAAGGCCTTTGTGTACGACAAGATGGGCAACGTACTCGAGGCGGCCTTGGCAGGCTTGGAGTGTGTGGCCGTGTCGCGCAGCATCGAGGACAGGGACGAGTCGGACGAGATGTTGCTGCAGGGCCTGGGTGTGGTCCGCATGGTGCTGCACGGCAAGGACCAGTTCCGGGGGGACGCCGTGGCCGCCGAGAAGGAGGCCATCGACCTGCTGCAGAACAGGCTCGTGCCCAGGAACCCGTCGCTGCAGGACCAGCTGACCCAGTGGAAAAAGTACTACAAGGACGACATGGCTGCCCTCATCCAGCGGCTCAGGAGGTCGCCCCCTCAGCCGTCGCCAGCCAAGAAGCCGGTCACCCACGAGGCCGCCCAGCAGGTCGTGTACGCTCTGTGGCAGCTCGTGGCCAGCAACGACGTCCGCATCCTCCCTCTGCTGGCCGGCTACCTCGAGAGCACGACGTCGGTGTCGGTCGTGCCGCCTCTCCTCGCCCATTTCCGATCCCTCTTTGCGATGCTCGACGAGCAAGACAGCAGCGTGCAACTGTGCGTGTCCCTGTCCAAAATCGCCGTGCTCCTCGAGGACTGGACCGGCGATATCCGCGAGCCGCTCGCCATCCACCTCAAAACACTCGCCCTCGTCCAGTCGCTCGGTCCCGTCTCTGGCAGCCCCGACAGCTCCGAGCCCGCTGGGGTCGTCCGAAACGCAGTCGAATTCCTTGGTCGCAACTCATAATTGCATCATCCCGCCTGCCACGTGGTCGTCGCTCAGTTGTTTTCGCTTTCCCTCAGTTCCGACTGTTTGCTGTTTGTTTTTTCGTCCGGGACTGATGACGATCTCATGGGAAGAAGTTTTAGCTGCGGACTTGCGCGTATGACTGCGAAACAACGATCGCAAATAAGGAGTCGATGGCGTGCCGTTTGAGAGACACCGGTATGACTCAAAACGCATGACGAATGAGTCGATCAGTGCTTGCCCAGCGCAAAACAAAGAAGGCCCATTGAGTCAAACGAGTCACCGCCGCTTGGGGATGAAGGAGGCCGTCTGTTCCGTCCGCTCCGATGTTTATTTACAATCATTCTGCTCTTACTCAGCCGCCGCCACCCCTCTTTATTTACATTCCACCCCCACTTGCTTTGGTTCAACGATGGGCAACTCCACCTCTCGCCTCAACCTGACCGAGTCCGAGCACGAGCTGCTGCGATTCACCTGGCTGATCGTCGCCAACGCCGACTACAACCGCGGCTCGTCGCCCTCGGACAGCAAGGCCTCGGTCAGCTCCAACGACGACGACTCGTCCTCCATCAACTCGTCCTCGGACGACGCGGTCACGTCGAGCTCGTCCGAGCCCGTCCACGTCAATCTGTCCGACCTGGTCACCAAGAAGGTCTTCCACGTCGCCTTCTACGACAAGTTTTTCAAGCTCTCGCCCGAGTCGCGCCATCTCTTCCCCGACAACCGCACCAAGGCCGGCGAGGTGCTCAAGGTCATGCTCAACATCATCACCTCGGGCAAGTGGGGCGAGTCGCTCAAGCACCTGGTCAAGGTCCACACCAAGATGCGCCTGACAAAGCGGCAGTTCGAGGCCTTTGCCATCGCCTTTGCCCGCACGATGGAGTACAAGCTCGACAAGCTCTGCACCGTCTACGTCTCGCAGCTCTGGGAGCGTGCCTGCCGCCTCGTCTCGATGACCCTCTACGACGCCCTCAAGAAGGAGGGCTGTACCGGAGATTGATAGGACACTTGCTTGATGAACCCCTTTCTTTTTTGTATCTGCGACCCCAGTGAAACCAGTAAAACCATCCAGTAACTATGCATTTGTTTCAGTGGACGTTGCCAAGGGCGCCAATGGTTGAAATGTCTGCGTCGAGCCGGAGCGACACTCCAGCACTCTCCGGCTTCTCACCACCGCCACCACGGCAGTTGCGCGGGGTGCCCCTAGTGTCCAGCATGCCCTGCTCATTTCCCCCATCCTCAACATGCCCTTTGTGCACGTCTTCATCCTGGCCACGTCCCTGCTCGGCCTGCTGGTCGCCGGCCAGGACGCCCAGCACAACGTGACGACGGCCGCCGCCGCCTACAACCACTCGCTCGCCCAGGTGCTGGCCGCCTACGCCGCCGCCGCCTACAGCAGCACGCCGCTGACGTGTGTGCCCGAGGCTGACTTTGTGCTGGTCGACGAACTGCACGTCGTGCTGGACACGAGCATTGACCCAAACAGGACCCTGGCCGGCTTCGTGGGCTACCAGAACCGAACGGACGGCAGCATCATCGTGTCGTTCCGCGGCACCGACGACCCTGCCGTGCAGCTGGACGCGGAGATCTGCATGAGCGGCCCCTCTGCGTACCTCACCAACAGCACGCAACGCGGCCTGGCCGTGACGTACTTCAAGCTGGCCGTGGACCTGTTCCGGCCCCAGCTGCTCGGGGCCATCGAGGCGGCACGGCTCCTGCGGCCCAACGCGACCGTGTTCTTCACGGGCCACTCGCTGGGCGCTGCCATCGCGGCCCTGTTCACCTACGAGGTCCGCGAGCACTACGGGCCCCTGGGCAACGGGTCGTACCAGGAGCTGGACATGCACCTGTACACGTTTGGCGAGCCACGTGTGGGCGACAGCGACACGGCCGATGCCATCTGGAACGCGACCAACGCGCAGGCGTACCGCGTGGTCCACTACGGCGACATTGTCCCGCACCTGCCCTTCTGTCACTTGCAGCCGATCCTCGTGGGCCAGTGCAGCCCCGACAAGATCGAGCAACTGCGCAAGCTCATGCGCATCAACAAGCGCTTCATGGACGCAGGCGGACGCATCCAGCCCCAGAAGGGGATGGGCTCGGTCGAGCAGGCCATGGACCGACTGCTGACTGTCCGTCCCAGCGCAGCCTCCGAAGCCCAGGGCGATGTCAGCCTGCCGCCCCTCAACTGCCTCTTCAACTCGTCGATCCTGTGGCCGATCAACTCGGGGCCCTACCACCACTACCTCGAGGTGTGGTACCAGGACCAGATGGCCAACACCACCTTCACGCTGTGCACGTCGTCGCCCGAGGACACGAACTGCTCTGACGGGCTCAGCTTTTACGAGTACTCGGACACGTACCACTACGTCTACTTTGGCATGGACCTCGGCTACCTGTGCGGCAACGCCGTCAGCGGCAACTGCGAGGGACCCGGCCCCGCGATCGTCGCCTGCAACCACACGACCGAGGCGGGCGGGTTCTGCTGCAACGTCGACAACCCCACGTGCTGCGGCGACAGCGGGTGCTGCGGGAACGGCGCCACGTGCTGCGGCGGCGGCAGTAACCCCTCGTGCTGCCCTGTCGAGTCGACCTGCTGCAACGGAAATTGCTGCCAGCCGGGGAAGGACTGCATCCTTGACCTGTTCTGCAGCCTTTAATTATTGTTATTTATGTTTTTGTTTGTTTTATCTCAGTTATTTTATGGCATCGTCGTTGGATGGACATCGTCTCCCTCGGCATCATAGAGGAACGAGAAGGACGCTATTGTTGGCCGCACCCGCGATCGCGACCGTCGCGCCAAGCGGGTCGACAGCGAGGCCGTTGACCTTGCAGCCGAGCTCGTCCGTCCGCCGCAGCTGGAGCTGCTTACTGGCCGCACCGGGTGCAACCGACCAAATGCACAGCTTCTTGTCGTTGCCGCCCGAGACGATCGTTGTGGGCGACGCAAACGCACTAGCAGAAGAACAGTTATTTATTCACTTCTTGTTCGACGATTACCAGCTCGCGACAGAGTATGAGTGGCCGCCCGATCCCCGCTGCAGAACCGTCCCCTTGCCAGCGTCGACGAGGAACACGTCACCACTGCCGGCGGCCACGGCCAGCCTATCCCCTGCGGCCGAATAGGCGACATCATTCGCATAGGGCGGGTTCACCATCGGCCCTAGGGCATTGTCGTTGTTGTCGCCATCGATCACGGCCGTCGACAGGTCCAGTGTCCATGCTTTCTTGCCCTTGGACGCGTCCCACAGCACGACCTTGCTATCCAGGCCCCCCGTGACGACGTCGTACATTCTCGATGGTCTAAAGCGCACACATGCGACGATCGAGCCGCCGTGTGCCCGCTGCATCCGCTTGAACGGGGTCATCATCGTGGTAGCAGCAGCAGCAGCAGCAGCAATGGGCCCCCCATACCGCTTCTCGTACACGGCCACGTTGCCCGCATCGTCACACGTGGCCACAAAGCGCTTGTTCACGGCCAGCTGGGCGATGTCGTCCTCCGCAACGGCCTCTGCGCTGTGCGTGCAGGGCAGGACCACCCCCGGGGCACGCAGATCGAACGCGAGCACGTCGCGGCCGCACGCGGCGAGCACGAGCACATGGCCGCCCTCGGAGACATCAGGGACGACCATGTCGACGGCACGGCCGCACTTGAGCCCCCGTGCGACTCGGCCCGATCGGACGTCCCACACACGAACGGTCCCGTCGGCACTGCCCGAGAGGCACGTGTGCTCGCTGGACCAGGCCACACAATTGACCGGAGCGCTGTGGCCTTTGAGAAGTGCGAGTTGTTTTTCTCCTTCGTTCTGTCCACGGGTAGCGCACTGCATTATTTCAATAAAAAACATGTCGAACCCGATCGCAAATGCCGTCTACAAGACGAGCCTGTGGGCCAAGCTGCGTCGCTACATCCTCGTGGTAATGCCGCTTGCCCTGCTGCCCTCCCCCCACACGTGCTAACCCTTGCATATTTTATTTTTTTTTTCTCGTAAGAACCCCGACGAGCTGGTCGATTTCGACGTGTACCAGCCCAACAAGTACCGCTTCCCGGCGCCCGGGTACTGTCTTTCTCGCTTGTGCTGTGGTTGTGGTTGTGTGTTTTAAACGCCGCGGGCTCGTTAGGTCGCAAGCGGGCAGCACGCAGGGTCACGGCGGCCAGCCTCCCGCGTACCAGCGCCCCACGTCGCCTGCCGACAAGGTGGCCGCAAACCGCTACTACAACCGCGACCCTCGCCGTGCCGACCTTGGCAAGCAGGTCGTGTTCACAGCCGCCTCGGTCAAGCAGCTGGCGGACCCCGCCACAGCCAACCTCCCGTAACATACATTCGAAAGCACCACTTTTTTCAGCGGCTGATTCTGGTGGTGTTGATCACAGGGCGACGCAGACAGCTGCAGGGATCCTCGCCGCCATCCCCCCAACGCCCGGCAAGCCCTTCAACCTGAAGCTCTCGCCCGATTCGTACCACAAGGCCTAGATAGCTAGCACGTTATGTCACTCCCTTTTTTTTTTTACAATTGCTTTTACTTTAAAGGGTACAAGTACAGGGCTCGGATTTACACATTGAGCATCTCGATTTCCGCTGCACTGGACGACTCAGCAGGAGCAGCAGCAGCGGGGGCTCCGCTGCCAGGAAGGACCAGTGGCACGTTGCGGATAAAGAGGACAGTGAGGACCAGCTGGAGGCCGAACGCGGCAAAGATGGTCCAGATGGCGTTGTGGTAGGCAGAGGTTAGCTCGTCCGTTGTGGCCGTGAGGACGTCGGTGTTGCCGGTGCTCGAGGCCACGGCGCTCGTGATTGCGAGGAAGATGCCTAACGACATACTATTTAATTTATTTTAAATAAAGATATACTTTTTACCAGCGCCAAGTTGGAGGGCGACGTTGATCAGGGCAGAGACGACGCCGCGCCATTCCGGAGGGGCGCTGGCGAGACCGGCCAGCATCGAGGTAAACACGAGAATGCTGAACCCGATGGTGACGATGATCATCGAGGCAAAGGGCATGTTCCAATAGGGCATGTTTTCTGATGCAAGTTGAATATTAATATTTATATGGGAACTTGCATGACATACCGTCGATGAAAACGGCGAGGATGGTGCCGGTCATCTGGAACAGGGCAGAGATAATCATCATGTAGCGGGGACCCAGCTTGGGAATGGCGAGGACGACCACGGGGGTGATTGCGAAAACGGTCAGGCCCATCGGCAGGAACTGGATGCTCGTCTGCAGTGGGCTGACGTGCCGGACGTTCTGCCAGAGCTGAGTGTACCAGAAGAGGAGAGAGACCAAGCTGCCGGCGCCGATGATCAACAAGGCAAAGATGGCAGCAAAGTTGGGGATGACCCAGACGGCGAGGGGCATGAGGGCCTCGTCCTTGAGGCGGTACTCGACAGCGACAAAGACGATGAAGAAGAGAACGCACAGGATAATAAACACGATGTTGACGGGTGCGCCCCATCCGAGGCTGCTGCCTATTGATAAAATAAAAAAAACATTATTACGAGCAATAAAAAAAGAAATAAAAAAACACCTTCGGTGAGGAAAAAGACGAGGAAGAAGATGGCCAAGGTGATGAGGAAGGCGCCCAGGTAATCAAACTGGCGCCAGCTGGGCTTGGTCTCGGCCGCCACGGCCGTTTCGACTGCGCCTAGGGCAACGCTGTTGCGGCGACGGACGTCCGCCTGCAGCTTTCGGTTGGTCTCGCGGTCGTCGGGGATAACGATAAAAGTCATGAGCGACTGGAAGCCGGCGACGATGGCGCTGAGGAAGAAGATCCACTGGTAGCCAATGGTGGACGTGAAGGCACCGCCGATGATGAGGCCGACGGTGAAGCCCATGGAGGACGCGGCGCCAAAGACACCGATGGCACGCTCACGGGCTTCTCCTTCGTAGTTGGCGGTGATGAGGGCGAGGCCGTTGGGGATCGTTGCGGCGGCACCCAGGCCTTGAAGCGCACGGCTGACGATGAACAGGTTGGCGTTGGTGGCCACGCCGCAGACGATACTCCAGATCGCAAACCAGACCTGGCATTCAGTGTAAAAAAAAAAAAAAATAGTACTGGTTTGTTTCTCAATACCAGGCCAAAGAGGAACATGTTGCGGAAGCCCAGCATATCGCCCATGCGTCCAGAGATGAGCATGAGACTGCCAAAGGCGATCGAGTAGGCCGCCAGGACCCACGTCACGCTGGCCTCGTCCATGTTGAGGGCCACGGCCATGTACGGGATGGCCACATTGACCGAACTTTTAACGCAAATAAATTGAATTCGAGATTTAAAAGGGGGCGCGGTACCTAACGTTGATCGCGTCGATGAGCTGCGCCAGACAGAGGATGATGAGCTTCATCGGGCTGAGGAAGGCCCGCAGAGCCAAAAAGGCCGAGCTGGCTTTGCTCGTCAACGTGCGCTCAGCTGCTGCTGCGCCAGAGGAAGAGTCGTGGGCCATCGGGTGCGACAAAGAGGAAAAATGAAAGCCCTTGCCGATCGGGGCCTGTATTTGTAAGCAAGCTCGAATGGGGGGCGCCCATGGGTCCTACGTCTACGATTTCGTAAAATCAGATGTTTTGTCCTGAAACGGGTGACGTACTTGCAGTGGGCCCCACAGTTCAACAGCTGGGATGGGGGGGTGGCATACGTCAGCTCAGCTGCATGATCGTCGCTCCTATTTTTGCCGAGCGCGATGAGACATATCCGCTCCGCTGGGGCACCAAGTCGAGAAAATGGTGGTGGCCCATGAACAACTTTTCAATGATGAGCGTCTCGTTGGGAACTGATGGGGAGGCGCGCCTGCTCGGCCCGTCGTCGCTGTACGCGTTCCGCATCCCTTCCCCGTTGACGCCCGCTGCGTCGCCCGCCGACAAGGCCTTTGTTCAGCACCTGTACTGGGGCCCGATCGACGCCAGCTTCAAGCAGCAGCAGCAGCAACTGCCCAACGAGGACGGCGAGGACGGCGAGGTCGACTCGCTCGTGCCCTTGCTCAGCAAGGAGACCGTCGCGGCCACGTTTGATCCGTACATCGCGCTGCCCAGCGGCGAGCATCTTTACGAGTCGCGCAACACGCTCATGCTGGAGATGGCCCCCTACGGCTCGGGCGACTTTCGCTCTGCGTCGCTCGAGCTGGAGGTGCAAGGAGGGGGCCGTGTGACGCAGCTCGAGTTCCTCTCTGCCGAGGTCGTCAAGGGCAAGCCCGCCAGCATCGCCGCCGCCCCCGCCGACCAGCCCGCCGTCTACGTCGAGAGCGAGGCAGAGGCCACGTCGCTGTGCGTGACCCTGGTCGACCCGCTTGTCCCCGGGCTGAGCGTTCAGCTGTGGTACACGGTCATGGCCGAGTACGATGTCGTCGTTCGACGGATGGTCGTGGTCAACAAGGGGGCCGCTCCCGTCGTCATCAAGCGGATCAACGCGGCCACGGTCGACTTCCCCGTGGCTCAGAGCGAAAAGGGCTACGGGTTCACGTCGCTGAGTGGGTCGTGGGCACGTGAGCGACAGGTGTCGAGCTCGCAGCTGGGCGTCATGGGGACGCGCAGCATTTCGTCACGCCGAGGTGCGTCGAGCCACCAGCATTCGCCCTTTGCCGTCATCTCGGATGGGTAACAACAATAATTATGACATCTTGGTACTAATTGAACGTACGGGGTAGCCAATTCGACGAGAACCACGGCACCCATTTCGCGTTTGGGTTTGTGTACTCGGGCGGCTTCCAGATCGAGGCCGAGGTGACGCAGACGGGCATGATGCGCGTGAACGTGGGCTTTGAGCCGTCCTCGTTCCAGTGGACCCTGGGCCCCGACGAGTCTTTCGCCACGCCCGAGGTCCTCCTGGCCACGAGCAGCAAGGGCGTGGGCGAGATCTCACGGCAGCTGCACCGCCTCACGCGCACGCGTCTGGTCCGTGGCCACTGGCGCGATCTGCCGCGCCCCGTGCTCATCAACAGCTGGGAGGCAATGTACTTTGCCGTGACCGAGGACGACATCGTGACCAAGCTGGCCGAGCCCGCTGCCAAGCTGGGCTTTGATCTCGTGGTCGTGGACGACGGCTGGTTTGGCGAGCGCGGCAGCGACGAGACGTCTCTGGGCGACTGGTACGTCAACAAGGACAAGTTCCCCAACGGCCTCAAGGGCGTGGCCGATCGTGTCAACGCGCTGGGCCTGCAGTTTGGCATCTGGATGGGTACGTACGAGCGAACAACGGGGGCGCAATTACTAAGTCAGTTGCTAATAGAGCCCGAAATGATCAGCGTGCATTCAGATCTGTACAGGGAGCACCCCGATTGGGCGCTTCACGTCGACGGCCGGCCGCGATCAGAAGGCCGCCACCAGCTCATTCTGGACCTCTCCCGCCCCGATGTGTGCCAGTTTGTCGTGGATGCCGTGTGTGGGGTCCTGGGCAGCGCCAACATCAGCTACCTCAAGTGGGACTTTAACCGCTCGCTGACCGAAGTGGGCTCGGCCAGGCTGCCGGCCAGCACGCAGGGCGAAGTGCACCACCGCTACGTCCTGGGTCTCTACTGGTGCCTCGAGAGGATCACAAAGGCGTTCCCCAAGGTCCTCCTCGAGAGCTGCAGTGGTGGCGGCGGCCGGTACGACTACGGCATCCTGTACTACTCGCCCCAGGTCTGGACCAGCGACAACACGGACGCCATCGCCCGTCAGCGCATCCAGTACGGCACGTCGATCGCGTATCCGGCCTCGACCATGAGCTGCCACGTCTCCAAGGTAGTTCAGTAATTATCGCGTCGTTTTGATAACCATGATTAAAAAGAGCCCAAACCACCAAAACGGGCGATCGACGGCGATGCAAACCCGTGCCCATGTTGCCATGGCGGGCATCTTTGGCTACGAGCTGGACCTGCTGGAGCTGTCGGATGAGGAGGCCGCCCAAGTCACCGTACTGAAATAAAAATAGTAATTGTTACTGATTTTTTTTTTTTGGTTCGTAGCAACACATTGCGCAGTACCGATCGATCGAGGGCATCGTGCGCACAGGCGACCTCTACCGCCTCGCCTCGCCCTTCCAGAAGCGCTCCGACGGCCTCTCCTTGGCCTCGTGGATGTACGTCTCTGCCGACCGCTCCAAGGCCGTCCTGTTTGCGTTCAACCCCGAGTACTTTGAGCTCGTCAAGGTGCCGCCGCGAATCCTCCTCAACGGGCTCGACCCTCGCGCAATCTACAAACTCGGCGGTGGCTCGCTCGAGGGCACGTTCTCTGGCGCGATCCTCATGTCGGTGGGCCTCGTGGCCGACCTTATGGGCGACGCCAAGTCGGTCTTTGTCGAGCTCGTTCAAGTGGCCAAGTCTGCTCTTTGAAAACTTGTTTTCTTTTTCGTGGGGTGGGGAGCCGAAACTGCCTACAGTACTGCTGTATATTTTAGAGAAAGCCGTTGGGGTTGGAGCTCTGCCAGTGCCACACGTCGTCGCACATGTCCTTGATCGACTTGGTGGCCTCCCAGTTGAGCAGCTTCTTGGCCATGGACGCGTCGGCGTACACGGTGGCGACGTCGCCCGGTCGTCTGCTCACAATCTTGTAGGCGATCTGGTGGCCGCACGCGTCGCTCATGGCTTTTACCAGCTCGAGCACGCTGATGCCCTTGCCCGTGCCAATGTTGATGGGCTCAAAGCCGGGCGAGTCGGGCACGCGGCGGACGGCGGCGACGTGGGCCTTGGCGAGGTCGACGACGTGGATGTAGTCGCGCACGCCGGTCCCATCGGGCGTGTCTGGGCAAGCAGTTAGAGGCCGCACATTCAAAGGTGGTACCATAGTCGTTGCCGTAGACGCTGAGGAACTCGCGGCGGCCGATGGCGACCTGCGCGACGTACGGCATGAGGTTGTTGGGCGTTCCCTTCGGGTCCTCCCCGATCTTCCCGCTCGGGTGCGCGCCCACGGGGTTGAAGTAGCGCAGCGAGATGACCTTCCACGTGCTGTCCGACTTGTGCATGTCGTGCAGGATCTCCTCGATAAAGAGCTTTGTGCGGGCGTACGGGTTGGTCCCGCTCGTGGGCGTGGTCTCGCGGATGGGCAGCTCCTTGGGGTCGCCGTAGACCGTGGCCGACGACGAGAACACAATGTTCTTGCAGCCGTACTTGGCCATGACCTCGAGCAGGTACAGCGTCCCGGTGATGTTGTTGTGGTAGTACCTTTTGCAACGAAAGACGTGCATCGTTAGACAAAGGGGACAGAGAAAGAGCGCAAGGGAACGAACAGCAGCGGCTTCTGGGTCGACTCGCCCACGGCCTTGAGGCCCGCAAAGTGGATGACCGAGTGGAACGTGTGCTGCGCAAAGACTTGGTCGACATCACCCTTGTTGAGCAGGTCGACCTTTATGCGGTGTGGTGTGTGTGGGGGATTCAGCCTGCTGTGCCCTTTGTTTGTTTACTGACCTGGTAGAACGTGACCTTCTTGCCCGTGATCTCCTCCACTCGCTTCAGGCTCTCTGTTGACCAGGCGACCACGCCAGCACCACCACAACAGGTAAGAAGAGGTGCACCAATTCAATATTCAATCACCCTTTGACGAGTTGACCAGGTTGTCCAGCACGACCACCTCAAAGCCGTCCTGCAGCAGCTCGACCAACGTGTGGCTGCCAATGTAGCCCGACCCGCCTGAACCAAAGCCAGAGGGGAGGGTGAAAAAACAAGAGGGGGCTCTGCCGTACCAGTCAGCAGGATTGTGTTGGCCATTTCGAATGTGCGGTCCCCAGACTGTTGCATCTTTTTCCTTCTTTTCCCCTTTCATTCTTGGACAGCCCCACCCAGCACAGCAATGAGCGTGCAGCTGCAGGGCCAGACCGGCACTGTGTTTACGACGCGCAGCCGTCTCGTGCGCTCGATCCTGCGCGAGCGCTTCGGCGACGAGGTGGAGCAGGTGGGGTCGGTGCTGCTGCGCCGCGGGGCCACGTCGTTGCTGGGCCTGGGCAGGGCGCTGGGGCCCGGGTTCAAGATCAAGCGTGTGCAGGAGTGTGTGTTTGTGCTGCACCACCACGACCTCGTCTTTGCGCACGAGCCTGCCGTCGCTCCTGCTGGTGGCGGCGGGGGGTCCAGCTCGGCATCCTCGGCTGCGGCCCCAACGCTGTACGAGCTGGACGAGGAGCACGTGCTCGCTCGACTGTACTACCCAAAGTACCTTGCCATGATCAGCGAGACGCGCTCCGTGCCCGCCACGGCCGTCGTCGAGGAGCTGATGGTGCACAGCAAGCTGCCCGAGAACACGCTCGTGGAGAACGTGCTCAGGGCCAACCCGGGGCTGGTCAAGCGGGAGGTAGAGACGGAGCTCGGCAGGCTCAAGGAGGAGCAGTTCGTGGTGCCGCATGCGGTGCTCGTGCTGGCGCCCACCGAGGAGGACTTGACGATCCCGGCAGCCGTACGTCGGGTACCTTCCTTTACGTCCATTAACCGGGCGTCTCGTTTAGAAACGGAAGAAGAAGGCACAGCAAAAGACAGAGCCCGATCAGGCCAGGTACACGGTCCACAAGTACACCCCGGGCTTTGTCATGCTCAACCTCCGGCGCTTTGACCTGCACTTCCGCATCGAGACCATTGTCAAGATGGTCCGCGACAAGTACAACCAGGAGGCGGCCTCCATCGTCGAGCGCATGCTCTCGATCACGACCGTCACAATGGCCAAGAACTGCCTCTTCGAGCCCTTTTACACGGAATCGCGTATGGTGACCATTTTCCATTCAAGAGCCTAATTACGAGTTGTTTTCAGCCGCCATGAATCGCACCGAGATTATCTGCTCAGTCGAGAAGCAAGTGGCAGACCACCTGAACGAGTACCTCGACCTGCTCATCGGCGACCCAATGCACTTCCTGGGCAAGCGCGACGGCTCGGGTGGCGGCCAGTTCTTCGTGCCCATGTCGGCCCTTCTGAAGAAACACCGCCGCAGCATGCTCGAGGCCTACATCTTTGAGCGGTTCGGCCTTGTTGCCCAGCGCATCTTCCGTCTCCTGGACCAAAAGAAACGCCTGGAGCAGAAGGACATCAACCACGGCGTCATGGCCCCCTGGCACGAGATCAAGTCAAAGCTGTACCAACTCCTCAGTGCGGGCTGTGTCCGTCTCCAGGTACTGTTTACTACTTGCCGTCATCGTAAAAAATATAATTTCTTTTTTTAGGAAATCCCCAAGACGGCCGAGCGATTGCCAGCCCGCTCCTTCTTTGTCTGGTACGTCGACGAGCCCAGCAGCATGCACCTGCTCATGACGACCGTCCAGACGACCGTCGCAAACATGAGGGAAAAGTACATTCACGAACGTGACTCGCACGAGCCGCTCATCAACCGCGTGCACGCAGCCGAGATCTCTGTCATCGCCCGCAATCACGAGGCGGCCGCCGCTGCTGTCTCGTCCGCAACGGGCACCAAGCGGAAACGAGCGGAGAATGACGACGAGGATGGCTACGAGGAGGAGGCCACCAACGGCCCCGTGGCAGAGCAGCAGTACGTCTACAGCCTCACCGACTTCCTGCCTGCGCACGACATCCAAGAGATCGAGAAGCTGCGGCGGTCCATCAAACTGTTCCAGCTCTCGCACGAGCGTGTTGCGTACCAGCTGCTGCAGCTCACTCGATTGTAGACAGGGAACGAATAAGACATGAATGAACGAACTATCTACTGGTCTGATTGAAATGTCGGGGCCATCGGAAGCACGTCGCCGTCGAGAGGACGCCGCGGTAGTAGACATACAACAGGAAACAAGTTGGAAAGAGGACTTTTAAGTAATAAGAATAAAGAAGTCAGCCGCCACTCATCGGCATTTCAGTTACATTTGTTTTGAACTTTGGCAACCGCAGTCACCGGGTGTTTGTTGTTGCTTAGATGCAATAGGACGTCTAGGATGGTGATGACAATGCTTGTTTAAACAGAAGAAGAAGAAAACTACATTAGCAGGACGAGGTGATCTGGACGGGCTGGCTCGGCTGGTCCTCGTGAGACGCCTCCCCGGTCAGGACAGGTGCCGAAGCGAGGGGCGTGAGGAGGACGTTGGGGACCTTGCTGTACAACGTCTGGGGGGGAAAAAAAAAAAAAAATTTAAATAAATTTTTTAAATTTTATTGCGCTTACATCGTAGGGCGTGTTCTCGAGGCGCATCGTGAGCAGCCGCTTGAACTCGACCGTCGGCTCCATCCACCACGAAAACATCTCGCCCTTGCCGAGCAGGACCCTCCTGGCATGGTGCCTGACGATCTCCCAGCCCGATCCGTCAAAGTGCAGCCCCAGCGAGCGAACGAGGTAGTGCAGATGGTGCTGCACGCCCGTGTGGAACAGCTTGGCGTTGGCCTCGTACAGCGTGTCGGCCGTGATGGTGGACCCGGGGAAGAGCTCGATGGGCTTGCGATCGGGGCTGGTGGCCGCAAACGTGGCCTGGTGGATCTTGACGCCACCAAAGTCGCGCACGGCAAAACCCTTGACGGACCCGGTTGCGGCGTCCACTCGCACCAGCACGTTCTGTCCGTGCGCCTCAAAGGCCACACCGTGGTCGCGCAGCGGCGGCACAAACGTGTCGAGGAACACGCGCACGTACTCGTCCAGGAAGGCAAGCCTCTTGGCCCGTGTGTCGAGCCCAAACGCAGAGATGACCAGCGGCGTGGCGGCCTTGGCGATGCTGCGATCGGTCTCGTTGAGGGACCCGGCCACGATCAGCCGCTCTCCCTTGGCGAGGTTGCTGGTGGGGTCGTCGCGCAGGATGCAGGCCAGGTGCTTTGCCACGGCGTCGTCCTCGTGCTTGAGGGCCGCCGCGGCCGGCTCGTCGATCAGAACCAGGGTTGACGGGACGATGGGCCGCAGCGCCGCCACGACCCGGCTGCCGTTGTGCACGCTCTGGGGGCTGATAGTGCGCACGGCCGACGTCGTGTGGATGGCCAGCGACAGCTTGAGGTCGAACCCTGGCTGGGCAACGGGGTGCACTGAGCGCACCGACGTCTGTGCGTCCACGTCCTGCGAGCCGGGCAGCACCACGGCCGTCGGCGCGACGAGGCGGATCTTGTCCAGCTGGCCTGGGTGCACCGGGATGACGACGTGGTCCGCCGGTGTGGCCGCGACGGTCTCGCTGGGCAGCCACGCCGCCAAACGCGCCTCGTAGTCGTTCACGACCACGACATTGGCCCGAGGGAGGGCCACGAACCGAACCGGCAAACGGGCAGCGTACTCCGAGGACCAGGCGACGACCTGGGCAGGCGACAGGCCCAGCTTGGTGCGGTGCAATGGGTGCGAAGGGTGGCCCTCGACGATGGCTTGTTCCCACTCGATGGCGGTGCTGTTGAGGAGGGACAGTTGCGTCCGTTGGCCCTGGCGCTGGCGCTGGCGCTGGTGCTCAAAGGCGAGGTACTGGTTGTCGGCCGAGTTGGACAGCTCGTCGCCCAGACGCACGACGGCCTCCTGCGGGATGCCCAGCCAGCGAGCCAGCGTGGCCAGCAGCACGGCGGGGTGCGTGACGGCCTCGCCCGTGTGCAGTGTCAGGGCCGCCGCAGGGGCCAGGTCGAGGGCGTCCAGGGCGCGGAGGACGGCCGTCGTGTCGGGGCTGTGCAGCTGTGCAGCACGCTCGGGCACGAGTGTTGCCTCGATCCACTCGTGGGCAAAGGGCGACTGCTCCTCGTCCGTGTCGTTGGGCTGCCACGGGGATTGCGACTGGGACTGGGGAGAGAGACGGAGCGCCAAGGGGGCAGCGGCCGCAGCGACGTGGCGGCACGATACGAGGCCCTCGTTGACGGCGGCGGCGAGCAGGCGGCGCGACGTGGCCAGCTCGGCCTGCTGACGAGTGGTGCTGGTGGTTGGCACGGTCATGGTAGTGTCTAGACAACGACAGCAGGGATTTAGGCAGGGATTTAGGCAGAAAGGGAAGATAG
>Ga0302234_10001117_pt1 | contig 19262 bp, 28 predicted proteins | sample II_Palsa_N3_2_FD_193576 | JGI IMG/M metagenome (GOLD analysis project Ga0302234, IMG submission 193576) | Peat permafrost microbial communities from Stordalen Mire near Abisko, Sweden - II_Palsa_N3_2 | ecosystem: Environmental > Terrestrial > Soil > Palsa > Peat permafrost | place: Sweden... | reverse complement strand
CGCCGTTCGATGCCGGCGGATATCAATGCGCTGTGCTATTTACCGCGTGTTACGGCGGCTTACCGTGCGCCGCCCCAGAATTCGTCATCGAGTGCCTGGAAGAAAAACGCTTCCAGCGCGTCCTCCGACAGATCGTCGATCGTAATTCCGCGCAGGCGGCAAAGCACGTGGAGCGTCTCATCGGCAGCAATGACGAGATTTCGAAACGCGGTGGCAGTGGGGTTGGTCGTGTCCATGCATCGGCTAACGGCCTCTGCTGACGAAACTTTAGACCCAAATGCACGATATTTTCGACCAGCCGCGTCAAGCCGGATCCTGACACACCGAGGTAATACACCGTAAGCAACTTGCGCGCAGATAACTCGCGTAAAAACACCTGACGCGCATTGCGAACTTCAGTCACATCCGCGTCAAAAACGATCCTTAACTGCGCCCGCCGGAATAGGCGCCGCCGCCAAGCTCGTCTTCAAGCGCATTGAAAAAGAACTCTCCCAATTCCGCATCCGACAAACTGTCGAGCGGAATCTGCCTCAGGCGGCAAAGCAATTCCAACGCTTCGTCGGCTGCATTGAGTGCGCTACGGGTATCGGTATAAGCGAGTTTATCGAGTTTCATGAGCGCAATATCGGCACGGATCGAACGGGCTTTAATGCCTCGCTGAAAGCCTGAAGAACCACGCGCTGCCATCCATGACAGATCCACAGCGCGACATCCAGTTCCCGCAGTCCATCCCAATCACCAAGGGCCGATGATGTCATCGCCCAGTGCATTGGAAAAGAACTCGCCAAGCTCGTCATCAGTGAGCTCTTCGATATCAACTCCACGCAGGCGGCAGATCAGTTCGAGCGTTTCACCCGCAGCTCGGATGAGATCGCGGGAGGCTTCGGGGGTGGGTTCTTTGGTATCCATGCCAACACTAACGGCGCCGGCACAAGGAACTTTAAGCCCACGTTACCGTGCGTTGGGCCGCAGTGCCAAGCAACATTCGTGAACCAGCTTGAGGCAATAACCTGTCACTCCGGCTCAACCGGAAAGCGTCGGTTCAACTCACGCTTCGCCCAATAAAGCGCTTCGTTTTCGGCGACATTGCTGGTCGGCGCCATCTCGCCCGTATTCGTCTTCAGCGGCAAGCTGCCCGCCTGCACGGACCAGTCCCAGCGGGTGCCGCGTTGTTCGACGAACACGTCGATGACATGTTCATTGTGCATATAACGCATGGCTTCTCCCGTTGGCAGGACGCGATCCTAGCATGATGACGCGATGAGGCTTGCGATGAGGCTTGCCGTCAGCCTCGCCCCGAGGCTTCGTGCTCGTCGCACCAGTCGAGCGCCCACGTACGCGCGCATGCGATGGCATCGCCGTCGTTATCGAACGCGTCGATGTCGCCTGACTCGTGCTTTTCCGGATGAGCGTCGTCCGATGCCGGCGTGCGGATCATGCGAGCCTGCGCGTAGTACAAGCCATCTTGATCGTGTCGTGAGCGACAGTCGATGTGAAAGCCCTTGTAATCGAAACGCATTGGCGTGTTCCTCGCAAAAATGTGAACAGTCCAGCAGGCTCGCGCAAGACGCGTTCCGCATGGACGCGACCGGGCGTTACTGACCGGACACATGGCCGTCGCATTGGCCCCTTCAGTCCCCATAAACTCGTTAAAATACGCCGACCTTGGCCGGACGAACGGATGCGCGAGCGTAATTCAATGCCGCGCCCCGTCCCGACCGAACGAGAGAACATCTCGTACAGGTTAGACACCGTTTGCCCCCCTGCCCAATCTCGTCAGCCACGGATTCCGCTATGAAATTGCTTGCCGTCGTCGCCTTAAGCCTGTGTTTGTCGACCGCTCACGCCTCACAGGAAACCGATGCCTGCGACGCCCATCGCCAGACCCTCGAAAGGCAGATGGCTACCGCGCTGAATCAGGACAACTCGACGCAACTCGATGCCCTGCAAGCCGAACTCAACAAGACCAACGCGGCATGCACGCCCGACGCGATCGCGCAAAAACGCGCCGACGCATTGAGACGCCACGACACTGCCGTCGCTGAGGCAAAAAATCGTTTACGTGACTGGGAAGCGGAGTTGGCGCGCGCCAGGAAAAAGGGCACGGATCAACTGAACATCGCGGCCTGGGAGCGCAAGGTGAACCGGGCGCGTGCCGATCTGGACCGGGCAGTGGCGAGACCCATTCAATGAATGGCTTATTAAGGGTTTGTACCGACCTGGCGTTCGCTAAAGTTTGCTCCACCGCTGCCGTTAGGCACTGATGGACTCACTGATCGACATAAAACTGCAAGGCGCCCCCTCCGCGCTGTTGGCAGACCAGGAACTGACGCACCTTGAGCTAGTGCTGCGGCGGTCATTGATCGACGACGCGCTGTGCCCCATCATGCCGCCCACCTACTGGCGCGAGCGGCTTGCGGTGGTCGCCCGAAACTCGCATCTTTCTCACACGCAGATCCAGACGGTTCATCGACTGTATCTGCAGATCGACGCCCACGAAGCTGGCAACCGGACGCTCGATACCGTCCCCGAACTCACCCCCGACCCAATGTCATCCATTACGCCCATGCCACGCATGGTCCCGCAATGGACCCCGGCTCGCCCGTTCGGGAAAGACCGCTCGTAGCAGGTCGCGCCGGTGCTCAGTGCCGGTGCCGAAGCCACCAGTCGCGTAACGTGCCATAGCTTGCGTGACTGCGGCGCCGCAGCATGCGATCACGGAATTCGTCACGCCAGTCGTGCGCAAGCACCGCAATCGCGAGTGCTGCCAGCGCCGCGAGACCAACGAGGATATTCGCTAAACCCTCCATGGCGCCCTCCATTCCGGTCGTCTGCCATGATTCAAGCATAGGTCAAGCGCCCGGAATCGGGGCGTGGGCAGTGCATTTAATCCGCTCGTGACGTGTTTGTCGGTGCGGTCTTCGCGTCGTGAAACCGGCGCTCAACCTGAGCGCCGCATGAACCGCATGACAGCGTCGACGATCATCTCGCGATGCCGAGCCCGCGACCTCGCGCCGGATGGATCGCGCCCGAAAGCGACGGTAAAGGTCGGCCGGTTCGCGACGCGATGAAAACACAGCGAACTGATGAACAGATGCAGGTCGATAGGGTCGACATCGCTACGAAATTGCCGCGCCGCAACGCCGCGAGCGATCAGGTCCGCGATGGTCTTCACCACGCTCGCGTTGCGCGCCCTGAACGTCTTCAACTGGCTGACGTACTTCGCGCCATGTATGTTCTCGATCGTCACGAGGCGGACGAAATCGCGGTGTTTGTCGTGGAAGTCGAACGTGAATTCGACGAGCTCGCGCAAGCCCTCGCGGGGCTCCAAGGTGTCGAGATGTAAAGACTGTTCAAGCGCGCGGATCTTGCCGTACGCCTCCTCGATAACCGCTTCGTACAACCCTTCCTTGCTGCCGAAGTAGTAATACAACATGCGCTTCGTTGTATTGGTGCGCTCCGCGATGGCGTCGACCCGTGCACCGCTTAAACCCATCGCCGCGAACTCCTCGGTGGCGATGTCGATGATGTTTCGTTTGGTTTGTTCAGGGTCGTACTTTCGTTTGATGTCTGGTGCCTCGCCCGAACGAAGCCGCCGAACCGGCGCTGCGACTTTGCTTGCCTTTTTCATCGTCAATTGTGCAGAGCGCCTTAGGTTAACAAATATTTTAGCATGGGCCACCGGGCCTATTTGGACCTTCGTCGCAGCGGGATTCTTCACGAAAACCCTTGTTTCAAGGGGTTTCGCCGGGGTTTCGCTATACTTCCGCAGGATTTTGCAGACCCCTGCTGCGCGCCCTCACAAGGAACCGAATGATTTACAAGCAAGCCCTGGCCCGCGTTGCGTCGGCCTTCAATTCGACAGTCAAGCCGACCCTTATTGCATGCGTTATTGCAGGTGCCGCGTGTGCACTGCCCTTGAACGTCAGCGCACAAAACGCGCCCGCCCAGCAACCGTTTCCCGCTCAGACACTGCCGCCGGGTCATCCCGCGGTGCAAGCACCGACACCGCAAAGTCTCGCGGCCGAAGGCGTGCGCACGAGCGCCAACATTGCACGGGGAGCCGCCGATATCTGCCACATCGACCGGTTGAAGATCGACCGGTTCAAAGTAATGACGCGCAAGAGTTTTCCCGCCGCGCCCGATTTCGACGGCGAGTGGAAACTCGGCTATACGGAAGCGCAATCCACGGTCGATCGCTTCGCGGCGATGAAAATCAACAACCCCACCGAGTACGCCAAGGAGATCGGTGAAGCTTGCCCGGCGCTGACCCAGGGTATCGACGAGGTGACGAAGTAACCAGCGCTTAGCCGGGTGCGCCGTAATGGGCGCGCTTTTCGGCGTACATGGCGGCATCGGCACGTTGCAGCATGATTTCCAGGCGCTCGCCGTCCTGCGCGGTGGCTGCGCCCATCGCAAAACTCAAGGGCATGCCCGAATAGAACTGGTTGTTGACCTCGAGCAGTTGCCGGATGCTGTCGATCACCGCAGCGCCACCGCGTTCGTCCACGCCCGGCAGGAGTAGCACGAACTCGTCACCGCCAATGCGCGCGGCGTGGCTGGGCTTCTCCACCGCCTTGCCGAGTACTTCGCCGGCGCGCCGCAGGAGCGCGTCACCGGCAGCGTGGCCGAGTTGATCATTGACGGTTTTGAGACCGTTCAGGTCGACGGCCACGGCGGTCACCGGGAACGGGCCTTTACGCTCCAGCCGATTCATTTCATCGATGTAAAACGAGCGGTTCTTGAGTTTCGTCAGCGCGTCGTGCTTGCCGAGAAACTCCAGGTACGCCTCCGCTTTCTTGCGCGCGGTGATATCGGTGAGCGCGACGAGCACGAGATCCCAATCGGCTTCGTGGCCGGGAAACACCGAGAATTGCAGATGCACATGCAACTGCTGCCCTTCCAGTGAATAGTTGACGACCTCGCGCTGATGGAACAAGCGGTTCTCCCATAGATCGATGAGCTGTTCCTGGAAATGGCCCACCATCTCGTCGCGAAAAACGTCGCCCAGACGCGAGAGCAATGCAGCTTTGTCCGATGCGCCGAACATGGTCAGCGTGTGCTGATTCACGTCGAGCACGTGAATTTCCTGCATGCAGCGCTCGACAAATTCCGGATGAACATTCGTGAACGTCCTGAAGTCGACAATCCCGCGTTCACGTATATCGTCCAGCAGCGCCTTCACGGAGCTGAAGTTTTCAACCCACAGCGAAACGGGCGAATGCTCGAACAGACCGCGCGCATAAAGCTCGCTCAGCGCGGCCTTGCGGCGCACATTCTCCAGTTCCGTAATGTCTTCCACGGTCACCAGCACGCGATCCCAGGTGCCTTCATGGCCGGGCAGGATCACCGCTTTCAGCAATACGTCGAGTCGCTTGCCGTCGAGCGCGTAGTTCACCGTCTTGCTCACGAACGCCGGTTTGCCGGACCATAATTGTTCGAGTTCGTCCACGTGGGTGCGCAGCATGTCGTCGCGGAAAACAGCGCCGAGATTACGCACCAGATGGTCGATATCCTTCGCGCCGAACAACGTAAGCGTCCGCCGGTTGACCTTGATCAGCCGGATGCGCGACGAGCATTCGGCAATCCGCGTCAAGTCTTCAAGCAGGAAAGCGCGCAGGTCGACAACGCCCTGCGCGCGCCAGCCTTCGAACACCTCGCGCACGGCGCTGAAATCTTCGAGCCACAGCGAGACGGGCGCGAGGTCGAACATATCGGCATCGTCCGCCGGCGCGTTTGATGCAGTCGTCGATGCAGTCGTCGATGCCGCTGCCATGCTCTGCAAAACGCGCCCCTGGTTGTTCGGCATGCCCATCCTTTTCCGATGATCTAGCTTGATATGGTCCGGTTCCGCCATTTTATGCGCAGACGTGGCGGAAGAAAGCTGGAAGGAAATAATCAAGGGGAACGCAGACGCTGCGGCCTTGAGCAACAATGAAGGACTTCAGGCATGTTTGCTGCGCGAAGGCGCTGAACGGCCGCACGTCTTGCGGCCTCCACACGCCCGCGCAAATGGCTGAACGCCGGGATATCAAAACCCCTTCAAACCCCGTCAAGGAGACACGTTGCCATGGCTGACTTTCGCATTTGGTCCGATGAATTCGCGGCCAACGGATATCTTTCGAAGAATCACGAGTTCGATCAGCAAGCATTCGGCGTAGACGGCGAAAACATCTCGCCCGCGCTGCAATGGGACGGCGTGCCGCCCGAAGCCAAGAGCCTCGCTCTCACCGTCTACGATCCCGACGCACCCACCGGCAGCGGTTTCTGGCACTGGATCGTGGTGAATATTCCGGTGGACACGCGCTCGCTGCCGCAAAACGCCGGCAAGGCCGACGGCAGCCTGCTGCCTGCCGGCGCGCTCCAAATGCGCAACGACTATGGCACGGTCGGTTTCGGCGGCGCCGCGCCACCTCGTGGCGACAAACCGCACCGGTACATCTTCCGGATTCACGCGCTGAAGGCAGACCATCTGTCGCTCGATGTCTCGGCGACCAACGCGGTCGCGCGATTCATGACGCATCTGAACGAAATCGATTCGGCTACCTATACGGGGCTGTATCAGTTGAAATAAGCGCCAGACCGGGGTCACGCGCGCCAGCTGCCACGGCGCCGCGCGGCCCCGCGCGTTGAACGCGTTTCCAAGTAAACCATCTGAAAGGCGCGAGCCTTACACTTCGCCGCTCCCCTCCTTTTCCCTACCGATGGACGCAGACCAAGGCCTTCCTCTTCCCCAGCGCTATTGGGCCATCCTGGTCGTGGCCCTCGGTATTACGCTCGCCGTGCTCGACGGCGCCATCGCCAACGTTGCACTTCCCACCATCGCCCGCAACCTGAACGCCAGTCCCGCCGACTCGATCTGGGTGGTCAACGCGTATCAGCTCGCCATCACGGTCTCGCTGCTACCGCTCGCCTCGCTCGGCGACCGGATCGGTTACCGGCGGGTGTATATGGCGGGACTCGCGCTGTTCACGATCGCCTCGTTCGGCTGCGCGCTCTCCGGGTCGCTGACGTCGCTTGCGATTGCACGGGTGATTCAAGGCTTCGGCGCGGCGGGCATCATGAGCGTCAATACGGCCCTGGTGCGCATGATCTATCCCACGGAGCATCTGGGCCGCGGCGTCAGCATCAACGCCTCCGTGGTGGCGATCTCGTCGGTCATAGGGCCCACGGTGGCTTCCGGCGTTCTCGCGATTGCACCTTGGCCGTGGCTCTTTGCGATCAACGTGCCGATCGGCATCGCGGCGTACGCGGCCGGCTGGAAAGCGTTGCCGCGCACGCCGGGACACCGGCAACCCTACGACTATCTCAGCGCGCTGATGAACGCGGCGGTGTTCGGTCTCGCGATCACCGCAGTCGATGGGCTCGGCCACGGAGAACATCGTTCATACGTGCTCGCAGAATTTCTCGTGGCCGGCGTGATCGGATACTTTTTCGTCCGGCGGCAACTGACGCAAACCGCGCCGCTCCTGCCTATCGATCTGCTGCGAATCCCGGTGTTCGCGCTCTCCATCATCACGTCCTTCTGCTCGTTCACCGCACAGATGCTGACCTTCGTCTCGCTGCCGTTCCTGCTGCAGAACACCTTCGGGATGAGCCAGGTTCAGACCGGATTCCTGATGACGCCGTGGCCGCTGGTGATCGTATTCATCGCGCCACTCGCGGGCATGCTGTCTGATCGATATTCAGCGGGAGTACTCGGCGGCATCGGGTTGGCCATCATGACATTCGGCTTGCTGCTACTCGCGACCACCGGGGCGCATCCCGCGCCCGTCGACATCGCGTGGCGGATGGCGGTGTGCGGCCTGGGCTTCGGGTTGTTCCAGTCGCCTAACAATCGCCAGATGCTGTCGTCGGCGCCTCGTCATCGCAGCGGCGGCGCAAGCGGCATGCTCGGCACCGCCCGGCTCTCGGGACAGACATTGGGCGCGGCACTCGTCGCGCTGATCTTTGGCATTGCACCGCAGCACGGTACGACCATTACGCTGGTCGTCGCAGCGGCCTTTGCAGCCGTAGCGGCCATGGTCAGCCTGATGCGCATTTCGCGCAGCAAGACGCCCGCGGCCGCCTGACGCCAGCCCATCCATTCCTGTCATATAGCCCCGCATTACAGCCTTGTAGGCACACCCTTTGCTGAATTGAACGAACGTGGCTCCGTACACCGGAGCCGGTTTGTTCAATGCACTAAGGAGCTTATTTCATGGCTGATTCCCTCAATGGTTACAAGGTCGCGATTCTCGCTGTCGATGGCTTCGAGCAGGCCGAACTAGTCGAACCGCAAAAGGCGCTGAAAGCAGCCGGCGCCCAGGTCCATGTGATCTCGCAAAAGCCGGGACAAATCCAGGGCTTCGTCCACACCGAGAAAGGCGACAAGGTCAAGGTCGACGCCACCTTCGACCAGACGCGTGCATCCGACTACGACGCAGTCGTGCTGCCGGGCGGCGTGGTCAACGGAGATGCAATCCGCGTCGATGCGAAAGCGCAAGACATCGTGAAGCAGTTCGATAAGGACGGCAAACCCATCGCCGTGATCTGTCACGGCGGCTGGCTGCCGATCTCCGCGGGCATTGTGTCGGGCCGCACGCTGACGAGCTGGCCGACGCTGCAGGACGATATCCGCAATGCCGGCGGCACGTGGGTCGATGAAGAAGTGCATCGCGATCGCAATCTCATCACGAGTCGCAAGCCCGACGATCTGCCCGCGTTCAACAAAGTCATCATCGAAGCGCTCAGCGAGCGAAAGAAAGCGGCTTGATCGGCTGGATTCAGATCGGCTATGGAGAACCGAATGACAAAATCGATTTCAGCGAATAATCGCCAAGGTTTGAACGCTTTGCACTTTGGGAAGGCGCTACGAAGGTCACGGCGCAGCGTTGGTGTGATCGCAGCGCTCGCGGCGCTCACGCTCAGTGCCAGTTTCGCGTCGATGAATGCAAGCGCGCAAAATGGCAATGCCGTGGCGCCGGCACGCCCCGGGTCGGACGGCGCGGCGACGCCTGCGCCGTTAGCCGCCTCCGCCCCTTCTCAAGCCAAATTATCACCGGCCGATCAGCAGTTCGTGCAGGACGCAGGCACCGCTGGCGCAACCGAAATCGCAGCCAGCAAGCTGGCGTTGACGAATTCATCGGATGCGCAGGTCAAGAGCTTCGCGCAACGGATGATCGCAGATCACTCCCGGCTCGCGCGCAACCTCGATATTGTTGCGAAGCGGCAAGGCATCACGGCCGCGGCAAGCGCGGATGCGTCGGTGACGGGAAGTCTGGAGTCGTTACATGGCGCGGACTTCGACAAGGCTTACATCGCGCAGGTGGCCGTGGAAGGGCATCGTAAAGCCATCGCCCTCTTTAGCACCGAGAGTAAGGACGGTAATAACGCGCAGCTTAAGAATGTTGCCGCCCGCGCGTTGCCGATCATCAAGCACCACTACGAAATGGCGCAGCAGCTCGCCAAGCTGAAGGGAGTGACATCATGACGGCCGCCTTCGCTTCGCTTGCCTCGACCGTTCCGCAACCTCGCCAAGCCTATGAGGACTCGACCATGCACATCCAGTTTTCCGACGCTGTGCCGACCTACGACGGCGACGATTTCGCGCTTCACTTCGTCGCGCTGATCGACGGCCAAACGGTGGTCTGTTCCATTTCCGCCGAAGCGCTGGAGGATCATTTCGGCGCTGCGTCCGCCCGGGAGGACGACCTGCTGCCTGCGTTCGAACGGGGCCGCGCGCGAATCCGCTCGGTGTGCGCCGAAGCGCTTGACAGCAATGGCGGAGAGAGCGTCGTATTACGTAGCGGGCTGTTCCGCGTGGCGGGCATGGAGCCGGAGTGACCGCGCGCTTCGTCCGTCATCGATTCATTGACGCGGTTCATTGAAACAAACGCTTCCTGGAGGTCCTCATGTCCCTGATCATTGCAGGACGGTTTCAAACCTTTCCCAAAGCCGAAGCCGCAGCCCAACGTCTTTTTGCTGGCGGATTCCTCGAAGAGGATGTCACCCTCTTCTACGTTGCGCCGAGCGGGCAGCACGCACGGCTCGCCACGGGCGGCGACCACGACGCGGATGCTGGCGCGAAAGAGGCATCGAAGGGAGCGGGCATAGGCGCCACGATCGGCGCGGTGATCGGCGCAATTGTGGGTGCAGCAGTCTTTGTGCTGTTCAAGGCGCCTTGGCTGGCCGCGGTGCTTGCCGCCGGGGCAGGCGCTTATGTCGGGTCGCTAGCTGGCGCAATGGCGCATGCAAAGTCCGGCAAGCGACCAGCCGCCGATTCCACCAGCACTGACAATCACGGCTCCGCTAATGCGCTCGACGCGAGGCAGTCTGGCGTTGTCGTAGCGGTGCATGTGGGCCCGGAATTGCAGGCGCAAGCAGCAGCCATTCTTCGCGATGCGGGCGGTATGGAAGTTGAGCGTGCATCGGGACAATGGCGAAACGGCCGCTGGGCCGACTTTGATCCGGTTAAGCCGCCGGAGCCGGTTCGGGAATTTGCGGAACCGCGTGCGTAAGGTTGGGCAGTTCAGGCGTTGGCGTAAATCAGGCCGCTCTATGAGCGGCCTGATTTACTTTGAATGTTTCGGAACACTACGAGTTACACCCACAGTTGAAACCGTCCCCTCGGCTGGGCACTTGTGCCTCGCACATCGTTCGCCGGTTCGCAACTCGCGCGCATGGGACCGCTTCTCAATGCTGATGCCGCTGGGGTGCAGAGGCCTTCGCGGGTAGATTGCGCATGCCCGGCCGCGAGACTCTCGCCGACACTTTGCTCACGCACTTGCAGCACGATCGCGGATGTGACGATTGCAACGAACACAAGAAACTCGCGGGTATTAACGGTCATTGATTCTCCGACATTCAATTTTTGGCAGACTTTGAGCAAAGCATGTGCCACATACCGGTTCTATTTGCTCAGAGGGTGACTGCGAAATTGATGACAGACCGCCAATCCCAAATCGCTCGAATTTTGGCATCGAACGCGTGAGCGTCAGACATAGATCGGGCACAGCCGTTGCGTCTCTCCTTTGGACCGCGATCCGGGGAATCAGAGGATCGCGGGCCATCTTCGATTACTCAAAGGAGGTTCATATGAGCACTAACATCGTATCGGTACTGAACGATCTGGTCGAAACGTCGAAGGACGGCGAGAAGGGCTTCCGGAAGGCCGCTGAAGACACCAAGGACGTGACGCTGAAGCAACTGTTTACAGGCCGCGCCGAGGACTGCGCACGCGGTGCGCACGAGCTGCAGGATGTGGTCCAGCGACTGGGCGGGAAGCCGCAAACCGGCGGCACGGTTGGTGGAGCGCTACATCGTGGCTGGGTGGACATCAAGTCGGCCGTGACCCATCGCAGCGATCACGCGATCCTCGAGGAATGCGAGCGCGGGGAAGACGTTGCGAAGAAAAATTATCGTGACGCGCTGGACAAGGAATTGCCAGCGGACGTGCGCGCCGTGGTTGAGCGCCAATACCAGGGCGTAATCGAAAATCACGACCGTATTCGCGATCTGCGCGACCAATACGCTGCTGCGAAGCCGTAATCATTGGTTGTATGCTGAAATCAAGCCGGCGCGCTGAAAGGTGCGCCGGCTTTTTTTACATCCACGCTTATCAATTCGCACAACAATTCGGTATCCATATTGGTTTTTATGTTCATCAAACCAACGACGAAAGCCAGAAAAAACCCGCCGGCTGCTACCGCAGCCGGCGGGTTCTTGTACGCCCACGCATAGGCACGTAACGCTGCTTACTGCGGTGAACCCTTGTCGTTGGTACCCATTGCCGATGCCGCCGCAGCCGCCGACGCGCCCCGGAGGTGCGTTGCCTTGTTCTGCTTGTGCAGGGTCGTTCCGTGCGAGCCCTTCTTGCTCATGCCCATGCTCCCTGAAGCCGCCATACCGCCTTCTGTGGGCGCCGCGGTAGCACCAGCGTGCCCGCCTACTTCGCTCGCGCCCGCGCCAGCCGTTGGCCCACCGGACGAACCGCCGGCGGACTGAGCCACCACCGGACCTGAGAGCACAAGAGCCAGAGCGCCGAGCAACGCAAACTTTTTCGATTGATTCATGAAAATCTCCTTTCCCTGGGGAACTGGTTCATCGAGATTAAGCGAAGACCAGATCCGTTATGAGTGATGGACGCCATCCAGACTACAGCTATTCGGACTTCTTATTAATTGCTTCACGCGACGGCCTAACTGCCAACCCTATGCAAACAAAAAAAACAAAACGGACAGCGAGCACGCTGCCCGTTTTGCACCAACTCCTACGCCCTTACTCTACGATCTTCAGGTGGTTGCGCACCGATGCCACGCCATCCACCTTCGACACCACGTCTTCCGCGCCACTCTTGTCTTCAGCCGACGGCACCGTACCCGTCAGCGACACAACGCCGGCGCGCGTCTTCACATGGATATGCGTGGACTTGACATTCTTCGCGCTCAGCAATTCGGCCTTGACCTTGGTCGTGACTGCCGTGTCATCGACCTTTGTACCAATCGACGTGGAGGCGCCTGTCGACGTTGTAGCGGTTTGTGCACTGACGTTAAGCGCAAACACGACACACGCGATACCGCCGGCTGCCTTCAGGATTTGGGTCGATTTCATCGTAACTCTCCTTCTAGTTGGTTTAAAAACTGCGGCGTTGCCGCTGTCTTATTTGAGCGTAGGCCGCCTCGTACGGCCGCAGCATCTGGCTGCAAAGCCCTGCTCTCTCATACCCGCAGCGCCGAGACCCCACGAGTAGTAATAGGTCAGACGCAAAGAGCGTGCCGGACCGTCCGCGACAATCGGCAAATGTGACGTTGAAAGCCGCGTTAAGACCGTGCGCTGCAATGCTTACCCGGTGTTTTGTCCACGCGATGTTTACCACCGGCGTGAGACCCAAGCTACCGCTTCACAGACGCAGTGCTTTTGCCCGTGCGCGTGTAAAAAGTGCGCGCATTTGCCTGCCTGACGAACCTCCGGGCATGCTGCCGGCGAATGAAAATCGTATTGAAACCTAGCGCTCACGCGCACTGGAGCACGCATGGCATGACTGTTGCTCTTAAGGACCCACGAAAGTCCCAACATTGAGGAACAACACGCAATGCCGCCTTCCCTCGAACTACGCACCAAGCAAAGTCTTGCGCTCACGCCGCGCCTTCAGCAATCGGTTCGTCTGCTGCAACTTTCATCGCTTGAGTTTCAGCAGGAATTGCGCAACGCGCTCGATACGAACCCGTTCCTCGAATACGACGAGACGCAAGCGGAAGACAACGCGCTGTCCACCGACAACGGCAACTCCATGGCCGACACGCCTGCGGCCATTGATCAGAGTGCGCCCGTCGATGCCCCTATGAGTACTGAAAGTAGCGCCGACACATCGGACAGCAGCGACTCGCAGTCGCATGAGGACTCGATGAACGAGTTTTCATCCGATCCGTTCGGCCGGACATCGACGCGTAATAACGGCGATGGCGAAGGCTCCGACCCGGCCGACTGGGTTCGCATTGAACCCTCGCTGCATGAAACGCTGCACGACACGCTGCGGCTCTATCCCATCAATGATCGCGACCGGGCAGTGGCGCAGCTCATCATCGAAGCGCTCGATGACGACGGCTATCTGCGGCAGGATTTGCAGGAACTGTCGGAGCTCGTGGATATAGAGCCGGCGTTGTCCGAGGACGAGCTGAATATCGCTTTGAAGCTCGTGCAATCGCTCGACAAACCTGGCGTGGGCGCACGTAACTTGTCCGAATGTTTGTCGCTGCAACTCGTCGCGCTGGACCCGGAAACGCCGGGACGTGAAGTCGCACTCGAGATCGTCACGCATCACCTTGAACGGCTCGCGCGCCGCGAGCAGGCCGAGTTGCAGAAGAAGATCGGCTGCAGCGCGGAAGAGTTGCGCATTGCCTGCGCGCTTGTACGCAAGCTCGACCCCAAACCGGGCGCGAATTATGGCGCGGCGGAAGACAACTATGTGGTGCCCGACGTGATCGTGCGGCAGGTGAAGAAGAACTGGGTTGTGACGATCAACCCCGCCGTGCTGCCCCGTGCGCGCATTCATCGCATGTATGCGGAGCTTTTTGCGCAGTCGGCGGGGGCAAGCCGCTCGCCGCTTGCCCAACAATTGCAGGAAGCGCGCTGGCTGATCCGTAATGCGCAGCAACGCTTCACGACAATCCAGCGCGTGGCGGAATGCATCGTGTCACATCAGAAGGCGTTCTTCGACTACGGCGAAATCGCGTTAAAACCGCTAGTACTGCGCGATGTCGCCGATGAACTCGAACTCCATGAGTCGACCATCTCCCGTGCGACGGGCAACAAGTACATGTCTACGCCACGGGGCATCTTCGAGTTCAAACACTTCTTCCCGCGCGAACTCAGCACCGAAAGCGGCGGTACTTGCTCGGCCGCTGCCGTGCGCGCCCTGCTAAAGGAAATGATCGCGAAGGAAAGCAGCAGCGATCCGCTATCCGATGTAAGCCTCGCCAAAATGCTTGCAGATCAGGGCGTGATCGTGGCGCGCCGGACGGTGGCGAAGTATCGCCATTTGATGAAGGTGCCACCGGCGGAGTTGCGCCGCGGTTGATGTAGACAATCCGCCTTTCAGGCTGAAAACAGGCTGAAAAAAACGCCCTTTGAATAATTTCAGGGGCGTTTTTTTATCGCCAGCCGGAGATTCGTTGCGTGCGTCTGCGCGCGACCATTGCCGACACCTCCGCGCCCAGCAGGAACACCGCCGCCGAGTAGTACAACCACATCAGGATGATCGCGAGCGACCCGGCCGCACCGAACGTATTCGCCGTGCCCGCGTGCTGCAAATAGAACGCAAAGAGCCGTTTGCCGCCCTCGAACAACACGGCGGCGGTCAACGCGCCGAGCGCGGCATCCCGCCATTGCATGCGCGCGCTGGGCAGGAATTTGAGCAACACCGCGAACGCGAGCACCATCATCACCAGGGAAATGGCTCGCTGCGCTAGCGCCGCGATCAGGAAGGACGGCCCGTTCGTGCCCAGCACCCATTGACCGACCAGGACCACGAGGGCATCGAGTACGAGCAACGCAACAATCAGCAAGGCCGCGCCCAGGACGAACGCGAAGGAAATCGCGCGGACCCGCAGAATGGCAATAATGCTGGCCCGAGTACCGGTAACGGGCGCGGGCCAGATCACGTTGAGCGCCGTGTAGAGCGACGAAAAGGTCGCCGAGGCTCCGACCAGCACACCCACCGCCGACAAGATCGCCGTGCGCGTCGCGATGTCCGCATGCCAGGCGTTGGCGACGATTGCTTCCAGGCCGTGCGCGGCGTCGGCACCCACTATCCCGGCGATCTCGCCGAACAGACGCCCCTGGACCGCATCCGCGCCGAAAAAGACACTCGCCACCGCGATGATGATCACCAGCGTCGGCGCCAGCGAGAAAGCTGCAAAAAACGCGATTGCCGCTGAAAACATCAGCCCGTGGTCCTGCGACCACCGGACGATCGGGTCCTGGATCCACGACCAGAAGGACTTGAGTCTTTGGTCTTTTGCTGCTGTGTTCAAGGCTGGGCGCTCCCGCAAGTTTTACTTTTTGCGATGGTAGCGCGGATTTGAGGTTTGGCCGTGGCCGGCGAATTGGCGTTGGAGCTTTCGTCTGTTTAATTAGTATTTCTTAATATTCTCTTTGTACGCAAAACGGCGCCCTTGACGGGCGCCGTTTTTGCAACACTTGCTTCCTAAAGATCTTCGTCGTTGAGGTCTTGGTCGCTGGCCGGGTCGGCGGTTTCATCGCCTATCCCGCGCGCCTCGTCTTCCACGCCGTCCGGCAGGATGTCCGAGTCGGGTTCAAGATTGTTGTCACCATCCGCCGATGCCATCTCGCCCGTTCCATACCGGTCCGTGTCGCTGTTCAGTTCCGCTGCGGACTGACCGACGGCGTGCGCGTCGAGTTCGTCCTCGATATCGCCCGGATAACGCTTCTCGCCCTGCACATCCGAGCCGCTATCGGATGAATCGCTTGGGCCCAATGCGCCGGTCCCATGTCCCTTGCCTACCTCCACGCCACCTTCTTCATCCGGGTCCAATGTGCTTCCACTCATGATCACCTCCTGACGAACGTCTCTTCTTCGACGCAAGTCTCGTTCCGCCCTCATCGACTCCGCAAACAAAAAGCCCCGCGGCGGTTTGTCGGCGCGGGGCTGGATTCATCTTACGGTTTAACTCTGCACTTAGCTCGCTACGCGCGCCGGGCGTTTCGCCTCCGTCACCTGCCGCACCGCTTTCTTCGTGACCGACGCAGCCGTCGCGACGCTGCGCAAATCAGACAGGAACGAGTCGCGCCACACCGATAGATTGTTCTCGCGCAACGGCGCCATCATGTCCGTGTGACGTGCCTGGCGTTCCGCAAGCGGCATCGACAACGCCCGCTCCAACGCCTCGGACATCTGCGACAGGTCGAACGGATTGACGACCAGCGCGCCCGGCAACTGATCCGCCGCGCCGGCAAACTGCGACAGCACGAGCGCGCCCGGATCGGCCGGGTCCTGCGACGCCACATATTCCTTTGCCACGAGGTTCATGCCATCGCGCAACGGCGTCACGTACCCAACCTGCGACAACCGGAACAGCGCCATCAACAAACTGCGATCGTACTTGCGGTTGAGATATTGAATCGGCGTCCAGTCGAGCTGCGCAAAACGGCCGTTGATACGCCCGGCCTCCCCTTCCAGATTCTGGCGGATGCGCTGGTACGTCTGGACATCCGAACGCGTCGGCGGCGCAATCTGCACCATCGATACCCGTCCGTGCCACCCCGGCGCGTGCAGCAGCAAACGTTCGAATGCCTGGAAACGCTCGGCAAGCCCTTTCGAATAATCGAGCCGGTCCACGCTCATGATCAACTTTCGCCCGCGCAGACTGTCGCGCAGGCTCTTCACCGGCTTGCGATTCGAAAATTGCTCGGCGACCTTTGCAATGGCGTCCGGATAAATGCCGATAGGATAAGCCCCGACCTTCAACATGCGGCCATGCGCCTGAAGCATCCCGTCTTCGCTGAGATGCCCCAAATGCCCACGCTCGATGTAATCAACAAACGACTGCTTGTCGGCCTCGGTCTGGAAACCGACGATGTCGTAGCTGCACATCGCCTTGATCAGCTCTTCGTGCGGGGGCACCGTCCGCAGGATCTCGGGCACGGGAAACGGGATGTGCAGGAAAAAACCGATGGGATTCTTGATGCCCGCCGCCCGGCATTCTTGCGCGAACGGCAGCAAGTGATAGTCGTGCACCCAGATGATGTCGTCGGGTTCCAGCAGCGGCTTGAGCTGTTTAGCCAGCGCCTCGTTGACACGCGCGTAACCGGCGTATTCCTCACGGTCGAAGCGCGACAGGTCGTTGCGGTAATGAAATGTCGGCCATAACGTGGCATTGGAAAAGCCGCGATAGTACTGGTCATAGTCGCGCCGCGTCAGCCCGACGGTCGCATACGTCACGTTGCCACGCTTCTCGATGACCGGCGCCGAGGCCTCGCCCACAATCTCGCCGCTCCAGCCGAACCACACACCGCCTGTCTCCTTCAGCGCGTCCAGTACGCCGATCGCCAAACCGCCTGCAGCAGGTTTGCCTTCCTGGATCGGCGCGACACGATTCGATACCACGATCAATCTGCTCATTACTGCTTCACCTCATCAGTTGTCGTTGCTCGTTCGAATTGATCGGAATAGCAATGCAAGACACGTGCCTTTTTTACAATTTGGAAAATAAAAATTGTGTATAAATGTGACAGACGAACGAAAACACGCGCCCACCTTGCGCGGCGCAGAATATTTTCATGGTGGCGCGCATCGGCAAAACCCGGTTGCTTAGAACCGATTCAGGCGTCTTGCTCCGACCCGAGATCCCGTTGGTAATCGAGCCCTTCTTTGCGAATGCCACCCTGATTATGGTCACCGTCCGGCGGTACGCCCGGTGCCGGGCGGTTCTGCCCGGCCGGGTCATGCGACGATTGCCGGTTATCAACACTGGCCGGATCGGCGGGAACAGCAACGGCCTCAGGTGGAGTTACTTTAGCCGGATCGGGCCGCGCGTCACGCTTCGATGAATGGCGTGCTGAGCGACGGAGTGCGGGGTGCCTCATGGTGCCTCCAGAAAGAAGGCCGTCGGAGAAGCGTTCGGCGGCGGATTACCAACAAAATCCAGCAAGAACAGCCAGACACGGCGTTCATATCCGGTCATTCTTGCCTAATGCGTTGTAATGCCTACAGCAACGATGAAATATGTTCATTGCGCCGCCAAACCGGCGGTTTCAATGCAGCGTGTCCGAGACATGCGGCGTTTCGTTCGGTCCCGGAGGCGGATCGCCGATAGGCTGACTCGGCGGCGACGGCGGCTCGCGCGTCGGATCGGGAATCGTATCCGGAGGTTCTTGCGGTGCGGGCGGCGGCGTGTCGGGATTGAATGGCGGGTCAGGCGGCTGCGGTGTCTGGGCTTGAACCGGCATCAAATGCGGCGATCGTGAAACACGCAACGCTTGCCATACGTGCAATACATTTCGGGATTGGCGTTGAAGCGAGGCGAGATCGGTCATGACGGGCTCCCTGGATCTTTTGATAATGACGCTCGTTCGGATCGCGCTCAGCGGCCGATCCGGCCAAGGACTCTCGAACTCGGACTACGGCGGCAAAGGTACTGAACCGCCCACGAGCCAAGCCATTCAAGCGCAGCAAGGGCCATGCCCCGGTTCGAGTGCCTTGCGCATTCAATCCATGAGCCTGTTGACATTATCGGCGCTGCTATCGCGCGCACCAACGAAAATCGCCCGTCCAAAGCGGACATCTTTCGAAGTCCCAATGAGACGGGCGTTGACTCTGTCACCGCGCGTTGCCAAGCTGCTACCAGGGCATTACTCCGACGACGAACGCTAAACCCTGGCGCCGGCCGGCGTCGGCATTACCTACTCGCTGGCTTCGCTTATGGCCGCCTTGTTCGCGGCGTCATCGCCATATTCAACCAGCCGGTTGTAGAGCGTCTTCAGGCTGATGCCGAGAATCTCGGCCGCGCGCGTCTTCACACCGCCGCATTGCTCGAGCGTGGCGAGGATCAACTGGCGATCCGCTTCGGCAAGCGAGGTGCCGAATGGAATAGTGACAGCCGTTCCCGCCGATGGCTTCGCCAGCGAGATCTGCAGCGGCACGGTCGCGGTACTGTCCGACTCGGCGCCCGACATGATGTACGCACGTTGCACGTAGTTCTTCAGCTCGCGCACATTACCCGGCCACGGATAGGACGCGAGCATGTCGCGCAAGGCGGCCGGAA
>Ga0302234_10001112_pt1 | contig 19304 bp, 18 predicted proteins | sample II_Palsa_N3_2_FD_193576 | JGI IMG/M metagenome (GOLD analysis project Ga0302234, IMG submission 193576) | Peat permafrost microbial communities from Stordalen Mire near Abisko, Sweden - II_Palsa_N3_2 | ecosystem: Environmental > Terrestrial > Soil > Palsa > Peat permafrost | place: Sweden... | reverse complement strand
TTCGAACGCAGCCGCAAAGCCGCCGGCAATGGCCTAGCATGGCTTACCGCGTGCGTGACGCCCGCCAATGTTTATATGCTGCAACAGCACCAGCTGTTCGCTCAGTTTCCGGTCTGGCTGCTGGTGTTGCGCTTGGTTTTTCAAGTAGTACTGATTGCCGGGATTGTCTGGAGCACGCGGCCTAAGCGTTGGCGCTTTCGTTGAGAGTTGGTGGAGGTGGAGTGGCTGGAACATGTCGTTCATAGGCACTCACCAACTTCATTTTGGCCTGACTCACCGCGCCATAACCCGCCCCACCACCGCCAGATAATGCCCCAACGGCGGCGTCTCCCAACCGGCCTGTTTGGCCAGATCGTCCCAGCGCCGCAGGCGCAACGCCTCGTCGGCATAAGGCTGGGCTTGAAACCGGGCGGCTTGCTCCGGGTCGAAGACCCCGCCTTGCAGCGCCAAACTGCGCACCGAGTCCGCCGATAGTTGCGAGAAATAATCACTGTCGATAGCGCACAGACAGCGCTTGGCATCGACATGCAAGCGGATCGGTTCCAGCACTGCATCCGGGAAATTCGCGCGCAAAAACGGCAAAGCATAATACTGGTGCAGATCGTCGACGCCCTGCTCGGTCGGCGTATCGAAAGCCTGCACACGCGGATGCAATAGATGCCCTAGGTCATGCAGCAAGGCAGCCGTAATCAGCGTGTCAGGCGCGCCATCCTGTTCGGCGCGTTGCGCCGTTTGCAGCGCATGTTCGAGTTGGCTGACGGGCTCGCCGCTATACGCCAACTCTCCGTAACGTTCGAATACGTCGCGGATATCTTCAATGCTCAACGCCATCACCATGCTCCTCGATTCAATAAGCGCTGCCGGTCACCGCGCACCAGCCGCTGTAAAAATAGTCGGCACATATGTTTAATGCGTCCCCCACGGCAAGGAAAAGGTCTTCAGATTGGTCATGCTTTTCATCGCCTCCTGGACCCCTTCCTTATAGCCCAAGCCGGAATCCTTGATGCCGCCGAACGGCGTCAACTCGATGCGATAGCCGGGCACTTCCCAAATATTCACGGTGCCGACTTGCAGTTCGTTGATAAAGCGCGTGATGTAATCGAGGCGATCGGTGCACACCCCCGACGATAAGCCATAGACCGTCGAGTTACTGATGCGGATAGCATCGTCCACCGTGTCAAAAGTGATAATGGGCGATACCGGGCCGAAAGTTTCCTCGCGCACCAGCGTCATCTCGGGTGTGACCCGGTCCAACACCGTGGGTGCAAATAAAGCGCCGTCGCGCTCGCCGCCCGTCAGCAAACGGGCGCCTTGCTGCACGGCTTGCTGCACGCGTGCCTCGAACAATTTTGCGGCGGCTACATCGATTACCGTCCCCATCAGATTCTCGCTATCGAACGGGTCGCCGTAGCGCCAGGCGCGGGTCTTTTCAAGTACCGCTTCAGTGAATTGCGCGGCGATGCCGCGCTGCACCAGCATGCGTTTCACGGCTGTGCAGCGCTGTCCGGAGTTCTTGTAGGAGCCTTGTACCGCCAGGGTCGCGGCGCGCTCGATGTCGGCATCTTCCATCACAATCAGCGGATCGTTGCCGCCGAGTTCGAGCACGATACGGCGGTAGCCTGCGCGCGACGCAATATACTTGCCTATCGCCACGCCGCCCGTGAAGGTCACCAGCCCGGTCAGGCGATGGGTCAGCAACTCGTCGGCAATTTCCGCGGGGTCACCGGTCACAACTTGCAGCATCGGTCCCGGCAAACCGGCTTCGTAAAGGATGTCGGCCAGATAATAAGCCGACAGCGGCACTTTCTCGGACGGTTTGAGTATCACGCGATTATTGGTGGCAATCGCCGGCGCAATTTTATGCGCCACCTGATTCATCGGATGATTGAACGGCGTAATTGCCACCACCACCCCACCCTGCGGCTCGCGCTGGGTAAACACACGGCGCTGCTTGCCGTGCGGCGTCAAATCGCACGAAAACGCCTGACCGTCGTCGCGCAAAACTTCGCTTGCGGCAAAGCCCAGGACATCCACGACCCGGCCGATCTCGTAGCGCGTATCGTGTTTGCTCAAGCCTGTTTCCAGGGAAATCAGATCCGATGCCGCTTCGCTACGCTGTGTCAGCAACTGCGCTGCGCGCTGCAGGATTTGCGAGCGCTCATAGCGCGACAGACACGGGGTATAAGCCTCGGCCACATCGAAGGCTCGCCGCACATCGTCGATACCGGCCTTCGGCGCAGTGCCGATACATAGGCCGGTATAGGGATCGAAGACTTCGATCGCCGCCGCGCATGCCACACGCTCACCGCCGATACGTAAGGCTTCACTGCGAAACGGCATAGCATGATCGCGAGCGTTCATGATTTGGACTCCAGATGATTCAAGGCGAGATCGAGGATATCGAAATTGCGCAATTGCCGGCTTGCGCCGCCCGAGGTTTGCAGCGCAGCCGCCTGGACACGACGGTTAAACAACAAGGGCACGGTTTGCTCCGAGACGCCCCCGTGCGAACGCAAGGGCACCGTCAAACCCGATAAGTCATGACGCTCACGGCTGGTCCCCAACACCGTATCGTGCCGGCTGACCACCACCAGATCGCCCACCCGGTCAGGCGGCAATTCGAAGCGCCGACAGGCGTCTGCATTGTCGAGCAGCAACTCGATACCGGCTTGCTGCGTCAGATGTTGAACCACGGCATGGTGATCGATACCGTCCGGCAAATAGATCGTCGCGAATGATCCGAGCGCGCCGTGATGCACCACATAAGGGTCGGTAATCGGCAAAATCACCCGCGCCCGCAAGCCGGGCTGATGCACTTGCAGCCAGCCGTCGAGCAGGTCTTGCAAATACACCACATTAGGCTCGCCGGTCCGGGGATCGTGTTTGGCATTCATCCCATGGTCGGCGGTCAGGCCAATGACTGCGCCGAGTGCGTCGAGCCGCGCCAGATAGCCATCCATCATGGCGTAGAAGGCATTCGCACCGTCGCTGCCGGGGGCGAATTTATGCTGGATGTAATCGGTGGTCGACAAATACATCAGGTCGATATGTTGCGTTTCCAGCAAGCGCACGCCGGCTGCAAACACAAACTCCGACAAGGCCGCGCTATACACATCCGGCAGCGGCAACCCCAGCCATCCCAACACATTGTCGATGCCGTTGTCCGCGAGCGTGGTGCGATCCGCTTGTTCGGCCGAAAAGCAGATGCCGTCAAGCTGCCAACCCAGCAAGCGGCGCAGCTTATCTTTCGCCGTCACCACCGCCACCTTGGCGCCGTGGCGCGCCGCCGCCGCGAGCACCGTGCCCGCGCGCAGATAACGCGGGTCGTTCATCATCACTTCGGCGCCCTGGCCGCCGTCGGCATGGCGGTCGAAAAAATAATTTCCGCAAATGCCGTGCACCGAAGGCGGCACCCCGCAGACGATGGATAAATTATTAGGATTGGTAAATGATGGAATCACGCAGTCGGCCTTGAACGCCGCGCCGTCACGCAACATGCGCGCGATAAACGGCGCCACGCCGGCGGCAGCGGCAGCCTCCAGATACGCGTATTCGCAGCCGTCGACACAGACGATCACTGTAGGAGACGTGGGCAGGCGATAGTCGCGGCCGTTGACCGACAAGACGGAGGGGAGTGACGGGACTGCGGACATGATGGCTCCAGTTTCCGGTGCTGACGACGGTTTTATAATTACCGTCAAAACACCACATTTTTACACATTTTGCATCATTGCATGACGCGCTTATACGGTGTTGCTTGATTTCGACATGCAACACCTGCGGCCCGGTATCGGGCCGGCCCAGCTCAATTATTTAAGATTTGCTTTGGGACAAACGCCCTGGCATGCGTGCTGCAATCAAGCACAGCGCCAGCAGTGAAACCGCCAACAAGACCAAGGACAAGGCCGACGCAGGCAAGTAATAGCCGCGTTCGACTTCACCGACCACCACAATCGGCACCGTGGCAAAGCCCGGTGGGTAGACGGTCAAGGTCGCACCCAGCTCCCCGAGCGACAGAGCAAACCCAAGTGCGACGCTGGCGCGCAAAGCCGGCACCATCTGCGGCAAGACCACCCGCAGTAATACCCGTGCCGGCGGCGCGCCCAGGCTGGCCGCGGCCTCGCGCAGAATCTGCAGTTCAGGGCGCAATGCCGAGGCGCAACAGCGGTAGCAAAACGGCAGGACCAGTGCCAACTGGACCAGCATCACGATCGCAGCCGACCCCGAGATATCGAGCGGTTTCTTGTGATACGCGATCAACACGGCCAGCCCCAGGACCACGCTGGGCAAACCATTCGGCATCATGGCCAGCGCATCGACCACCGCGCCCATGCCGCGCCGGTCGCGCCCTTCCAGGCTAAGGGCAATCCACAGCCCCAGCGCCGTACCCAGCAGCGCGACACTAAAGCCCACTTCCAGGCTGGTCGCGACTGCGTCCCAATCATCGGAACCGAGCCGCTCAAACCAGCGCATGCTGTAACCTGTCGGCAGGATAGTGCCCGACCAATGTTCCGCGACGCTGGATAAGGCAACCACCATCACCGGCAAGACAAACAAGAAGATACACAGCAAGGCGGTCAAACCGGCAACGCTCCAGCCGCCGATGCGCGGCACCCAGCGTGCGGCCGGCATCCACCGACCGCGCCGGGCGGGTAAGACTCGCGTCCTCAAATCAACGTCCATGACGGCTCCCCCGGCGGCTGACGCGCCGATACATCGCGTACAGCGTGAGCGACATCAGCAACATCACCACCGCGCCTGCCGCCGCCGTCGGCAAATCAAGATCGACGGTAGCCGCGGCGTAAATCGCCACCGGCAAAGTCACCAAATGGGCACTGCCCAGCACCAGCAAAATCCCGAACTCATTGAGCGTCAGCAGAAAACACAGGATGGTGCCCGCCGCGATGCCGGGCCAGGCCATCGGCAAGACCACGCGCCAGGCCACCATCGCCAGCCCGGCACCCAGGCTGCGCGCAGCCTCCAGCAAACGCATATCCAGCGTCGCAAACGACGCCAAGGTCGGTCTGACGACAAACGGCGTGTAGAAAATAACTTCGGCCAGGATCACACCGCCACTGCCGAACAGGAAATTCAGCGGCGCCTGCTGCAAATGAAAGATACGTTGCAACAGGATGCCGATCGAGCCTTGCGAACCATATAAAAAGATCAGCGTGAAGGCCACCAGAAATGACGGGAAGGCGACGAACAGCTCCAGAAAACGCGTCAGCAGGCGCACGCCCGGGAACGGCTTGAAGAATAACAAGGCCGCAATCAGCACGCCTAAGATTGAGGCCAGGCCTGCACTGGCGAACAGAATCGCGAGCGTGGTGCCGATCACGCCGCGCGTTTCCGGATTGCTGAAAAATGTCTGATAGGCTTGCAGACTCAAGCCGTGCGTTCCGCTTAAGCTCAAGCAAATCAAACGTAGCAGCGGATAAATAATCAGCGGACCGAGCACCACCACGATCGCAGCCAGATTCAGGTTCGCCAGCAACGCGCTACGGCGCTTGGCCCGGCGGCCAGCGTTCAAGGCATGCGTGCCGCCCTGAGGGAGAACCCGGTCGGAGACCTTAGGCGCGAGTAATGACGACATCGTGTTCTTCATAACTAAGGGAAATCCGCGCGCCTTTTTCCGGGAATGCGGCGCCGCTGCGCTGCTGCGAAACCTGCACCATTTGATCCGGCAGTGCATCCAGCACAACCTGCACGGTGACGCTGGCGCCATACCATTCGACCGAGGCGATCACCCCGTGCAAAGGGCCGTCGCCCAGCGGCACAATCCGCAAACGCTCGGGCCGCAGGCAGGCCAGTTGCTCATAATCGCCCGCATAAGCCTGCCGCGGAAAGATCAGGCGATACGGCAGTAAATTGGCCGGCCCCAGATAGCGTGCGACAAAAGCATCGGTGGGTTGGTCGTAAAGTTCTTGCGGCGTGCCTAACTGGGCAATCCGGCCGTCGCGCATCAACAGCGTGCGGTCGGATAACACCAGGGCGTCGTCCTGATCGTGCGTCACACAGACAATCGTCAGATTCGGCAGACGCTCGTGCAAAGCTTTGAGTTCGGAACGCACCGAAGCGCGCAAATTGGCGTCCAGCGCCGATAGCGGTTCATCAAGCAGCAAGACATCGGGCTCGATCACCAACGCACGAGCCAGCGCCACCCGTTGTTGCATACCTCCCGACAAGGCGGACGGTAATTGATGCCCGGCATCGCCCAATTGCACCAGCTTCAGTGCGGATGCCACACGTTGTGCGATATCGCGGCTCGAAACCCGCCGGGCGCGCAAGCCGAAAGCGACATTTTCGAACACGCTCAGATGAGGGAACAAGGCATAGCTCTGGAACAACAGGCCCAGGTTACGTTTGTGTGGCGGCGTGTCGGTCAAATCGCATCCGGCAACCGTCAAACGCCCCTGATTCGCCTCGACAAATCCCGCGATAAAACGCAGTAAAGTAGTTTTGCCGCAGCCGCTGCGGCCCAACACCGTCAGCAACTCGCCACGGCGGATCGACAAACTCAGATCATCCAGTACCGTGCGCTCACCAAAGCGCACCGTTAGATTTTCTATGCATACCCCCGTGCTCTCAGGCGTTTGCACTTGCATCCCGGCTTGCCCGGCAACGGCGGACAGGGTCACGTGTGAGCTATGCATACTCGCTTCAGCCGCGTGTTCATAAAGCTCAACATCGGCAACTTCAAGCCCCGCCTCACGCGTCAGCTCAAGATTCGCCGCGCAGGCCGGCGGCGCATCATGCTGCGGGTTTGACGCCGAATTCGCGGCGAGATGAGCTGATTTCACTATGCATTCCTTATCGACTCGGCCGGCGGAGTAAAACCTCCGGTCGGCCGCTTGCAACGGTTTGCCGGGTATCCGCCCAGCTTCAACATCGCTGAGCGTCCCGGCGGACTTTCGACTCAGATTTATTGCGCGGGCTTGACCACGTCAACTTTCTTGCCCGAATCGGCAATCACTTCGTTTTTCCAACGCTGCGTCCAATCGGCTTTCTTCGCCATCACCTGGGTCCAATCGACGGGCAGCACCTTGACACCGGCAATCGCCTCTTTCAGCGCGGCACCGTTCTTACCCGTCAGCGGCACGTCGCTACGGCCCGGCAAGCCGAACACATCCGGCACCTTGGCTTGCACTTCCTTGGACATCAAGAAGTCGATCAGTTTTTTGCCTTCCGCCTGGTTCGGGCTGTTCTTGATCAGGCCGATTGCATAAGGCAATTGGAAGGTGGACGGGGCTTCGCCCGCCTTGGCCGAGAGGAATACCGGCTTGAGCGTCAGGCCGCCGTTTTGCGCATCATCAAGGTCCATCTGCACGTCGCCGTTGGCCACCGAAATCTCGTTGCGCGACAACAGCACGTCCAGGTAGCCGGTACCTTTGGTATGGAACTTGACGCCTTTTTCCAGATTTTTCAAATAGGCAAAAGCCGCATCGTCACCCATCAAGGAGGTGGTCAAAATCACCACGGCCATACCGTCGCCGGCCGTGGCCGGATTCGAGTAAGCGACCTTGCCCGCATATTGCGCGTCCAACAAATCGGCGAAAGTCTTGGGCTGCGTCTTCACCACATCGGGGTTGATCGCGAACGAAAAATAATTATTCACAAAGGTCGCCCAGCTGCCGTCTGCTGCCTTGGCAATCGCCGGTACATTTTTGTACTCGACGCTCGCATAGTTTTGCAGCACGCCGCCTTGCGCCGCTTGCTGGATAAACGGCGGCAGGGTCACGATCACGTCCGCCTTGGGCGAATCTTTCTCGATGGTGGCGCGGTTCACGACTTCGCCGCTGCCGGCCGTCACGATATTCACCTTGACACCTTCTTTCTTCTCAAACTCCGGCAGCACGTCCTTGTACAGGTTTTCCAAGCCATCGGCGGTGTACAACACCACGGAATCGGCCGCTTGTGCGGTACCGGCGAAACACTGCAGCACGGCGGCAGCCACGGCCGTGCAAGCAACGCGCCGCAGGCCGGCGGTCTTCAAGACTTGAGTCAGATACGTCATTCTTATCTCCAGAGACGGGTTGCGAGAAGCATTAGGAAAATCGGTGAAGCCAAGCAGAAACCCTATGGCGAGTACGCCAAGCGCATCCCCGTCGGGCTCAAATTACGGGGAGGTTGCAAGATTCTCAGAATTTCATGACACGTTCATGACACGCCAAAAAATGACAACCAATGACACAAATTGCCACTACAATGCTCTCCACCAATGCCACCGGATGCGTCTGACGCCTTCCGCGACAATGTCTTGAGGAGAAACACCGTGATTTTGGGTAACGATCCCGTTCTGCTGACCCCCGGCCCGCTCACCACCACGCAGGCCACACGCCAGGCCATGTTGCGCGACTGGGGCTCCTGGGATGCCGCCTTCAACGCCATGACTGCCGACGTCTGCCGCGATCTGGTGAGCCTTGTGAACGGAGCCGCCACGCATGTGTGCGTGCCCTTGCAAGGCAGCGGCACATTTGCTGTCGAGGCCGCGCTGGGTACCCTGGTGCCGCGCGACGGGCGGGTTCTGGTGCCGAACAACGGCGCTTACTGCGCCCGCATCGTGCGCATTTTGCAAGTGCTCGGGCGCGACTATTGCGAACTGCCGCTGGCCGATCACGAGCCCGTCACGGCCGCCCTGATCGACGCCGCGTTGGCGCGCGATCCCGGCATTACGCATCTGGCGCAAGTTCATTTGGAAACCGGCACCGGCTTATTGAATCCGCTGCAGGAGATTGCAGAGGTCTGTGCCAAGCGCGGTGTCGGCTTGATCGTCGATGCCATGAGTTCGTTCGGAGCCCTAGCGATAGACGTCGCCAGCACACCCTTCGATGCGCTGATCTCGGCCAGCGGTAAATGCCTGGAAGGGGTTCCGGGAATGGGCTTTGCACTGGTACGCAAAACCTTGCTTGAAAACGCGCAGGGGCGTTGTCATTCGCTCGCACTCGATCTGTACGAGCAGTACGTCTATATGCAAAAGACCACACAATGGCGCTTTACGCCACCCACGCATGTGCTTGCTGCATTGCATGCAGCCTTGGCTCAGTTTCATGCCGAAGGCGGCCAGCCGGCGCGCGGTGCGCGTTATCGCCGCAACTGCGCGACCTTGGTGGAGGCCGCCACGGAGTTGGGATTAAAGCCTTATTTGCCGGCGGCAATACAAGCTCCGGTGATTGTGACGTTCCATGCGCCCGCAGATCCGCATTATGATTTCCCCGGCTTTTACACCAGAGTGCGCGATGCCGGCTACATCTTGTATCCGGGAAAGCTGACGCATGTTGAAACCTTCAGAGTCGGCTGCATCGGCGCGATCGACCACCATGAAATACGGCACGCGGTCGCGGCCATGGGTCAGGCGCTGCGTGACATGGGGGTACGCTTATAACAGCTACGCCAGTATCAACTCGGGGCCCAAGGTCTCCAATGCCTTGCAGGTTTTCCGCTCGGGGCTGAGATCGGTGATCAGGTAGTGTGCCCGGTTGAAATTAGCGATCTTGACTGGCGTGACACGGCCGAATTTCGAGTGATCGGCCACCACGATCGCTACGGTCGCGCCCAACATCATGCGGCTTCGCAACTCGGCTGCGGCACGCGAGTAATCGCTCAAGTTCACGCTCTGCGTGGCGGCATCCAGCGTGATCCCGCCCGCGCCGACAAATGCGAAGTCGGCATGATATTGAGCCAGCTGCTGCAAGGTATCGGGGCCGAAAGCGGCCTCTTCGTTATCGGCCAATTCACCGCCCAGCAAAGTTACCCGGTTGTCATTGCGACGCCCGAGCAGCAGGCCGATACGCCAATCGTTGGTATAGATGGTCAGGCGGCGGCGCTCCAGCAGTGCGCGCGCCACCGCCAGCGTGGTGGTGCCAGAATCGAGAATCAGACTCGCCTCATCCGGCACAAACCGTGCTGCACGTTCACCGATGGCACGCTTGCCCACGGCGTTCGTGGTTTCGCGGATATCCAGATCGGGCTCGCGCCTTCCCGGCGCCAGCGCACCACCATGGGTCATCAGCAGCAAACCGCGCATGGCCAGTGCATTCAGGTCGCGCCGGATGGTTTCGCGCGACACCTTCAGGTGCGCAACCAGCTCGGCGACCGACAGCGCGCCGTCTTGCCCCAGCCGTTCGAGAATATAGTGTTGCCGTTGTTCTGCCAGCATGCGGAAGTCTTGGTGTTTAAGTTGAATTGAATCGTGTCAAAAAATGGCGCAGGCCGGGCCTTTGTTGCGCCGGCCCCGAATGCCTTCGCGCCGTTGCTATTGCTTTTGCGCTTCCACCTGTAACTCGATCCGGGTTTGCATCAGAAAGCCCGCCGCCTGACCGAAATCCATGCCGAAATCGGCCCGATTGATTTGCGCGCTCGCATTCGCGCCGCACACTTCACGCAACAGGACCGGATGCATGATGCATTTAAACGAATCGATATGCAGGTTGAGCGGGCGTGTCACGCCATGCATCGTCAGCGTGCCGACGACCTCGCTCGGCACCTCGCCCGTAAAGCGAATTTGGCTGCCCCGGTAGACGATAAGCGGATATTTCTGCACATCGAAAAACGCGTCGCTCAGTAATTCCGCATCGAGTGGCGCATTGCCCGTTTGTACCGAGGCCGGGTCGATGACGGCATACACGGTGCCGCTCCGAGCCTCACGATCGAGCGTCACGCTACCCGACGACTTGGCAAACTTGCCGCGCCAGGTCGATAAACCGCCCATATGATCGGCTTCGAAACTGGCATAAGTATGCCGTGGATCGAATTGATAAACGTCGGCTGCCGACACCGCTTGCGCAACAGTCATCAAGATAGCGCCGCAAATTGCCGCGCCTCGCAAGATTTTCATCGGACAACTCCTGCACGATAGTGTCTACAGGCTCAAGCGCTCAAGGTAGAGGCAAACTCACCAGATGCACGGCAATCACGACATTATCCGCCACCTGCAATGACTTCAGCCCGACCCCGAACTGCTGCCGGCGGATCGGCAACACGCCGTCGAAGACCTGCGTATGGCCCGCCTGCGTATAACTCATCGGCACCACGACATTGAGCGTTTTCCCATGGAGCGTCAATTTCCCCGCCACACTATATTTTCCGTCGCCGGCGGTTACAATCGCCGACGAGACAAAGCGCGCTGTCGGGAATTGCTCGGTATCCAGCCAATCGACGCTCTGCACTTCGCGGCTTAATTTAGCATCCCGCAGCGAAATACTGCCGACCTCGACCTCAATGCGGACATGGCCGGCCGCCGGCCGTTCCGGGTCAAAGACCAACTCACCGCTGAATTTTTTGAAAACCCCGGTGATCGGAACCTTCAATTTTTTAAAGGTAACGCGTATCGAACTTTGTTTCAAATCCAAAGTCGGTAATACCGTATCCTTGGAAGCCTGCTGCATAGACGCGCCGGCCGGCGCAACTTGTGCGGCGGTTTGCGCCGCTGACTGAGCCGGCGCCGCGGCACATGCCAAGATCCACACCGCAGCCCCCATACCGATAGACGCACGGCATAGGAAATTCGACAAGCCACTCATAAACAGACCTCAAAATAATATACATATGCGGATGCGACCGCCGCACGGCGCATCGCATGCCTTACACAGAGAAACCGTAGACCAGTACCGCCCCGCCACCTCCGGGTCCATGCATCGTACCCGAAGCGAGACTGCGGTCCAAACAATGCGTGCCATATCCAACTCCGTCTAACCGATTTCCCCCGGTTGGGCGCCAAGCTGCCGGCCGTTTTGATACCATGCAGACTTCACGCGGCCCCTCCCACCTCCCCACCAGGCCACACTAAGCGCAAATGGACCACGACGCACTGATCGCCTGCCACGAATGCGACGTACTACATCGCAAGGTGCCGTTGTCGCGAATGACCGCCGCACGCTGCTCCCGTTGCAATGCGGTGCTATACCGCTGCGGCTCGGGCAATCTCGACCGTGTGCTGGCCCTGACGTTAACGGCGCTGATCAGCTTGGTGATCGCCAACGCCTTTCCGATCGTCGAACTGCGCTCGAATGGCTTTACCTCCGAAGCCACGCTGCTAAGCGCTGTGGCGCGGCTATGGAGCGAAGATAATCAAAGCGTCGCGGTACTCGTGCTGTGCTCGACCTTGCTGTTTCCGCTGACCGAATTACTGGCGCTGCTCTGGCTCTTGCTACCGATACGCGCGGGACTGCGTCCCGCAGGCTTTGCATTGGTACTGCGAACCGTGATCGGATTGCGCCCCTGGGGCATGATCGAAGTTTTTATGCTGGGGGTTTTGGTGACCTTGGTGAAATTGTCCGGCGTGGCGCTCGTGATTCCCGACGTCGCGCTATTTGCGTACGGCACGCTGACCGTCGTGCTCGCCGCCGTGATGGTATTCGACCTACGCAGCCTGTGGGACATGGTCGACGCACTCCCCGCCGCCCTCCCAACGCGCGTCAAACACGGGAATGCGCCATCGTGAAATACCAGACCGCGCTGCGCTCCGGGCTGATCTCCTGCCATATTTGCGGGCGCTTGAGCCCGCTCACCACGCCTCCGGCCGGCAGCACCCCAGCGGCACGTCAACCCGCGCCACGCTGCCCGCGCTGCGACACGCCCTTGCATGCACGCCGTCCGGACAGCGTGGCGCGCACCTGGGCACTGCTGATTGCCGCAACCATCCTGTATATTCCAGCCAATTTGCTGCCGATCCTGCACACCAGCTCGATTCTCGGTTCGCAGGACGACACCATCATGAGCGGCATCGTATTTTTCTGGACCTCGGGCGAGTGGCCGCTGGCATGCATCGTTTTTATCGCGAGTATTCTGGTGCCGATGTTAAAGCTCGTTACCTTGAGTCTGCTGGCCTGGACCACACAGCGCGGCTCGCGCTGGCGGCCGCAGCAACGTACGCGCTTATTTCGCATTATCGAAAAAATCGGCCGCTGGTCCATGCTCGATGTGTTTGTGATTACGCTGACGGTCGCCCTGGTGCATTTCCAGTCTATCGCCACGATTACCGCGGGGCCCGGTGCGCTGGCCTTTGCCTGCGTGGTTGTGCTGACCATGCTGGCCTCCATGAGTTTCGACCCGCGCCTGATCTGGGACACCATAGAACACACAGGACCACACCATGAATGATCAAGATTCACAAGCTCCCGGCGAGCATCCCGCCGGGCATGAGCCACGGGTCCAAGCTACCCAACGCTGGTTACCGTCGCTGGTCTGGGTGATTCCCATCATTGCCGCACTGGTCGGCTTATCGCTGGTGGTCCAGGCCGTCCTGCAACGCGGGCCGACCATCACCATCACGTTCAAGACCGCGGAAGGCATCGAGCCCGGCAAGACCAAGGTCAAGTACAAGGATGTCGATATCGGCGACGTCAAATCCGTTTCGCTGAGTCACGATTTGTCGCATATTCAGGTCAAGGTCGAACTCAGCAAGGATGCCGAATCATTCGCGGTGCAAGATACGCGCTTCTGGGTGGTGCGGCCACGCATCGCCCTGAGTGGTGTATCCGGCTTGAATACCTTGTTGTCCGGCACCTATCTCGGGGTCGACGCAGGTAAATCGTCCGAAACGAAAAGCGATTTTGTCGGCCTGGAAAATCCGCCGGCCGTCACCGGCGACCAACAAGGTCATCAGTACGTACTGCATACCGACAACCTCGGTTCGCTCGATATCGGCTCGCCGATTTTTTACCGCCGCATCCAGGTCGGCCAAGTGGTCTCGGTGACACTCGATCGCGACGGCACGGGCGTCACGCTGGGCGCCTTCGTGAACGCGCCATATGATCGCTTTGTCGGTGTCAACACGCGCTTCTGGCATGCCAGCGGGGTCGACCTGCGCGTCGATTCCAGCGGCATCAAGCTAAATACCCAGTCGCTCGCGGCGGTATTGATCGGCGGCATCTCGTTCCAATCGCCGCCGGGCCAGCAACCCGGCCCATCCGCGCCGGACAATTATGGTTTCGGCCTGGCGGCCGACCAAAGCGATGCGATGAAAGTACCGGATGGGAAACCGGTCACCGTGGTCTTCAACTTCAACCAGTCCCTGCGTGGCTTGACGCCGGGTGCCGCCCTCGACTTCCGTGGCGTTGAAATCGGTGAAGTGCAGAATATCGGTTTGGACTACGACAAGACCAGCCATTCGTTCAAGATGCCGGTGACCGTCTTGCTGTATCCCAACCGACTTGGCCCGACCTTTGTCAGCCATATGCAAAACCGCTCGCATAGCGAGGAGCAAATCCTGGTGTCGTCGCTCGTCAAACACGGCTTGCGCGGACAATTGCGCACCGGCAATCTGCTCACCGGCCAGCTGTATATCGCACTCGACTATTTCCCCAAAGCCGGGCCGGTAACACTCGATCTGAGCCGGGAGCCGCTGGAATTGCCAACCGTGCCCAACACGCTCGATCAATTGCAGAATCAAGTGGCCGACATCGCGAAGAAACTCGATGCGATACCGTTCGATCAGATCGGCAACAATCTGAACACCGCGCTAAAAAGCGCCGATAGCCTGTTCAAGCAACTCGACACGCAAGTCGCACCCGAAGCGCAAGCGACCTTGGTCGAGGCGAAGAAAACCTTCGGTGCGGCACAACAGACCCTGCAATCGGACTCGCCTCTGCAAAGCAACGTCCAGCAGGCACTGCAGCAATTGAATCAGACGCTGCAAACACTCAATTCGCTGGCCGACTATCTGGAACGTCATCCGGAATCGCTGCTGCGCGGCAATCAGGGAGATAAAAAATGAGCCGGACCACCGCCTTGAAGCCGCGCCGCGTGCAACACGCCATGAGCGCGGCAGCCTTGATGGCAACGTTCTTGCTGACCGCTTGCGCGCAGTCCGCGCCCTTCAGCTTCTACACCCTGGTCGGGCCGGTCGCCACGCAGCCCGCCGCCGCGCGCACGCCGCTGCTGATCGAAGTCTTGCCGAGCACCGTGCCGACCCAGGTACAGCGCCCGCAGCTGGTGCTGACCACGGCCCCCGGCCAGATCAAGATCATGGAGCAGCAGCGTTGGTCGCAACCGGTCGCGGACGAAATCTCGCAAGCACTGTCGCAAGATTTAACCCGCCGCCTGCCGGCCGTCGACGTCTATCGCAGTGCCCATTCGGACGCGCAAGCGGTATATCGGGTTGCGCTCAACGTGCAACGCTTTGAATCGGTGCCTGGCAACCGGGCTACGCTGGATGCGGTGTGGAGCGTTACCGTGAATCCGCGCGGCCTGGTCATGACCTGTCATTCGATCATGAATCAGCCGGTGGCCGCAGGCTTGGCCGGTACCGATCCCGACTATGCGGCACTGGTCGACGCGCACCGGCAGGCGATTCAACAGCTCTCCGGCGAGATCGCCTCCGCCATCGGCCAACTCGCGGCCCTGCCTCCGGGCAGCACCCATGCAGGCACATCCGCCGCCTCGCCCAACCCTGGCCTAGCCTGCCCCGGCACGCCTTAACGCATCGGCTGGCCCGCGACGGCGCGGGCCGCGTACAATACGGGTTTTAGCGGCTTTGCTCGGCAAAGCCCACTTCTTTGACCCAAGCCCATGCCCATATTTGATCTTTTTGCGCCTTGCCCGCGCGGCCTCGAAGCACCGCTTGCGGCCGAATTGCGCGAGCTCGCCAAGCGCACCCCGCTGACCGTCGGCGCCGAAGTGCCCGGCGGCGTCCATTTCAGGGGCGACTGGCCGGCAATTATGGCAGCCAACCTGAACTCCCGGATCGCCAGCCGCGTGCTGTTACGCATGGCCCAGCGCAGCTATCGCACTGAAAACGATATTTTCGCCTTGGCCGTCGAGCAGGAATGGGAACATTGGTTTACTCATCACCAGACACTGCGGGTCGATGTCACGGCGATCAAATCGCCGTTGCGCAGTCTTGAGTTTGTCACGCTGCGCGTCAAAGACGCCATTTGCGACCGTTTGCGCGATAAAAGCGGCGACCGGCCGAATATCGACACCACCAATCCCGATGTGCGCGTCTATGCCTTCCTGACCGCCACGCATTGCACACTGTATCTGGACACTTCAGGCGAAGCGCTGTTCAAGCGCGGTTGGCGGCTCGACAAGGGCGCCGCGCCCTTGCGCGAAAATCTCGCGGCCGGCATCCTGAGCCTGAGCGGCTGGAAACCCGGCATCTCGCTCTACGATCCGATGTGCGGCAGCGGCACCTTTATCGCCGAAGCCACCCAAATGGCGTTGGGCATAGCACCCGGAACGCATCGCTCCTTTGGCTTTGAAAAACTCAAACGGTACGAAGCCAAAACCTGGCTGACGCTGAAAGGTGCCGCACTGGAGCGCCATCGCGAGGCGCAAAACGCCAGCGCCGACCTGGGTATTTATGGCAGCGATATTTCCGGCGATATGCTGGTCAAGGCGCGCAGCAATCTGGAACGTGCCGGCCTGCCCGAGATGCCCCTGAAACAAATCGATGCACGCAATATGACGCCGCCGTTCGAGACCCCCGGCATCCTGATCGCGAACCCGCCCTATGGCGAGCGGATCGAGATTCGCGGCCCGCGCGGCGAGCTGCGTGAAATCCGTGATGTGGCGCGCGACGAAGACGACGACTCCTTCCACCGTGACCAGCCCGACCAAACCGATGCAGCCTTCTTCAAGGCACTGGGCGACGCGCTGAAACAGCGCTTTACCGGCTGGCAAGCCTATATCCTGACCTCGGATCGCACGTTACCGGGCCAGTTGCGCCTGCGCGAATCGCTAAAGACCCCGCTGTTCAACGGTGCACTGGAGTGCCGCTTGTTCAAGTTCGATCTGATCGCCGGCTCGGTGCGACAGCGTCCGGCGGCGAGCGACGACACCCCGGCCTAAACTGCCCGACAGCAGCAACGCCAAGCTCGCAGCCCCATGCAAACAGCCCGCCGGACTCACGTCCGGCGGGCTGTTTGACTGACGGCCCAGGGACTTCAGGCCATCACCAAGTACAATTTACTCAATCGCCCGGCCCATCTCCTCGACCACTTTCTTGGCATCGCCAAACACCATCATGGTCTTGTCGAGATAGAACAGCTCATTGTCGAGTCCGGCATAACCGGCCGCCATCGAGCGCTTATTGACGATAATCGTGCGCGCCTTATAAGCCTCCAGAATCGGCATCCCGGCGATCGGCGATTTCGGATCGTTTTTCGCGGCCGGGTTGACCACGTCATTCGCCCCCAGGACCAGCACCACGTCGACCTGACCGAACTCGGCGTTGATCTCGTCCATCTCGAACACCTGATCGTACGGCACTTCGGCTTCGGCCAGCAGCACGTTCATATGGCCCGGCATACGGCCGGCTACCGGATGGATCGCATAACGGACCTGCACGCCCTTCTCCGTCAGCTTCTCGGCCAACTCCTTGAGCGCATGCTGGGCGCGGGCCACAGCCAAGCCGTAACCCGGCACGATCACCACCGACTCGGCGTTCGACAACATAAATGCCGCATCGTCGGCCGAACCCGATTTGACCGGCCGCTGTTCCGCAGCCGCGCCGCCGACTGCGCCGGCATCGTTACCGAAGCCGCCCAGCAACACATTGATAAACGAGCGGTTCATCGCGCGGCACATGATGTACGACAGAATCGCCCCCGAGGAACCCACCAGCGAGCCCGAGATAATCAGCATCGGATTATTCAACGAAAAACCGATGCCCGCCGCCGCCCACCCAGAATACGAGTTCAGCATCGACACCACCACCGGCATATCGGCGCCGCCGATCGGGATGATGATCAACACACCCAGCACAAACGCAATCGCGGTCATGATGATGTAGGGCAGCCAGCTTTGCGTCAGGAAGAAGAGTATGCCGAAGCCGAGCATCGCCAGGGCCAGCAGCAAATTCAGCAGATGCTGTCCCGCATAGGTGACGGGCGCGCCCTGGAACAGGCGGAACTTGTATTTGCCCGACAACTTGCCGAAGGCGATGATCGAGCCCGAGAAGGTGATCGCCCCGACAAACGTGCCGATAAACAGCTCGATGCGGTTGCCGTAAGGCAGCGGATCGCCTGGCGCCGCCAAGTTGAAGGCCGACGGTTCGGAGACCACCGCATAGGCGATACACACCGCCGCCAAACCGATCAGCGAATGCATCGCCGCCACCAGTTCCGGCATTTTGGTCATCTGCACCCGTGCCGCCACAAAAGCACCGATGGAACCGCCCACCACCAACGCCCCCAGCAACAAACCCAGCCCCAGGCCCAGACCGCCCTGCGCCTGCTTGACGATCAAGGCCAGCGTGGTGAGGATGGCCAGCGTCATGCCGATCATGCCGAACAAATTACCGATACGCGCGGTGCGTGGATGCGACAAGCCTTTCAGCGCCTGGATAAAACATACCGAGGCGACCAGATATAACAGCGTGACGAGATTCAAGCTCATGCCGCCTCCCCAGCCGCCGGGGCTTTGACCTTGGGCTCTTTCTTCTTGAACATCTCCAGCATTCGCCGGGTCACTAAAAAGCCGCCGAACACGTTCACCGCGGCCAAAGCCACAGCCAGCGTACCGAACACCTTGCCGGTGTTGCCATAGGTCAGCGCCGCCGCAAGCATCGCGCCGACGATCACAATCGCCGAAATCGCATTGGTAACGGCCATCAGCGGTGTATGCAAGGCCGGCGTTACGGTCCAGACCACGTGATAGCCGACGTAAATCGCCAGCACAAAAATAATCAGATTGATGGTGGTGTGACTAATGATTTCCATGAGGGGTCTCCGTTAGGCTTTGCGCAGAACCTGACCATCGCGGCACAACAGCGTCGCCGCCACGATATCGTCCTGGGTGTCGATAATCAGCCGGCCTTCCTTGTCGACAATCAGCTTCAGGAAGTCGAGCACGTTGCGCGCATACAGAGAGGACGCATCGGCCGCAACCGTGGACGCCAAGTTGGTATGCCCGACAATCTGCACGCCGTACTTGGTGACGGTTTGATCGGCTTCGGTCAGCGGGCAATTGCCGCCGCCATTCGCACCCCGCCCCGCCGCCAGATCGACGATCACGGAACCCGGCTTCATGGCCTTGACAGTTTCCTCGGACAACAAGGTGGGCGCGGCGCGCCCCGGTATCAGCGCCGTTGTAATCACGATATCGGCCAACTTGGCGCGCTCGTGCACCTGCGCGGCTTGCCGTTTCAGCCAACTTTCGGGCATGGGCCGGGCATAACCGCCGACGCCTTCTGCGGCATCGCGCTCTTCCTGGTTATCAAACGGCACATCGACAAATTTCGCGCCCAGCGATTCGATCTGCTCCTTGACCGCCGGCCGCACATCGGAGGCTTCGACCACAGCACCCAGGCGCTTGGCCGTGGCGATTGCCTGCAAACCCGCGACCCCGGCGCCCAGCACCAGCAC